>Ga0209102_1001761_pt1 | contig 10756 bp, 7 predicted proteins | sample ConPoolayeHmetaG_FD_185483 | JGI IMG/M metagenome (GOLD analysis project Ga0209102, IMG submission 185483) | Hot spring microbial mat communities from California, USA to study Microbial Dark Matter (Phase II) - Cone Pool mat layer H metaG... ... | reverse complement strand
AGGCTGCGCAGGCGTCGGCCGAGGTAGGCCTCGATCGGAGAGCGGAGCACGCTCAGCACGAGTAGGGAGCTCACGAGCAGAGCGGCCCCCCACGCGATGGTGGCGCGGTCGCTGGCCCAGAGCGCGATCTTAGCGGTTGCGGCGAGAGCGCGCACCGCAGTGCTCCCTCGACACGGACTGCCTCTTCTGCCGCGCCCTGCCCCGCCCCTGCTGACACCCGGCGCCCGCTCTCCCCGCCTGTGTCCGTGGTGTAATCAGCCCTCCAACGACAAGGCGGCCGCATGGACAGCGAACACGAGGACCTGGGATGCGCGCCCCCGCTCCAGTGGGCGAGACGCGTGCCCCGGCACAAGATTAAGCTGCTCTACGAGACCGACGCAAAGGGCATCTACGACTGCGAGCTGGTTGATGAGGCTGGAGCGCCTGATCGCGGGCCCGCGCCTGCGCGAGGACCTGCTGGACGCGGCCCTGATCGAGGAGCGCCGAAGCGAGCCGACCCGGCCGATGAAGGACGTGCCAGGCGGAGGGGGGTCCTCGCACGCGCAGTCTGTGCCATAGTGGCACAGCTGAGGCGTTCAGGGCAGGAGAGCGGTGATGGGGAGAGTGAAGGGCAGGCACGACGGTTCGGCCGTTGTGCTCCAGGAGAAGGTGGACATTCCCGCCAACACCGTCGTCGAGGTGCTCATCCCGAAGCCGCAGAAGCAGTCGCTCACGGCCTTGCTGGATGAGCTCGATCGCAGGCCGGTGGGCGAGGTCATGTCACTGGGCGAAGTGGTGGCGCTGGTGCGCGAGGTCCGTGCCGCTCAGCGATGAGGGTCCTGTTGGACACGAACGTCGTCGTCTCGGCGCTGCTGTTCCCCGGGGAGGCGCGCTGCTGGAAATGGGAGGAGCACGTGCTGCTGGACCTCTAGGCTCGTCTCCTCAGCGAGCGACTCGCGCCGGGCAGAGGGTCAGGGACGACTTGACCGCTGCCTCACCCAGCGGGACGTGGAAGATGAGCGTCGTCGCGGGCTCCCACTCGCCGTAGCCGGCCGAGTACCACCCCTGGAGAGTCGGCCTCTCCCGCCCGGTCACCACCTCCCACCTCCCACTCACGCTCTGCTCGATCACGCATCGGGAGCCGTCCTCGCTCACTAAGTGCGCCTCCCGCTCCGACACGATCTCCACGCCCAGCCCGAGTCCCACCTGCCAGAGCTGCCGCCATGGGCGTGGGCGCCGCCGGGAGTGATCGAATCGGTCCTCGACCACGACTTCCCGGGGCGGCCGGAAGGCGAACCGGCGGGTGTGCCTCCCCTCCGGCTGGTCCTGATAAGACAGGGCATAGCTCTCCCCGTCTGCCCGGCCCCACTCCAGTAGCCGACACTCCTGTGTCCGGAAGCTGCCCGGGCCCGCGAGCGCCACGCTGTGGGCGCGGGGTGAGCGCAGATACTGCCGCCGCGGGTCCCACTCATGGTAGCTCAGGAAGCCCGAGTCGCGCAGCTGCTCTCGGCCGAGCCCGAAGAGCACGAAGGACAGCCCGTCGTAGTGACAGTGGGGCGAGATCCTGGCCGCACAGCGAAAGAGGGCGTAGGTGTCCGCGTCTCCCGCCGCCCGGAAGATGGCGTAGCCCGCGCGCTCGCTTACCACCATCTCAGCGTGCGGCTCCTCGGCCGGCGCCTCGCGTCCCCAACGCGACTTGAGCACCTTGCGCCAGTCGGCCGGCGCGCCGGGCGCGCTGTCCCCGACCGCTGGCATCGTGCCGTCTGGCTTAAGCAGCCACGGCCAGGCGCGGGCGACGCGCTCGCTCGCCTCGCTAAGGGCCGGCGCGGCTCGTCCGTTGGCTCGCAGGAACCGCTCGATGGCTGCAAGCCTTAGCAGCACGAACCAGTGATAGGCGGGGCTCTGCTCCAGGTGGAAGCCCTCGGGGCTGAGGTTGTCGGTCAACCAACGGTCAAGCCGCGCCAGGGCCGTGCGCTCCCATTCGCCGGCCTCCCGAAACATGGGGAAGGTGAGCGCGGCCGCCAGCAGCGCGCCCGTCGCCTCCAGCCCGTGGTTGGAGTCATGTCGGTAGTTGCGTTCATCGAGCCCATACTGCACGTGCTGGTAGACGCTCGCCAGCAACAAGCGCGCGAACTCGGGGTCGAAGGCCTCACTCTGCCGGTAGTGCTCCCAGAACCAGGCGAAAAGGCGCAGCCGCTTGGCGGTCGCGTGGTCGTGCCATGACCAGCGGCTGGGCGCGCCCCGGAAGGGGTTGTGCTCGATCCAGTCGGCGATCACCGAGGCGACCGTCTCCAGCCATCCTCTCTCGGGCTGGCCGTAGTGGGCGTGGACGAGCGACGCCACCCACTCCATGCCCTGGAGGGTGGAGAGCCAGTTGTAGTCCCCGCGCGGGTTGGCATCCCACCGCGGCGGGAGCCCGAGCTTCTCCGGGGGAAAGCGGCCCGACACCCGGAACTCACCCGACCGCACCGCCTCCGCCTGAGCGATCATCGCAGGAGTCAGGCGGGGTGCGGTGGGCAGGAAGTACGTCTCGGCCAGCCGCGGCAGGGCCCGCCAATCCCCCGGGCCGCCGACAGCCAGCCCACCGAGGCGCGCGGCGATCTCCGGGACCTCCGGTCCAGAGTAATGCCGGGGCGGCCCGCGGCGGAGAAGGCGGTTGATTCTTTCCGCCCAGATGCGGCCCAACCAAGCTCTCCTGGCCAGCGTTCCCATGCAGGCAGCGTGAGCGTTGCCGGCTAGGGAGGACTTCGACCCCGGCAGCCGCAGACCCCTGCCAGAAGTGGATGCGTGGCCGTCCCACAGCGGCCTACGGCCTGGCCGGTGGAGACTGCGGTTGTCGGATATCGCCGGCCTGACGGAGGATTCGCGGCCCCGCTCACCCTCGAGGAGCTTGAGCGCGTTCGAGTCAGTGGCGATGACCAGGGCGTCTGTGCCGTCCGTGGCGTGGTGACCGCAGCACTACTCCCGTGCGAGTTCCCAGCCGAACGCGACGGTCTCGCCAGCGGCAATCCGAGATCCGACCCGGGCACACAACTGCCGCACCGCGCCCGAAGTGGAGGTGAGGTAGACGACGGGCGACAGATCCCATGTACCCTCAGCGGCGTGCAGACTCAGGGTGTACCGCTCGTCACCCAGGCTCATGTGGACGCGGCCGCCGACGATCCGGTAGCGTGTGTCCTCGCGCCCGTCGGAAATGAGGAGCGGAAACTGCAGCCACACCTCCTCAATTGCCTCGACAGCGGTCACCCGGTACTGAACGCGCAGCTTCCGGCGGTCAAGCGCCAGCGCCTTGACGACCCTCACCGGCCCCTCCTCCTGCCGGAAGACGAGGGCCGAGGCGTCCGCTGTCACCTCTGCGTTAGTCGTCCAGTCGGGCCCCCACCAGCGGCCCGCGGACCGTGCGAGAAATCCCTCATAGACGCCCCGCTCGGGGACCAGACGCCGCCTCGCCACCGCCTCGACCTCGGCGCCCCCGGAGCGATAGCTCGGGTTGGCGAGCGGCCGCCGCGAGGAGCCGCCCAGGGACAGGTTGATCGGGCTCAGCGCGGCCGCGTACCCACCGGCGAAGGAGTCAGCGTGCCGTCGCAGCGCCAGCCCCAGGGAGGACCCCTCTCTGACCACGTGCAGCCAGCCAGCCTCCCGGTCCCACAAGACGGAGTTGCCCGGCGGCGGTAGGGGCGTGGCCCCACCACCCTCCAGTACTCGCGCCGCCCGTGCCAGATAGCAGAAGCCCAGCCCGTTGTACATCACCACGTTCGAGTAGCTTTCGAAGCCCACCCGGAAGGTGTTCGGGAAGTGGTTGGGGGTAACCGAGATGGTACCGTCGGGCTTGGCGAATCGCAGCCACCACGCGAGGTGTTCCTCCGCGGCCCGGCCCCTTACCGCCTGCAGGAAAACGAACGCGCCGCAGGTCCAGAACTGATCGCGGCTCCGCTCGGCCATAGTGAAGGAGCCGTCGGCGGCGATGAAGCGGTCGCACCACACAGCGGCGCGGTCCCGCACCACCTTCATGCGCCCGACGATTTCGCGAGCCTCCTGCTGGCCGGGCGGCGCGCGCCCGGCCAGCCAGATCGAGTCCGACAGCAGACAGGCGACGTACAGGTGATACGCAATAGGGTGGGCATCCCGAGGTGCCGCGTCGTTGATGAATCCCAGCTCCCCGACGGCCTGCTCGATTTGCGCGAGCCTCTCCCAGGCCTGGTTTGGGTCCAGCTCGGCAAGCCCCATTAGATACAGATTGACGTCATAGCACAGCGCCATGGCCAGGCCGTTCGTGTTGCGCGGCCGGTGGCCGTGGTCCAGCGTCCTCAAGGTCTCGGCCAGCTCGGCGCGGACCGCGGGCGCGAGAGACGGGCTCAGCTCGTCATAGGCGAGCAGGCTGTAGTAGGCAAGGAACAGCGCCGTGAATGTGCTGTCGTCAGGGTGAGGGTCGCGCACGCGCTCGAGCGACCGGTAGACCATCCGCAGCGCGAGACTCTGGTAATCGGCTCGCTCCGTCCATCGGTAAGCGCTGGCCGCCGCGACGGCGAGGCACGCCGGCCCGTAGCCCTCCGGGTATATGGTCTCATGCGGGTCCGAGAGGGCGCCTGTTGCCTCGTCCACCAGCCGCGCCGCGCCGTCTACATAGCCGATCACGGCCTGCTGAAGTCGCGCCAGGAACGCGTCGGCGCGGGCCGCCGCCATCGCCGCCGAGTCCCCGGCCGCGGGCCCAGGGGATGCGGCCCACACCAGCACGACCCAGAGCCAGAGCCTGAGCAACACGGCAATTCCACCGCCCGCGCGGGGGCCGAACACGGCTACGACCCGCTCCCCGACGGCGCCCCTGAGGACAGCCCCGCGGTGCCATCATGGAGATACGGCGCGATGTCCACATCGGCGGCGGCGAACACCGAGATCAGCTCTCCCTCGGGCTCGCTGAAGCGCACCACCGCGGTCCACCGGGGTTGCTTCTCACCCTGGGCTCGGGATATCCATCCGAGGTAAGGGTCAGTCTCGCCTCTGTGGAGGGTTACGCTCGGGGCGGCCTGTGACAGGATATGGTGGGCGAATGCGGCGTCGGGCTTGCTGAGCCTCACGACGCTATGCTCCGAGCCGGCGTGGACATGCGCATCCAACTCCGGCGCATAGTGGAAGAACAGACTCGCGCCGCTCCCCTGGGCGCGGCGGAATCTGTCGCAGACGATGAGAACGAAGTCGTCAAGGTAGTAGCGGAGGGTGCGCTGGAACCAGTGGCCCTCCGAGGTGCGGAAGGAGGCTGTGACCTCGAGTGCCTCGGGGCTCTCGGTGAAAGAGTCGAGCCGCGTCTCGGCGATATCGCGGGTGGACAGCTTGTCCGTGAACATGATCGTAGTATGAGACGCTGCTGACCGATAGTAGTCCCCAATGGGGCCCGCGCTGAGGCCGAAGTATCCGGAGTCCTCGATGACGCAGTGACCGCGCAGCATGAGCTCGAAGTTGCCCGTGTCATCCTGGAAGTGGGTGTCCCTGGTGGAGACGCCGAAGTCGAATCCGAGATAGGCGTCGTCCTCATTTCCCGGCTGGTTCTCCACAAAGAAGAAGTATCCCGACTCGGGGAACACGGCGTACTCATGCCAGGCGGTGTCGGGGTCGCCGGCGCGCAGTGCGCGCGCGAGGAGGTCGCGCTCGAGGGCGGGGAGCTGGTCAAGGGACACCTGCACCCGCCCAGAGGCCCAGGTGTCGCCGAACCCCCACAGCCGGCCATTCGGCTTGACCAGCAGCCGCGCGACGGCCGCCATCTTTCGCACCATCTCGGCGAGGTCCGGCTGTGGATGGCCTGCCTTATCAAGCAGCGCATTGACGCGACTGGCAAGGTCGAGGACGATGAACTGGTACGCTGCCGACCCCTCGTCCAGGACGCCGTTGCGACAGACCTTGCTGCGGATCCAGGCCAGCGGCCTATCCACTGCGATAGACAGCAACCGGCCGGAGTCCGCGAAGAAGTCGAAGATCACGGCCATCCCCAGGAGAGCCCGGTTCTGGAACATACCGTGGTTCGACCACGTGGAGTAGAACCCCCACTCGGACAGCAGCCGAGCGTGGCGGTGGATGTCCGCGAGTATCGTCTCGAGCTCGGCCGTGAAGTCTTCACGGCTCGAAATGCTCGCTGCCAGCGCCATGATAGAGTAGAGCCGGACCGCGACCGCGTGCTCCCCCCATGTGTAAGGGCTATGGAAGGTGTCAACGCTGCTGTGCTCCCTCCAGTCCTCATAGAGACGGAGGGCGGCCTCAATGTAGCCACGATCGCCCGTGTGGTCATACCCGCGCACGAGGTACCTGATCATGAGGAGGGTGTTGACCTCATGTTGATCTGTGGCGTGCTCGTGCTTTGACCAGAACCCCTCGCCGGGTTCGAAGGTTGCCACATGGTAGTCGAGGGGATACTCGCCGGCCTACAGGAACCGGCGCGCGATCTCGAGCGGATTGCCGATGGGGGGAAGAGCGTAGAGGTCTGCTTCCTCCGCGAAGAGAGCAGCGCGCTCCGCAACCCGACGACGCAGGGAACCGAGGTCGGGCGTCCCCTCCGTTGTGAGGTACTGAGGAGCGAGGACGGGCGCGAGAGCCGGGTGGTCGAACTCGGGCTCGACCAGGACGACCTTGGTGGACCACAGCGCGAGCACCGCATCTTGGTGCAGCGCCTCGCCTGCTGTGATCGCGCCCTGCAAGTAGTACGTGCCCGCCTCCATGTTCTCAGGGACACGCGCCGCGAGGTGTTGCACAGCGGTCGGCCTCTGAAGGCCCAGGCTGGCCAAGGGCGCGCTGAACAGCAGGTGATCCACACCGCGGAACCTGGTCCTATCTGATAGAAAGAGGAAGAAGTGAGTATCGGGCTCCGGCTCCTGGGGCAGCGTGAAGCGAGCGGTGGCGCGCAGCTCGCCGCCAATCATGAATACCGGCCGGTGCTTGGTCACCGTGATCCGGGGCCGGGCCTGAGCCCGGGGTGTGGGGCCCCGTGGCGACTCCGAGAGGCTCACTCGCAGGTCCGGCTCCCCGCGCTGCACGGTCAGCGCCACCGCGGTATCGTTCTGAACCCAGGAGACGTAGATGCGCTCGGTCTCCACTTGCGCGGCGAAGGTCGCGGTGTCGCTTGCCAGTTGCCCGCGCTCCAGCGTGAACAGCGTCACGAACGTGGCTTCGCTGCCCGCGTCCCGGAAGCCGAGGGCCCAGTTGGGCACGAACTCGCTGCCCTCGGTCAGCGCCGTCCAGCCCTGGAGTCGCGGCTCCTCCTGCCCCTTGACCATAATGGGGGCCTGGGTCTCGTGCGTCGCCAGGCGGCGTACGTGGAGCACACGACCGGTATCGCCGATCGTGGTGACAAAGCCATCGCCCCTCTGCTCCAGCTCAAGATCCGGGTGGAAGTGGAACCACTGGGTGTACTGGTGCTCGTTCGGCGAAGACAGCTCATCGAGTACCAACAGCCACTCAGCAGGCGAGAAGAGCAGCGTCCGCCGGTGCTGCACGGCGTCGAAGTGCGTGATCTCAGCCTCGAGCACGCGCACGGCACCGGACTCGCTCCATCGCCTGATGGCGGAGCTGGGCACCGGGGCTGTGTTCCGTGGGATGGCGTAGTCGCGCTCATCTATCTCAACGGTGTTGTGTGCGCGTGTACTCACCACATATTGGCGTCGCGGGTCGTCATACCAGTACCTGAACCTGCCCGAGTCCACGATGAGAGGCTGCCCAAGCTCGGTCCACTCGAAGGTCAAATCATCGGCATGCTTATGGACCCGCGAATGGCGCCCGGCGTGCAGCACAAGGTAGGATGCGGACTCCCACTCCGCCGGCGGTGTCCAGGCGCTTCGGAACACCGCGTACCCGCCCTCTCGCGCGACCCAGGACACCGCCTCCGGTGGAGCGCCCTGCTCTCCCCTCGTCAGCACCCACAGCAGCGCAGCGCAGCGGCTGGGGCAGTCGAGGGACAGATAGCGCGAGGAGGGGACCAGCAGGACGGTGTCGCCGAACCCGGCTATGTGGCCCGTGGGGTGCGTCAGCCACGCGAGCGCCTCCTGGGCCAGCCGGTGCCTTTCTCGAAGCTTCGGCGTGTCCACCAGTCCTTGGTTGAGGGCCACCTCCAGGGTGCGCAGTAGCACTAGCTGATAGCCCGGCGAGTGCTCAAGGTGTACGCCGTCCCTGGAGAAGCTCGACAGCAGCACGCGCTCTGCGGTAGCCTCGGCGTACTCTCGGTACTCCGGGAAGTTCCTGAGCTCCGGCAGGTTTTGGCTGAGCGCGAGCAGCCCGAGCATCTGATAGAGGCCGTGGTTGTAGTCGCCGGCGTACTTGGCCGGGTCGCGCAGCTCCTGCCCGTGGCGCAGCGCGGTCTCGAGCAGCAGCCACAGGTCCTCGTCCGACACCGCCTCCGAGGCAGGAGCAGTCCCCCACCGGGAGACCGGAGCCCGGCTAGCGAGCCCCGGCTCCGCCCCTCCCGCGACCCGACGGGCGGCGGCGTCCACCAGGAAGGCTATCACCGGACCCCGGAGTCCGACGGCCATGTCGTACCACGCAAAGGGGTTGGCGAGGCCTTCTCTGACATTCTGGCGGTGCCAGTCGAGCACAACCGCGAGCGCGAAGTCCAGATACCGCTGCTCGCCTGTCAGTTGGTAGGCCTCCAGGACGGGCATCAGCCATGAGAGGCTGTTCAGCCCATACCGCCAGGACCTGTCACGATAGGGGTTGGCATCCCAGGGCACCGGCGGCTTGATGCTGAACGCCGGATGGCTGCCTATGGCCGCGCCCTCAGACATCAGTCTGTCGGCCGCTCGTGCGCTTCCTCGGCCCCCGGGCCACATGTAGTACAGGCGCGCCGGTGCAGACGTCCGTCGGTACTCTCGGTAAGCGGCCATTGCCCCACCCAGTCCTGCCTCCTCATACCCCGCCAACACCGCGGCTGATGCAGCTCCGTTTTCTCCGAACACGCTCACGAGGTCGTCCCGGGTGACGACGACCTCGGCCGGGGCCGCGCTGAGCGCGACCGCCAGCAGACCCACGGCGGCGGCCAGCCGCCAGGCGAGCCCCAGGGCGCCGCCGATCGCGCCGAGCCTGCGCGGGTCCACCCTTCTCATCGTTCAGTCCTCCTCACATCATACGCGGCCGGTGCGCGACGTCGCCCGGCCGCCCCTCACTCCACCTCCGCCACCGCGGCCTGGGGCCGGGCGGCGGTGACCTCGCGAACGTAGACCGCGCGCTCCGGCTCGCGTCGAGTCCCCTCTCCGTAGGAGCCACCCAGGATGTAGCGCACGGCGTCGAGGCGTGTGCGGAACTGTGAGAACTGGCCCCTGGTGTCCACGTTCAGCAGCGCGCCATCACGCGCGAGCGCCTCCCTCAGCAGCTCGTCAAGCGGCGATGGGTCAGGGGCCAGCCGCCGGCCGCCCTCCCGCTTCTCACGGTCGCTGTCGAGATACAGGAACCGCCCATGCTCCTGGAGGAGCCGCTGGGCTAACTCCTCCGACGTCTCCGCGCCTGTCAGCACCACCCGCCGCGAGGTCGGCCCGTAGAACATCGGGGCCATGCGCGCGCTGAGCCAGCGCGACAGCACCACCGGCTCCGCGTAGTTGGCCAGCGCGTAGTCGAGCGCCTGCCGCGTGCCGGCGGCCTCGAAGGTGACGTACTGGCGCGCGGCCAGTCGGTTCGCGCGGCGCGCCGAGTGCCCCGCCGCCGCGCAGGCCAGCGCCGCGGCGACCGCGACGAAGAGCAGCCGGCCCGCGAGTCGGCGGCTCGCCCAGGGCCAAGCGCGGGCCCCGAGGGAGTCCACGCCCGCGGCCAGTAGGATCGCCGCGGGCGGGATGGCGAAGATGAAGTACCTCGCCTGGAGCGATGGCGGCTGGTAGTAAGTGAGCCGAGTCGGGGCGTACATGAGGCACAGGAACATCCAGAGGGCCATCGCCCAGAGCTGCCAGGAACGCCGCCGCAGGAACGGGTAGACCATCACCGCCCCGACCATCGCCCACCGGAACAGCCCCAGATGCTCGTCGTTCACGTAGTGGCGGCCCGCCAGCCGCAGCCGACCAACCGGGTCAATCCCTTGGCGCTCGAGCTTGAGCCTGACTTGGGACGCTGTCTGGCGGGTAGCCGAGACCACAGGCCGGAACACGGGCTTGCGCGCTAAGGCAGAGAGAACAGCCGACTCCGCCACCAGCACCAGCAGCATGCCGCCCAGGAAGACCGCGCTGGCCAGCAGGGCTCGCCGGTCGCGGAGCTTGGCAAGGTTCCATCCGATCAGCAGCAGGCAGAAGGGGATCATGAAGAGGGCGGTCTCTTTGACCATGTAGCCCAGGCCGAGAGCGAGGCCGGCGAGGAGGTAGGGGGCGGAGCGCCAGGCCCGTCTGCCGTGCTCGCGGGCTCTCCGGCCGGCAGAGAACAGCAGTGTGACGGCGAGCATGGAGAAGGCCGTGACGGGGATGTCGGGGAAGACCGTGGCCGCCCACGCGACGGCCAGCGGGCAGACCCCCACCAGCCCGGCGGCGATGAGTCCGGCGCGGGGGCCGTGGACCATAAGTCCCAGCCACAAGGTGAGCGCGACGAGCACGAGGTGGAAGAGCACGAAGACGGCGGTGACGACGAAGAGGTTGTAGTTGGTGAGCCTCATCACCACGGCCACGAGGCCGGTCATCATGAGGCGGGTCTGGCCGAGTGTGAGCATGGTCAGCCGACCGCTGGTCGCGAGGCTGCGCGCTCCCCGGATGTACTGGAGGTCGTCCATGCCGGTGTAGCCGGTGTAGAAGACCATGTCGAAGCCGGCGGTGAACACCAGTATCGCCAGCAG
>Ga0209102_1001759_pt1 | contig 10760 bp, 8 predicted proteins | sample ConPoolayeHmetaG_FD_185483 | JGI IMG/M metagenome (GOLD analysis project Ga0209102, IMG submission 185483) | Hot spring microbial mat communities from California, USA to study Microbial Dark Matter (Phase II) - Cone Pool mat layer H metaG... ... | reverse complement strand
AGGATTATTTTCCCAGTTAAAACCTATGGCCTTTCCTTGAAGAAGAAGATCCATAAAAGTTCCTGGACTAATTAAAATCCAATTTATATTATGTTCTTTTAAGGTTTCTTCCCAGCCGGGCTGATTTTGGAGAGTTTCTAAATAAATAGTATAAGGGCTTTTTCCCGAAGGATGTTCCCAGGCAGGCATTCGGCCGTCAACAAAAACTTTGTATTCCGGCAATTGCCAAATTAAAAAACCACCCCATTCGTAGCGATTAAAGATGTTTCCTTTTTCCGGTTGCTGGCGCAAAAAATCTACTGCCTGGCAAGGGTAATTTAAATTTGAGGGAGGACAGGGATTTTTAAACCAGGCTAAAGTTAAAGGAAGACGAAGAGTAAGACTTAAAAAAAGAAAAAAAAGAAGCAACATCCAGGCAGAATATGTTGTTGTCATTTTGTTTTTTCGGCTAAAAACTTTTAAAAATCTTGGAGGAAAAGAAAAAAGGAGATAAAAAAGGTAAAGATAGTAAAAGGGCAGATGGCGACGAGCTTTTAGGGCTAAAAAAGCAAAGGGGAAAAGCAAAAGAATTTTGAGTTTATCCCTAAGGGCTGCTTTCTGAAAAAGCAAAAAAAGAGCTCCGAGAGAGCTTAAAAGAGTGAGGCACCAGAAAAAAGGAGTTGGCGGTACCCATTCGGCAATTATTTTGCTTAGGTCAACTGGTCCGGAAAGGTGCCTCCAGGCTTCTTGATAGACAGCAAAACCATAGGGATTTAAAAAAGTAGCTAAAAAAGAAATTGACAGAAAAGCAGGAGAAAAAAAGGTAGTTAGAAATAAACCCAAGATGAAAGAACCATGAGTATTAGCCCAAAGAACCATAATTAGAGGAAAAAGCAATTTTAATTTGTAATGGATTTTAGCTTTGTAATTAAGGAAAAGGATAAGGTTAAAGAAAAAGATTCCCAAAAGCTGGCTGCGCAAACCAAAAGAAAAAACTCCCCAACCTAGGAAAATAACGAGACTAATAGCGACTAGTTTTTCTAAAGAAAAATTTTTAATTGCCAAGAAAAAGAAAAGAAAAGAGAAAGCCATTAGAAGACCATTCAAAATTGTTAATCCCCAAAGCCCAGAAATTTTGAAAACTGGAAAAATTATTGCTTGATAAAGCCAGTGATGATTAGGCCAGAAATAGTTTTCTAGTAAGACGGAAAACTGATTATGGCTGCAGAGTGAATTTTTTAGCCAAACTTCTTTCCCGCACCTTAATTGCCAGCCTAAATCAGGATCGATTGGAGGCAATAAAAAAAATATAAATAAAGTTAAAAAAAGAAAGACGTTAAGTAATTGGGGCTTTCTCATTTTTTTTGTTTTATGTTAATATTAAAATATATGGATGACCAAAATCAAAACATTTCCTCTAATCAGTCAGAGCAGGGGAGTGTAGTTGAAGGTAATACTAACCCTGTTTTAAGTGACGATTTTTCTAAAGGAATTTCTGAGTTAAGTGATTCTTCTCCCTCTATTGAAGCTGAGTTTTCTCCTCCTCCTTTGGAAGAGGAAATTACAAAGCCAGAGGTTTTAGAGCCAACTCCGAATAGTTTTGGTTCTGAAATTTCAGAAGTAACTTCTGAACCCTCTCCGGATAATAAAACTATTTCTCCTCCGGTTTCTCCTCCAACCTCCTCTAAGCTTTCTAGGATTCTTCTAATATTTGGCGGAATAATCTTTGTACTAGGCTTAGCCTTCTTGGTTTTTAAATTTGTTTTTCCTCAAATTAGAAAATCTGAGGAGGTCGCTCTAACCTATTGGGGTCTTTGGGAACCAGAGGAAGTTATGAGGGGAGTAATTATGGAATGGGAAAGAGAGCACCCCAATATAAAAATTAATTATTCTCGCCAAAACCAGAAAGAATACCGGGAAAGACTTCAATCAGCCCTCGCCCGAGATGAAGGGCCAGATATTTTCCGTTTTCATATTACCTGGGTTCCAATGCTTAAAAATGAATTAGAGCCGATTCCTTCTTCGATAATGAGTGCTTCTCAATTCCAGCAAGTTTTTTATCCTGTAGTTTCTGATAATTTACGTATAGGGGATAGCTATGTAGGGATTCCCTTAATGATAGATACTCTTGCTCTGTATTATAACGAGGATATTTTTCGAGTAGCAGGGGAGAATCCTCCAACTACTTGGGATGAGTTACGAGAACTTGCCATAAAATTAACAGTTAAGGACGAAGATGGGCGGATTCAGACTGCTGGTGTAGCTTTAGGCATAACGGATAATATAGATCATTGGTCAGATATTTTGGGTTTAATGATGTTGCAAAATAGGGCAGATTTAGCAAATCCGAGCATGTGTGTCACTCAAGCGGGGGAAGAAGTTTGTCTTGGGGTTGACGCTTTAACTTATTACAGTATTTTTAATCTCAACGATCATGTTTGGGATGAAACTTTACCTTCCTCAACCCAAGCTTTTGCTGCCGGAAAGCTAGCGATGTATTTTGGGCCTTCTTGGAGAGTTTTTGATATTAAAGCTTTAAATCCAAATTTAAATTTTAAAATTGCTCCTGTCCCTCAGCTACAGGGAGCCAATATTAATTGGGCCAGTTTTTGGGTTGAGGGAGTGGCCAAGAAAAGTAAGCATAAGGATAAAGCCTGGAAGTTTTTAGAATTTTTAAGTTCACCCCAGACTCTGGAAAAACTTTATCAAGCGCAGTCCAATTTGAGGGTCTTTGGGGAGATTTATCCTCGCGTAGAGATGGCGGAAAAATTGAAAGCTAATTCTTTGGTTGCTCCCTTTCTTGCTCAAGCTTCGACAGCCCAAACTTGGTATTTATGTTCTTACACTTGGGATAACGGAATTAATACCCGAATGATTAAATACTTTGAGGATGCAGTCAATGCAGTAAATTCGGGCAGGTCAGCTAAAGAAGCTCTACAAACTGCTTCTCAGGGGATTTCTCAGCTTCTTTCTCAGTACGGGATAACATCGCCAGTTGTTCGATGAAAAAAGAGATTTTGCAAACCTTAGTTTATGCGGATGTTTTTGATTATCCTTTAATAGTGGAGGAACTTTATAAATTTCTTATTGCCCGCAGGCCCTTAAGTTTCTCTGTTTTCAAAAAGAAACTTCAAGAAATAATTCGCCGCGACAAGCTAATTAAAACAGATGGAAAATATTTTTTCCTCAAAGGAAGAGGAGAAATTATCTACCTCCGGCAAAAAAGAAAATTTTGGAGCCAAAAGAAAATTAAAATCGCCAAAAAAGTTAGCCGCTGGCTAAAACTTATTCCTTGGATAAAAATGGTAGGAATTACCGGTGCTTTAGCGATGAAAAATGCTGATAGAAATGATGATATTGATCTTTTAATTGTCGCCGCTAAGAATCGTTTATGGTTTACAAGATTATTGGCGGTTTTTTTATTAGAAATTATGGCTGTTCGTCGTCGACCGGGAGATACCAAAGTTAAAGATAAAATTTGTTTGAATATGCTTTTAGATGAAAAGAATCTGACTCTACCAAAAAATGAGCGCAATTTATTCTCTGCCCATGAGGTTTGTCAACTTAAACCCTTATGGGGGAAAGATAGTTGTTATCAGAAATTTTTAAAAGCCAATTTATGGGTTAAAAAATATTTAGCAAATAGTTTAGATATTAAGAAATTAAGATATGAAGATATTAAGGGAGAGAAAAAGAAAAATTTCTCAATTTCTCAATTACTTAATTTCTTGGAGTATTTTGCTTACAAGATCCAGATTGCCTATATGAGTTCAAGACGGACGAGCGAGATAGTGGAACTTCATCGTATTCGTTTTCATCCTCAAGATTGCCGGGAGAGGATAATTAAGGAATACCAAAAGAGATTAAAACTATTGTTAGTGTAGTATAATGTTAGTATATGGCGTTGCCCGAAGCCCAAATTAGAGAAGAAGAGCTGTCAGCAGTGGAGCGGCCAGTAATTCCAGAGATTCCTCCAGAAGTTGAGCATATTGAAGCAGTTGCCGGAGCAGAAATTACTCTACCTCAACCGATTACCGACAGTGGTGGGGGAGTAATTCTAGATAATGCTGCTCCTCAGCAAGTAACGATAACCTTACCTTTAACTGAAGAGGAAATGCAACGCGCTTTGCATCTTAAAATTATTTATTCTTTACGTTGGTTAGCGGAGTGGGTAAGGAGGCTAATAAAGGTTATTGGCGGAAAGTTTGTTTATACATTTAAGTGAAAAATGACAAAGAAAAATTTAAAAATGAGTTTAAAAAAGTTTATAAAAAATAATTTTATGATTTTTATTTTTTAATTTAATAAATATGGATCCTTTTCAAAATCTAGTTTCAACGTTCCAATATTGGCTATTTTTAGCCATGGTTTTTTTATTTGCAATTGTCGGTTTGATTTTATTGACTTATGCTTTTATTTTATGGTTGCGGCATAAAGATAGAGAAAAACATTCGTTAGACTATGTTTTACTCCAAGTAGCTGTTCCTTTTAATAATGAGATAAAAATTGACGCCGCTGAGCAAATGTTCGCCTCCCTTTATTCAATTAAGAGAGGCGGTTGGTTGAGGTTTTTTCGGTTACAGCCCCATTTGTCTTTTGAAATTGTTGCCCGCCACGAGGATATTCGTTTTTATGTCTCTGTTCCTCGGAAACTTCAAGATTTGGTAGAAAAGCAGATAAATTCTGCCTATCCAGACGCTGAAATTTTGGAGGTTCCAGAATATAATATTTTTACGGAAAATGGGCGAGTAGCTTTTGCTGAGTTGGAAGCAAAAAAATCTGTTTATGCGCCGATAAAGTGCTATAAAGATTTGTCCACCGATCCTTTGTCGGCAATTACTACTGCTTTGGCGAAAATGGGACCAGAAGAGGGGGCGGCTATTCAAATTATAGTTTCTCCGGCAGATTCAAGTTGGCAGGGGAAGGGGAAAGCTTATATTTCTGGAGTGAAAAAAGCAGAGGCCGATCCCCAGAAGGCGAAGTTTAAAATTGAGGCTAAAACATTAGAGGCGATTGAAAATAAGTGCAGCAAACCAGGATTTAATACAGTTATAAGGATTGTTGTTTGTTCACCGAGTTTGGAAATGGCCCAATCTCATTTGAGTAATATTAAATCCGCGTTTGCTCAGTTCGCTTCAGATTTAAATTATTTTAGCAGTCGTAAAATTTGGTTTAAAACTGGTTTTATGATTGATTTTATTTATCGCTACCAGCCAATTTTTCGTTTTGGAGGATGGCGGACGGTTTTAAATTCCGAAGAGTTAGCAACCATCTTTCATTTTCCCAATAAGCAAATAGAAACTCCCCATATTTATTGGCTTTATTCCAAAAGGGCACCCGCGCCAATTCAGATTCCCAAAGAAGGACTCTATTTAGGGAAGTCGGTTTATCGAGGAGTGAGCCGGCCGGTTTATCTTGCTAACGACGATCGACGACGTCATATTTATATTATTGGCAAGACAGGAACAGGGAAAACTGAACTTTTGCGGGATTTGATTTTACAAGATATTCGAGCAGGTAAAGGGGTTTGTTTAATTGACCCTCATGACTTAGCTGAAGATTTACTAAATTATATTCCCCCAGAGCGGGCAGAAGAGGTAATTTATTTTGATCCCTCGGATACGGAGCGGCCAATGGGGCTTAATCTACTTGAGGCTTATACCGAAGACCAGAAACATGTTGTTACCACTGCCATTATTAATTTAATGTACAAGCTTTATGATCCTTATAAGACAGGTATTATTGGTCCGCGATTTGAACATGCAATCCGCAATGCAATGTTAACTGTTATGAGTGAACCGGGGAATACCTTTGTTGAAGTTGTTCGTTGTTTAACTGATTCTAGATTTGTTCAAGAAATGTTGCCGAAAGTAACTGACCCAATTGTTCGTCGTTATTGGACCGACCAAATCGCTCAAACTGCTGACTTTCATAAGTCTGAGGTTTTGGACTATATTGTTTCTAAATTTGGCCGCTTTGTTACTAACAAAATGATGCGTAATATTATTGGCCAAAGTAAGTCCTCCTTTGATTTTCGTAAAGTGATGGATGAGGGAAAAATTTTGATTATTAATTTAGCCAAGGGAAAAATTGGAGAAGAAAACTCTTCTTTTTTAGGTTTGGTTTTGGTGCCAAAAATTTTGATTGCGGCGATGTCTCGGGCAGATATTCCCGAAGAGCAAAGAAAAGATTTTTATTTATATGTTGATGAGTTTCAAAACTTTGCTACTCCTGACTTTGCTCAGATTTTGTCTGAAGCAAGGAAGTTCAGACTTAACCTCTGCGTTGCCAACCAATTTATTGGTCAAATGGATGAAGAAATAAAGAATGCTGTGTTTGGGAATATTGGGACTCTAATTGCCTTTCGGGTTGGGGTTACCGATGCCTCTTATTTACAGCATGAATTTCAGCCAACTTTTGGGGAAGATGATTTGTTAAATATTGAACGTTTCCATGTTTATATTAAAACAATTGTTCATAATGAACCGGTACCGGCATTTTCTATGGATTTAACAAAGGACATTTCGGTGATGAAAAAACTTCGTAATCCTAAAGTAGCAGAAATGACCAAGCAACTTTCTCGCTTGCGTTATGGTCGGGCAAGAGAAATTGTTGAAGCAGAAATTGCCCAGAGAGCAAGATTATAAAAAATCCGTGCTTTTTGCCATGCCTTTTGATATAATTTTTAAAGAGCGCGTGTAGCTCAGGGGAAAGAGCGGTTGTCTTATAAACAACAGGTCCCTGGTTCGAATCCAGGCACGCGCACAAAAATGGGTTTTAAAGATGCAGAAGGGGAGGAACACCGCTGATAGTTCTTCCTTAGAGTTCTTCTAATTTTGGGGTTGGGGTGATATTCTCCTTGACTAGCTCTAAATATTTTTCCGTGGTAGATAACCTTTTGTGACCAACAATTTTTTGAATAAGAGCTACGGAAGCCCCAGCAGCTAGTTGGTGGGCAATAAAAGTGTGGCGTAAGGAGTTAACAGTGGCGTTTTTGATTCCCGCTAATTTAAAAAGGCGAACAAGAGCTGAACGAATATTTCTAGTTTGAAGAGTTTTGCCGGTTTTGGTTACTAAAAGAGAAGGATTTTTTGTTTTTGGTCGGTAATTTAACCAACGATTAACTGCTGTTTTGACTGCTGAATTTAAAGGAACAGTTCTTTCCGGATGGGAGCTATAAGAGCGAATTCTTATTTCTGTGATTTTGATGTCTTCTAATTCCAACCTTACTAGCTCTCCAATTCTCATTCCTGTTTGTAACAAAATTTCTACAATTGCTGCCGCTCGAGGATCATCACGGGCACAGTCGCGTAAGGCGCGATACTCCATCTGGGAGAGAATTCTTGGAGGTTTGATTTCATAACGAGGGTAAATGATTGAAGTGGCAGGACTTTTTTCGATTGAACCATTAAGCGTTAGAAAACGAAAGAAGGCTTTAATTGAATTGAGCTTCCGACAAATTGATTTATCAGTATAATCATTTTTGGCCAGATAGTCCTTGAAATTTTCAATGTGTTCCGGAAGAACAGAAGTAACTTGGGTAATTTGTTTTTTTCTCAAATATTCTCCAAATTGGTCAACATCTTTTCCATATGCTACAATGGTAGCGGGAGTATTACCTTGTTTTTTTAAATATTCTAAAAATTTTTGATGGGCGGTTGCGAAAGTTTTATCGATACCAATCATGAGAGCTCAAATTTTTATAACCCATAATAACATTATAAAGGATAGTTGTCAACGGGAGGACTAGGTGAAAAAACGATTATTTCAGGTGTTTTTTCTTGGCATCGGTATTATTCTTATAGTTAGACTTACGAGTAATATTTTTCGCCTCTTTAAGGGTATTCAACAGATAAATTTAGCGGAAAAACGCGTCTTACAGTTGGAAAAGGAAAAGGAAGAACTTTCCTTAAAGAGACAGTACTATCAGTCACCAGAGTTTATAGAAGAAGAGGCGAGAAATAAGTTAAATATGGCGAAGCCTGGAGAAACAATTGTCATTTTGCCGTCAGATTTAGAAGAATTGATTATTAAGCAAAAGGCAAGAGCAGAGGCCAATCCTCAAGTTCCTCACTGGAAGAAATGGTGGAAATTATTTTTCTAATGGGATTCTTGCAAAAAAAGGTTTGTCCTATTATAATTGATACTCGGGGGACTATAATCTTTACAGAATTTTAGAGGAGGAGACGAATAAACGGCGAGAAGATGGTTTAAGGTGAGTACTTGCCGGTAAGTGAAGTAAATTTAATTGCCTAGTAGGGGTCACTACATGCGGGGTAGTGTACGGTAGCACGTGAGGCCCATAACCTCACAGGCTAGGTTCAACTCCTAGCCCCGCAACTAGGAGTTCGCAAAATTTACCTTCGGTAAATCATGGGCTAGCCACGTAGTCCACCAAAGGTAAACTTTACGTGGCAGGGTAGCTCAGTTGGTTAGAGCGGGTGATTCATAACCACCAGGTCAGCGGTTCGATTCCGCTCCCTGCCACCAAAATTGAGGCCTAGGCCGGACTTGCACCGGCGAATAGCTGTTTTGCAGACAGCCGCGTTAGCTTCTTCGCCACTAGGCCTTTCGAGTATTCTATCAAAAAAAACTTGTTTACGCTAGCATTTTGTGGTATCTTATAAACGATGTTAAGAAAAAGAAGTTGGCTAATTATAATTGCAGCGATATTAGGGTTGGTTTTGTTGGTTAGCCTATTGGTTAGAAGTAGGTTTTTTGGCAAGCCTGGCTTAGCGTTGGTCTCTATTTCTGCTACTCCGAAGGCGGCGGTTTTTATTGATGGCATTCAGGTGGGATACACCCCTTATTCAAATGACAAGATTCAAGCTGGTGAACATGTAGTTAAACTGGTACCTGAGACAACAGGTGATAATTTAGTTCCTTGGGAAGGAAAAGTAAATTTAATTCCTAAAGTTCTCACTGTTATTAAGCGAACTTTGGGTTCAAGCGAATCTGCTTCTTCAGGAGAAATTATTTGGTTAGAAAAGATAGCCTCAAAAGATAAATCTAGCCTGGCAGTGGTTTCTTTTCCTGACCAGGCAGTAGTCAAGATCGATGGCGAGCCAAAAGGTTTTACCCCAGTTGTTATTGAAAACATCGAACCCGGAAGTTATCAAATTGCTGTCGCTTTGCCTGGTTATGAAGAAAAGACAATTTCTGCAAAAACTTTCGTTGGTTACAAATTGATTGTCAATGTTCAATTGGCGAAAAAAATTGAAGGAATTGAAGAGGCGACTTCTAGCGGTGAAAGGGCGGAGCTTACTTCGACACCAACCCCTAAAGGAAGTCCATCCCCCAAAGTTACCCCAAAGTCAGAGGTTACCCCCCCGGCGAAACCTTACGTAAAGATTAAAGAAACACCAACGGGTTGGTTGCGAGTAAGAATGGAGCCCTCCACTTTAGCTACAGAGGCGGCTAAAGTTAATCCGGGAGAGATGTTTCCCTACCTTGGGGAGGAGAAAAATGGTTGGTATAAGATTGAGTATGAAGAAGGAAAAGACGGTTGGGTAAGCGGAGTATATGTAGAGTTGATAGACTAAAAGGTACAAGATATTTTAGTAGGTAGTAAGCGCTTAAGGTAAAAAGTGCAAAATCGGCGATGAATGGATGTTATAAACGATATGTTTAGGGTTTAATGCCGTAAAGGATTGCCACGACCATTAATCCCCAAATTAAAATTGTCGCTAATAAAGGTTTATCCGCTAACAAAACTTTCTCTGGAGATTCGGCTTTACTTCCTTGGTAAATAATTGTCATGTAACGCATTATTCCATAGATAACCAAGGGAACGGTAAGCATTAGCCATTTATTTATTCCTGACAAGGTTAGAGGTAGGAAGCGATATAGGGCGAACCGCTGACTTATTGGTGGAGGTGGGAAGAAGAAAGTGAAGAGAGCGTAAGAGAGCCAAGTAGAGTTGGCAAACATTGCTAAATAAGAATCTAATAAATCAGGGGTATAAAAGCTGAGAGTTTTTCGGTGGCGGCCAGCTGATTGAATATCTAAGATGGCTAGTTCAGCCCTTCTTTTTCCGACCGCTAAAAATAAGGCTAAAGAAACAACACAGAGGAGAAACCAAACATTCATATGAATATTTAAAGCAAAAGCTCCAGCATAAACCCGCAAAACGAAACCACCAGCAATAGAGAGGACATCCAATACAATGACGCTTTTAAGCCAAAAGGTGTAGACTATTTGTAGAAGAAAGTAAATAAAGATTACTAAGAAAAAGAAAGGGCTAGAGAAATAACTCAAGTAAAAGGCAGAAAAAACACCTATAATTGCAAAAAATAGAGCAATAGGAAGGGGAAGTTTTCCTGAAGCAATTGGCCGGTTTTTCTTAATTGGATGAAGACGATCACGAGGAAAGTCTACAATATCATTTATAATATATACAGCAGAGGTTAAAATAGTAAAAATAAAAACAGAGCGTAAGGCCAACCAAAATTTTTCTTCTATAAAAAGGTTTCCTGAGAAAACCAAAGGAGCTAGCAAACTTAAGTTTTTAAGGGTTTGTCTCGGTCTGATGCTTTGGAAAAGGCTTTCAAAAATTTGAACCACAGAAATAGTCCTCCGATAATTATTGCTAACATTATTATTGTATAGAATTTATGGCGGCTTGACAAATTTAAGGCAAGGATTCCTAACAGCGCTGTTAAACTCCAGTAAAAAATAGCTGCTTTCCTTTTCCCCCATTTCCATTCATCTAAAATTTTGTGGTGGAGATGACCGCGGTCACCCCAAACAGGAGAACGGCCTGAGGCGATTCGGCGGAAAAT
>Ga0209102_1001758_pt1 | contig 10765 bp, 8 predicted proteins | sample ConPoolayeHmetaG_FD_185483 | JGI IMG/M metagenome (GOLD analysis project Ga0209102, IMG submission 185483) | Hot spring microbial mat communities from California, USA to study Microbial Dark Matter (Phase II) - Cone Pool mat layer H metaG... ... | reverse complement strand
GGTTTGGACCAAGCTTTTTTATCTGCTCTACCATGTCCCGTACGATTGCTGCAAATTTATCTCCTTCACTGGCTGAAACCCACTCAAGCCGCAATCGCTCCGGTTCAATTCCGAAGTCTTTTAAGACTTTTTTTAGAAGGGTTATCCTTCTTAAAGCTTTAAAGTTCCCGCTAATGTAATGGCAATCTGAAGGCAAATGGCAGCCAGCTACAAGCACGCCGTCTGCGCCGTCTTTGAAGGCTTCGAGGATAAATGTGGGGTCTATTCTGCCACTGCACATTACGCGGATAATGCGTATGTTTGGTGGATATTGAATTCTGCTCACTCCAGCCAAATCTGCACCTGCATAGGAGCACCAGTTGCATAGAAAACCAATTATTTTCGGTTCAAACCCATTTTTGCCGCTCATGCGGTTGCCTCCTCCACAAGTGCGGCTTTAACTTGTGCAAGTATCTCTTCTGTTGTGAAGTGACCCATAATGATTGCTTTTGTGGGGCATGCTGTGCCGCAGGCTCCACAGCCTTTGCATAAGGCTTCAATTACGTGTGCGGTAATTTTGCCGTCCTTATCTTTCATTTCGATGGCACCGTACGGGCATAGATATTCACAAATCCTACAACCGCTACATAAATCTTCGTTTACGTTTGCCACAATTCCTTCCATCTCAAGCGTAGGTTTCGAAAGTATTGTTGTTGCTCTTGCTGCTGCAGCGCAAGCTTGCGCTATGCTTTCGTCAATATATTTTGGCGAATGTGCCATTCCACATAGGAAAACGCCGTCAGTTGCAAAATCCACTGGTCTGAGCTTCATATGTGCTTCTAAAAAGAAACCATCTTTTGTTAATGGCACTTTAAGCATTTCTGCCACATGTTTGTTATCTGGGTTTGGGATTGTTGCTGCACTTAAGACTAGCAAGTCTGGTTCAATTTCTACCTCTTCATTTAATACTGGTTCCCAAAATGTTACCTTGAGCTTGCCATTCTCATTCGCTACTTTTGGTTTTCTTTCATCCTCATAATTTATGAAAAGCACTCCTTTTGTTGCAGCTTCGCGGTAATAGTCTTCTTTGAAACCGTAGGCTCGCATATCTTTGTATAAGACGTAAATTTCTGTTTGCGGGCTTATCTCCTTAATTTTCAACGCATTCTTAATTGCTTGTCCACAGCAGATTCTGGAGCAGTTGGGTCTTTCCTCATTTCTCGCTCCGACACATTGAATCATAACTAGGCTTTTTGCCTTAAATCGTCCATTTGCAATTGCTTCTTCTAATTCATGTTGCGTCATAACCCGCGAGTCTTTGCTGTAAAGGTATTCTGTGGGCTTGTATTCCACCGCGCCTATTGCCACTATAACTATGCCATGCTCAATCTCTTTCCTTTCGCCACTTTGCAATTTGATGTGAGATTTGAAGTTGCCAACAAAACCACTTGCATCAGCAACTTCTGCACCTAAATAAACATGAATTTTCTCATTCTCCATAACGGCTTTAGTAAGATTGTTTAATTTTTCCCTCGGGTCTTCACCTTCAAGCAAATAATGAAACGTACGCAAGTGTCCACCTAACTCTTTTTCTCTTTCAACCAAATGTACTTCAAATCCTTGTTTTGCAAGCTCTAAAGCTGCCGTCATGCCTGAAACTCCACCGCCAATGATTAAGCCTACAGGTGTAACATTTATCAGCGGCTTCTTCAGCGGCTTGAGAAGTTTTGCTTTTGCAACTATTGAGCGCACAAGGTCTTTTGCCTTTTCTGTAGCTTCCTCTGGCTCATGCATGTGCACCCAGCTGCATTGGTCTCGGATGTTTGTCATTTCAAACAAGTATGGGTTCAATCCAGCCTCTTGCACTGTCTCTCGGAATAATGGCTCATGAGTGCGTGGAGTACATGAAGCTACAATTACACGGTTTAGCTTGTTTTCTTGGATTTTTTCTTTAATGAGTTTCTGCGTGTCTTGTGAGCATGTGTAAACATTTGCTTCTGCATAAACCACGTTAGGCAATGTTTTGGCATATTCCACCACTTCTGGCACATTTACAACTCCGCCAATATTGATGCCGCAGTGACAGACAAAAACGCCGATTCGAGGTTCTTCTTGGCTAACGTCTCTTTCTTGTGGATACTCTTTTGCAGTTACTTGTTTTCCACGTTCAGAAGCAATTACGCTCATGGCTTTGGCTGCTGCACCACTTGCTTGGGCAACACTTTCCGGGATATCTTTTGGTGCGGAAAATGCGCCGCAGACAAATATGCCAGGTTTTGATGTTTCCATTGGTGAGAAAGTGCTTGTTTCGCAAAAGTTGTATTTGTTAAGCTTTATTCCTAAGGCTTTTGCTAATTTTTCAACATTCTTTGGCGGTTGCATTCCAATTGACAATACAACCATGTCAAACTCTTCAGTCTTAGGAGTTTCATCTTCAACATAATGAACAAAAAGGTTGCCAGTTTTTGGGTCTTCAGTCACGCCTGCAACCCTTGACCTAACAAATTTTATGCCCCACTCTTCTTTTGCACGATTATAATAAGCATCAAATTCTTTTCCATAGGCCCGCATGTCCATGTAAAAGATTGTGCAATCCAGCTTTGAAGGCGTATGCTCTTTGGCTATTACTGCCTCTTTCATGCCATACATGCAGCATGCTGCAGAACAGTAATTGTTTCCAAGCTGGAAATCACGTGAACCAACACATTGTATGAAGGCTATTTTCTTTGGAATTTCGCCATCAGAAGCCCTAAGCACTAACCCGCCGTATGGTCCAGAAGCGCTTAATATGCGTTCAAACTCTATGCTTGTCACAACGTTTGCATAACGCCCATAACCATACTCGCTCTTTAATTTCGCATCAAAGGTTTCGAATCCTAGTGCAAGAATGATTGAGCCTACGTTTAATGTGGCTTCGCTGTCTTGCTGGTCATAGTCTATTGCTTTTGCTTTGCATATCTCGTAGCATGTGCCGCATCCGATGCATTTTTCACGGTCAATCATGTACTTAAGCGGAACTGCTTGTGGGTATTCCACGTAAATTGCGCTTCTGTTGCTTAATCCTTCATTATAAGTGTCTATGGCTTCTATTGGGCATTTTTGTGCGCAGACGCCGCATCCGTTGCATTTGTCTTCGATTATGTAACGACTGCGTTTTCGAAGTTTAACTTCGAAATTTCCAGCTTCACCATCTAACCCAATTATTTCAGCATTCGTCAAAATCGTAATATTCGGATGCCTACCAGTTGCTACAAGTTTAGGCGAAAGAATACACATTGAACAATCATTTGTCGGAAATGTCTTATCCAGCTGAGCCATTACTCCGCCAATACTTGAGCCTTGGTCTATCAAATACACTTTGAATCCAGAATCAGCAAGGTCTAAGGACGCTTGTATGCCTGCTACTCCTCCGCCTACTACGAGAACTGCTCCAACTTTCTGGTTTGCCATTTACTTAACCTCCAAAGCTTTGTAAAACGGAGTTTGCCCCTCAACATGGTCTATTGTCAGCATGTTCTTTCTGCGCATGTTAACAATGTGCTTAAGCATAAGTGCGGGTCGCAGTTCAACCTTTTCGGCTAAGGCTTTTACTGAGAGAGGTTTAGCCTTTGTTAAAACGTGAATTTTATGTCGAATAAACTCTGCTTCCACAATTTCATCCAATATTTTGTCAAATTCTTCCAATGGAATCTTTTCGCCATAAACGTTAACGCTTTCCGTTAATTCTTTTTCTCTGCCTAACAATACTCTTAGTCTGAAATCTGCTGCGACATCTTTTGCTGCCGAGATGTCCACAAGAAGATGGGATTCTGGGCTTACGCTCTTTAATGGAGAAACTGCAAGCTTTCGTGTTTTATCTGAAAATTCCTTCAAATGTCTGCTAAAGCTTTTTCTTCCTGTTGGTGAATACCAAACCAGTTTTAAGCGCTCTGGCTCAACACCAATTAACATAATAAGTTTCTTGAGCATTTTAACCGTTACCTCCGCTTGCAAGTTACCTTCAATAAAATGGCAGTCTGGTGGCTTACAACCAACCAAAATAACTGCGTCTGCACCTTTCTCAAACATTTCCAGAATCAACACTGGGTCAATTCTTCCAATGCAGTTAACTCTTGCAACATTAACATTCGGCGGAACTTCTGTTTCTTCTTGGCAAAAAGCAAAGTTGCAAATGAAACAAGTAATTTTAGGTTCATAATCCTCCATTTTATTTCCCCCCAGCAGTTGCTAAAGCGAGGCTTACAATCTGCTCGTCAGTTAATTTCTTCATTGTTATGGCTCGTTCTGGGCATCTTGCAGCACAGATTCCACATCCTTTACAAAAGTCTTCATTCACTTGTGCAATGCCATTCTCATTCTTTTTAACAGCCCCAAATGGGCAAACAACAGCACATACGTTGCAGCCTATGCAAAGGCTTTCGTCAACAACCGCCTTATCGCCTTCGCATAAGTCCATGTTTGCAAGACATTCCGCACAAGGTCCGCAGCTTAAGCATCTGAAAGCTTCAAACATGGCTTTCCGCTTTATCTTCTTCAGATACTTGGCTGCTTCTTCAAAGCTTAAATGTGGCTTTTCTATAGGCGGCTCATACCGGCGCTCTTTCTTGTTAACAGAACCCCAATTTTTAACCCAAGTGGTCTCTTCGATATTTTCGTCTCTTCCACTCCGCAAGTCCAGTCCATTAAGGTATAGGTGAATAGAAACTGCTGCTCTTTTTCCAGCACCAACAGCTTCAATTATGCTTGCTGGTCCAGTAGCTATATCTCCGCCAGCGAAGACCCCAGGGATTTTAGTTTCCAAAGTTAATGGATCAACTTTTATTGAAGGTGCTCGGGATTCCTTATCCCAAATTTCTTGCGGTATACAAGAGGCTTCGGCTATTTGTCCAAGAGCTGGAATAACCATGTCAACTTCGTATTGGTGCTCTGAAAAGCTTATGGGCACCGGACGTCTTCTGCCACTTTCATCTGGCTCACCTAACCGCATCCGTAAACATTCAACAGCCTTAACCTTACCATTTTCGCCAATAATCTGTTTTGGAGCAACGAGAAAATAGAATTTGACGTCATCCTTCTCGGCTAATTCCACTTCGTGAGGAAGCGCAGGCATTTCTTCCCTTGAGCGCCTATACAAGATCATGACTTCTTTTGCGCCAAGCTTCTTGGCTGTTCTAGCAGCGTCTATTGCACTGTTTCCGCCACCGACAACAGCCACTTTTTCTCCAATATTAACATGTTCTCCAAGGGCAATTGCTTTCAAAAAGTCAACCGCGTTTATTACTCCCTTCAAATCTTCACCTGGTACATTTAATTTCATGCCAAGTTGCGTGCCAATAGCTAAAAAAATTGCCTTATAGCCATCTTTGCGTAAACTTTCAATTGTTATGTCTTTTCTAAATTCTACTCCAGTTTTTATCTCTACACCTAAATCTTTGATGTAGGCAATTTCGTTTGCTACAACAAATTTTTCGAGGCGAAAATCTGGAATGCAATAACGCATCATGCCGCCAAGCTCAGACATACGCTCAAAAACAGTCACTGGATAACCCAACTTTGCAAGTTCATAAGCTGCTGTTAATCCTGCTGGACCTGCGCCTATTATGGCAACTTTTTCACTATGCTTTTTAGCTATAGGTTCTGCTTTGACTCTTCCTTGTTCTCGCTCCACATCTGCTACCATTCTTTTTAGGGCACGTATGGCAACTGCTTGGTCAACATTCGACCTTGCACACGCATCTTCGCATGGGCTGAAGCAGACTCTTCCACAGATTGCTGGGAATGGCATGTCCTTTCTTATTATTTCCACGGCTTCTCGGAATTTGCCTTTTTGAATTAATGCGACGTATGCTTGAACGTTTACGTGTGCTGGGCATGCACTGCGACATGGTGGTAGTTGCCTCTTCACATTTGTTGGGTTTTTACTTGACATTGTTAAACCAGCTTATGTAGAATATTACCGTTAGCTGCGGAATATATTAATTCACCTAAATCAAATATAGCGTAAAATTGACATAAGTAAAACGTCTTAAAATTAGATAGAAAAAGGGGAATGTGAGCTATTCTCGCAATCTTCCTTCTAACTTGTTAACCCACTTATTGTATTCTCGTGCACCAAGCAAGCTTTTGAGTTCTTGCTCCAAGACAAGCGAATTCTTTGGTTTAATCTCTACAATCCAGCCTTCACCATATGGGTCTTCATTTATTATGTGGGGCTCGTTCTTCAGGTTTTCGTTGAATTTGACTATTTTGCCTGTGATTGGTGCGTATAAGTCAAACATGAACATCCATGTTTCAGCAACTCCGAAAGGCTCCATTTTGCTTATTTCTTTTCCAACAGAATCCACGTGAATGTGAGCAATGCCTTTAAGGTGTTTTTGTGCATAGTCGGATACGCCCACTCGAATGTTTCCTTCTGGTGTTATTTGAGCCCAAGTGTGCTTTGGCGTGTATAGTAATTGGGTTGGTGGTGCAAGAAGCTCTTTGCGTTTTTCAATTGGTATTCCTTTAGTGCGCATTAGCTCTTCTAAGCGTAGGCGGATTGCTTCTGAAACAAATTCTGATATGCTTCTGTAGCGTCCTGTTTTGATGGCTTCTTCTATTTCTTTTATTAGTTCTTGTCTTATGCTGACGGTTTTCCATTCGGGTATTTTTTCATTCATTTTTTATCAACCTCCTTTACGTCTGATTGATATATAGCACAAACGGGAAATATATATTTAGTGTATATAAAACATATAATAGTAAATACTATAAAATTATCCTCACTTATGCTCTTTTTTCTCTGCCAAAATTTAACAAATTCCACGCTCATGAAAATAATAAATAAATAACAGTCTTCGAAACAAGCTCAGTAATGCCAACAATCGTACCTAAAGCTAAATCTTTGCTAAATATAACTACCAAAATTATCGTTGTCAAAGTGGCAACTATTCTCCAAGAAATTGCTTTGGCTAAACTTCTAATAGGCTTCTCCATTCTAAACACCACATTCTAAGCATTCTTCACCTTACACTTTAAAGCATAAATAATCTTCCCTCAAAACTACGAGTCCAATGTGTATATAACAGAAATCAAAAAATACACGAACTATATTAAAGAATGCAGAAGTAAATACTATAAAAATGGTGATTTCTTGGAAAGCAGAAAAGTACAGAAAGTAGGATACTCAACAATCACCGTATCCCTTCCAAGCGAATGGATAAAACAAAACAAAATCAACCCAGGCGACATAGTATTCATAATGGCAGAAAAAGACGGCACATTAAAAATAATGCCCAGCCAAATTGCACAGAGAGAAGAAGCAGAAGAATATATAATAAATGCAGATGCTTGCGATGAAAAAGGCTTACTTGAAAGAATAATAGTTGGAAGCTACATTCTTGGACGCGACGTAATAAGAGTCACCTCACCAAACAGAATAGAAAAGGAACATGCAGATGAAGTGCGAAGAATCGTGCGCAAACTAATCGGACTCGGCATTTTAGAAGAAACACCTAAAAATATTCTTTTGCAATGTTCTGTTGACCCAGCAAAATTTAAACTTGACATGTTGATTAGGCGTTTATCCTTAATCGCAGCAACCATTTTATCCGAAGCTATGCAGGCTTTTCTTGAAGATAAAGAGGATTTGGCTGAAGAAGCTATAAGCCGTGAGGATGAAGCTGACACCATATATTATTTGGCGGTACGTTTGCTTCTCTCCGCTCAAGTAAAGCCAGAAATCGCAGAGCAGATTGGTGCGACAGACATTCTTTTTATTCCTGCCACTCGTTTGATACTTCAGTATTTGGAGTTGATAGCAGATTATTCGGAGGATATGGCTAAGAAAATTTTAGAGCTTGGTATTTATCGAGGCAGATTGGCTGATGATTTTGTGGATAAGATTTACCATTTAGGCGAGATGTCCCAGACCATTTTTCAAAAGGCAATCGAATGTGTTTTTGCAAGGGATTTAAAAGTTGCTAATGGTGTCTTGGAGATGTTGAAGGTTCTTGAAGTGGAATCTGAGAGACTTGTGCGGGAGCTTCCTGAAATTCCATATTTAAGGGCAATAATTTCATGCTTAATCAAAATCGCAGATTTGGGAGCTACAATCGCTGACATTGCAATTAATAGAGCATTAGAGCAGCCGGATAAGAGTGTGGAAAGTGTTATTCGCTCTATTAAGCATGCGCGAACTGTGCCTTTGTCCATGAAGAAAAAAGCCTAAACTCATTTGCCACAAATACGTTAAATGTAACATAACAAGGTTAAAAAGCATAAAAGTAAATATTATAAATACAGAAGGCGCTTTCAATTGGATAATTTAGAAGAAGCATTACGGAACATTGACGTTTTTTGTAGGGTATTAGTCGAAAAAATGATGGAAAAAGAAGGAGAATCAGAACGCAACATTGCTCCAGAACCTATTGAAAATCTTCTGCGAAAAAAATACATAATAGAAGAAGGCTTAGAATCAAACCCGTTAACTAAGCATATTATTCCTCTCCCACAACTTGAAGAGCCTCTAATTGACGTCTTCGAAGATAATGATTATGTAAGAGTCTTAGTGCAATGTCGTTGCCGGGAGCAGAAGGTAACAATTCACACTGATGTTGATGGTATGGAAATATGCAAGAAAGAATGTCACAATGAAGATGGCAAAGAAATATGTGTAGATAAGTGCCAAAAACTAGATGTGCCTGTTAGACTGTTGCGAATTGAAGAAATGATGGCGAAATGCCATAACAATGAAGTTTTAGAAGTCACCATACCAAAAGTAAAGAACCCATAAGACGGTTTCACTGAATGATTATTGATGGGAAGTGCCCTTTCGCCTTATCCTAACCTTGCAAGCTTCTTCTTCAGAACATTTTAAACAGGTGTAGACAACATCAAATTCATTCTTCTTTGGATCTGAAGGGTTTACAAAGAAAGCAAAACATTCTTCACCTTTCCCAATCACTGCATCACAACAAAAGCATTTATGTTCTTTCAAAGCGACAACTTTCATTCTTTTCCCGAAAGAACGTGTGGTGAGCAGTTGTTCTTAACGTTTTCTACGAGTAGAACAAGAAAATAATGGTAATAAAGAAGTGGAAAAGTGAATAAGCGGCTTTTCTTATGTGATCTTGTTCAGCACTTTGTCCAATCGGATTTTATGGAAGTCAAGCGCGAGTTCCTTTGGATCTATTCCCAACGCTAGGCTTAGAAGTTCAGTGTAATGGATAACTGGTATATTGTATTCTTCCTTGTAAGCAGTTTTTATCAGCATCTGTCCAAGGTCTAAGGTTAAGAAGCAGAAAGGGCAAAGCGTAACAATGCAATCGGCGCTTGCTTTAGTTGTGTTGATGATTTTGTCGCGGGCAATCGCCAAAGCAACATCGTCAGCATAACCCCTCAAAAGCCCTCCACAACATTTCAGTTTGTTTCGGTACCAGATGCTTTTTGCGCCTAATGCTTCGATTAAATCGTCAAAGATGTGCGGACGCTCTGGGTCGTCGAACTTCAAAAGCGCGCTTGGTCTCAATAGGTGGCATCCAGAGAACGACGCTACTTTGAGGGTGCCTAAATTTTTAACGACGCTTTTCTTTAAACGTTCTAAACCAACATCGTCCATTAAGACTTTCAAGTAATGTTTTACTTCCTTGGTTCCTTTGAATTCTTTGCCGGCGTTGGACAAGATTTTGTTGACTCTTAATTTCAGTTTTGGGTTTTCTTTCAACAAATTGTTTGCCATGGCTAGGGATTCAAAACAGCCAGTACACAATGTTACAATGTCTAGGTCGGCTTCTTCGGCTAGGCAAATATTATTCGCAGCAATGGCTAGGCTTGTTTCCAAGTCTATAGACTGTAGGGGCGGTGGAGCGCAGCATGTCATGTTGTCTAAGTCGACGAGTTCTATTCCAAGTCTGGTTAAGGCTTTCCGTGCTGACCCTTCATAATGTGGTTGACGAGCGGGTATAGTGCATCCTAAAAAGAGCGCATAACTTGTCATGGTACTCCTTCCTTCTTCCACTGTATTTTATCGAATCCCGTGGCAGCAAGTATTTTTTTCAACGCGTCCAAGCCTGCTGGCTTAAGTGGCGGTAAGCCGTATTCGGGTCTTTTCTTTTCCACAAATTTGGATATTGGAACTATGCGTCCTTCATTCATTAGTCCAGATGCGAATTCCGAGTAGATGTTTGGGATGTGTCCTTCTTGGATGGCTATGTTTCTTAACGCGTAGATAACATCTGCTATTTCGACTTTCTGCGGACATCTTTCTTGGCAGTTGTAGCATGAACTGCATAGCCAAATGGCGCTGCTTGTGAGAACTTCTTGTCTCTCGTCTAAAAGTGACAGTCTGATAATGTCTCTTGGGTTGTAGCGTTCGGTGGTTTTGGCAACTGGACAACTGCTGGCGCATGTTCCACATTGATAGCATAAGGTTATGGTTTCGCCGCCTAATTGGCTTCTTATTTCATCCGAAAATGAGTATGCAGATGTTTTCTGTTCTTTTTCGTGTTCCATTATGTTTTCTCCTTCTGCTAGAGTTACATTAGCTGCAGTGGACCGAGCTTTTCTAATCTTTCAGTCATCGTTTGTGCGGCTTCTGCGAATTTGTCGCCCTCTATGAAAACCATGTGGAACATTTCTAAACGTTCTGGTTCTATGCCGTATTCCTTTAACAGCACTTTTGCAAGGTCTACTTTCTTTTGAGTTTTTAGGCTACCGACTTCGTAATGGCAACCGTCAGTTTTGCATCCTACAACCATGACTCCTTGAGCACCAGCTTTGAAGGCTTGTAGGAACTGGTAGACTTGTA
>Ga0209102_1001757_pt1 | contig 10779 bp, 9 predicted proteins | sample ConPoolayeHmetaG_FD_185483 | JGI IMG/M metagenome (GOLD analysis project Ga0209102, IMG submission 185483) | Hot spring microbial mat communities from California, USA to study Microbial Dark Matter (Phase II) - Cone Pool mat layer H metaG... ... | reverse complement strand
GGATGAAGGTGACGACCCCGCCGCCAGCCGCTACGCCCCATCCCGAAGGGAAGGCGAGGTCAGTGATTTCGGCTTCAACCTCTGGCCGCAAGAATTGCTGAAGCAGTCTCTTCACTTTCCTCACGGGAAGGCCAACGACGTTATCGTAATCGCCCTCGAGCTCGGCGACGAAGGCGTCGCCGATTTCCTGGATGGCGTAGGCGCCCGCTTTGTCGGCGAAATCGCCCGTCGCGAGAAAGCTTTCTATCTCATCCTCGCTCAAGGGCTTGAAAAGGACCTGGCTGATTTCGTAGCCGGTCAGGAGCCGGCTGTCATTTTTTTTGAAGAGAGCGACAGCCGTTACGACTCGATGCCGCCGGCCGGAAAGCTTCTTTAGCATGCGCTTAGCCTCAAGCCTGTCCTTTGGCTTGCCCATTATTTCATCGTCCACAGAAACGACGGTGTCTGCCGCCAGGATGATGGGAGTCAGGATACCTTTGTCCTACGTCCATGGCTTTAGCTTCAGCAGCCCGGAGGGCAAAGCACACGGGGTCTTGACTCCGGAATTGTTCTTCGTCGCAATCGCTGGCCGCCACCCGGAAATGGGGGACAATTTTTTTGAGGAGTTCCTGCCGACGCGGCGAGCGGGAGGCAAGGACGATATCGAGACGGGGTTCATTCTCTTTCTTCATGGAGTTTCACTATAGGACTGAGCGACCGTCGTGTCAACGCTCCCTCCTTCTTTTCCGTTGACAAGCCCGACGAGAATTCCTATATTAGGCCGCGCCATCTTGAATCATTGAGGAAGGTAAACCATGTTTAAAGGGCATCCACGTGGTCTTTTCATCGCTTTTTTCGCCAACATGGGGGAACGCTTCGGTTTCTACACCATGATCAGCATTTTCGTCCTTTTCCTCCAGGCGAAATACGGCCTCGATGCCGCGGAATCCAGCCTGGTCTATGGCATATTCCTGTTTTGCGTTTATTTTTTCCCCTTATTTGGCGGTATGGTCGCCGACAGGCTGATCGGGTACGGGAAGACAATCAGCCTTGGCCTGGTCGTCATGTTTCTGGGGTATTTTCTTTTGGCCCTGCCGAGCGCCCGGGAGACGAATTTCCCGCTCGTCATCGCCGCGCTGGTCACGATTGCTTTGGGCACAGGGTTTTTCAAGGGCAACCTCCAGGCCCTCGTCGGTAACCTCTATGATGACCCCCGCTACGGGGCCTTGCGGGATAGGGCCTTCAACATTTTCTACATGGGCATCAACATCGGGGCGATGTTCGCGCCGACAGCCTCGGAAAAGGTCTGCAACTGGATTCTGGCCACTTCGCACTATACCTACGACGCCCGAATCCCCGCCCTGGCCAACGATTTCCTGAGAGGACGACTGGCCGAAACAGGGGAGTTTCTCTCCATCGCTCAACTCCAGGATCCAGCCGTAACGCTCGAGACGCTCGGTCAGTTTTCCGAAAAATACATCAACACGTTGAGCAAGTCCTACCATTACGGGTTCGGCGTGGCCTGTATCAGCCTGATCATGTCCATGCTCATTTTCTGGGGATTCCGGAAGTACTACCGGCATGCCGACGTCACGGAAAGACAGAAGGCCAGGTCGGCGGAGCTCAAATCGCAAATTCTGGAGCTCACTCCCCAGCAGACGAGGGAGCGTCTCATCGCTCTCGGGCTTGTCTTCCTCGTCGTCATTTTCTTCTGGATGTCCTTCCATCAGAGCGCGGTGACGATGACCTATTTTGCCCGGGACTACACCGTGCCGAGCGTTGGCAGAGCGGCCAACTTGCTCTTCGACCTCTTCGGCCTGCTGGCCGTCTTCCTGACCATCGTCGGGCTCGTCTACTTGCTCAAGAAAAATTCCCGACCGCTCACTCGCCTCTTTGGCGGGCTGGCTGTCGTCGTTTTTGGCCTCATCGCTTTCCAGCGGCATCAAAACTACGGCCAGGTCAACCCCTTCACTCCCCAAAAATTCCAGCATTTCAACCCGTTTTTTATCGTCGCCTTAACGCCCGTTGTCGTCGGCCTTTTTGGCTATCTGAATAGAAAGGGCAAAGAGCCTTCAGCACCGAGGAAAATCGGCATCGGGATGCTCATCACGGCGGCCGGTTTTCTTGTCCTTGTCTTTGGCTCGGTGGGGCTACCCAGTCCCCGGGAACTCGGTGGCCAGGTGGCGCCGGCCGAGCATCTTGTCTCTGTCTCCTGGCTGATTGTCACTTATCTCCTCCTGACGATCGCCGAGCTCTTTCTCAGCCCGATGGGAATTTCCTTCGTCTCGCGGGTAGCTCCCCCCAAATACAAAGGAATGATGCAGGGCGGCTGGTTTGCGGCGACAGCCATCGGCAACTATCTCGTGGCGGTCGTGGGGTATTTCTGGTTGCGGGTGCCCCTCTGGTCCCTCTGGCTCATCCTTGTCGTCTGCTGCCTCATTTCGGCCGGGTTCATTTTTGCGGTGATGAAGAGGCTCGAGCGGGCAAGTCGGGTTTAGCCCAGCTTCTTGAGGACATAAAAACAGCGCTCGCCGTAAAGGAAATCGACAGCGGCATAGCCGTGCTGGAAATGGCCGCGCATAACCCGACGGAGGCTGGCTTGCCAGGCCGCGACAGAGGCCACGCTCATCTGACCGGCGTTTATCTCAGGCGGGATTTCGACGAGGATAATTTTCTCCTCGCCGATGCGCCTCGCCTTGCCCGGCCAAACATCTTTTCGTCTTGTGTCCCTCTCCAGGGCCCGGGGAAGCGACTTTTCATCGTAGGTTTCGAACTCCTCCCTCCGGCGTTTCTCGACGCGGCTTGTCTTGATCGGCCACTCCACCAGGAATCGGTCGGTCGGGATACTCCGGCCGTGCGTCAGGGAGGAAGTCATGCCGTAAAAGTTTGGCCAGTAGGTTCGCGTGATGGCGCCGAGGGTGTGGAGGTTGAGGTTGGCGTTTCGCGCCACCAGGGGGTCAAAGGTCCAGGTGATGAGGTCGTAGCCGAGCTTCAGGGCCCACTCTCGCTGCGCCCACTTTAGTTTCTTCCCGATGCCGAGCCCCTGGTATTCGGGGAGAACGGCCAGGAGGTGGGAATGTTGACGGAGCTTGTTCCGGAAGACGGCCGGGAAGGAGTAGACGAACCCGGCGAGTTCCTCGCCGACAAAAGCGCCCAGGAGGATGGCACCCATCCGCGACGTGATACAGAACTGATGGGTGGGGGTGAGGTCGATATCCTCGTGCTTCCAGACCTCTTTTTGAATGGCCAGAAGGCGGTCGAATTCGGCGTGGCTTCTGAGCCGGCGGATACGAAGGCGCTGCTTGCTCCTTTCCACAACGGTCATTTCCAGTCCCGATGAATATAGCCTCAACGGCGAACCCATGTCAACAATCCGCATTCAACCACGTAAGGTGTTACCGAAAGACGGGATGGACGAATCCTGCCTGAACCACGAATTCAGATTATAGAATTTGGCTCTCAGCCGATGGCTCAGTGGCCGTTAGAAGCGCCTCCACGTTAGTTATACGGTCAAGCTGATGCGTTTGATGAGCATGGTTGCGTAGGCGCCCCGGGGAAGCGAGAAGGCGAGGGTTATTTTTTTTCGGCCGGGATGGAGTTCGTCTTCGTTTTTAGCCTTAATGGTGAAGCCATCGGGGAAGAGGAGAGCCTTTCGGGGGAAGGAGCGGAAATAGACGCGGCGCAGCTCCTTCGTCCGGAACCGGCCGGGCTGGAGGTTTTTTTCCCGCAGGATTTCTTCATACAGCATTTGAGTAAATCTATCGGAAAACTCGACTTTGGCCGCGGCGGTGGGGATTTCAAGGTCACGCAAATAGGAGAGGGTTTCCTCGTCGAGCTTTGGCCAGAAAAGATAGCTTCCTTCGACCCCCGGGACTTCGATGGTCTCGTGGACTTTGATCCGGATAACTTTCCGGAGAAGCTCATTCCAGAGGTGGGATTGGAAAGCGGAGAAAAACATGGAGACTTCTTCGACCGGCAGGAAGTGGAGGGCGGTGCGGAAATCCTTCGGCTTCTCGACGAGATGGGTGAAGATCTTGGTTTCTAAGGGGTTGGCGGCGTGGCTCAGGCAGGCGGACCAGTTTTTCCAGTCTTTAAAAATCGCCTCCCGGCGAGCCCTCTCCTTTTTTCCGTCCTCAGCCCCGGCGCTGGTCAGGAAAACCTGGAGAGCACCATTCCAATGGCGCCTCAGAATCTTCTCAGCAAAAAAGCCCCTCGCCGGGTCGTAGCTCCGGAAGCGCTGGTCATCAAAAAAATTGGGGAAGCCCGATTTGTGGACTTCCTCGATGTTCCTCTCCACGGGGGCCAGGTCTTGAAGGTTCCTCAGCGTGATGGTGAACGCATTGCCCGTGATCAGGTCGGGGCCCATGGGCCGGTCCATGAACCCTCTGGATTCGAGGACAAAATCTTTTCCCAGGCGGCTGTAATCAGCCTGGCTCTGGATGGTGATGAACTGTGTCGTCACCCCGTGTCTGTCCTTTCGGCCGCCGTAAGAGAAGGATGGGAGGGGGAGGGAGAGAGAGCGAGACAGATAGTGGATGAGGTCGGTCGTGTTCCAGCCGGACTTGCGGAGAAGATAAACCCGATGCGGACCCCGGCTCTTGAGGGGCAAATTGGCCATTTCCTCAACGAGGAAGTCCTCGGGCTTGGCTTTGATCATGGCTTTCCCATTATGACAGAAGGCGGAATAAAAAGAAACGAGGCTAAGGAAGAGGCTTCCAGATGTTGTACTTTTTGACCAGGTGGTGGGGATGGTAGGACATTTTGGCCCGGCGAAGGCCGGGGATGCCCGCGTCTTGCTCGCGGTTAATGAAGGGGCAGTCAGACCAGGCATTCCGGACGAATTCGCGGTTGATGAGCTGGCTGAGACCGTCAAAAGCGGGGTTGGCAATCTCGATGTGGATGACCGCCGTCTCGGGATTGAGCCGGCTGCCGACGGAGAAGGCCTCTAAGCGGCCTTCTACCTCGATGGCTCCGCCGACAAGCCCGAGTGATTCGAAATGGAGGAGCGCTTCGAGGATGGCCATCCTTTGACCCTCATCTACGGACTGGCCTTGCTGAGCCTTCTCTTCAGTCCATTCGTCGAATAAAACCCGGCAGCCGGTCAGGTGTTCAGAGGAAAGCTGGAGGTAACGGTAAGGATGATTTCTTTCAAATTTCTTGATTCGATTCCTCTTGCCGTCGTATTTCTTTCCCCGGAGGTGGATGAGGTCGAAAGTCTGATAGACGTAGTCGAAATTATTCCGGTCCTCTTCATGGGGAAGGTCGGGGCAGTTTCTTTTAAGAAAATCTTCGGAAACCCTGGACAAGCGAGGCGAAAAATCGAGACAGGCCTCAACCGTTTCCCGGATAAGCTTGTCGCCGACGGGCGGCAGAAAGTAAGCCGGCTCGCCCGAAGGCTCACACAAAATGCAAAGGTTTCCGTTGATGGTCGTCCACTTGGGATGTTCGGAGTGCCGCCAGATAAAAATGTTGGGGAAGTTGAGCTCACAGATATCGGGTGGAAAACGGCCGAGGAAATTTTCCATAGCTTCCTTGTCCTCGATTCCGACGAGCTTGAATTCCGGGAAGCGCGGCAGGTTCGTCATCGCTTCTGGAAGAGGATGGTGCAGCGGTCAGGACGGCAGCCGAGGCACCACTCAGCTTTCTTGATCATGGAAGCCGGAATGGAAGGAGCCTCCTCAAAGCCGAGTCTCTTGAAAAATTCGGGGATGACGGTGGCCAGATAGATATCGCCCTCTGTCTCCTCGAGCAGGGCCATGACAAGACGGGTTCCTACACCCTTGTCGCGGGATTCCTCCTCGACACCGAGAGAACAGAGTTCCAGGCAGTCAGCGTGCCGTCGAAGGCCGCAAATGCCAGCCACCCGACTCCCCTCCACAGCGACCCAAAAATCATCCATGTCCATGCCTTCATAGTCCAGGTTGAGCCGCGCGGCGAGAGCAACGACTTGGGGCCAATCTTCTTTCCGGGCCCGGCGAATCCTCATGATGGGTTCTTTACCGAAAAGCGATGTGGCGGCGGGCGTTAGCGCTGAAAATATTGATTTTATCCTCGTCGGAGATTTGGGCCAGGCCGACACGTCCGACCTGGGGTCGGGGGTCGATGTACGGGTTATCCGTGCCGAAGAGGACACGCTCCGAGCCGACCTCGCTGACAAAATATTCAACCTGCCGCGCCGGACACATGGACAGGGTCAGGTCGAGAAAGATATTGGGGATTTTTTTGGCCAGCTCGACCGCATGCCTGCTCCCGTAAGGTCCCCCAGAATGTCCCATGATCCAGCGGATTTGCGGCTGAGCCTGGGCGACTTCAGCAAAGATATCCTGGTTTCCATAAGGGTCGCCATCGAGCCAGGTATGGACGAGGACAAAGAGCTGCCGCTCGGCCGCAAAACGGAAGATGCTGTCCATCCGGGGGTCATCGAGGCGGCACTTCGAGTTATAGGGATGGATTTTGATCATCACGACGTCAGGGCGGCTGAAGGTTCTTTCCAGCTCGGCCAAGGAAAGGTCGGGATAGTTCCCGTTGACGCCACACGCTCCGTAAAGCCGGCCGGGAAAAGAATCCAGCGCCCGCAGCATCATCGTATTCCCCAGGACGATATCCGCCTCGAAGCTCATCGTCGTCGAGATGACAGCCTTATCGATACCACAGAGGTCCATGTTCCGGACGATATCTCTGGCCTCAGACGAGGGGATGTGCATGTTAAAATAAGGACCGAGGTGAGCGTGGAGGTCGATGATTTCGACGTCACGGAGAGGGATACCGGCGTGGATGCGGTCGAAATAACCCATCATGACCAAACCTCTCCCAAGAGGCCATCGAGGTTTTTGGCCGCGATGGCTTCCTTATCGGAGCGCGAAATGTCAGCGTAGACCAGCCGCCCTACAGCCGCGGTTCCCGTATACTGAGGCATGTTGGTGCCGAAGAGGATTCGATGGGAGCCAAAGCGGCGCACGACATCCTCGATCGCTCCCGCTCCCATAAACCTGGACATTTCGACATAGAGGTTGGCAAACCTTTCCCAGAGAGGGTAGAGGAAGCGGTTATGCCGATAACTGCAATTGGCCAGGACGAGAGGAAGGCGGGGGTATTTCTGGAGCAAGGCGTGGACTTCCTCCCACGTGATGAGTTCGATGTCTAAGAAAAGGAGCATTCGGGCCGACTGGAGAGCCGAGAGGAGTTCTCCGGCGCACCAGTCAGCCAGGGAAAAGCCGTGCTGTGTCCGCCCGGGGAAAAGCCGGACAGCGCGCACCCCTTTTTCCTTCATTTCGTCCAGGAGCTGAGCCGGCCGAGCCATTTCTCCCGTGTGATGGGGCAAAAGAACCCAGACGGGGTAGAGTCCTCTCTGGTCCTGGATTTCATCGAGCAGAAGGGCATTGCCAAGGGGAGGATGCCCGTATCTGGCAGTAGCATGGTAGACGAGGGCTTCCTCGATGCCCGCCGTCGTCATCTCCCGGCGCAGCCCGGCGACATCGGGAATGTCGAGGAGGTGAGGATAGCCGACCCGGCCGATGGAGCAGTTACAATCAAAAAAACGCAGCTTGGTCATGGGGGTCAAGGAGTCGAGGCAAAAACTCCTGAAGCTTGTCCTTTTCTTTTGAGCATTCTCTCGATGGACAGCAGGTTGAGCATGAGGTGGCGGGGATGATGGAAGTTTTCCACCCGGTTGGAATGAGGCTCGAAAGTGGCTTTCCGGTCGGCGGCATGCATCCAGAGAGGAAATCCGTAGCGCTTGAGGACGAACTTCTCTCGCACATAATCGTTCATCCGGTAGAACATCTCCCGCGCCCAGGCGGCGCCGGTGTGCTCGACGATGAAGAGTGAACCGATGAGAACCTCCTCCTGAAGCCAGAGGACCTTGTCCACTTTCCAGATGTTGTTGTCCACATGGTCGAGCGAGCGGAAAGCGCCGCCATAAACATCGTCCCAGGCGACTTCGACGTGCCGCTTGAACCTCTGCGCCGCCAAGTCGAAGAGAGCCCTGTCTCGTCTTCGGACGGCTTCATAGAGGACCATCCACAGCGTTTCGATGGCATGACCCGTATAGCAAAATTGAGCGTATTCGTTCTGGGGTCGGGACAGGTCATGGTTGAGGATTTCATTGAGCAATTCGAAATCAGGGTTGTGGTGGTGAACCATGATCGCCTCGAGGGCGCGGTCAGACACTGCCTTCATCTCCTTGTCGTCCTGATAATTGAGCATCTGGGTGGAGATATTGAGGAGCAGCATCCACATGGCCAGCACCCGAGCGCCGGGGGTCTTAGGTGCCTGGGGTCCGAGATAAAAGGGACCAGCTTCCGGCTGGTAGTCGTCGCGGTCATAGAGCCGGAGGATTTTGGCGATGATTTCCTTGGCCATGTCATAATATTTTTTTTCGCCCGTGGCCCGGGCAAACTCGGCCAGACCGCTGGCGACGAACAAATCCCCATAGCCACGCTCGTCGGGCTCTCCCTTGGGAACTCCTTCCCGACTGAAGCTGGCCGGCCAGAGCCCATCGCCGCTGGGTTTATGGCGGAGCATGAACTCGACCGATTTCCGCGCCACTTCAAGATACTTTGGGTCTCGGACTAAATTATTGTAGAGAAAGGAATAGACCCAGATCCCACGACCTTCGTACCAAGTATTCTTGTCCTGCGTGATGTTGGTCCCGTCGCGGTCGGTATTGCACATGAAGCCGCCGTAAACATGGTCGATGACGTATTTCTCCATGAAGGGGAGGAAATCTTCATAGAGGTCGTATTTGTAGAGCTTTTTCAAGCGCTCCAGTTCTTCCAGGGCGAAGGTCGAAATCGTCTCCTTTTGACTACCTTTGGCCTTTTTCACCTCATTTTCCTCTTTAGTTTTTGCAAAAGCCCGGGTCCGAGCCATTGTCGCCGCCGCGACAATAGAGGAACCCGTCAAGAAGTTGCGCCTTTTCATGGTTATCTCCTTGATTAAAGTTTCATGGATATTTCTCCCATCCCTGCCGGGAGGTTTATCGCCATCTCTTGAGTTTGATTATTCCATCGCTTGGCCTTGATTTCCTGGCCGTTCAGGAATACGGCGCGAGGTTTTTTTTCTTGGTGGATGGAGACTTGAGCGGGTTGGGCCAGATAATACTTTATTTTTCCAGCCGCGATCTCGCAGGTTATCGGCTCGGTCGATCGAAAAAGCGTTTTTCCCTCGCGGGCGAGCGAGGTGGCCAGAGCGGCAAAGACCCGTCCCTTGCTCCACGTCAAAGCCAGGGCATCGGTCGACCATCCGCAGGCCTGGTATTCCTGGCTCGGCCGAGTCGAGATAAGGAAGTCGCGGTCTTCCGTAGCGCCGTGGCACCAACCTTTTCCTTCCTCTATCTTCCTGCCCCAGGGTTTTTCTCCCTCCACGGTCGTGAGCAAGTTGACGATGGACAGAGGGGTTCTGTCGGTTCGAATGGTCAAGGTGAGCATGCCTTCCCGGACAAGGGGCGAATCTGTTCTCAAGGTATTAATGTAGAGCGGCGTCTCCTCGACGCGGATTTCTTTCTCTTTTGGCCACAGATGAGAAATGATAAGGGTTTTGTCCCCTTTTCGGATTCGGGAAGCTTCGTGGCCAGGCTCTATGTCCTTGAACGCTCCGGCCTGAAAAAGGAGGGTAACATCGATATCCGATTGCCCGGGAACAATCTTATCCACGATGAGAAGGGTTCGCGGCTTGAGGTAGACGACATTCCTCTGTATTTCCTGCGCTTTCTCCCAGTAGAGACGGGTGAGATTTCCCGCGACGAACGCCGTGTCCTCACCATCGAGAAAGTGGTCGACATAGGCATGGTCGTTAAACCCCTCGATGAACCTCAGCGGGTCGCCGACGCGCTGGCTCTGAGCGTTGTGGTCGATGAGGATGGTCGAGTGAGCGATGGGCTGGATGTAATGGGATTGGTAGAGGGGGTCATCATAGTAGGTGCTCCCTCGCCTCTCAGCGATGAATATTTCACCGCGGTCAGCTAACCAGAATGTTCCCTGGTCGAGATGCTGATGGTTGTAAAAAGCGCCGGTTCTCAGGGCGAAAACGAAAGCCTCTTTTTCCCAGCCGCTGCGGAAGACTGTCGTCCCGATGTCCCGGAAAAGCCGAACAGGGTTCTCATCGAAAGGGTCGCGCCGTGCCGCTTTGTCTGTTTCATATATCATATCGAAAAGGGTTTCTTCTTTTTTGAAGAAGTGATAGAGCCAGCCGAGAAGCGGGTCGGGCCTCTTGCTCAGGAGCCAGGCCCAGTTGGTCATGGGCCCCACGTTGCCGCTGCTGTCTCCAAAATAGAGAAAGAATTTCTGGTCGTAAAGCGTCGCCCAAGCGAGGTCCTGGTAAGTAAGATGCAGGGGACCCGAAAAATCGATGTGGAACACGTTATCGAGGGCGGGCAGAGCTTTGGAAAGCGATTCCATGGTGAAATTGCAATAGCCGTAGCTTTCTCCATATCCTCCGTCCCGCCCGATAGATTTCTCGATGAATTCATGAAGCTTGAGCAGCACGCCGGTGAAATAGGGTTCGATGGGTTCCGTGTCTTTTCCATCCCCGTACATGGCTGCCTGGCTCATCACCGACCCGCCGGTGATATGGGCGACCCAGTTGGAGGTGTTGCTGGTGACGAGGTTGTCTTCGACATAGCTTCGGTGGCAACCCTGGACGATGTTTTTGAGCAAGGCGGCGCGGATGATTGTCCTTTCCTCTTCGGTCATCCGGTCGAAGAGGAGGTCATAGCCCAGCGCCATGTCCATGCCCAGCTCACCCACGGGGTAATAGATGTGCTGTCCGCGGCTTTCAAACCAGGGGTGGAGCCAGAAGGGA
>Ga0209102_1001756_pt1 | contig 10790 bp, 12 predicted proteins | sample ConPoolayeHmetaG_FD_185483 | JGI IMG/M metagenome (GOLD analysis project Ga0209102, IMG submission 185483) | Hot spring microbial mat communities from California, USA to study Microbial Dark Matter (Phase II) - Cone Pool mat layer H metaG... ... | reverse complement strand
ATGCGCCACCATGTCGTTATTTCCAGTTCTGTCTTAGAAAATATTAGACTAGCTGGTCTCTGAAGAATAAGAATCTTTACAGTATCCTTTCCTGCACAAACATGTCTCTTGCGTAGGAAATAGTTTCTAAGACTAATCCTTTAGTGATGGCTATGACAAGTATCTTTGCTAGAGAGTTAATGTTAATGCTCTTAATGCAACTCCGCCTAAGATTATTGCAAAAACTATTTCGAAAATGGTTATGAATAGCGCTTTTTTCCAGCCGAACTCTCTGACTAGAGCGGCGATAGTTGCTACACACGGTATATAGAACATTGCCACCAAAGTGAACACAATCATCTGGGTTGGTGTCAAAGCTTGTGCAAAATTCGTTGTTTCTAGAAGAGTAGCAAGCATAATTAGCGTTAACTCTTTTCTTAGCACGCCAAATATCAACGTTATTCCAGTGATGGGTGGTAATCCTAGCCACATGACTGTTATGGGAGTAAGTGCAGTCGCGATTGGTTTAAGCAAACCTAAAACTTCTGCCAGCTTTATGGCAAGACTTCCGACGATTATTAGGGGAAAAGCTATTTTTATGAACTCGGCGAGTCTAAACCACGTTTGCTTCATAACAGTCTTCAAATGTGGTACTCTATAGTCATGCATTTCCATAATAAGAGCAGTCGGTTCTCCTGGCAAAACCTTGAACGCAAGCTTTCCCAAAGCGAAAATGACAACTATGTTAAGGACGTAAAGCATCAGAGCCCATTGGATGCCGAGAAATTGTCCTACTAAACCAAGTATGATGACTGTCGTAGCAGCACAAGGCACCAGGGTTGTCACGAACGCAGCGAGGAGTCTTTCCCTTTCAGTCTCCATTATCCTGCATCCCAAGCACGCTGGAACGTTGCAACCGTAGCCAAGCATTACAGGAATGAATGCCTTTCCATGCAACCCCATTTTGTGCATTGCGTTGTCCATCAAAAATGCGATTCGACTAAGGTAGCCAGAGTCTTCTAGAAAGTACAATACAATATAGAATGGGAGAATGTACGGTAGGGCTATGGTAACGCCTGCTATAACTCCCCCCATGGCGCCGTCCCAAACAATTTTTCCCACAATTCCTGTTCCTAACAAACTTGTAAAAATAGGTTTCCACCCATAAAAAAAGTTGCTTAACATCTCTGACATGTAGCCGCCAAACATAAAAATAGAATAGAACATTAAAAGCAATGAAAAAACCATAATAAGATATCCTATAACCTTATGAGTTGTGACAGCATGAAACTTCTCCTCAAAAGATGGCTTTATTGGAGCTACTATCTTTTGTGCTTCTCGAACAATACAACCAACAACTTCATATCGTTCAGAAGTTATCAAAGTTGAGCATGCATGTCCATGGAGATTTTCAAGTTCTTTCGCAAATTTTTTTGCAGTGAGCACTACCTGCAAGTCTATTCTACTGACTTCTCTTGCGATCTCTCCATCCCCTTCTAGTAGTTTGATCGCTACATATCTTGGCGGATACCAAAATTGAAATCTTTCCACCATTTTGGCAAGCTCGGCAATTCTTTTTTCAATTTCTTCTCCATACTTTACTTCCACATGTTTCGTCATCGTTCCTTTTTCAATTATTTCTATGGCTTTTTCCAAAAGCTGAAAGATGCCGACTCCTTTTATCGCGACGGTTGGTACCACTGGTATTCCCAAAAGCTTCTCTAGTTTTTCTATGTCGATTTCGATGCCCTTCTTTTTTGCAATGTCCATTTGATTTAACGCTATAATCATTGGAGTTTCAAGTTCTATCAACTGCAATGTAAAGAACAGGTTTCTCTCCAGAACTGAAGCATCGACAACATTTATCACTATATCTGGTTTTTCAACTGCGATGTACTTCCTTGAAACTAATTCCTCTAAAGAATAAGTGGAAAGCGAATATATCCCTGGCAAATCAACAATGTCTATTGTGTAGCCCTTAAAGTGCAGTGTCCCCTCAGCTTTTTCAACTGTTTTTCCAGGCCAGTTTCCGATATGTTGATGTAAACCAGTTAAATAGTTGAATATAACGGATTTTCCCACATTGGCATTTCCTGCCAAGGCAATAACCAGTTTTCTTTTCGCCACTATTTTTCTCTCTCCACAAAAATTCTTTCTGCCATGCCTCTGCCGAGAGCAAGCCTTGAGCCTCGCACAAGAATCTCTAAGGGTCCGTGGAAAGGGGCTGATTTTACAACTGTCACTTTTGTGCCAGGAGTAAGCCCCATGTCCATGAGCCTTTTTTCAAATCCCCAACTTCTTCCATGTCCCCATCCCCGTCCAGTTCTTACTGAAGTTACAGTTCCAGTCTCTCCATTTTTCAGCGCAGTCAGAGGTATTTCATGCCTTTCCGAGTTCTGCTTTTCCATGTAATCATCAACTTTTCCATTTATGTTCGCTTAACTTGGATGATTGATGCTATTTCACAGCTTAACGCATGGCTTATGGAACCTACTCTTACAGTGATTGGTCCGTTGAAAGGAGCTTTTTCGAGAATTTTTATTGAAGTTTTAGGTACAAGTCCTATCTTATTTAAATATTTCAGTACATCCATTTTCTCTTCTGTTATTTTTACAATAGTGCCTTGTTCGCCTATGCGTAGCTCTATTAGTGGCTGTGCTTCTTCCTCAATCATTCCACCGCATTTTGTTGGTATAGGATTTCCATGGGGACATGTTTTGGGATGTTTCAGCACTTTTTCTAGAGGTTTGATTATTTCGTTAGTTAGACTATGCTCTAATTTGCAAGCTATGTCATGAACCTTGTCCCATTCAACATGCAAAATATCAGTAAGTAACCGCTCTGACAGCCTATGTCTTCTTATTACTTGCAGGGCTGTTTTCCGACCTTTCACAGTGAGTTTGACGCCTTTGTAAGGCTTATGTATCACTAAACCCTCTTTCTCTAACCACTCCACTGTATTTGTAACTGTTCCAGGAACTACTCCAAGTGACTTGACAAGGTCATTGGTCTTAGCGACTCCACTCTTTTCTTGGAGTCTATAAATGCACTCAAGATACTCCTCGATTACTGCACTAATTTCTTCCCTTATTGGCATTTCTACGAGCATCCCAAAATAGAATTACGATAACTCGTATATTTAAACCCATTTGTGAAGAATCGGTCTAATAGACTAGATGGCATGTGAAAGTCAATAGATTGTAAAATAAATATAGACTTTGAACTCATTAAAGAAATTGAATAGCGCGAAAATTTTTGGGAAAAGAAAATAAAGTTGGACAATTACCAAAAATATGGACGATGAGGTGATCGAGGTACTTTGACGCTTTGCGGATGATTGCTTTTTCCGCTCCCGAGTCCCAAAAAATTGAAAATCACAACTAAGATTTCGTTAATAAAGAAAGAGAGATAAAAGCTTGTTATCTTTCTGATCCTGTGATATAGGCCCATATGCTAACTAAGAGCACTGTTAGAAAGGCTCCGGCAAGTCCTGAAAGGAAGTATCTTGCATTGAGAAACGCTGGCAATATTGCTGCAAGTGCTGGAATAACATATGTGGCAGTCAAGTCGGCGATGACTCCTGCAATGAATCCCAAGAGCGCTACAAAGAGGAAAACCTTTAATCTTTCACTCATTACATTCACCTTTTGGATAGAATTCAATCTAAGCCTCTTTTTAGTCTAACTAACACTTTTTTGTCTATTATCGTAAAACCAGCAACATACTCTTTTATTTAGAAAATTAAAGCCTAAAACCATTTTAGCTTGCACATATAGCTCTACATATATACATACATGTTTTCAACATATTAACAATGTATAAAATTCTCCTGCACACCTTTCTTTTTCGGAGGAATTAATTTGTCTGAAAGATTCTCTAAAAGATGGGAAAGTAAAAGACACGAGCAGCCGTTTACAAATCGTGTCAAGGAAGCAGTAAGACCACCAGGTCCACTAAAGCCTCGTTTGGACTTCGCTATTAGACGCATTGAACTTCAAACTCAAAAGTTAGATCAGGCAACAGAAAGGTTCAGTCAGCGAGACAGAGCAATATTTGCTAGGATTGTTGACGCTTATTCTAGGCATGACACATCTCGCGCAAATGTTTTCGCTAATGAACTTGCAGAGATACGTAAAATGGAAAGACTTATTATAAATGCTAGGCTTGCACTTGAACAGATCGTATTAAGGTTACGAACTGTATCAGAACTTGGAGATGTAGTATCCACATTAGGACCAGCAGTAGGTGTATTAAGGTCGGTTAGAACAGGACTTGCAAGTGTGTTTCCTGAAGCAGAAAGCGAACTTGGAGAAATTGGCAATCTATTAAGCGGTATAATGATTGAAGCTGGACAAAGCTCAGGGATGACATTAAACTTTGACACTGTCAATGAGGATGCGCAAAAAATTCTCACAGAAGCAGCAACAGTTGCAGAACAAAGGATTAAAGAAAAGTTCCCAGAATTACCCTCAGGAATTCCAGGAATCCCAGCAACTTCGGTAGGCGAGAAGGCACCAACTGAAACCTCGTAGAATTGGGGGAGAAAAAATGTCGCAGAACTCCAACCTTTTTCTGTTTGTTGGAAAGCAAGTTAAGGACGAATATGGACGTGGGGTAGGAAAAATAGCGTCTTTTGCTCTGACTCCGAGTGGAAAATTTGACGCCGTCTTTGTGGAGCTGGGTGATGGAAAATTCCTGAAATATTCAGTAGACAATTTGAAATTTGATGGCGCTGATGTCACTTTAATTTCCAAGATTAAATCACAAGCAAACGTCTTTTGTGACCAAATCCCTCTTATATGGCGCAAAGATCAAGCTCTTAAAGAGCTGTCTGAAAAGAAGAAAATTTCTCAAGAACTTTATGGAGAATTACATAGCAGTTTTGATGGTGCATTAAATCAACTGAAAAACGAGGCACAAATTCTCTTAGATGAGATAGATAGAGAAATTGCTCGGTGCAATGATGAAGTAAAGGATTTGAACTATGCGCTGGTTCATCTTGAACTCGAACATGAAATAGGAAAAATTGATGAGCAATCATATCAAGCAGCTTTCAATATAATACAAGGAAACATTAAACGAGTTAACACGGAGAAAAGCGATTTAGAATTAACTAGAAACAAAATTTCAAACATTTTATTGGGCGAACCATCAAATCCATCGGAAACAGAAACCAAGCTGGAAAAAGAAACAGAGGAATCCTCATCAGTTTCTAATGCTTCTGAACTTCCAGAACCCCCCGTGGTAGTTTACGTTAAGGAAATCGGAAGAACCAGCGCATAGTCACCGAGGTAGCGAGCGGAGGGAAAAGCTATCAGAGTTTTCTTTCGTTCTGACCCTCCACTTCGTGAAGTAGTAGTTCAATCAATGCAAACATTAAAAATGCAGCGCAACAAACTTGCACAAGCAACTTTTAGACTTAAAGAAAGAGACAAGATTCTTTTTCAATCATGCATAAACGCTCTCAATAACAAGAACAAAGAGAAAGCCACCATATGCGCAAATGAAATGTCAGAAGTTCGAAAGTTAATAAAGTTTCTCTACAACATAGAACTCGCAATAGAACGTGTACTTCTTCGGCTTGAAACAATAAAGGAATTAAATGACATAGTTTTTGATCTTAAACCTGCTCTTAAGCTTCTCCAAAATGTTTCACAGCAATTGTTTGAAGTATTACCTGACGTTTCCTCTGAGCTTAGCAAAGTTAACGAGGCAATAAGCGAAACACTTCAATCAACAAAGATAACTGCAGATGAGTCCATAATACCTGTAGGCAGGAAAACTCCAGAAGGAGAAGAAATAATCCATGAAGTCTCAAGTTACCTTGAGCAAAAAATCTCTGAAAAGCTCCCTGAACCGCCTGCTACCTTTGAAATTCCTGAAGCCGAAAAGACAGCGTTAAAGGAGATGATTGCCTTAACAGCTAACTGCTCACAAGCAATAGGTCATGAGACTGTTGAACAATCCAATCGAGAACCTTCACAAACCCTCTTTTCTATTAAAAAGGCTGAAATTCAAGAAATTTCCCTGATGATGGAAAAACCATCATTGGAAGATGTTCTTCTTGAATATGTTAAGAAGAGTAATGGAGAAATAGATATCGAACGTTGTTCAGCTGATTTGAAAGCCTCATATGATGAGATTGAGAAAGCCCTCAAAAACTTAGGGGCTAAGGGAAGAATAAAAATTGAATTAAGAGCTGGAGAATAGGAGATTAGGATTATGAGTGCATCCCAAGAGCTTGAGAAAGCTGCAACAAATCATGCCCTTGAGGCTGTACGTTTAGATAAACAAGGTTCTAAAGGCATGGCAATAATGATGTATCAGAAAGCCATAGAAAGCCTCTTGAAACTCGTACAGTTGTATCCTGAATACAGCCTAAACAAGGTTTACATTCAAAGGGCAATTGCTTATCAGGAAAGGATAAAGGCACTACAGGAAACAGGGGCGCCACTTGAACCGCGAAATGAAGCAAGAGATGTTGAAGGCGCTAAAGACACTGTAGGTGGAAAATCAAGCTACGAAGAATTAGTGCTCACAGAAAAACCAAATGTAAAATGGGAAGAAGTTGTTGGACTTGAAAGCGCCAAAAAAGCGGTGAAAGAAGCCATAGTATATCCAGTTCAAAGACCAGACCTGTTTCCGCTCGGATGGCCGAGAGGGATTCTCTTATTTGGACCGCCTGGTTGTGGGAAAACTCTGCTGGCTGCTGCTGTTGCCACAGAGATAGAGGCATCCTTCATTTCGATTGATGCAGCTTCAATAATGTCCAAGTGGCTCGGTGAAGCTGAGCAAAATGTTGCTAAACTTTTCGCTTCTGCTAGAAAGTCGGCTACAGGTGGAAAGCCAGCAATAATTTTCATTGACGAGTTAGACTCTCTTATGGGAAAACATTCAAACGAAGTTGGCGGAGAAGTTCGTGTTAGAAATCAATACTTGAAAGAGATGGACGGCATTATAGATAAGGGCAAAAACCTTCACGTTTACGTTATTGGGGCGACCAATAAGCCTTGGGATTTAGACTGGGCTTTTATAAGAAGATTTCAGAAGAGAATTTTAGTGCCGCTTCCAGACCATCATACTAGGTTAATGATGTTCAAACTTTATACAAGTCATCTGAAGCTTGCTACTGATGTGGATTTGCATGAACTAGCCAGATTGTCTGAAGGATTTTCTGGAAGTGACATACGAGATGTTTGTCAATCGGCACAGCTTAAGCTTATAGGTGAATTCTTCGAGTCTGGCAAGGCGAATGACAAGATGGCACAGCCAAGGTCTATAACAATGTATGATTTTAGGCAAATACTTGAAGAGAGAAAGCCAAGTGTTTCTCTTGACATGCTGTCCTTGTATAATAGATGGTTTGAAGCCTTTAAGGCTCTTTAAAGGAGGGAGTATGCGAAAAGTCTAAAACTTGGGTGGAAAGGTTTGGAGAAATATTTATTTTTAAAGGTTCTCCTTTCTCCCCTCTCAAATAAAATCTCCAAACCCCACAATCCAAAAATTAACCCTTGACAGCTTTTTCAACAATATCTGCGATTTTCTCTGGGTTCTTTAATACATCTACGTATGGAATTTTTAGATTTAAATTTTCAATGGGATAGAGTCCAGTGAAAGCCAAAATGGGTTTAAATAATTTTAAGGCGTCTACGGCTTCTTTTTCTGATTTCACAACAACAATCTTTGGCACTGCTTTTTCTTTGCTTATAAACTGTCTGAAGCCTTCAAGAAAAACTATGTCATTGTCTCCACATTTTTTTAAAATTTTTTTCAGAGAAAAATTTTTCTCATCATTTTTCTCTATTGTAGCAATTTCGCCAAACGCTACGCTTACTATTGTTTTTGCTCCAGATTTCGCAAATCTCCATGTGTCCTTTCCTTCTCTATCTATGGTAAAATTTGGCTCTGTGATATGTTTAACAGTGGCAATGTTGTAACCTCTTTTAGTTAATTCCTTTGTTAAAACTTCTATGGTTGTTGTTTTTCCTGAACTTTTACTTCCTACGATTGCAATAACCTTTGCCTTCATTTTTGCATCCTGCCTATTTCATTTCTTCATTGAAGACTTTTTCCAGCATTTTCTCGCTTACGTGCAGTTTTTCTGAAAGGTCTTTCACCCATTTTATATAAGCTCTAAAAAGATTTTGAAGTATTTCCGCCTTTTCCTTGTCAGATAATTCTTTTTCCTCTGCAAGCAATAGGGCAAACCATCTGCCAACATCTGAAAGTTGATAGGCTTTGACCCATACGATCCGTCCAACCTTTTCACTTTTCTCCATATCCTCTTTCAAAATTCCAAGCTTCGTTAATGACTTCAAATTTTGAATAATTGTTTTATTTGAATAGGCTAGTTTCTTCATTAAGTCTTTCTGGTAAATCTTGGTCGAAATGCCTTGGCTAAGCGAGAATCTTAGAATGTCAACAGCTGCTTTTGAACCAAAGATAGAGCCTAATATTTTGCTTTTTTGTTCTGATGGAAGAAAGACTACATAAGGATGTAGATTCTCGTTCAAACTCTATTCACAGCAACTGCTCTGTGTTAGACATGTTTTAAGTGTTATGGTTCAGAGCAATACATTTTTTAGTATTCTAACACCACTTCTATCAAGGTGTTTCAAACGGTTCTTAAAAGCTGGGTTGCCGCAGACGGCGACACTTTCATTACCGAAGACGGCTTCGTTTTCAATACCTTTGGATACGAGCATCCACCTAATCGAGTTTTCGCCTTCCTCAAGTATATTCCAGCTAAATTCAAAACACTCTTCAATATTGAATACTTGGAAAGAACATGGAAATATGATAAAATGTCGCTTTTCAGAGCTGAAAAGCTATTTACTGCGCGAAATTATCATGTTTTTCTTGAAGCTTTTAGGAAAAAATTTCCTGATTACGTGTATTTTTGTCCTTTTAGAGGAAAGGAGGTAATCAGTGCACCGTTTGCCCTAATCAAAAAAGTTTACGTTCCGAAAGAGTGCTTGAATTCTCTAATTATGCTTACGCATAAGGATAGTTTACAGAGGATGACATTAGACTTTATTAGCTTGCTGTCAAGCGAATCAAGCATTGGCATGGAAGATTTTGGTGTTCATGGCTCTGTTGCTTTGGGAATGCATACTTCTAAATCTGACATAGACATTGTTGTTTACGGTTCGAGAAACTTCCGTAGATTAGAAGCAGCAATAGGCAAACTTGTTGAAGCTGGAACATTAAGTTATGTGTTCAACAATCGTCTGGATGCTGCAAGGCGGTTTAAAGGACGCTACAATGGAAAGATTTTCATGTACAATGCGATTCGTCGAGGTGAAGAGATTCAATCAAAATATGGAATATTTAACTATAGTCCAATAGCACCAGTCAAATTTCAGTGCACGGTTAAAGATGACAGCGAAGCTATGTTTCGTCCAGCAATCTACAAAATTGAAGACTACAAACCCGCTGATTTTGCTTCAGAAATTTCTAAAGACAAGATTCCAAAGGTTGTGGTTTCTATGATTGGATGCTACAGAAATGTTGCCAGAATAGGCAACAAAATCAAAGTTTCTGGCATGCTAGAAAAAGTCGAAAACATCAATTCAAGCGAAGTCTTCCATCAAGTTGTTGTTGGAACAGGCATAAGCGAGGAAGAGTACATTTGGCCCCTTTAAGGCTTAGAGACCGCGATGCCATTGTAACTCGTGAAGGCTTAATTTTCCGTGTTTTCGGCTATTCACATCCAGCTAATGCTTACATTTGCGATGTCGAGTATGCACCAGCAAATATTTTCAAATCAGACAATCTGAAGGCATTCAGAAGTATAGGGCATGAAGTTTTTTACAAGTTTTATGAAGATGAAGGTTGGAAATTTGTTAAAAAGAATTTTTCGCAGTACATGATTTTTCATGAAATGCTTTGTAAAAATGTTGTTGGTGTTAAGCTTCCTAATGTTGTGAAGGTGCGAAAACCTGATGGAAAGCTTAGACAGTTAATTAACAAGAAATTGACAGATGAGCTTCTTGTAGCCTTACAAGATGTTTTGGAACTTGTAATCAATCATTCTGGTTTGTCAATAGCGAATTTTGGCGTGTTTGGCTCTATGCTTCATGGTTTTTATCATCCAAAGTTCTCTGACATAGACTTAATAATTTATGGTAGCAGCAATATTGCAAAGTTGCGCGAAACATTGCAAGAACTGTATAGCGATAAATATTCACCTTTTCGGAACGAATTTGAAAATGCCGAGTCAATCGAAGGAAAGAAATGGCGATTTAAGAATTATAGTCCGAGCGAGTTTATGTGGCATCAGCAGAGAAAAATGGTTTATGGATTATACAGTGATGAGCAAAGCAGAAGAGTAATCAAGACAGAGTTTGAGCCTGTAAAGGATTGGAGAGAAATAGAATATAAGAATTTTGTCGAAACAAAAATTGTGCAGAAAGGCTGGGTTAAAATGCTTGCACGCATAAGTGAAGACAACGACGCACCTTTTATTCCTTCAGTTTACACTATTCAACCCATCAAAGTTTTGAATGGGCCAAGAGAAGCTGAAGATGCTATTCGCGTTGTTTCTTACATGGAAGAGTTTCGGCTTCAAGCAATGCGTGATGAGAAGGTTTACATTGAGGGAAACTTGGAAGAAGTTACAACTTCAAAGGACAGTTTTCACCAAATAGCATTAACCTACTGTCCAAAGTATTATGAGCAGGTTCTAAAGGTTGCATCAAGATAATATCATGTGGTCTGAGTGCTTATTCCCAAGAAGAAGCCTAAAATATTCTCTGTTTGACTTGCTATTGCTGAGTTTTTCAACTTTGCCTTGTGCAATTATTGCTTCG
>Ga0209102_1001755_pt1 | contig 10790 bp, 9 predicted proteins | sample ConPoolayeHmetaG_FD_185483 | JGI IMG/M metagenome (GOLD analysis project Ga0209102, IMG submission 185483) | Hot spring microbial mat communities from California, USA to study Microbial Dark Matter (Phase II) - Cone Pool mat layer H metaG... ... | reverse complement strand
TATCCGCAACTTTCTTTCAATCCCCTTCCGAGGATTAGGTTCTTTCCGACCATCGTCGCCTGGTAGTACACCAGTGCGGGACTTCTGTGCCTTTCAATCCCCTTCCGAGGATTAGGTTCTTTCCGACGCATTTGTAGCGTTTGCAACATTCTCAGGCTAAGTTTCTTTCAATCCCCTTCCGAGGATTAGGTTCTTTCCGACGAGGAGATTGTCAATGGAGTTAGTCCTTAGCCGATATCTTTCAATCCCCTTCCGAGGATTAGGTTCTTTCCGACTTGTTGAGATTGAAAAAGGCGCTGAACAACTGTCTGCATATCTTTCAATCCCCTTCCGAGGATTAGGTTCTTTCCGACCCAAATAAGGCAATCAATGATCTGATTGCAGGGCTAACTGACTTTCAATCCCCTTCCGAGGATTAGGTTCTTTCCGACTAAAGGCAAGTTGGTAACCAGCCTTATGAGTGAGGCTCTCCTTTCAATCCCCTTCCGAGGATTAGGTTCTTTCCGACAAGGTGGCTGAAGAAGCCATGAAGGCTGGCAAATAAAGCCTTTCAATCCCCTTCCGAGGATTAGGTTCTTTCCGACCAATTGGGTTGATAGACGCTTTGTCGGCTCAATCGATCTTTCAATCCCCTTCCGAGGATTAGGTTCTTTCCGACCTTACGAGCGACATAGGTTCACAGGAGTAAATGACTTTCAATCCCCTTCCGAGGATTAGGTTCTTTCCGACAGGCATAAACAAACGATATGCCAAGCCTGCAACTTTTTAGCTTTCAATCCCCTTCCGAGGATTAGGTTCTTTCCGACGGAAAAGCCTCTGCCCCATCTCACAGAGCTTATCTACTGGCTTTCAATCCCCTTCCGAGGATTAGGTTCTTTCCGACATATTATAGGTAAAGAGGAATGGTTTTATTTTGACAATACTTTCAATCCCCTTCCGAGGATTAGGTTCTTTCCGACAGTCAGCTTCGAATTTTGTATTTGTTTTTCGAGCGGGTCAGCCCGCAAGACCCATTATACCATCAAAAGCTATTCTTTTGTTAAGGTGCAGATAGCGAGGGGGTCAGACAGCAAAGTAAGAAGGCGTTTGGGTCACCGGGGGACCGTTGACCACCTCGACCTTGCGCAAGCACTCTCCACAAAGGTAATAATAACGCACAGAATCTTCATCTTGCAACAGCTTTTGAAGCTTCTGCTTGAGTCTCTCCAGCTGCTTTTGCTCCAGGTCACACTCGAAGACGCTCTTTTGCACCCTGGAACCGAAGCCCTCGAGCACCTTCCCGACCCGGTTGCGCCGCATATTATCGGGTATGTCGTAGCAGACCACCACAAACATGGTTCACCTCACCAAAAACGGACGGTAAGCCGGCTCCTGTTTTAATACCGCTTCAGCCAGTTCACGGGCTTGGAGTTCAAAGCACCTGCGATAGGTCACCTGACCATGTGCCCTGGGATGGTACACGGTTGTCTGCACCCTCTGCTCATAATGGTGAAGAAACTTTTTCATGCCTTCCTCGGTGAGGACAACCATCCGCCCCTCAGCCTCAGGACGCTTGAAATCTTCCTCTGACATTACATTGGAGTTCACCAGCCACAGCACCAGTGAATCCACAACGATGGGGCGAAACTCCTCCATCAAATCGAGCACGAGGCTAGGGCGAGAAGGTTCAGGCGCATGGAGAAAGCCCTGAAAGGGGTCAAGTCCCACGGTATTCACCGCCGCCTGAATCGCATAGACCAGCAATGTGTAGCCAAGGCTGAGCATGGAATTCACCGGGTCGGTTGGTGGACGGCGCACCCGGCTGGTAAAGCCCAGGTCGCGCTTCAGCACAGTCTTGAAGGCGCGATAGTAGCCGGCGCTGGCTGCACCCTCCACCCCCCGCAATTCAGAAAGGTCACTGCACCTGTCCAGTTTTTCCTCTGCCAGCAATAGCTCGTCCACTGCACTATCTAGTTCGGGTATTTCTAGCTCACGGCGGTAGCGCATAAGCAGGGTCCGCTGATTGCGCAGTTTGCCGGAGACTAAAGCCCGGGCGATAGCCAGCCGCTTATCCGTCTGGAGAATCAGTTCTGTCTGTCGTTGCCGCAAGAGCCCAAACTTGGATTCGGTGGAAATAAGCCGCCCGTGGAACTTGCCGTAGCTGGAGCAGAAAACACAGTCGATGCCCTGCTGCAATAGATAGTGGACAACCGGAGTGGTGAGGTTGACATTGCCAAAGACCACCACCTGCTCCACCTTGATTGCTGGTACCTTCTGGAGCACATTACCCTCTTTTGTTATGGTGAACAGGTCACCATCCTTGTGAACCGTAGCTCCCTGCTCCAGAAGATAAAGAACTGGCATAAATCACGAAGCCTTACCCAACCGAGGTGGTAGTTTAGCGAAAGAGGGGAGTTCCGCAATATCAACACCGCCAAATTGAAGCACGAGCTCCCATAACTTGCCGAAAGTGTCCTTAGTGACCGGGGTAAAACCATGAGCCAGGATCGAGGCGTTGCGGGCAGCGAGAACGCCGGCAATGTCTTTGCACGTGTCATACTGCTTCCCTAACTCGTCACCAAGCTCGTACAGTAAGTTATAGGCAGCTTTCAAACCAAGCTTGATTTTACCGTCGGAACGGTCAAGATGATTTCGGCGAAGCTTTCCTACTATTTCCGATGTCTTGAGTCTTTGTTGGAGCCTGCTCAAATCAACGTTGCCCGTATCAATGCCATATTTTTCCCGCAGTTTAAGCTGCGCCAGTAGCTCCAGACTGCGATAAAGCCTTGCCACGGCATCATCGTATTTTCCTTCCTCGCTGCGCCGCTTTGCGTTAGCCAGCAAGTCGAGTAAATGCCAGCGGGAGGGTTGGCTAAAATCTTTGGAGTTGGCGCTAAACTCTTTAAGGAACTGCAAATTCTCCTCCACTTTGGCGGCAAGCGATGATGCCCCCTTATCTCCACTAATAGCAGCATAGCGCCGAAGTTCCTCCAAGCCTTCCTTCAGAGGAGCCATCGCTTTCTTGTGCGCAAACCTGTCCCACAAAAAGTACCCCTGACAGAGTTTCCTGAGCGACTCGAAATAATGTTTCAGATCTTCTTTGCGCACCTTGTTAATAGCATCTTCCAGCGCCTTTTCCGCGGCTTCGAACTGGAATTTGTTAAACAAGAGAACAACCCTTTTAATTTCATCTATTGCCATGACCTCCCAGGGATTGGCCTGAGCAAAGACCTGCTCTTTCCCGTCGATAACCTGACCCAGTCCCCCCTTATCTCTTTCAGCGCCGCCTACATAGCTGAGTGAAAAGCCTTTGCTAACAGCTAGAAGTGCCAGGGCTGCGGACATGACCTTGGTGCCGCCCGTATAATCCACTAATACCTCTTCCGGTGGTACTCTCTTTCGCTCAAAAAAGTCACAGCACGCCAGTGCTTTTTCGTAACAGTGAAGCAGGTCGTTAACATCGTCCAAGACGACCTTATAGTCCTCGAAACAGAAGTCCAGGTTTTGTTTAATCTCAGGTACCTTATCTACGCTCTGCTGCGAAGTGAAAAAACAAACGAAAGCAGGCTTATACTCTCTTAAGGAGGGGATTAACGCCTGAGGTGTTCCTCCCACCGATACGATCATGCCTTTAATCATTTCAGCCTCCTTGTCTGCCCCATACCCATGGTGGTCTTGGCACCGGTGCCGCAGTAGAAAGCGAAGTCAGCCAGGGCATTTAGCGCCTGCAAGTGAGCTGAGTCTTTGGGTAGGGCATACGTGATTCGCCCTGTCGAGCCTATTATCTTGTATTTGGAAAATCGAACAAGCTGGGTACGAAGATCGAAGCTGGCAACCTTGATGGCGGCGAAGTCTTCCGCAAGCTCTGCAGGAAGCTTGACAGGTGAAAATGCGTTCCACTTTCTCAGCAGCGAAGAGAAGACTAGCTTAGGCTCGGGAAAAAGAAGCTGTACCCTTTCAGACTTGAAGCAAGTTGGAGATGTAAATTCGAAAGTCACAGTGCTCTCCAGCCGGGCGTCAGCGACTATTTTCTCAAACGAAGAGAATGAGACCAGCTTGTTGCCACTTAGAACCACCTCGCGAATACAAACTTGCGTACCATGGAGGTCAAACGCCTTGTCCGCGGCAGCGGCGTTGAAAAACGCTGAAATAGCAGCTGTGAGAAGCTCCTCTCGTAAGAATGTGAGTCTGAAAGCCACCCTCTCGCCCTGGTGCAGATAGGAAAAGCCCTGCTTCACATAGCACCCCAGAAGCGGTGAAATGGAGAACGGTAATTCTCCTCTGGGCTGATGTAGCCTAGCTGCAAGCTCGGGCGACTTTGCCCGGAGCACAGTGTAAAAAAGGGTGTGGAGCGCTTCACCCCCTAGTCCCGGCCAACTTGAGTCGCCCGTTGGCTCGATGAAAACCAAAATGCTGCCAATCACTCTATGACTTTTAGCTGCACCCAGCCAAGGGAGGAATATGAATCTCTTTCACCGAAGCTGGCAAGTTTTCTGCTCACAGGATACTCCACTGAGTAGGTTCCACCCCTCTTGACAACAAACCTGCGGAGCACGTTATTGTAAAAATTTGGCGCTTGGCTCCCCAGAAGACAGGCTAAAGTGGTGCTAAGAAAACCCTGATGTTTACCTAGCCGAATTACGGGACTGCTCGGCTGGCTACGCTGTTTTATCTCTCTAAGCTGGTCTACAATTTGAACCCGCTGCGCACTCCGGAAGAAATTGATTTCTTCATCGAGAACCCTCTGGTAAAACTCATAAGCAGCCTGAAAGACAGCGTCTACGCCGCTTAGCTGCTCTTTTTGTGGCTGTTCGAAACTAAATCTGTTCAAGAATTCCCTTATTGCCTGGGGAGACGAAAGGTTTATCGTCAGCGTGAACTCGATGCCAGGTTTGACAACCTCGCACAACTGAACTTGCCTGGGACCTCCTCGCTGGAGCGAGCGCTGGCTGAGCAACATTATCCCTGCCAACTCTAGCACAGACGATGGTTCCTTAAAGTCAGAGTCGCTAATGCTCAAGAATTTCAGCAGGTCAAATTTGGCATCCGAGCTATCACGAGCACGCAAAGCCAGCGCCTGTAGCCGCCCTTCAAGGTCTGATAGTCTCTCCTTATCATTTTTCCCCCTGAATCCCCTAGGAAACTCTGCGACCATCTGTTGCCACTGGCTATTCAGGGGGGGCTTGCTTAGGAGGCTAGTAAGAATGGCTGTTCGCAAGGCACCCTTGACCTCGGAGCCGGGGATATATACTCCGCGGATGCTCTTCATGAAGCTGAAGACGTCGGCTCTGATTTGTGATTGACCAGACTTGTGGGGAAGGCAGTACTTCGCCTTCTCTGCCAACTTCTGACGGAGCTGCGGGTGGGTAATGATAAAAGCTTGAAGGTCAGGCTTTTGCAGTAGCTGCTCCAGTTGCTGAGCGGTCAGCACACCGAAAGCTTCACTATCCACAAAGCAAAGGCGGTTGTTGTGCACTAAGTAGGAAAGTCGTGTATAGCGCTCGCCATCGCCTATATGAAGCGGAGTAAGCGTCATCAAACGGACAGCCGGCATCAACTCCCTCCTGCAAGAAATGCGGGGAAGCATATCCCGTAGTCCATGACCTTCTCGCTCCCCACCACGGCAGAAGCCCGCAATTGACCGTAAAAATCCTTTTTTTCTTTCACCGCCAATACTGACCCTTCGACAAAGTAAACGGCTTTGCTACCCCAGAGCTGCCCGCTGTTCTTGAAGTCAAAACCGGTCTCCAGCTTTCGCCGGTAGGGAAGAAGCCCATAGCGAAATTCGTTCGCCTTGGCGTCATCCAGCTCTGCGGGATTTACGCCCCATTGCGACAGCGTGACCAACTTCTTTGAGTCGCCGTTCAAAAATGCCAAATCAACTTCCGTGAGCTCGATCTTGTAGCGATTTAAGCCGATGCTTCTTTCACCGCCGATGCCTGTATCCTCCAGGTACCTGAAAACCGGCTTGAGAAACTCCATGTCTCGAGTTTTCAGCAGGAAAAAACCACTGAAAGAACCGGGCAAAAGCCGAAAATCGTAGAAGAACTCACCGCCGCCGGAAGTGGAACCACTCACGCGGTCTATGGCGGCTCGCGCCACGGGTGAAATACGGGGCAATAGCCGCATTTGCGTGGCAATCCCGTAGTCCTCCAGAGTAAACAGAAACACTCCTGCCTTGATGTACCCCCCATCTACAAACTCCCTGAATAGATTTTCCCTATTGAGCTCCGCGGCGAGGATTTTGCGAAATAGGCTTTCCGAGACAAACTTCACCTCTTTGAACTTTTTATGCTTCTCAGCCAGGTGGACATTGCGCTTCTTCGTCTCAAATTCATTGCCCTTCGCTTCCTCCTCGACTGCGGGAACGCCCAGTTTGGGCATGGGAAAGAAACGGATGTGGAGGCCATCCACTTCAAGCAGAGGAAATGTCGAAGATAGGAAAAAGAATTGGCTGTGCTGGGTAAAATCGGGCAGAAGTTTCTTGAGCGCGTCTGTACCCCAGATGGCCCTTATTCCCCAACAGATGGCACCGAAAACGGTGGTCGACGCTGGGAACGAGAGAGTAGGCGAAAAGCTTTGAACAAAACTTCTGGGCTTCAGGGTAATTTCGAAAGATTGCATAGTGTGCGCCCTCTCAGTTAGCTCATTTGGAGAAGTAGGCATCGAATTTGCCCAAGATGCTGTTGATGTCCAGGCCACTAAGCAGGTTTCGTTCCCCTTCTTCGCCCTTGTAGTACCCTGGCGACCGATAGCTAACGTTAATGTTCTCAAAGCTCACCCGCCCGCTGCCACGGGTGCCGCTTCCGCCCAGATAACTATCCTGGAGAAGCTTCATCGCCTGGAAAAGGTGTTTCAACAACTTCCTATCTTGTTCCTCATTATAAACGTCGTACACCATCAGAACTCGAAACCGTGAGCCAGCGGGCACACGCTCCATTTGTCTGGGAGTCGCCTCGGAGGTAAGACGGTCGATAGTGTTCTCAGGTTTTATTTCAGTGAAAATGTCCTCCCCGAGTCCTGCCTCCCAGTCCTCGATGGTCTCCTCGGTGGGGAAAGCATCGAGTACGGAGAGACGGGTCGGTCCCTGCACCGTGGTCTCGCTGGCAGGGCTGCCAAAAATGACACACACTGGACACGTGGCATCATTACAGGCATGTGGCTGGGCTTTATAGCCCTTCACTTCTCCTGCCCTCTCGTCTTTGGAAATCTCGACTTTGTTCTCCAGCCACTCCAGCAAGGAGCGTAGCTTCCCCTTCAGCGAGGAGCCCGGGATGTAGGGGCATTCGGCAGGGATACCATAGCTCCCATTGCCTGTCGTCACTGTGAAGGGCATAGGCACTTTGATGACCACATTATCAATACCGCCTATCTCATACCCCTCCGAGAGACCGCCGATATGGAGACCGGTGCGGCAGAGCATGTCGGCTTCGATGATATACTTTCCAGCAAAAGCAAACTCTGACATAGCCAAACCTCCCCTTATAATCGGTTAATCAACCTACTCCTTGCCTTCTTGTTTTCCGGCATATTTGCTATACGCAAGTACCGCTGTCAGAAAGTCGGAAAATGTAAGGAAGTCTTTGACAGTCCGTAACTTTTCTCTGGTAAGAGAGCTGCGCATAAGTTTAAAGAAATCATCGTCTATGAGTTTTCTGCCTTTAGCGTAAGCCAGTAGAGGGTGTAGAAGGTAAAGCTTGGCATAAAAACTCTCATCCAACGCCTGGTTCTCGCCTCTGCCCTTTAACCCTCTTTCCAGCCTTTTGACCTCGGCGAAGAACTTCCTTAGCTGGGTAATTTTTATGCGCACCTCTAGTTCTTCCTTGCCTCCATTCTTAGTCTGCGTCTTACGCACCGCAACGTTATAGGCAAAACGCTCAAGGGGAGCATAATCCTCGGGTTTGAGCTTGGAAAAGGTGAACCCCGGCTCGTTAACCTTCTGGATTAGGGCTTTAATTTCGTAGGCGCCACTCAGGCTCCCAGCTCTCCCCATGCCAGCTGCAGACTTCCCTCTTTGCTCTGCCATGGTCTACCCTCCTTACCTTGTTTTGAGCAGGGCAATAGAGGCGGGCACAAGACATCTGTAAAAGTAGCCCACACTCATATCACCCGTTACGAAATATTCTGTAAGTTTTAGCTTCAACCTCTCGTTAGTAACATTCCTTGTGATGATGTAGAGCAATAGGGGGATATAATTCAAGCTCACCTGTCCGTCAGACACATAGCGCTTTCTAAGACTGAGCAGGCTGTGTAGAAAGCGGCGAGGAAGCTTTTTTCCAATGTCACTCTTTCTGAGGTATTCCATAAAAAAGTTGCTCAGCTCCAGCAAATTGAGAAAGCCGGGGGCATCACCGTCATGCCAAGGCACCACATCACCCAGCAGGCAAATCCTCCTGCGTCCGCTGTCCTTGGCCTTGCTCAGGGCATCCCCGGCGAGGACGGCGGCACGGCTGATAGTGAACTTGGGTTTGCACAGGAAAAGTCCTGCAGAGAGATCGATGTTCGGGTTGCGCGAGGTGAACCTCTTGAAATCCCTATGGAGTGAAGCAGCAAATTCAATAGCTTCACTCCACGGAGCGACGACAAGCAGGTCATCGCCCCCGGAGTAAACAGTGTAAACACATCCTTCCACCTTTCCCCTAAAGTCACAACCAACGTCCTTGTGCTGCCAATCGGCGAACACCCGCTTGGCAATGGTATTGACATATCCGCAGAAAAACCAATCCAGCATTCGGCTTAATGTAGCAATCCGGGAAATCGTTCTTTTGTCCTCTGGCAAACCATGGGCGAAAATAAGCCCGAGGTGGTCGACATCCATTTTCACCACGCCTAACCTTTGGTCACCCTCCGCCATCTGAGCCAATTGCTCAAAAGGTAAGATGTGACCCTCCTCTACCTGGGCACCAAACTGGTCGGAAAACGCTTCCGTAGCATGAGACACCTCCTTGCCAATCAATGTGAAGCCTAACGGAAAGCCCTCCGTCTGATTTATGGACACGATATCAGTGACTTCTGACCGGTTCAGGAAAAAGTCGACAGCCTCCTCCTGATACTTGTTCCCCTCAATTAGATAGACGGTCCCAAATTTGCCGAACTCTATGGCTTGACAACCCTCGGGTACACGCTCAATTTTGGTGCGGCAAAAGACGAGATATTTTGCTCTAGGAAGGTAGCTACCGATGTCGCGTTCGAGGCTGCACCTGGAACATATCGACTCACCTTTGTTTACAGCTTGATATAGCCCGCATACGCGACAGATGTCACCGACCGAGCCCGTGTCCAGTCCAGCATCGCCAGTGACTTTCCCCAGGAACTTGCGTTCCTTCGCATCTTCAACCCGGGAGCGAACTTTGTCGAGGAAAGCACCAAAATCCCTCCAATCATCTTCCTCCGCTGAAATGGCTACTTCGCCAAAGACAACGCCCAGCTCAGCTTCAAACTCCTTGAAAAACCAGTCATCGAGCTCGGTTTTTATTTTTGCAAGCAGGTTTCGTGCTTCGGCTGTGTTTGGTAGCAGTAGGTCGAACTTGCCTCCACCACACCACAGTATGTTGGCTATAGTCAGCCCAGCCCGAGAAATTATGTGTTTGGCGATGACAAGAGGCAGTAGCGCCAGATAAAAAGACCTTCCCCGCAGCATTCTGGCTACATGAACAACACCTGTAGGTGAAGCTAATCGATAGATGAAGTTCTGGATACCCGAAATATCCCCCTCAACCAACAAGAACAGTTGCTCGCCCTTTTTTGCTGGGTTTTGAGCTAAGTAGAGACAAAGCGCTATGGCGCTGGTGGTGCGGAGATGGTCAAAAAGCGAAATGCTGCACTGGGACTGGGTGAAGCTAGGGATGCACCAGGTGTATTTATGTAGCAGTGAATGCGTAGCACTAAACAGAATGTCGAACTTGTTACCCTTTGAGCTTGCGATTTTCTGCTGTAGCTGACTGAACTCGTGCTGGAAGCCGTCCCACAAGCGCTTGTAGTCTGGCTCCAAGTCTTCGTCCTCGGACAGGTCTGCGGGGAAGACCTCCTCGCCAAGGGTTAAAGGTACGACACGATATTTCAATTCCACTTGAGGCTGTCCCTCACCCAGGTCTATCTCTTCAAACAACGAGGAGAGTCGTCGTTTTTTGTAGGCAAGCTGCCGCCGTCCAGCATCCCCACTCTCCTGTGTCTCTTCTTCCTCCCTTTCCCTTGCAGACAGCATGTCAGCTTGCTGAATAAGTCTTTGCAAGCTGGAAGCTTTCTCTGGATTATGATGATAGGTGGCCAGATTGGCAATGTTAGCAGCAGGGGATAGAGAGCCAAATACCTGCTGGACTAAACTTTCGTCAAATACTTCGCGGAAGAAGTGGTCTGTCCACAACACATGTCGGTGCGTGTAGCGACCGTGGAAGAGAGGGCATAAATAGCCCTCCATGTTCTTGCTTTGGTCACATAATTCTATGCCCGCCCTCTGTAGAAACTTGCCAATATCGTGTAAAAGGCCGGCTAACGCCACCGCTTTAGCTAAGGCCACATCCACTTCCACTGCTCGCTCCGCATGTCGTTGCTAGTTACTTAGCCGCACTACAGGCCTACCCTAGCGACCACATTGCCAAGTCACTTCAGCTCCTGTCCCTACCACTGAACAAACATCGGCATGATGATGTGCACGTATTTATCGTTGCCAACGGGGCGGATGACGCCAGGGCTGGAGGAGGTGGTGGTCTCTAAAGCCACCTCTTTTTCTTCGATCACGGAGAGGACATCGGAGAGATAGCGGGCATTGAAGGCTATCCTGACGGGCTCGCCATCCACGCGGACATCGAGTT
>Ga0209102_1001754_pt1 | contig 10810 bp, 9 predicted proteins | sample ConPoolayeHmetaG_FD_185483 | JGI IMG/M metagenome (GOLD analysis project Ga0209102, IMG submission 185483) | Hot spring microbial mat communities from California, USA to study Microbial Dark Matter (Phase II) - Cone Pool mat layer H metaG... ... | reverse complement strand
GTCGTAGGACGGAACGCAGCAAGGGAAGTAAAGTATTTCTGTTCCCGAAACAAAGTTTTTCACACCCAGGTCTTTGGCCCAGTCATTTCGCTTCTCTGGCGCCTCACCAAGCGGGTTGCCTACGCCGGCGATGTTCTTGGCTGAAATCCTCAAGGCGTCAGGGACAACCCCGATTCCGAGGCTAGCTACGGCCCTTCGTATGGCCCTCATGACGTCTATTATCTCGACACCTCGGGGACAGCGCTGAACACAAGCTCGGCAGGTGACGCAAGTCCACACATCTTCGCTACCGAAGTCGGTTGCTCCAAGCTGAGCCTCATGCATAATACGGCGGACGAGGAAACTGCGGACTAAATTCCAGGGACAAGTGCCGGTGCACAGGCCGCACTGGTAACACAATTTGAGAGGTTCGCCACCAGCTTCGAGTATTACATCTGTAGCTTCTTTGTAAGGAGTTAGTGGATTCATTTTGAAACCTACCTCAACTGTTCAAAATTGACTACAAAAAATGGTGGCGTCCGAAAACTATCGTAGCCACCCTTTTCTCCCTGGTACAGGTCGGAACACAGCCGAGAAGTATAACAAAACGAGGCGGGGGAAGGCAAGCTCCCGCTTTCACTCATTTAAAATGTTACCGAAGGTGGTATGGTTCACTCAAATAAAAATGTTACTGAGGAGGACCATGCTGAGCGATGAAAGAATGAGTATAGACGAGAGACGGAAGTACCTGAAACTGGTAGCGCCGAGGTATGCTGTGTCTAAGCGGAGAAAGCGGAGCGAGTTGCTGACAGAGATGGCAGTGGTCACGGGGTTACATCGCAAGAGCCTGATACGGCTGATGGGCATGCCCAGTCTGGAGCGTGCACCGAAAAGGCCCAGGCTTAAGAGGAGGAAGTACGGGGCAGCTGTAGGTGACGTGGTCAGGATAGTCTGGGAGAGCTTGGACTATGTGTGCGCCGAAAGGCTCACCCCAGTGCTCCTGGATACGAGCCGGCAGCTAGCGGAGTGTAAAGAGTTAGTACTGACGCCGGAGGTAGAAAGTGCGCTCTCTACTATCAGCCGTTCCACAGTACAGCGGCTACTGGAGCGCTTTCAACAGGATACTCCAAAGCTGCCCCGGCGCAGGCCTCAGCCACCTAACCGGCTATTGCGGGAAGTACCCATGGAGCGATTGTCCTGGGATACCAAAGTCCCGGGTAGCCTGGAAGCCGACCTGGTCCACCACTGCGGGCCGGTACCCGCAGGCGATTACGTACATACCCTGCAACTGGTGGACATTGCCACAGGGTGGAGCGAGCGAGTAGCGGTGCTCGGACGCAGTCAGGAGGCTATGGTGAGAGGCTTCATAAAGGTGCAGGAGAGGCTGCCCTTCCCCATCAAGCATCTGCACCCTGATAATGGCAGTGAATTTTTCAATGACCACCTCATCCGCTACTTCGGCGAGAAGATCACAGGGCTACGGCTGAGCCGCAGCCGTCCCTATCGGAAGAACGACAACCGGTTCGTGGAGCAAAAGAACAGCACCCTGGTACGGGCATATGTTGGATATGAGCGGTTGGATAATGGGACTCAGTGCGCTGCCCTCAACGCCCTTTACGACCAGCTCTGGGTATACTACAACCTGTTTCAGCCAGTGATGCACATGGTGAGTAAGGAAGTGGTAGATGGCAAGGTCCGCCGGAAGCACGACAGTGCGAAGACGCCATACCAGCGTCTCCTGAACTGCAAGGTGCTTTCCCCTGAACAGGAGTCGAGACTGGCCGATCTCTATGCTAAGACCAACCCTCGCCAGTTACGCAGACAGATCTACAAAGCAGTACAACAACTCTGGGAATACCATCAGCCCGACACAACAACCAGAAAGGAGGCGGCACTAGCCCGGTAACATTTCTAAATGAGTGAACGACCTCTGTTCGGTAACATTATTGTATGAGTTGACACGGCTCCTGTGGTGGCGTTTTGGGAAAAAATAGGGCGATTTGTTTTCCAAACGTTTTTCTTAAAAACTGGGTCTGGGAGCGGCTTGCAAGATTCCTTGCGGTGCCCCCAATGTATGGCGATCTTGTCAGCCAAACTAGAGCTACGGTGAATTGCCACCCTGGTAGAAGAAAGGGGTCAGCTATCCTGCCAGATAGCTGACCCCTCTCTGCCGATCGAACCTGCGTTACTTTTCTACTGCAATCCTAACTAGCCTGGCTTTTAGCACGTTCTTCCTTCTTACGCAGGGCTTCTCTGCGAGCAGATAGCTTGGCTAACTTCTGTTCCAAGGCATCCTGCATAAATTGATCAAACTCGCAGGTTGCGCATTGAAACACACGGGTGCAAAGGCGATAAGAGACGTCACCCTTAAGGGCATATCGGCAAACTCTCTGAGGTGCCGGCAGCTCTTTGAGTCTCTCTAGAGCTCTATCGAGCTCTGATGCTTCGCCAGCGGCTAGCTTTTCTTGCATGGACTGGTCAAACTCGCAGGTGAGACAGTCGTAGTCGTGGGTGCAGATTCTGTAAGAGACCACTCCCATCTTTGCCCAGATGCACACCTTGGCCTTTGCAGCTTCTTCAACAGCACCCTCCCCTTCCGGTGTCTCGGCCTCGGGCTTCTCCAGTGCTTCCTTAGTTTTGCGTATCCAAATTCGAGTTTCTATGTGTCCGGGGGCGATGTTGAGAATGGACTGAAATTCTCTTAGTGCCTCCCTATAGCGACCGGCTTTGAAGTGGGTCTGGCCTTGCTCCAGGTGGGCAGGAATGTCTCCCTCTGTTATTGGTATGAGTTTCTCAACGTCAGCCTTCTCAACTACCGGGAGCTCTCCTGCGGCTTTTTCAACCTTACCTTCCTTGGGTTTTACCTTGAGCTGAACCGGGCCAAGGACCTTCTCAATGGCTCTCTCCAGGGCGTCGGGGGCAAAGGGCTTGACGATGTAGTCTACGGCTCCTATTTTCATGGCCTCGACTGCTGTGTCTACCGAAGGGTAAGCAGTGATGATGATTCCCTTAAACTTTGGGTTCTGTGTAGCCGCCTCTCGTAGCACCTCAAGTCCATCCTTTCCTGGCAGCCTTAGGTCGAGCACTGCAACCCCGAATTCCTTTTGTTTAATCTTTTCCAGCGCCTCTTCCCCTGCTGCAGCCGTCTCCACCTCGTAGCCTTCCTCCCTAAGCCAGTCTCGAAGTGATTCTCGCATGATGGCTTCGTCTTCGACGATTAGTATTGGTTTCATTTCTTTCACCTCCTTTTGTCTTTTTGCTGGCGTTTTCTGTGTGTTCATTTTTCCTCCTTCACCCTCTTGTGTTGCAATTTTCTTGCCAAAACAAAAAAGCTGCCCAGAAAATTTCGGGCAGCTTTTTGCCCGTATTAAAAGTCGATTGTCTCCCTAGCTATGTAAAGAAACTAATCACTGAGTGTCTATTCTCTTTACATCGAAACCATACTCCCTGGCTTTGTTGTAGAGGGTCATTCTGCTGATTCCCAGAATTCTGGCTGCCTCGCTATAATTCCCGCCAGTTTCCCGGAGGACGTTCAAGATGTGGGTTCTCTCCACTTCCTTGAGATTTTTCGCTGTTGAAACCAAACGAACCAGCGATATATTCTCTTGGGGTAGGTCAGCCACTGTGATGACGTTGTCTTTGGCCAAAATAACCGCTCTTTCGATAGCGTTTTCTAGCTCACGGACGTTTCCTGGCCAGTCATAATCGAGAACAAACTCCATGGCCTCAGGAGAGAACCCGGTGACCTCTTTGTGATTCTCCATTGCAAACTTATGCAAGAAATGTTCAGCCAGTAGAGGGATGTCCTCCTTTCTTTCCCTCAGGGGAGGCAATTCGATGCTAACCACGTTAAGCCGGTAATAGAGGTCCTCTCGGAATTCGCCGCTTGCTATTGCCTTTTTAAGGTCTTTATTGGTTGCTGAAATGACTCTTACATCAACCTTGATTGGCTCATTGCCGCCAACCCGAGCAAACTCTTTCTCTTCTAAGACCCTTAACAAATGGACTTGGATATTGGCACTCATCTCGCCAATCTCGTCCAAGAAAAGTGTCCCTCCATTGGCGAACTCGAATTTTCCTTTCTTCTGGGCATAAGCTCCGGTAAAAGCACCCTTCTCGTGGCCGAATAGCTCACTTTCTAGAAGGCTTTCCGGCAAAGCAGCACAGCTAACAGCGACGAAGGGCTTGTTCCGGCGATGGCTTTGGGAGTGGATGGCACGTGCCACCAACTCCTTCCCCGTGCCACTCTCGCCGGTGATTAGTACAGTAGCGTTGCTCTTGGCTACAACTTTTATAACCTCGATTACCCTCTGCATCTTAGCGCTTTTGGCGATGATGTTCTCAAAGCGGTAGCGTTCTTCCAATTTTTGTCGCAGGGAAAGATTTTCCTCAAGCAATTCCTGATGTTCGGCTAATTTCTTGACCAATAGCTCAGCTCTCTCAGGGCAAAAGGGTTTCTCAATGTAATCATACGCGCCTTCTTTCATAGCCGCGATGGCTGTGGCTATGCTGGCATAAGCCGTGATAATAATAACCTCGATCTTGGGCAGAATCTGTTTAGCCCTTTTCATCAACTCAATGCCATCCATACCTGGCATCACCAGGTCAGCAACCATGATGCCCGGTTTTTCCTTCTCAATCACCTCTAGTGCTTTGTCGCCGTTTTCGGCTGTGAAAACCTGATAACCGGCATCCTTGAGCCACTCGCTCAGTGACTCACGGACGACAGCTTCATCGTCAACGATTAGTATCTTGACCCTTTTCATCTTTGTGAACTCCCAGGTAGACGCTGAAGGTGGTTCCCTTCCCTACCTCACTTTCCACTTTGATCCTTCCCTTGTGTTTTTCGATAATGGCGTGAACTACAGCTAACCCTAACCCTACGCCCTTGCCTTTCTCCTTGGTGGTGAAGAAGGGAGTGAAAAGTTTACTCATGTTCTCTTTAGGGATGCCACAGCCTGTATCCTGGACATCAACCCTGATTTCGCCATCTGTTGCTGAACTGCGAACGGTCAGCTTACCGCCGCTAGGCATTGCTTGGATGGCATTGAGAGTGAGGTTGGTAAACACCTGTTGAAGTTGATCAGAATCGGCTATAACACTGGGTAATGAGGGACTAAACTCTTTCACCACCTCGATGTTGTGAAGCTTGGCTTGATGCCCTACCAAGGGCAAGACCTGCTCCAGAATTTGGTTAACGTTCACAGGCCGCAACGTTAGCTCCTTCTGTCGGGCAAAGTCCAAAAGATTTCGTATTATCCTAGAGCAACGACTAAGTTCCGCTTCCATTTTTGCGAGGTAATCCAAAGCCTGCTCCTTTGTAGCAGTATCGCCGGCTACTTTCTTTGATAGCAACTGAGTGTAGACCAGAACCCCAGCCAGAGGATTGTTAATTTCGTGGGCAATGGAGGCAGCCATTTGACCGAGGGAGGTCAGTTTCTCAGCCTGGATGAGTTGATCCTGGCTTTCCTTTAGCTGCTGAATATAGTTTCTGAGCTCTTGGTGGGCTGTATTTAACTCGGCCCGAGCCCTTTCTTCTTTCTCGATCCGGTCTAGCAGCATCGCATTTAATATCCCAATGAAAGCGGTAAACAGGACGAAGAGAAGCGGCCTGACCAGCGGGGCAGAGTAGGGCGAGTAAAAAGTACGCGGCAGTACAATACATAAGAAAGCAAGCGAAGCACCTATAGCCCCCCGCAATCTGAAGGTTATCGCAGCGTACATTACGGGAATCAAAAACAAAGCCCGGTGCAAATCGTGGGGAAAGGCACCACTGAAAAAGCCTCCCAATTGCGCCAACGGAGTGTATTCGGCATAGTAGACGAGCGTAAGGATTGCCATTATGCCTGCAATTATCCACAGGTGGGGACTTCGCACACCCTTGGCTACCTGGTTCTTCGGTAACCGTTTAATGATTTTCATACCCATCCTATCCAACCAAGGCTGTGGTGTGCTCTCTAGCACGAAATCCCTATCCATACCTTCCCTTGCTGGATTGGAGTCTATTTTCTTTTCCATGCGGCAGCTATCTTTAACTCCTTCCTTAGGCTTGCTACCGAGCGACGGGAAATAGAGACGCCAAATTTTTGTTCGAGTCTGGTCTTGATGGCCTCATCGGAGGAGAATTCTTCGCCCGTTTCAAGGAGCTGTCTGACTAGCTCCTTTCTAAACCTTCTCGGGCGGGGAAAGAAATCCTTAAGAGCTTTCTCTTCACCCCAGGGCATCTCCAGACTTTTGCCCGTGATAGCGCGGCTAATTGAGCTCGGAGCAAGCCCGATTTTTTTTGCTAATTCTTTTTGACTGAACGGTAGAAGAGCCTTAGCGTCACCCGATTCAAAATAGGCTGCTTGTTTTTCCACAATGTTTTGCAGTATCCGATTCACCGTGTCCTTGCGGCTATTGATAAGCTCTAGCTTCTTGAGTAGCTGCCTGATTTCCTTTGCATCAGTCCCAGTGATAGCCCCCTTCCCTTTCAGTTCCTCGAGTTTCTCGTAGTCAATTGAATATCTCCCCCGGGCGTGAGAAGGCGAGAAATAGTTAATGACGAATCCCTCCGAGCTTCTTTTCACCGCAGCAACTTTGGAGTAGTGCACTCCCGGTTTGGCACTGAGGGCCGAGGGGTGGTAGAACTCGCTGAGGATGGAGAATTCGTTGATAAGGTTGTTTATTTTGTCGACCTCTGCGAGCTGCAAATTGCACTTTTGAGCAATTTCTTCTAGGCTTACCCCAGGCTCAGGATATAAGAAGTAGCGCTTGAAGTTGTCGAGTCCTATTTTCCGTATCTGACGCAGTATACTTTCCTTGTTAGATAAGAGGGATTCTATATCAAAACTGCCTGTTCCGGCGGCAATCTCTTCATTAAGCTGATAAAAGCGAGGAGAAACATCCGTCTTAGGATACCTCTGATGATGAATTATTCTCTCCTTGTAGCATAACTTTTTGAACAAGGGGTTGCTTTCCACATCAGCGATAAGCTTATTGAACTCCTCTTCAGGCATTTCCAGCAAACTAGCCTGTTCCAGTCGAACAATCATTCTAAACTCTTGCCGCGCCTGCATCGATTGCGTTTGTTGAATCTCTAGCTGGCTCATTGTATAATAATTTTACACAGTAAGGGGCTATATTGTCAACAAAATTTATCCTTTGCGGGACATTATCATTATTCAGTTAAGCGTTAGCGGAGAGCAGACAAGGCTGTCATGCCCGTCAGCCGGGCTTCATTATTTTATGCCACGTTCAGTTGTTAGGGAGCCTAGCACTCCGTTGATTAATCGGGGGGAAGAATCGCTCCCAAAATGTTTGGCTAGCTCCACAGCTTCGTTTATGGCTACCTTAACGGGAGTTTTATCATTGAACAAGATTTCGAAAATAGCCAGACGCAAGATATTTCTATCGATGATAGACATCTGTTCTGGGGGAAAGGCTGGGGCAAATTTTCTAATGAGAGCATCAAGTTTGGGTTTGTTGTTTAGTACTCCTTGTACCAAATGTTCACTGAAGCTGAGAGCTTCTTGGGGCAACGCCTTCTCTGTAGACAGATGAGCTAAAGCATCTTCCACTTTATGCTTGGTGCAGTCAAGCTCGTAAAGTGCTTGAAGAGCGGCAATCCTTGCCTTTCGTCTCGTGCCAGCCATCAGTTATTGGAACTCTCGTGCCAGCTGCGCTATATCCTCAATCCCCGATACGTTGAGAACATGCAGTTCGGGATTGATTCGCCTGATCAGACCGCTGAGCACTTTTCCGGGGCCTATTTCATAGAAGGTGGTGACCCCATTGTGGGTCATATATTCCACAGACCTTTGCCATTGGACGCAATTACGAAGTTGCTTCACCAAGTCTTCTTTAATGGAATCCACATCAGTTAACGGCTGGGCAGTTACATTAGATATTATGGGGATGGATGGCGGGTGAAACTCAAAGCTTGAGACGATTTCATTAAATTCGGCCAGGATTGGCTCCATCAAGGCAGAGTGAAAAGCCCCGCTGACTTTCAAAGGGATAAGAGCACGAGCGCCTTTCATCTTGGCCAATTTGTGGGCCTCAGCCAGAGCCTCGATAGCCCCGCTAATCACGATCTGTCCAGGACAGTTTATATTAGAAATTTCGGTGCCGCTGCCCAAGCTTATATCCTTAACTGTTCCCTCATCAAGCCCTAGTATCGCAAGCATGCCGCCGGGGTTTCTCAGCCCGGCCTCATACATCAATCTACCCCTTTCTCTGACCAGGAGGGCAGCGTCACTCAAGCTGAGCACACCAGCCGCCACAAGAGCGGTGTATTCACCCAAACTGTGTCCAGCTACAAAGGCCGGAGGCAGGAAATTGCTGTGACTGGCTTCTTGTAGCGCTTTGAAGCAGGCAATACTGACAGCCAGTATCGCCGGCTGGACGTTGTGAGTCTTGACCAATTCCTCCTCAGGGCCTTCAAAGCATAAACGAGAGAGGGGAAAGCCTAAAGAAGCGTCAGCTTCATCAAAAACTTGCTTGGCTGAAGGATAGCTGTCATATAGGTCTAGTCCCATGCCGACATTTTGAGAGCCTTGCCCTGGGAAAACATAAGCTACCCTGGATCGCTCAGCCATGCCGACTATTTCTTGCTTTTGGGGGCTTTGACTTCAACTACTTCTCTGTCGTTGTACCAGCCACAGGTAGGGCAAACGTGGTGGGCTAACTTGGGACTGTGGCAATGTGGGCAACTGTCCAAAGGCGGGCGGGTTAGCTTGAGGTGGCTGCGCCTTTTTCCCTGGCGTGATTGAGACGTTTTTTTCTTAGGTAGCGGCGGCATCTGAATTTTCCTCCTTTATTCCTGGACAGTCAGGTCGGCATAAGGGTTTCATGGGCAGATTTAGCAGGACATACTGCCTTATCATTTCGTCTAAGTCAAGTACATTCTGACTGTCAATAGTAAAGTCCTGTGACTCCCCCAAAGATGCTGCGGAACCAGTGTGGGCTGTGGAAAGAAACTCCTCTTCCACATCGAAGCTGACGGGGCATGAAAACGTATCTAGACATCGGCTGCATTGCAACTTTAGCTCAGCAGTTAATTTAGCTTGAACTAGAATCCCTTGACTGATGCGAGTCAATTTTACTTTTCCTGCAACAAGACCCTCAACTTCTTCACTAATCATCCCGCCTATATCATGGCTTCGGCTAGAGCCGACGGGCTCCTTCATCAGTTGTCCCACGTCTATCGAGGCCCTGAGAGGCTTCTTTTCAGGTTCTTTCATCTCTTATCACCTAGAAATCACAATGCCGCACAAAGTATAATAGCTATTGTCAAGAGCTTCAAGTATAAGATGAGAAACGATTGTTTCATCACGTCGGGGAGCCGAATGTTCGCCTGATTTCATGGGTGATGACAATGACGGAAGGGAGCGCCAGACAACCTTGAGTGTAGAAGAACTCAAGCTAAAGATAAGAGACAGCGTAGAATCACAGAGGCAGCAGCTTATTCAGCTAAGCTTGAATATCCACGACAATCCTGAATTGGGCTTAAAAGAGGAGAAAGCATCGACTTGGCTGACCAATTATCTTGAGAAAAATGGCTTCCGCGTCGAGCGAGGCCTTGGCGGCTTAGCTACAGCCTTTCGAGCCACATACGGGCAAGGAAGCCCAACCATTGCCTTACTTGCTGAATATGATGCTTTGCCCAAAATAGGGCATGGCTGCGGACACAATATCATAGCAGCTTCGGCAGTGGGTGCTGGTGTTGCCAGTAAGTGTGTTATTGACCAGTTAGGAGGCACCGTAGTGGTGTTGGGCACTCCTGGGGAGGAAGGCTCCGGTGGCAAGATAGAAATGGTGAAAGCGGGAGTGTTCGAGGGCATAGATGTTGCCATGATTGTGCATCCTAATACAAGAAACATGCCGACGGAGGAGGCACTCGCCTGTAGCTCCTTGGAGGTGGAGTTTTTCGGCAGGGCAGCCCACGCTTCTGGGCAACCTCACCAGGGTGTAAATGCTCTTGACGCTATGATTTTGGCTTTCACCGCGATAAATTCGTTGCGCCAGCACATAAAGCCAGATGCACGCATCCACGGCATAATTACTGACGGAGGCGAAGCACCCAATATAGTGCCAGCTCACAGCGCTGCCGTGTTCTTGGTGCGTGCTATAGATAATGATTATCTTGCTGAACTAAAGGACAAAGTTTTGAACTGTTTTACCGGGGCTTCCGTAGCTACTGGAGCCAGACTCGAATATAAGTGGAGGGAGACCACCTATGCCCCGATGAAAAACAATATGGTTTTAGCTGAGCTAGTTAAGAAGAACCTGGAATCGCTAGGGCGTGAAGTAGAAGCCTTCGATCCTCGCATTGGCCTAGGCAGCACGGATATGGGCAATGTTAGTCAAGTTGTGCCTAGCATACATGCTACTATAGCTATTGCTCCCGTTGGAGTATTGCTACACACACCGGAGTTTGCGGCAGCCGCAGCCTCGCAGGCGGGACAACAAGGCGTAATAGATGCTGCCAAGGCCCTGGCCATGACTGTGGTTGACATTCTGGGTCAGCCAACAGTACTGGACAGGATTAGGCAAAGGTTCCGCCATGGTTAGAGTGGGTATTCCAAGGGCTCTATCTTACTATCAATATTTCCCAGGTTGGAAGGCATTCTTCGAAACCCTAGGCATTGATATTGTGGTATCACCGCCGACTAACAAAGCTATTTTTGCCGCCGGAAATTCACGGGCAGTAGCTGAGACCTGCCTGCCGGTTAAGCTCTTCTTTGGACACGTTATCTTTCTGGCGGATAGATGTGACTATATGTTTATTCCATCCCTGCGCAGCTTGGGAAGGAAGGCTTACTTTTGCTCCAAGTTCATCGGTTTGCCA
>Ga0209102_1001753_pt1 | contig 10812 bp, 6 predicted proteins | sample ConPoolayeHmetaG_FD_185483 | JGI IMG/M metagenome (GOLD analysis project Ga0209102, IMG submission 185483) | Hot spring microbial mat communities from California, USA to study Microbial Dark Matter (Phase II) - Cone Pool mat layer H metaG... ... | reverse complement strand
GCCCCGAACCGCATCGCCGCGCTTTCCCACGGTTCGCCTGCGGCTCACCCCCGGCTACCCGCTCAGGGCCCCTGCCGGGGCCGCGCGATCGCCCCGAACCGCATCGCCGCGCTTTCCCACGGTTCGCCTCCCGCTCACCCCCGGCTGCAGGCTCAGGGCACCTGCCGTGGCTGAATCGGCACGGGTTCTGCGCGGCGCGCGGGACGTACTACCTCCGCAGATGTGACCGCAAATAGCGCCGCCAGAGGTCGCGTTCGATGAACAGCGTCAGGAAGACCCCCTCCCGCAGCCCGTAGATCTCGCTCTGTGCGCGCTCGCCGAGCGCGCTCTCGAGCACCAGAGCGTTCTCCTGCGAGGCGACGACCACGGCAAAGTCCCCGAAGCCGCCGGCCTGCGCCGCATCCGTCCAGTAACCCACGCGCTTCAGGTCACGCAGATACCACGGCAAAGGCCACTGCTCGTAAGGACCCGCAACCACATGAACCGGCATGCCCCGTCCCTCCGGATGCAGCGCAGCCAGCTCGTGCACCCGCCGGGCCAGACGCAGAAAATCCGGCATGGTCTGGGCATAGGCATAGGGATTCCGCGCATCGGCCGGATATACGAAGTTCGCCCGGCGGTTTTGCAGCGCGAGGTGGCCTGCGCCGGCGAGCAGGAGCAAGAAAACCACACCCTTTACCATCCGCGGCCGGACGATCCTGAGCAGCAGCGCCGCACCGTTGCCTGCCGCCAGGGCGAATCCCGCGTGGAAGGAGATCAGATTCCAGGGCGTCTTGTAGGGCAGAAGCGAAAAGGCTGCCGCAGCCAAGAGCGAATAAAGCGCAATATACCGGGACCAGAACCGTTCTCCGCCGGAAGCGCATTCGCGCCCGAACGACAGCGCCGCCCCCACCGGCACCAGCCCGAGGATCCAGACTTCGGTCCACCACAGCCCGCCCCGGGCGGAAAATCCGAGCAGCGCCAGGTAATAGTGCCAGGGCTGCGCGTGCAATTCGGGCGCGAGGGCTCGGCGCGCATAGTTCGCCAATGAACCGGCAAAGCGCGCGATGCCCGCGGGGTCGGCGAGAAAAGACGAGTACAGCAGGATGATCGGTATCAGCGCCGCACCTCCTGCACACAGCGCGTGCTGGAGCGGGATCGGCGGACCGCCGCCGCGCTCCGCCCGGCTGCGGCCGAGCATCAGGGCGACGACGGCGGCGGCCGCGAGAATGAATGCGGTTTCCTTTGTGGCGCAGGCCAGTCCGGCGAACGCGCCCGCGGCCAGCGCGCGGCCCGCCGACGGCCGCAGCGCATATCGTCCGAGAAAAAGCAGGAAGCCCAGGCTGAAGAATGCCAGCAGGGCTTCCTGGATGTAGAATCTGCTGTAATAGGTCAGTGCCGGCGAAAGAGCCGCAAACAGCCCGCCCAGCGCCACAGCCCCGCGCGACAGTCCCGGGATCGACAGAAGCAGCAGGGCGATGGTCCCGCACCCGAAGACGGCCGGCACGGCCCGCAGTGTCTCCTCGTCGAGCGCCTCGAGGTTGCGGAAACCGCGCGCCCACGCACCGGGCAGGGTCAGGTAGTACAGTGTCGGCCCGTGGTGCTCGCGCGGATCGTAACGGTACTCTCCCGTCTCGAGCAGCGCCGCGAACTTCAGCGCCTGGTTCGCCTCGTCATGGTGCATCGGGCGCAGGTCCAGACGAGCGAAGCGCAAAGCCAGGCCGAGCAGGAGGACGGCCGCGAAGATCCAGCGGAACGTATCTCGGCTCATTTCGGCGGCAAGCCGTATACCTCGACCTCGACGTAATGATTGAGATCGTTCGACGTGTTGCCGTTGGAGTACAGCCGGACGTAACGCCCCCGGGCACCCTTGGGGTCGATCAGCCGTCCCTCGCTGGTCTCGATGTACTCCTTGTCCGCGCCGATGCCGAGTCCTGCTGAGTTGTCGTGATCGTTGTTGAAGACCGTGGTCACCCCGCGCAGGAAATCCTTGTCGTCCGAAACCTGGACGACCACGTCGCGGTACACCCGGGGCTGGCTGTGGTAATGCCATACGACAATGGCATGCAGCACGCGGGTCCCGCCCAGGTCGACCTGCACCCATTGCACGCCCGGCCCCAGCTCGACATAGTAGCCCTCGCCACCCGACTTCTCGCCGTCGGTGACAAAGCCGAGCTCGCCGATGACCGGCTGCATGTCGCTCGACCTGACAGGCCTTCCGAGGGACAGAAGCCTGGTTCCCTTGGGAACGTAGAAGGGGCCGCGGGGTTTGCCCGTGACGGCCTCGAGATTGGAGCTCTTGATGTTGGCGGGGGTTCCGATGAACATCGGCTTGGGCAGCTGCAGTTTCAGTTCTTCCTTATCCGGACTTTGTTGCAGCGGCCGGCCGGCGGCGGCGAAGCCGAGCACGGCGCACGCCGCCATGGCGAGTCCGAAGCGCTCTGCTGCGATTCCTGTCTTCTTCATGGCACTCCTCGGTATCCTGTTTCTCCCGGCGCCCCATCGGCTTCCCCGCCGATATGCGCCACGGTCGTCATGGCGATCACGGCGCCGGTTTCTTCGCCAGCCTTGCCTGGATCCTGCGGATGGCGGCGCCGGCTTCCGCGGCCAGCCCGGGCTCGCCGAGAAAGTCACCGGCCAGTTCGAGAGCATCCGGGCACGGGAAGCGCGGCAGCGCACCCAGCACGAGTCTCTTCTCCTCCGGGCGCGATGCGAGATACATGACCTTCCTGAGATCCGTGACCGCGGCTTCCGGTTTGCGGTATTCGTCCTGGGAAGCGAGTCGCACCAGTGCGCGGACGGCGAGCAGGCGGTGGGTTTCGTCCGGGGACTGCACGGCCAGCCGCAGGATGTCGTCCCACGCCGTGCGCGTCGGCCATGCGATGATCGTCCTGGCGGCGGCGTCGGCGATCTCCTCGTGCGGATCCTCCAGCGCCGCGCGCAAAAGCGGCAGGGCGCTGTCATCCCCCAGGCTGCTCAGGAGGCGGTAAAGCCTGGCGCGTGCCGCCGGATTCTCCTCGCGGACCAGCCGGCCGTTCGGGTCCTTTTCGCCCTCCAGGCGCGCGCGCACGGCGGCGGCACGCCCGCGCGCATTCGCGATCTTCTGCGCCAGCGCCGCGGCCGTGGCGCCGGCCTCCGCCTGCTCGAGCTCGTCGTCGCACCCCGCAAGGAAACCCAGGAGAGCCGGGATGTCGGAGGGCGTGCCGATGAGGCGCAGCGTCTTCAGGGCCTGCGCGCGCACCCTGCGCGATGGCGCAGCGAGGGCCTCGGCCACCGCGCTCTTGGCCGCATAGATGCGGCGCTCCCCGGCCGCCTGGATCAGCTCGACACGCAGATCGTCCGGTTGCTCGCGCGCCAGCATGCCGAGGACGGCTTCGTCGACCGCACGACCGCGCAGCGCGCCCAGAGCGCTGCGGGCGGCGCCCTGCTCGGGGCCGCGGCTGCGGGCTGCAGTCTCGACCAGGAAGGGTACCACCGAGGCATCGCCCACCGACTCCAGGGCCTTGAGGGCGGCAAGGCGCACGGCGGGTGCATCGCTGCGCGCGGCCTGCACTATGGCCGGCAGCACCCTCTCGCGCGGGTACATGGAAAGCACCGCCAGCAGCTTGACGCACGCTTCTTCGCCCAGCTCCGGCACGAGGTCGCATATCGGTGCGATCGCCTCGGGCGGAACGACCTCTTTGATCTTGACGATGGCGGCCTCCTGCAGCCGTCGATCGGGATCGCGGAGATACTGCATGACGAACGCGGCGGCGCCGCTCTCGGAAGATGAGATCCTGCCCATCAAGGCCGCGGCGCGCACCGCAGGCGCGAGTGCGCTGTCGCGCAGGATCTCGTCATAGAGCGAGGCTGCGGCGCTCCGGTTTCCCTGGGCTGCCCATCTTTCGGCGCACTCGAGGAGCGGTCCGGCCGCCGCCGACCGGGTCCGGGCATTGCCGCGCGCGCGCGCATCGCGCAGGGCACTGCAGGCCGCTTCGCCGCCGATGCGCGCGAGCGCCCGGGCGGCCGCGCCCGCTGAGCGCTCGTCGCCGAGCAGCCTCGTCAGCTCCGGGACGGCCGCGCGCACCTTGCGATCACCCACGGCGGCGATCACGGCATTGCGTGTCGTTCCTGCGGTGCGGGAAAGTGCGCGCAGGAGGGCGTCGTCCGCAGCGGCGCCGGCAATGCCCTGCAGGACGTAGAGAGCCATGTCGGCCGTATCGCCGCCGAGCAGCATCGGTTCCAGGGCGGGCACGGCACTTTCGCCCGCGATCAGGCGAAGCTGCCGGCAAGCGGCCATCTTCGCCGGAGGCGTCGCCTCGCTCTTCAGGAACAAGAGCAGCTTCTGCTCGCACTGCGCGCGCTCTGCCGCATCTTCCATGCGGCCGCGCACATAGGCGCGCAGCTGGAACTCCGCCGACGAGTCCTTGCCGCCGTCATAGGATGCAAGCCGCCGCAGAATGTCGTCCAGGGAGGCCGTGTCCGGGGCCTGGGCCTGCAGGGAGACGCTCAGCAGCGCGACCAGGGCCGAAGCTGCCAGGGCCGTTGCGCGCAACCTGCTGGTCGAGAGATTCCGCATGGCCGGCTTTCTCCTCACGCAGGAAGCGCCCAGGGCCTTCGGTAGGAACGGCTGAGCAGGCGCTCGGCATCGGGATCTCCGATGATCGTCTCGCGTGCCGGGTCCCACCGGATCGTGCGGCCGGTTTCGATGGCGATGACCCCGAGATGGCCCACGCTCGCCGAACGGTGCGCCGCCTCGCACGGCGCGATGGTCTCGGCGCGACTGCGCACGCAATCGACGAAGTTGCGGAAATGATCGCGGCTGCGGTAAAGCTTGATTTCGTTGGGCCCGATGACCTCGCGCACGAGGTAGGCCGGCTCGCTCTCGAAGCCGCCGCGGTCCACCCAGACCCAGCCGTATTCGCCGATCCACTTCGTGCCGCTCTGGATCTCGGGATAGCCTCCGGCCAGAACAATGGGCAGCCCGTCGGCGTAATGCGCCTCGACCCGGTAGCGCGTAGGACTGTTGTAGATGCCGGTCGTCGGAAACTCGCCCGTGCCGCGGATCTCGACCGGGCCGGTGTTCTCGATTCCAAGCGCCCAGTGGGCGATATCGAGGTGATGGCCGACCCAGTCCATGAGCTGGCCGCCGCCGAAATCCATGTTCCAGCGCCAGTTCCTGTGGACACGAGCCCTGCAGTACGGCACGTAGGGGGCCGGGCCGATCCAGGTTTCATAATCGAGCTCCGGCGGCGGCGGTTCGATCTTGTCCCGGCCGAAGGTCCGGGCGAAATCCGTATGGCCGGCGGGCAGGCCGACTTCGACGCGCAGCACCTTGCCGATGCGCCCGTTGCGCACGAGTTCGCAGGCGCGATGGAAATTGTCGACCGACCGCTGCCAGCTCCCGGTCTGCCACACGCGGCCGTAACGGCGCACGGCGTCGCACACGGCGCGGCCTTCGCGCAGGCTGTGCGTCAGCGGCTTTTCGCCGTACACGTCCAGGCCGGCCTGGAGCGCGGCGATCGAGATGATGGCGTGCCAGTGGTCCGGGACGGCTATGGATACGGCGTCCAAGTCGCCGCGGGCGAACAGCTCGCGGAAGTCCTTGTAGACGGCGCAGTCCTTGTTGCCGTAATAGGAATTGACGGTGTCGCGCGCCTCGGCCAGGTGCCGGTCGTCCAGGTCGCAGACGGCCGCCCACTGGACATCGGCCATCCGCAGGAACTCCTCCATGTTCGAGCCGCCCTGCATGCCGTAGCCGATGCCCGCCATGACGATGCGCTCGCTCGGCGCCACCGCCCCGCCGAGGCCCAGCGCCGAAGCGCGCACGATGGCGGGGAATGCGGCCGCGGCCGCAAGCGCCGGCACCTGCCGGAGGAAATCGCGCCGGCTCGCCGCACCGCGGTTTCGGCCCGGGCCGGGGCCTGCCCGCGCAAGACGCCCTGACGGTCGGTAACGCACACTCCCTCGCTTTTTGGGCGCGATTATACGCGAGCCGGCCCGACGGAGGATACCGTAATCGTTCCCGGCCGGGCGGGTGCAGATTTTCGCGCGCGCCGCGCAGATGTGCTGCTAAAATCCGCGGCGCGGCCGGGCGCTGCAGGCTGACTGATTCAGAGCCGCGAGGATCGCCCTTTGAGCGAAATCAGGCCCCCGTCACGACTGCCGGTGTTCCTCGGAGTCTTCCTGACGAGCACCTCCATCCTGATGATGGAGCTGGTGCTCACCAGGATCTTTTCCGTAAAGCTCTATTACCACTACGCGTTCATGGTGGTCTCGCTGGCACTTTTCGGAGGCGGTGCAAGCGGCATCTATGTCTATCTCTTTGCCGGGTTTTTCAGGCGGGAGAAGCTGGAAAAGCATTTGACCTTGTTTGCGGCCGCTTACGCCCTGACGATCCCCGCCGTCCTCTGGCTGATCGTCACGCTCAAGCTCCAGTTTTCCTTCGATCCCCTCCAGGCGGTCAGGGTTTTTCTTCTCTACCTGCTGCCCGCGATCCCTTTCTTCCTCGGCGGAATCTGCATTTCCCTGGCGATGACTCACCTCGCGCAGGATGTCGGCCGGTTGTATGCATTCGATCTGGCAGGGGCCGCCGCCGGCTGCCTGCTGGTCATACCCGTGCTGCACCTCATCGGCGGCCCCGATGCCATGCTGGCGGCGGGGATATTGGCGGCCGGGGCGGCTCTGTGCTTCGCGCGCCGCGCCCGACGCGGATCGCTACTTCGCCGGGTTCCGCTTGCGGCTCTTCTGCTGCTCGGCTTCCTGCTGGCGCTCGACCTGCACCGGCCCTTCTACAAGATCCGCGACGTCAAGGGACGCGATGAATGGGGCGTGCTCTTCACGAAGTGGAACTCCTTTTCCCGCATCACGGTCGTGCAGGTCGACGGCGACCGCAAGAACACCTGGATCATCATGGACGGCGACGCCGGTACTCTGCTGCCGGACTTCGACGGCGATCTCTCCCGCTGGCGCTACCTGCAGCGCAAGATATCCGCGCTGGCATACCATCTCAAGAGCGACGCCCGGACTCTCGTCATAGGGCCCGGCGGAGGCATCGACATCCTGACCGCGCTGACATTCGGAAACCGGCCGGTCACCGGCGTCGAAATCAATCCCATCATCGTCGAGGACGTCATGCGCGGAGCGTTCCGCGAGTTCACCGGCGGCCTGTATCTCCGGCCGGATGTCCGGATCGAGATCGACGAAGGGCGCAGCTTCATCCGCCGCATCTCCGAACCGTACGACATCATCCAGGCGACGCTCGTCGACACCTGGGCCGCGACGGCGGCGGGCGCCTTCGCCCTCACGGAGAACAACCTCTATACCGTGGAGGCCTTCAAGGACTATTTCGCCAGGCTGGCGCCCGACGGCATCCTCACCATCACGCGCTGGAACCTGGAGCCCCCGCAACAGGACCTGCGCCTGGTCGCGATCACGCGCGCGGCTATGGAGGAAATGGGGCTGCCGGACTCCGGGCGCGCGATCATGGTGGTGCGCGACCGGCCGAAGTCCGAAGCGGTGGAATGCAATTTCCTCTTCAAGAAGTCCGGATTCACCGAGGCCGAGGTCGACAGGATCGAGGGGCTGAGCCGGGAGAACGGCTTCGACATTCTCTACACGCCGCGCACGCGGCCCGACAACCCGTTTACGCGACTGATCACGGCCAAGGACCCGGATGCCTTCTTCCGCTCGTATCCCTTCATCGTGACCCCGACGCGCGACAACAGCCCCTTCTTCTTCCATACCGTGCGCACGAGCCGGCTGTGGGAGTCGCTGTTTCTTCCCTGGGAGTCGAAAAAGACCAATGTCGGGCTGTTGATCCTCTATCTCGTCCTGGCTTTCTCGGCCTTCCTGGTGCTGCTGTTCATCCTGGTTCCGCTGTTCTTCAGGGAACGGCGCGCTCTGGGCGGAGGCCGCGGGCGCCTGGGCGCCCTGGGATATTTCATATTCCTGGGGCTCGGCTATGTGCTGGTGGAAATGGCGCTGGTCCAGAAATTCATTCTCTTTTTGGGCCCGCCGGTGTACGCCCTGAGCGTGGTCCTCTTTTCCATGCTGCTTTTCAGCGGCCTGGGCAGCCGTTTTTCCATCCGCCTGGCGGCGGAGCGGCGCCCGCGCGCGGTTGCGTTCCTGTGCGCTCTCATCGCGCTGCTGGTCGCGGTTTACGTGCGGGTTCTCCCCGTCTTCCTGTACGGTGGAGTGTCCTGGTCGCTCCCGGCGAAGGCCGTCATGACGGTCCTGCTCTTGCTGCCGCTGACTTTCGTCATGGGAATGCCCCTGCCTCTCGGGATCTCGCGACTGAGGCGCACCGCCCCCGACATCATCCCCTGGGCGTGGGGATTGAACGGCGCGGCGTCCGTTCTCGGTTCCATCCTGACGATTGTCATCGCCGTGAACCTCGGATTCGACGAGGCGCTCTGGGCCGCAGCCCTGGCGTACGCATGCGCCGCGACTTGCCACGTGATCTGCACCGTGCGTACTCTTTGAACCTGCTATGGAGGGTTTGGCCATGTATACCGCCACGGCGATTCAGACACCGGCAGCGGTCCGCGACGTATTTCGGGCGTGCCGGAGGCACGCAAGAAAGTAGCTCCGGGCGAGCGCATGCGAGCCCGGAGATAAGGGCCGGCAGAAGGATATATCAGAAATCCCGGTCTGCCGGCCCTCCGGGGCTCGGCTGATCGATCCGCCCCTTTCCGGGGGTTCGCCTGCGGCTCACCCCCGGCTACCGGCTCAGGGCCCCTCCGGGGCCGGATGGTAGGTCCGCCGCGCCGCGACGGACCGTGGGCTTATTGCTTCAAGCCACCGATACCGCGCAGCGCGCGGGATCTGCTCGCGCGCGATCTGCCTGCCTTCGCCTTGGGCTCACCCCCGGCTGCCGGTATCCGAATCGCAGTGCCGGTGTCTGAGTCGCAGATACCGCCATATGGGCTGTAGCGTGGTCATTATCGTCGTGCCCCGCTGAGTTGCGGCGAGTATCGAGCTCGAGCATTCGGTCGCAAGAACCCGGGTGTCGTTGAAGCACCGGTCGGTGTAATATAAAAAAAGGGTGAGAATCGGCCCATGCGGCGGCACGACAGCTCGGCGATTCCATGGTTCCAGAACCCGGTCACAATGCGGGAACCACGATTCGGCCATGCCCATCCCGGCAGATCGGAACACCCGGTGCGGGAGCGCCCGGCTGCAAGCGGCAAGGCCTGGAGGGATGCATGAAACCGGGTTCGGGCCTGGCGGCAGGCATTTCCATCCGATCGGTCATCGCCATGCTGGCGCTGACTGCGTCTCTTTGCCGGTCGCGACAGCCCGAGGTCATTACTTCGAGCCGCTCGCTGCTGGAGGCAGTGCGTCTACTCGAGGAAAGGTATCGCAAGCCTGTGACCTACGAGGACACCATATCGCTCTGGCCCGGAGATAAGGAACGAAATCTGCGCGTGAAGCAGGGCCCGGGATACCGGCATCCGCTGGTTCCCAAGGAGCGCAGCTTCATCTTCCCTCCCGGATTGTCTCCCGATCGAACGCCGGTGCTCGACGAAACCGCGCTCAGGAAAGTACTGGACGCATACCACAGCCAGACGGACGGGCCGCGTTTCCGGGTGTTGACGTCGAGCTACGGCTTGCACATCGTGCCGGTCAAGGCCCGCGATGCTTCCGGAACGTGGGTCGACGTCCGCTCCCCTCTGGACAGCTTCATCGATCTACCGGTGACCAATCAAATCCCGAGTGGGCACATTGTTGAGTTGTGCCGGGCCGTCACCGAGGCGAGCGGCATTGTCGTCAAGTCCACCGCGCTCTGGTTGGATGATTTCTTTTTGCCGCAGGGGACCTTTTCTAAATATATAAGGGGAGAGGAAATGCGAGCTCCGTCCATCACTTGGGGAGGCCGCATGCGGGCTCGCGATGCCTTGATCAACTTCGTGCAATTGTCCGAAACGACTCTGACATGGGAACTTCGTTGCAGTGCGGAACCCGATCGGTTTTACGACTGGAACTACGGGTGTGCTCTCGATCTGAGGCCGATCGAGATCAGAGTTATCAGGTCCGATGGAAGTGTCGGCGGGAGGACCAGGATCACGCATGATCGTTCCAAAAAGAAGCCTGCCGTCCCGGAATGATGATCTGTCCTGTGGTTCTATGAAGGGGGTCGCACATTGCGCATACTGCTTTTTCTTGACAGCCGTTTTCCGCCGCTCCCAAGAGCAATGGAGGGTTTTCCAGCGGAGCCGTAGGATGGTGCCGGGGACGGGGATCGAACCCGTACGCCCCTTGCGGGGCCCAGGATTTTAAGTCCTGTGCGTCTGCCGATTCCGCCACCCCGGCACCCGAACCGTAGCTTAGCGCGCATCGGCGGGAAAATCATCCGACTATTCTCCGCCACCGTGCGGCACGGGAGGCCGGATTCTTGTATTGACCGCACCTGCGGGATCGTGTAGCCTGCGCGCCAGCAGCTGATTCGCTTTCTGGACAAGGAGAACAGCCATGGCCTTCTGTGCGAAATGCGGAACGAGATTGGTGGAAGGCGCCGCATTCTGCGGCGTATGCGGAACCCCGGTCGGCGCAGGCGCCCCGCGGACGGAACCGCCTCCGCCGCCGCCTCCTCCCCCGCCGCCGCGCGCATACGACAGTTACCCGCGCGCGCAAGCCAGGCCGGCACCCGACCTGATGACGCGCGTCATCAACATCCTGACGAAACCCAAGGAAGAATGGCCGGTCATCGCGAGCGAATCCGCGACCGTGTCCTCGATCTACAGCGGATACATCGTCATCCTGGCGGCCATACCCGTGGTCGCGAGCTTCATCGGGATGTCGCTGATCGGTTCCGCCCTCTTTTTCGTCGGAGGGGGCGTAGGCATCGTGGCC
>Ga0209102_1001752_pt1 | contig 10813 bp, 7 predicted proteins | sample ConPoolayeHmetaG_FD_185483 | JGI IMG/M metagenome (GOLD analysis project Ga0209102, IMG submission 185483) | Hot spring microbial mat communities from California, USA to study Microbial Dark Matter (Phase II) - Cone Pool mat layer H metaG... ... | reverse complement strand
GTGCCTCGAGCTTGGTCAAGTCCTCGCCCCTCGCCCGCTCGAGCTCATCGAGGCGGCGGCGGAGCTCAAAAGCGTGCTCCTTCTGGCGGGCCAACTTTTCCTGGAAACCGGCCACCTTTTCTTCCCGCGCCCGGAGGACCTGTTCCTCTTCAGCCAGCTCTTTTTCGAGCTCCAAAAGCTCTTTCTCTTTGGCCATTTGGAGGGATTCCTCCTCGTCAGACCGGCTGACGAGCTTAGCTTCCTGGCGGACGAGCAAATCCATCTCTTTTCCGTCTTCTCGAGCTTCATTCTTGAGCTCGGTGAGCTCTGAAAGTATCCTGAGATGCTCTTCTTTTAAAGTCTGGATAGATTTTTCCAGGCCAGCCGCGTCCCTCCCTCCGGAGAAAAAGGAGGATTCTCTCCGGGCGATTTCCGCTTCTTTTTCCTGGCTGGCTTTTTCCAGGATGGCGAGCTCAGCCCGGCCTTCGGCGATGGCCGCCTCCAGGCGCTCTATTTCTTTCTCGAACTCCGAAGCCGCGGCCGCCACTTTCTCCATCTTCTCCTTGAAGAGCTCGGTTCGCCGCCATTCCCTCTCTTTTTCGGCTTCCGTCCGATGGAGCTGGGCATCGAGGGCCAGGAGGAGGTCCTGGTTTACTTTGATTTTTTTTTCGAGCTCCCAGGCCTGTTCTCTCTTTTCAGCCAGCTCCCGCTCTTCTGATTTGAGCTGGGCGGTGAGGGTCTTTTCTTCGAGCAAGCAGTCGCTGTGGGACCGGCTTACCTGTTCATGTCTTAGCTCGAGGCTCTCGAGCCTGCGTCGGAAGTTGAGAGCGGTGAGCTCGCGGATTTTTTCCCTCAGCTTCCGGTAGCGGGCAGCTGCTTGCGCTTGGCGCTGGAGCGAGTTTTTGGCGCGAGCCACTTCGCTGAGGATGTCTTCCAGACGGACAAGGTTTTGTTCGCTCGAAGCCAGCTTGCTCTGGGCTTCTTTCTTTTTGTCTTTGTAGAAGGCTGTGCCGGCTGCCTCTTCGAGGAAAAGCCTCTTCTCCGATGGCTTGGTCGTCAGGAGGAGGCCGATGCTTCCCTGCTCGATGACAAAATACTCTTTTTCGGCCACGGCTCTCTTCCACAGGGCATCCTGGATATCCTTGAGACGGGCCGCTTTTCCGTTGAGTCGGTATTCGCTTTCTCCCGAGCGGAAGACCCGATGGGCGATGGAAATCTCCTCGCCCTCGTCCTCGAGGTAGAGGGAGACCTCGGCCATGCCCAACGGAGGCCTCTTGGTGTTGCCGTTGAAGATGATATGCTCGGTTTTCTCCCCGCGCAGCCCCTTCTGGCGCTGTCCACCCAGCACCCAGACGATGGCGTCGACAATGTTGCTCTTGCCCGTTCCATTTGGCCCGATGATGGCCGTTATGCCCGGATGGAAAACCATCCGGGTTCGCTCGGGAAAGGACTTGAACCCCTGGAGCTCGAGCTTCTTGATGATCATCGCTTTGTTAATCTCATCTTCTTCAATCTTCCAGTCAGAGGGCTATTTTAGTCGAATCCCCGCCATTTGAAAATAGGGGACAAAGCCTCCAAAGCCATCGATGAATGGTGTTGTCTGGCCAAGGCGGTGAATTATCCCGCGGTGAGAAAGTTCGCCAAGTTATCAAACGGGGGGCATTACCTTCGTTACTTTTTCTTAAAGATCATTCAAGCTTTTACCAATTAAATGGGAGATGAACCTGAAAAGTAATCGGGCGGGGCCTCGGAATCCAAGAAGAAAATTGAGCATATCAGACCAGGTCTTCTGCCTTAATACTCTCCAGGGCAGGCCGGAGGGGTTGTCCTTCGCTCTCCCGTCGTAATCAAAAAGTCCGAAGATAAAGAGCATAACCACAGGGCGGGCCGCTGGGACGAAAAAATTATCAAAGCAGTAAAGCTAATAAGGTAAGCTCGTGGGCCGCCAGTCGATCTCTGGTTCATCGAGAAAATCAGGGGCGAAAAAGGCCCGGCGAGAAGGATCGACCGCTACGGCGACCGTAAAAAGCGCTGTTTCGCCCGGCCGGCACGTCAGAACGCGGCCGTTGATGCGGAGGCGGCGTGGGGCGGCGCTCAGGCTGAAGACTTCGATTTTCTGGGCGGCGGCGTTGTAGAAACGGAATTCCAGTTCTTGACCACTTTCTTCCCAGGCCGCAAGGTCCACCCTCTTGTCTTCGGGGACGATGATGATATCGTCAAATATATAGGCCAGCCGCATCTCGTTCGGCGGGAGCACGAATTCGCCTCCCGGCTTCCCCCGAATCCAGAGTCGCGCCGGCGCCGGCAGGTCAGGATCGGTATTGAGAAGATAGACGACGGAATAAGGCTTGCTGGATTGGGGGGCCCGGCCGTCGTAGACGGCGTAGCGGACCCGGTCGCCAGTGAGAACCCGGATATCCGCCTGCTCGCCCTGAACGACCGTCCTGATGAGGTCCTGAGCGAAGGGCAGAAGACCTTCATCCCCCGGATACTCCCAGGCGGCGACAAGAAATGCCGTTCCTTTGCCGAGGCGATTTTCGATGAGCAGCGGCCGATCCCTCAGCTCCTTTTCCTCCGAGATGTAATGGTCGGCCGCACCGCTGAGGATTCTTCCCGTGGTTAATTCAGCCCGCGAAGAGGTGAAAAGCCCCATAAATCGCGGATCCGTCCGAATCCGCCAGAGTGGAAATCGATATTCCTCAAGCGAGGAATCAGCAAAGAACTTGAACCCCTGGATCTTTTTCTCTCCCGGCCCCAGAATCCGGACTCCAAATAGGTCCGAAAAATTCCCGCTCCTGATCAGCTTCAGACCTTTTCCTCGGTCGGATTCGGTCGAGAGGTGAGGGAGGAACATGATCAGCCGGCCTCCCTGCCGGACGAAGCTTTCGAGTTTGGCATAAATTTCCTCAGTCATTGTATTCCAGCCGAGGAAGAGGAGGCAGCCGTACTGATGGAGGATTTCGAGCGGTGCCTCGGCAGGCACAAGGTCGTACTGACCGAGGGGAGGACTTCCCGAGAAATCTATCTCTCCCTGGACCGTCTCCCGCGCCCAATCTTCCTTGCGGAAAAACCTGTCCACCAGCCGCCAGCTCCTTTCCGCTGGACCCTCGAGCCATTTCGGGTCGCCGTACTGTCCCCAGACCGTCCTGTTCCACAAACCCGGAGTTCCGTCCTCATTCCCGTAGACGACGCCGAGCCGAACGCGGGGGAAGCGAGACGGCCGGCGATGAATCCGTGCGAACTGATACATCTCTCTCAGAGTTCGTCGGACCCGCTTGACTTCCGGGCTGTTGAAGGCGAACATTTCTTTGGTCACAGGATTGGTGTAGGTGATGTGGCCGGACTCGGGGAGAATGAATTCGGCGCCACTGAGATAGGAATAGGCCAGAGAAGCTTTCCAACGCTTCTGCCAGAGCTCATCGAAGCGCATACCGCCGTAGTTTTCCATAGCGATATGAACTCCCCATGGCTTCCCGTAGGCCCTGGCCGCTCCGCGAATTGCGGCATGCATCAAATGAGGGTCGCCAGGCATGGATTCCAAGCACAAGATGTCCGGCCCGGCTTCGGCCACATACTTGAAGATCATCCCCGCATCGACGTTGATTAACGGGCCTGGTCCGATCTCCCGACGCTCGAAGTCCAGGAATTTCTTGATGTACCGGATATAGGCGTCCCGGGCTTCGGCCTGCGTCTTGACTGCCGGCAGATTCGACCAGTGCTCGCGGGGAAATTCGGTAGCGTATTTCTCCGGCGCGTAGACCACGCAGCCGATCTCGCCGATGACATATCTCCCGAAGTAGTACGGATGCGCTGCGGCGATGATTTCTTCCATCTCGGCGCGGGAGAAAAATTCGCTGCGGGGAATTTTCTTTCGATACGCCCAGCAAAGGTCGAACCCTCCCCGATAGAGAAGCTCCGAGAAACAGAGAAAGATAGCCTTATCCCGGCAGTATTTGGCGACAGCCAGAGCTTCGGCTTTGCTCTCCGGGATCAGGGTAAGAACCAGATCGCCGATCTTAAGCTGGCGGAAAACCTCGAGGCTTTCGACACCTGCCGGCATGCTGGCGCCGATGAGCACCGGATGCTTATCCAGAGCTCGTCCGTCAGCCAGAGCGCAATCGAAAAAAAGGACGGCGCCGATGAGGACGGGCAGAAAACCTATTCGGATCACGTTCATCAATCGATTCTCTCTCAAAATTTTCTCAAGGATGAATTTAGTCATTTCACCCATTTTGAGCATGCCCTTTGAAATTTAACAAGTAAAGAAAATGGACCGCACATCTCTCAGCTTAATCATTGACGATCGAGTGGAAAATAAAAGAAATTCCTTTTCAGCTGCGGTAGCTGAGAGTGGATCCTCATTGTCATTTTCCCATTCGACCATGGCTCAACCATCGCTAAGAAATATAAATCCCGACAAAATGGATGTCAACGACTTGTATGGGGTCAGTACATCAGCGACACTTTTACCCGGGATTTTTTGCGGCCAACTGCTCTTTTCGTTGATTTTTGTCTGTAGCTCAGTGGATAGATTGTCTATTGGGCGAAAACTTAAAATTCTCTTAAGGGAAAAAGATTAATGTTCACTCCTACCGGACGGATTCTCATGCGCTCCCAACAAAGGGCAAATAGTTGTTTGACTCTGGTCTCTGAGAATTGATATTAAATACGTGGCATGGGGCGCATACAGTTGTCACTAATGGATCTAACCCTGCACCCCAAAATGGCTACTTGCTGTTGATTACTGATTCTTTCCTCTGTTTTTTATCACCCGCTGTTCCCAATCATGGAAGTCTTGATCCGCCGTGTTCCTCAGAGCGTTGAGGGCGTTCCACCAAAAGGAGCTTGATTTCGTGTTTGGATCGCGGTCGTCGGCGGCAATTAAACACAAGGCAACGAGATCATCAGCTTTGACATCGTCATTGGAGAGGTAAAAATCCACCACTTCTGAGTTGATCTCTCGGTGGCGAATGAGGACGCCGAAAACCTGCGATTCTTTATCATTCACCCCGAGGGCCCTCAATAATGAATCAACTACCTTTTGAGACGGACGCTCCCTCTCGCCTTTCTCAAGAAGCGAGATATATTGAGGGCTGACCCGAGGGGTTGTCCGTCGAGATAGCCCGCTCAAACTGAGCCCCCTTATAAGGCGCAGCCTCCTCAGGAAGTCCCCCAAATAGATTTTATAGCCCATTGAGCGCTCCCATGCTCTCTTAGAGAAGAGAAGAAAAGAGACCGTTTTTTCTCATTCGGATTCGATTTTCATGCCTCTCGATTTTCCTTTTATCAGAGATAGACTGGTTTACAAGACCCAGGAAGCATGAGGGCTCGCCTTAGCCCGAGACGATAGCTGAAAACCGCATGAGAGGAACCGGTGCTTTTCATTCTCTTCTTAGCAGGAGGTTCATAAAATGTCAGTCATCCGACCTGCCTCATATAAGATTGAAGAGGAGACAGCCGAGAGGCTGGTTTTAAGAGCTAAGAGGACTTTCTTCATTCTGGCTGGCGCTTTCCTGGCCGCTGTGGGCGGAATTTTCATCTATGCATCCACGGCAGTCAAAGCCCCTTTTGGCGCCGCCGCCCTAGCTATCATTGGGATGCTCTCCCTCGTTGGCGGGATCGCCTTGGTCCGGGTGGCCATCGTCAAAAAGAACATGATTATCTTTGACCAGAATCTTCAGGTCGTCAACTTTAGCATCTGGCCAAGAAGTCTCCAGGCCATCATTCCCTATGATTCCATCGCTTCGGTGGACATAGACATTGTCGAGGAGACCATCTCCACGGGCGGGCGAGCCCGAGAGGAAAAATACACCGTTTACAAGGTAAATCTGGTCGAAAAGACTGGAAACAAGAGACAAATCGACAGCTCAACAAAAGTAGATGAGATGCTGGGCTTGGCCATCAAAGTGGCCCAAAGATGCGGTGTACCCTTTAAGGGTGCCGCCCCTTTGAAGACCTAAGCCCGAACCTCTTTCCCCGCTTCGGCAAAAAGGAATGGCGGAGGGCCCATTTAGTCCGAGCTTTCTTGAGCTCGGCACCGCAACATACAACTTCAGGCTTTCTCCTGCAGTTGAAAGCGCCCCTCAGAGATTGTTCAGGACTTCACCGAGGAATGTGGTTGGCCACCTGGCGACAGCGGGACCGATCCTGTTGCCTCACGAGAAAATCCATGTGAACTCGAAAAGGGAGAAAAAGGCCGAATATCTCGAGATTGAAGAAGTGCTCTCAGGCGAGACAGTTCTGAATGTTTAGACTCTATTCGTCGAAACACATGATCGCTGTTCTTTACAAAAATGGATTTGTCAAAGTCGGGCGAAGGGGAGCCACAAGAAATTCAAGAGAGACGACCATATAGTCATTGTCCCTGACCTAAAAAAAGAGATACCCCTGGGGACTTTTGATTCTGTATTGAGGCAGTCCAGGTTGAAAAGGGAAGATTTTGCTAAACAGGCCTTAGCCATGAAGTGCCCAAAGTGTCAGGCTGAGAATCCAGAGACAAAGCAGTTCTCCGGGGATTGTGGAACCCAGCTCACCCGCGGACACGAACCGGATTCTCTGTAATTAGGTATTGTGTCCCCATATTCCACCCATATTCTAACTTCTTTACAGTAAATGTAGTCACGATAAAAAAAGGAACTTGTTATATATCAATAACTTATGACAATTAAGTGTCAAACTTGCGGTTTATAAGATAATATGATGATGGGATGCACAGCCTCGGGGAGTCTGGTAGACTCCCCGGTGGAAACTTTTTTTGCGGAGGGGGCTTCGCTGCCACAAATGTCAGCTAGAGGTTGTTGATGATTTTGTCCGCCACGACCCAGTCGGTGAGAAAGGCAATAAATTCTCAGGGTCATTCGAATGAGCAAAGGCCGAGGAATGATACAAACGGCGAATAATCAGGTATAATAAGGTGGTGGTTAAATCGAAAGCTTTTGAGCTGCCGCGCCGGCGACCGGCTACACTCCGCTTGCTCGCTTTTTCTGGCTGGCTCCTCCTGGCTGTCGGGTGGGGAATGTCCCTTTACGCCTACGCCCGTCTTCCTCAGGAAGTGGCTTTATGGCAAAGTTTCTGGGTTAAAAAAGTCCTGCGCGGGGAGAAGTCGCTCCTCTTTTTTGTGTATCCTGTGGCTCAGACCGTTTTCTTTCTTGCCATCCGCTTCGGCGCCGGGGCCTTTTTCTTTCGGGTCCGCGGTCAGAGAAAGAGAGCCGTGGTCGTCGGCCAGGAGGAAGTGGAAAGGCGCCTCCTCGACCTCAAGAAAGAAACACTTTTCCTCATCCTCATTTTCTCGAGCCTTGTCTTCATCCATCTCCAGACGAGCCTGGTGCTCCTCTCCCACCGTCTCGTGTCCGGGGTTAACGCCTTCTACCTGGGCATGCTGCTCGCCGTTCTCCTGATTCTCATCCCCTATTACGCAGTCCGACGTCGAATGCTTCTCCGCTCTTTAAGTTGACAGGCCGCGCCAAATCGATTATTTTGGGGGAGTTCATCCCGCCCTATAGAGCCAGCGTAGCTCAGCCGGTAGAGCAGCTGATTCGTAATCAGCGGGTCGGAGGTTCGAATCCTCTCGCTGGCTCTCCGTAGCTTTTCAAAACGGGAACACAGAGGAGATAAGCATGCTTGAGGGGGAGAGAGAGGAAGGCTATCAGTTCATAAGATTAGCACTTGATAAAACAGGGCACCGCGACGACGTGGTCAGCTCCCGGATGGTCATGGGACTACCTTGAGAAGTCTCGCCTGGATTTGTTCCCCCAAAGAAAATAGACAGTAAGAATCAAGCCCAGCGCTCCGAGAATGCCGAGCCAGACAGTTTTTTCCTTCATATAAATGATCCCCCGGCTGACAGGACTCGAATAGGGACGGTTTGTTTCGACCTGGGCTTGGATTTGTTTCTTTTTTTCTTCCTCCCACGCATAGCTCGACCGCGTGAGGGTCTGGCCAAAGTATTTTTCGAGGATGAGGTTTTCTTTCCAGGCGACGAACAGGGACTGCGCCGCTCTTTTTCCCTTTTTGGCCACGAGCGCTTCTTCCTCTTTCCTGTCCCGGCGGAAGATATGGACGCGCATCTCGTAAAGGAAAGGGTGGAGAAGGGGAGTGAACTGGGTTAAGAATTGGCTGTATTCTCTGTTCTTCCATTCCCTTAGAATCTCAGCATGATGGTCGGCCCTCTCCCTGTCTTCCCTGGCCAGCTCCTCCAAGGAGAGGCGCGAGTAGAAAACCCCGACCTCCTGGTCAACGTGCCTGCGGCTGAACTCGTACATTGGCTCTTCCTTGAGGAGAGGCGAGAGCAAGGGCAAGCGGCTGGCATAGGCAGCGACGCGGGTCGGGGTGTTCGATGCGCAAAGGCCAAGAAAAATGAGATTAGCTGCCAGGAGAGAAGAGACGCGGCGACAAGAGCTCGGCGATATCCTTTCTGAAATGAAGCCAGGCTTGAATCCCTTCCAAAGGGCGATGAGGAAAAGGCCTGCCGCCAGAGCGTTGAGGCCAGCGTCGCGGAAGTCCCAGTAGCGGCCAGGCATGATCCACTGGAGGATTTCATCGAAGATTCCGACGAGCGAAGCGATGAGGAAGGCCGTGATGTAGACGCTCTTATCCCGGATGGTGAGACTCAAAGCGCGGAAAAGGAGAAAACCAAGGAGGCCGTACTCAAGGAAGTGGACCGCTTCCTCAGGCACCCTCCACAATTTTAGAGTGAAATACACGTAGAGTCCGGCCACGCCGGAGAGCCACAAGAGTCTCGATGGAGACTGGACCTTCATCCGGAAATAGATGACATAAATGACGGCGATGAAAGCGATTCCAACAGCGACGAGAACTATGTAACCGAAGAGCGAGCGACCCCAATGAGCCGAGACGAACCTCTGGATCGTTCGGGCCAGAGGCACGACGAGAAAGATGGCCAGGGTGCAAAGGGCAACCCAGAACCAGGCCCAGAATTTTTTCTTTTTCATAGGAGGTGGATATTGCCCACGTTTACCCTCGAGAGGTGCCGCGATGCCTCAGCCAGGCATTCGTCCACCTGTTTTCGAGGCGTTACGGGGAGGTCGGTCAGAAGGTAATCCGGATGGAAGACGAGAAGGGAGTAGGGGATACGGCAGTCCAGCTGGGCGATGAACCGGGCTATTGCTCCGACTTCTTCTCCGTCCACATAGCCTGGGACAAGAAGCGTTGTCGCCATGAGAATGTCCTTATCTGGATAGAGCTTGGCGAGGAGCGAAAAATTCTCCAGCGGGCGACGGTTTCCGACTCCACAGAGGGCGAGGGCGATATTGGGATGGAAGGCCTTGAGGTCGAACTTCACCGTGCCGCCGCTCAACGCCGAAAGCTCAGCTGCTTTCTTTACCAGTGCCGGATGCCCGCTTCCGTTCCATTCCCAGCAGATGTGTTTCTTGCCGCCGCTTTTCTCAAGAATGTTCCGGCTGACTCTAAGAGCGAAGGGAAGTTGTGGCTCGGGGGAGCCGCCGAAAAAACACACACACCGGACAGCCGGGTCGAGCGCCGCCGCGACGATTTTTTCTTCCGCGAGCAGCGGCGCTCCACTTAGCCTCTTATGGGAATAGTTCTGACAGAAAAGACAATCGAAGCTACAGCCATAGAAGAAGACAGCCAGGTTGTATCCTTTTTCTCTCGAGCCCTGGCAGAACCAGGCGGCACAGCAATTGGTGGGCAGAGCATCCAGATAAATATGGACGAGAGCCGTGCCGGTCCTGGCAATCGCCTGGATTTTCCCGGCGACGTTTTCTCTCAAACCGCAATACCCCCTCTTGCCCGGAGCGGGTCGGCATTCGTTGGCGCAAAGACGGCAGGTCGGAGCCTCCGGGTGGCGGGGTGGTCTTTCCGGAAGGCGAAGCTTTTTTCTGAAAACTTCATGGCCGTGGAGGGGAACCCTCGCCTCGGGCAAAGAACGGAGGCAATCAGGACATACGCCGATGACCTGAGCCGACAGTTTTTTCTCGCACAGAGAACAGCTGACCATTTGCTTCGCCCTTTCTATTTTAATATTTTCTTTGACATTGACGAATATTTTTTTTTATAATGAAGATAACATGCTGGCTGGAGAGGGATCCTCCTTAGCCCCGCTTCCTTTTCCTTTTTCAAACCTTGGCGCCTCACCAGCCAGCTCCATTTAAAAAATATTCCTTCTGAGATAAAATTGCTCTAAACGTTCGGTCGGCTAGGGCCGTATTAAACTCAGAGGGCCGATGGTGTCAGTCTTCATTTTCTATTTTCTATCCATGCTCTTATCCATGATTTTGCGGCAAAATGCGTAGCCAACTCTTCCTTACTGGCCTTGTCCTTGTCCTCTTTTGCTCCTGCGTCCCGAAAAAAACCGTAGGCATTGCCCCCCTCTCGCCTGAAGTCGAGGAGAAAATCGCGGCCGCTGACCTCTTTTATGGAAGGGGGTGTTTGGTCCTTCTTAAGCGGGCGCACGAGCTTTACGAGGAACTCTACCGCCATCCCGGCTCGAAAGCCAGGGTGGCCGAAAAATTGGCCCGGACCTCGCTTCTCATCGCTGTCCGGGAAAAAGAACTCGGCATCGCCAACAGGAGCTATATGGATGCGGCCCTTGAAGTCATCAAGGAGAATCCATCCCTCTCCACTCTTACCCCCTGTGCCGAGATTGCCGGCCTCTACTGGGTCCAGGGGAAAGGGGTCATGCGGGATATCGACGAGAGATTCACGTGGCTGGAAACCCGAGCGAAGCTCGAAAAAATGGAGCCCGACCTCAGGGCTAAGGCCTCGACGGATGAATTTTTTGCTTATATTTATACGGTCTATAAATCCGCTTTTTCTTCACCGTCTGAGGAAAAGGAGGTTCTCCACTGGGTGAAAG
>Ga0209102_1001751_pt1 | contig 10813 bp, 9 predicted proteins | sample ConPoolayeHmetaG_FD_185483 | JGI IMG/M metagenome (GOLD analysis project Ga0209102, IMG submission 185483) | Hot spring microbial mat communities from California, USA to study Microbial Dark Matter (Phase II) - Cone Pool mat layer H metaG... ... | reverse complement strand
GAGAGTGTTGGCCGTCCCCAGATCAATGGCTAAGTCACAGAAAAGACGGTCCTTTAGCCAGCTCAGGATGCTCATGGCGCTCCTATGTCGAGTGTATTTTAAACCAGTCTTCTGTCGTTTGCAAGCCAGAATTCCTTGACTTCCAGGGCCAAATTCAAATATACAATAAGGCAATTCCCACTTAAGGAGTCGCTCATGAGCTATCAACCCTATGTTCCCGAAAAAACAGATATGAGAGAGTTCACCCTGCGGGCCCTCGTTCTCGGCATTCTCATGACCGTCATCCTGGGCGCCGCTAACGCCTATCTGGGACTTCGAGCCGGCATGACGATTGCGGCCACCTACCCGGCCGCTGTCATTGGCATGGCCATCCTCAAATTGATGAAAGGTTCCATCCTCGAGGAAAACATGGCTCGAACCGTTGGTTCGATCGGCGAGTCGGTGGCCGCTGGCGCCATTTTCACCATTCCTGCCTTTGTCATTGTTGGCGCCTGGACCAAGTTCAACTCTGTAGAAGCCTACCTGAAGTCGACAGCGTTGATGTTCGTCGGCGGCCTGCTGGGTATCCTCTTTGTCACGTTCTTGCGACGGGTCATGGTTACTGACCCCGAACTCGTCTTCCCCGAATCTGTCGCTGCTTCAGAAATCCACAAGGCTGGCCAAAAAGGGAGCCAAGGGGCCAAGTTCCTCTTTCAGGCCATGGGCGTTGGCGCGTTCATCTACGCTCTGGGCGTCGTAAAAATTTTCTCGGCAACAAGAGATTTTGTCATTAAGGTCGGCAATCTCGGGGCAAGCTTTGTCCGATTGGGAGCCGAAAGAGCGGCACCCAAAGTGGAGGCGGGAGGAACCGCCGTCGTGGCTGGCCCTGGCATCTATCCCGCCTACATCGGGGTCGGCTACATCATCGGGCCCAGGCTGGCCTCCCTCAATTTCGCTGGTGGCGTTCTCGCCTGGGGTTTGTTTGCCCCCCTGCTCATGTTCTTCTTGGGACCCCAGCTGGTCGAGAAATTCTACGGCTCAGGGGCAGCCATGGCCCAGGTCGAATGGGGCTCGATGATGGTCAATGTCTGGAAGTTCATCATCCGTCCCATCGCCGTAGGCGGAATGCTGGTTGGCGCAGGCTACACGCTTTTCCGAATGCGGAAGAACCTGGCTGCGGGCATGAAAAGGTCGATTAGCGACGTCAAGAAAGCTGCCGGACAGGTGGAAGTTACCTCGCGTTTAGAAAAAGACCTCAACATCAAAGCTGTCCTGGCTGGCCTCGCTGTCACCTTTATCTTGATGATATTCGTTTACAACATCTTTTCTCGTTCTTATAGCTCGGCCATCCTCGCGGCAGCGGTCATGGCTGTGGCCGGGTTTTTCTTCGCCGCCGTCTCGGGCAACCTGGTCGGTCAGATTGGCTCATCGAACAACCCCATCAGCGGCCTTACCCTCTCCACACTCATCATTGCCGCGCTCCTCATGGTTCTCATCGGCGCCACGGGCATGAGCGGCGTCGAAGCAGTCCTCGGTGTCGCGGCCGTTGTCTGTGTGTCCTCGGCTGTCGCCGGGGAGATGCTCCAGGACCTCAAGGTCGGGCATATCTTGGGAGGGACACCGTGGAAGATGCAGGTTGGGGACATCTTCGGCATCCTGATCGCGTCGCTGGTCCTTTTCTTTCCATTAATGATTCTCCACGGAGCTTTCACTTTCGGCAGCAAAGACCTGGCCGCGCCCCAGGCCGGACTCATGGCAGCCCTCTCGCAAGGCATCGTCGGCGGCGAGATGGCCTGGCCTTTGGTCGTCGTCGGGATTTTCATGGGGTTTGCCCTCATCCTCGTCCAGGTCAGGTCGCCGATGCTCGTGGCTGTGGGCATGTACCTGCCACTCGAAACGACCTTTGCCATCTTCTGCGGGGGAATGATCAAGGCTATTGTCGACCGAGCGGCGGCCCGGAGAAACCTCAACCCCGCCCAGAAAGCTCGGGTTGAGAATGTCGGAATCCTCCTTGCCTCAGGGCTTATCGCCGGGGAAGCCCTGACAGGGCTTCTCAACGCAGCCTGGAAGTTCCTTTTCTTCCAGAATATCCTCAAGTTCGATGTGCCCGTCGTTTTTTCGAACGCCAGCTATATCGTCGGGGTGGCCGTGCTAATTCTCATTGGCTTCTATCTCGTCGCCATCCCGCTCCGTAACGCCGGCGCCGCTGATGAGCCACCCCCACCCTCAGCGGTTATCTGAACACAAAGGAAAAGGTCCTTACTCGAATTTGAAAAAACCTCGAGGATGACTTAAAATCTATTCTCAAAAAATGCCCATCTTGCCGATCATCAAATACGGACACCCCGTGCTGACCAGGAAAGCTGAAGCTGTCCTGTCTATTGATAAGGAAATCATCGAACTGGCCCGCAACATGGTCGAAACGATGCACGCTGCGCCCGGAATAGGTCTGGCCGCCCCCCAGGTCAACGTGAGCAAGCGTCTCATCACGGTCGACCTTTCAGTCGGTGAAAAACCCGACGAGCTCCTTATCCTCGTCAACCCTGAATTGCTCGAAACCGAGGGAGAAAGCCTTTCCGAAGAGGGGTGCCTGTCCGTGCCTGGAATCCAGGAGAAGGTCAGAAGACCCGCCCGGGTGCGCATCCGGGGTATCGACCTGGAAGGAAAGGAAAGAATCCTCACCGCCGAAGGCCTGCTCGCTCGCGTTTTCTGCCACGAAATTGACCATATCAACGGCCGGCTGTTCATCGACAACCTCTCCCCCCTGAAAAGGTCGCTCGTCAAGAAGAAGCTGAAGAAAGAATTGCATTCTGGCTGATTCGATGAGGGTTGTTTTTTTCGGGAGCCCAGCCTCAGCTCTTCCTTCCCTGGATAAGTTGCTTCAGGCTGGTCATGCCGTGGAACTCGCTATCACCCAGCCGGACAGGCCGGCCGGGCGAGGGAAAAAGCTCACTCCGCCCCCGGTCAAGCAATTTGCCCTCAGTAAGGGCATTCCAGTTCTCCAGCCTGAAAAAATTAAGCGGGACGAAACGGCTCTCGAGGCTGTCCGGAGGATAAACCCTGACGTCAATATCGTCGTCGCCTATGGCCAGATTATTCCTCCCTCCATCTTTAACCTCCCTCGGTTCAAGTCCCTCAACGTCCATTTCTCTCTTCTCCCCAAGTACCGCGGGGCTTCGCCTGTCGAGTGGGCCATCCTCAATGGCGAGGAAAAAACGGGCGTGACCATCTTCGAGCTCAACGAAAGAATGGACGAAGGCGACATCCTGGCTTCGACTGAAACAGCCATTCAACCGGCCGAAACCGCCACTGAGCTCGAACAACGACTCGCCCACCTGGGAGCTGAACTCCTCGTCCAGACCCTGCACAGGCTCCCTTCCCTTCCCCGCTTTCCCCAGGACCATTCCCAGGCTTCCTACGCCCCCCGCCTCCGAAAGGAAGACGGCCAAATCGACTGGACAGAACCCTCCCTGACCATCGAAAGGAAAGTTCGGGCCTTGGGGAGCTGGCCGGGCACCTACGCTTTCTTCCGAGGCCAGAGAATTCTCATTCGGAAGGGAAGGAGAATCCCCGGGGCCAGGGCTGATTGGCCGCCAGGACAAGTGGTCGAATTAACGAAGGAAGGGATAGTCGTCAGTTGCGGCGGAGGAACCCTCTTCCTCATCCAGCGTTTGCAGCGGGAGAATAAAAAAGAAATGGATGCCTTAGCTTTTGTTCAAGGGATGAGAATCAAACCGGGTGATTCTTTTGAATAAATATTGGGGCCGGGGACAAGACTTACTCTTCGAGGATATACCGGTAAGGGTTGACCGGCCGGTTATTCAGCCTGACCTCGTAATGAAGGTGGGGACCGAGAGCCTTGCCCGACTTGCCGACGAGGCCGATCACGTCGCCGCGTTTCACTCTCTGACCGGCCTTGACCAAAAACTTGCTCAGGTGGAGGTAATGCGTCGTCAACCCGCCGCCATGATTGATGACAACGTAGCGGCCACTCATGCTATCGCTTCCCAGTTTGAGGACAATTCCATCCGCCGTGGCCACAACGGGATTCCCGAAATTGGTGGCGATGTCAAGCCCATAATGGAACGTTCGCTTGCCCGTGAACGGGTCTATTCGGGGAGCGAAGGCAGAACTGACCCAGCCCATGGTCGGCCAGATCGTCGGGGTGGAAGCCAGTTTGGCCATTTGGATTTCAAAAAAATTGGCCAAGATGTCCAAGTTTTTCCCGATGTCCTCGGCCTTAGCCGTAAGATTCTGGGCTTCTTGAAGATTCAAGCCCTGCGTTAGCTGAGGTCCGTTGGCCGTCTCTTCGCCCTCCAACCCCTCCGTGTCACCGCCGCCGATTCCGAACTCCTTGAGCACCTCGGAGGATTTAAGCCCCGCCATGACATTGAGCTTTTCTGTATAGGTTTTGAAGCTCTGGAGGCGGTCCTTGAGCTTGCTCACTGTCGCATCGTACTCTTGGAGTTGCTTCCTCTGCTCGGCATTCTCCCTGAGGAGGCGATGATACTTGGCCCGGGTTACGCTCATCGTGAAGTAATCCACCAGGAATCCGACGAGGGCGACAAAGCACAAAACCGAGAGAGCAAGCAGAGTTTTGAGGGCTCTCCCGGACACGGTGAGGCACTTGAACTCCTCAGCACAGTGGGGAACAAAAATAAGGGAGAACTTTTTTTTGGCCATTGGCTTTCCTTTGATTACCAAATAAAAAAATCCATGTCAAGAGAGAATTTTATTTTTTTGCCTTTGGCTTTCCCTTCCCGATATGTTCCTCAATCCAGCGGATAATATCCTGAGTCGAAGTCCCGGGAAGGAAGATCTCGCGAATGCCCAGCCTTTTCATCCGCGGGATATCCTTCTCCGGGATGATCCCTCCAGCGATGACAGGGATATCCCCTGCTCCTTTGTCTCGGAGAAGCTTCATAATTTTAGGAAAGAGAATGGGGTGAGCCCCCGACAGGATACTGAGGCCAATGAGGTCGACATCCTCCTGGACAGCAGCGTTGACAATTTCCTCAGGTGTCCGTCTGAGGCCCGTGTAGATGACTTCCATGCCGGCGTCCCGCAGAGCCCGACAGATGACCTTGGCTCCCCGGTCGTGGCCATCCAGTCCTGGCTTGGCGATGAGAACCCTCAACTTTTTTCTCGGCATGGCAACCTCCTCAGGTTCTATCCCTCCTAATAGGAAATCGGCTCCTGGTATTCGCCAAAAACTTCCTTCAAGGCGTCCATGATTTCGCCCAGGGTGGCGTAAGTTTTGACAGATGAAAGCAGGAAGGGCATCAAGTTCTGTCCGTCGCGAGCCGCCTTCTTGAGGTCGCTCAAGGCATGCGCGACAAGGGTCTTATTCCGCGTCCGCCTCACCTCCCGCAACCTGGCCAGCTGATGGCGGGCCACGGCTTCGTCGATCTCGAGAATAGGGATTGGCTCATGGGCCATCTCGAAGGCGTTGACGCCGACGATGATCTTCTCTTTCTTCTCCACTGCCCGCTGATACCAGTAGGCGCTGTCAGCGATCTCCCTCTGAGGAAATCCCAGTTCAATCGCTCTGACCATTCCGCCCATATCGTCGATCTTCTTGATGTAGGCGGTGGCCTCCTCTTCCATCTCTCTGGTCAACGCCTCCACATAGTAAGAGCCACCTAACGGGTCGATGACGTTGGCAACGCCGCTTTCGTGGGCGATGATCTGCTGGGTCCGCAAAGCAATGGTCACGGCCTGCTCCGAAGGCAGAGCATAGGTTTCGTCCAGGGAGTTCGTGTGGAGAGATTGGGTCCCCCCGAGCACAGCCGACAACGCCTGCAGAGCCACCCGAACGACGTTGTTGTAGGGCTGCTGGGCCATCAAGGAGACCCCCGAGGTTTGGGTATGAAAGCGGAGCCACCACGACCTCGGGTTGCGGGCGCCGAAGCGGTCCTTCATCACTCTGGCCCAGATTTTGCGGGCAGCCCGAAATTTGGCGACCTCTTCAAAAAAATCGTTGTGAGCGTTAAAAAAATAGGACAGGCGCGGCGCAAATTCGTCGACCTTCAGACCCCTCTCCAGAGCCCACTCCACGTATTCGATTCCATCCCGGAGAGTGAAAGCAAGCTCCTGAACAGCTGTCGCTCCCGCCTCGCGGATATGATAGCCGGAAATCGAAATCGTGTTCCAGCGAGGTACTTCCTTAGCTCCATACTCAAAGGTGTCGACAATGAGCTTCATGGACGGATGGGGCGGGAAGATAAAGGTCTTCTGGGCGATGTATTCCTTGAGAATATCGTTCTGGATGGTGCCGGAAATGACCCGCGGCGATATTCCCTTTTTCTCAGCGACAGCAATGTACATAGCCCAGAGCACAGCCGCGGGCGCGTTGATCGTCATCGATGTCGTAATCTTGTCCAAGGGAATACCCCGGAAGAGGACCTCCATGTCGGCCAGGCTGTCCACGGCGACCCCGCATTTGCCGATTTCTCCCTGGGCCAGGGGATGGTCCGAATCAACGCCCATGAGGGTGGGGAGATGGAAAGCAACGCTTAGCCCGGTCTGGCCATGGCGGAGCAAATACTTGTAGCGCTTGTTCGTGTCCTCGGCCGTCCCGAACCCGGAAAACTGGCGCATGGTCCAGAGACGGCCCCGGTACATAGTTGGATGGATACCCCGGGTGAAAGGATATTCGCCGGGAAAGCCAAGGTCGAGGAAATAATCAAACCCAGCCAGGTCGTCTGGCGTGTAGAGCTCTTTTATCTTCCTGCCCGAGACAGTGGTGAAGGTCGCTTCAGGTCGATGGGCTTCCTTACTCGCCGGAAGGTATTTTTCTTTTCGCCACCTTTCATAAGCCTCGCCAACGCTCAATGGCACCTTTCCTCTTTTCAACCTATCCTGGCTCATCTTCTCCCGAACTCTGCTTTAAGCAAGACTCCATGTGCCCGCCAAGACTGGCCTGGCATCGCCCCGAGGAAAGTCAATCCTCCGTCACCTTGAAAACAAGGTCGTGGTCCCGGACCTGGGATTCGACTCTCAGCCCGACAGATTCTCCTTTTTTAGCTGACTGAACGGGAACATGCTCAACCTGCATGGATTCTACCTTCTGGTAGAAATCCGTGGTGTGTCCCTTGATATGGATGGTATCGCCCACCTTCAATTCTCCCTTGGTTATCTCGAGGACACCCACGCCAATCTTGGAGAAATAATGGGTAATCCGACCGATTTCTTCTTCCATCCTTTCCTCCTTCTCCGAGGTTTTGGACAAAAATTAGCAAAAAAAAGCGAGCTTGGCAAGCTCAAAAATCTGACCTATCCGCACAGGACCGAGCCGCCATTGACATTGAGGATGGCGCCGGTCATGTGGCGGGCAAGGTCCGAGGCCAGGAAAAGGATGGGCCCGGCGATATCTTCGGGAGGCGGGATTCTCCGCAAGGGGATGGATTGCCGCACACTCTCGCGAAAGTCCGGGTCGCAGAAGACTTCGGCGCACATGTCGGTGTCCACCCACCCCGGGGCCACGGAGTTGACACGGATCTCGAAAGGAGCCAGCTCAACAGCCCACGATTTGGTCAAACCATTGATTGCGGCTTTGGTGGCCGCATAGTGGGAGTGGAACGCTTCTCCCCGAATGCCCGCCGTTGAACTGACATTGATGATACAGCCCTGGCCCTGCCTTTTCATGTGGGGAACAACGGCGTCGACGAAGTGGAAGACGCTATCGAGGTTGACAGCCATGGTCTCTCGCCACGTCCAGGCGTCGCCAGAGCCTATTTCTAGATAAGTCCAGATTCCTGCATTGTTGACCAGAATATCTATTTTTCCCCAGCCGGAAATGGTGGCTTCGACAGCGCGTTTAACCTCCTCTGCCCTGGAAATGTCCAGCGGGAAGAGAAGGCACCTGCGGCCAAGCGCCTCGATAGCATCTCTTACCTCCTCAGCGTGCCGGTGGCGGGCCTGGTAGGTAATAGCGACATCAGCACCAGCCCTGGCAAAAAGGATAGCCGTGGCTCGCCCTATTCCCCGAGAACCACCCGTGATGAGGGCAGTCTTTCCGTTGAGGTCGATCATCCTTCCTTCCTCCTCTCCCCCGTTTGAGCGAGGCAACTAAAAGTGCGCCCCCGTGTAATGGAGGGTAAAATCTCCCATCTCGTCAAAATAGAGATAGCGGTAGATTTCCTTTTCGTGGGGAACGAGCTTGTCAGCGATGACGGCCAAATAATCTTCCACCTTGGGCAAGGCTCCTCGCAGCGCGGTCACCGCCGCCAGTTCAGCTGAGCCAAGATAGACACGGGCCCCGTCCCCCATGCGGTCATCAAAATTTCGGGTGGAAGTGGAAAAGACGTTCGCCCCGGGCCGCACCCGCGCCTGATTGCCCATGCACAGGGAACAGCCGGGCACTTCAATTCTGGCTCCAACTGAGGAAAAGATGGAGAAATACCCCTCCTTCATGAGCTGGGCACTGTCCATTTTAGTGGGAGGCGTTAACCAGATGCGGGTGGGCAGGTAGCCAGCTCCCTCGAGAATTTTTCCAGCCGCTCGAAAATGGCCGATATTGGTCATACACGAGCCGATGAAAACCTCGTCAATCTTATCACCGGCCACTTCAGAAAGAGGTTTGACATCGTCCGGGTCGTTGGGGCAAGCCAAGATGGGCTCGTGGATTTGCGCTAAATCGATTTCCAGGACGGCCGCGTATTCCGCGTTCTTGTCCCGTTCAAGGAGGACAGGCTTTTCCAGCCACTTCTGGCAAGCCTCGACCCTCCGCCGGAGCGTCTCAGCGTCCTGATAGCCTTCAACGATCATCCGCTCCATCAGAGCGATGTTGCTCTTCAGGTACTTGGCCACCTGCTCGGCGCTCAGGGCGATGACCGCTCCCGCGGCTGAGCGTTCGGCCGATGCGTTCGTCAATTCATAAGCCTGGTCGACGGTCAAATCCGGCAGCCCTTCCATCTCGAGTATGCGGCCGTTGAAAACATTCTTTTTACCCTTCTTGGCTACCGTCAGCAAACCCTCCTGGATAGCAAAATAAGGAATGGCATTGACAACATCCCTGAGAGTAATACCCGGGTTCAATTGCCCCTTGAACCTGACGAGTACGGATTCCGGCATGTCGAGAGGCATGAAGCCAAGAGCTCCAGCAAAAGCCACAAGCCCCGACCCTGCGGGAAAGCTCAGCCCGATGGGAAATCGAGTGTGCGAATCGCCCCCTGTTCCCATGGTGTCGGGAAGGATAAACCTGTTCAGCCAAGAATGGATGATGCCGTCGCCGGGCTTGAGGACGACACCCTTGCGAGCGACGATGAATCGTGGAAGGCTCTGATGCATCCGGACATCGGCTGGCTTGGGATAGGCTGCAGTGTGGCAGAACGACTGCATGAACAGGCCGCACTGAAATTCGAGGCAGGCCAGCTCCTTAAGCTCGTCAGCCGTCATCGGGCCAGTCGTATCTTGAGAGCCGACCGTCGTCATGATGGGTTCACAGGCCGTGCCCGGGAGCACTCCCTCCTGACCGCATGCCCGGCCAACAATCTTCTGCGCCAAGGAATACCCTTGGCCAGGTTTTGGCTTCGGGTTTTCGGGCTGGATGAAGAAGGAAGCCTCCCCTAACCCGAGAGCCTTCCGAGCTCGCGCCGTCAGGTTTCGGCCGATGATGAGGTTGAGCCGGCCACCGGCACGGTATTCGTCCTTTAACGTGGGCGGCTTGAAAGCGAAGCGGGCAATCACCTCGCCGGCCTGGTTGCGGATTTGGCCAGTTCGGGTGTCGAGGCTAATGATATCTCCGGTTTTCATCTTCGACACTTCGGTCATCAGGGGAAGGCCGCCTGAATCCTCGGTCGTGTTGAAGAAGATGGGAGCAATGAGTCCGCCGATGACCAAACCGCCGCGCCGCTTGTTTGGTACGTAAGGGATGTCCTCGCCGATGTGCCACATCAGGGAATTGCAAGCCGATTTCCGGGAGGAGCCGGTGCCGACAACATCCCCGACAAAGGCGACACGGAAACCTTCTTCCCGGAACTTCTGGATGGTCGCGATTCCACCGGGGAAGCGGGTCTCACCCATCGACAGGGCATGAAGGGGAATATCCGGCCGGCTCCAGGCATTCTTGGCCGGTGAAAAATCATCGGTGTTGATTTCGCCATCGACCTTGAAGACCTTGAAAGTCATCGTTTCCGGGAGGGCGGGCCGGCTGAGGAACCATTCGGCTTCCGCCCATGAGACAAGCACTTGCTTGGCCCAGGGATTTTCCTTCGCTTTTTCGGCGACGCGGTCGAACGCACCGTAGACGAGGATAATGTTTTTGAGGGCTTGGGCAGCCATCGGCGCAAGCTCATCGACATCGAGAAACTCGACGAGTGGTTCAACGTTGTAGCCGCCGAGCATCGTTCCGAGGAGAAAAACTGCTTCTTTTTTCGAGACTACCGGCGAGGTGATGTGGCCGCGGGCAACCTTGCTCAGCCATTCGGCTTTAACCTTGGCGGCCGGGTCAACGCCGGGCGAGACGCGATTTTTAAGGATGTCCAAGAAGAGCTCCGCCTGATCCGCCGGCGGGTTTTCGAGCAAGCGGCAGACCTCTTCAGCCTCTTCAGGCTTGAGCGGAAGGGGCGGAATCCCCAGCTTCCTTCTCTCCGCTTCTTGTTTAAAATAAGATTCCAACATGTTTTTACTCCGTTTGAAAAACATCTTTAAAATTAATTGTATAAGGTTTTTTGGCCCTCTTTGTCAAAGACGAGGTTTCCTTCCCAGCGATTCCGCAACTTCCTCAGGAAGAGCGGCTTAAGAGGGGAAAACACGGCCTATTGCTTTTAGCAGATTCGCAGACCGTCGAGATTTTTGGCCCAAAAGGGGCATTTTTGGCTCAAAAATTGAG
>Ga0209102_1001750_pt1 | contig 10816 bp, 12 predicted proteins | sample ConPoolayeHmetaG_FD_185483 | JGI IMG/M metagenome (GOLD analysis project Ga0209102, IMG submission 185483) | Hot spring microbial mat communities from California, USA to study Microbial Dark Matter (Phase II) - Cone Pool mat layer H metaG... ... | reverse complement strand
CCGTATCTAACCGCTAAGTTGGGAGCCAGGAAAAGGGAGGCTGGGGTCTGCCCACTGATGTGAGGAGAGAACAGAAGGAGATTTAGCTGGAGCTATTGACCTTTGGCATTATAGTATGTTGTTGGGTAACAATAGCATGGATTGGTAAGCGTCAGGCTCTCTAGGAAAGCGTCGAAGGTGGGCAGCGCCTGGAAGCAACCATGAGGGATTGCCTCACCGATTCGGCTTGAAGCTAAGGGTCCTTACCGCGGTATCTGGCTTTGCCCTCTTCGTAGAGGTCGCCACCGTAGATGTCGTTTATGACCGTGACGGGGAAGTCCTCCACCTCCAGACGCAAAACGGCCTCGGCACCGAGCTCTTCGTAGGCTACCACTTCTGACTTCTTGATGCTCCTGGAGATTATGGCGCCGGCACCGCCTATCGCCCCAAGATAAACCGCCTTATGCTTGACCATAGCGTCCTTTACCGCCTTCGACCGCAAACCCTTGCCAATCATTCCCTTCAGCCCTTCCGCAATCAGGCGGGGAGCATAGGCATCCATCCTGCCGCTGGTGGTAGGACCAGCAGAGCCAATCACCCTGCCCGGCCGCGCTGGGCTGGGTCCCATGTAGTATATGGTGGCTCCTTTGATGTCAAAAGGCAGAGGCTTGCCCTGATCCAGAGCCTCAACCATCCTTTTGTGAGCAGCATCGCGGGCAACATAGATGACGCCGGAAAGCAGCAGATTGTCTCCCGCTTTGAGGTCCTTGAGGATTTCGTCGGTTAAGGGAAGCTTGACTTTCTTTACTTCAGGCATGATTCACCTCCGAACTATGTGTAACGCCGGCCACGAAGGTTCAACCTTCTTCGTAACTCCCCTAACCCCTCTTATCCTAAGAGGGGAATAGGTGGTCCGCCCCGCCAAACCAAGTGGGCATGCGCTTCTTCTTGCGTCCAGAATCTCAAGGTCGTCTTGCTCGTTCGTAGTTCCTGCCCATCGCATCAAGCATCCTCGGCCGAACCCGCACCCGACCCTCCTTGTCGTAAGAAGGGAGTCCTGTACCCCAGCGCTCAGATATTGCCCTCCACCTTTCCATGACCCGGCCACCTTCGTAACTCCCCTAACCCCTCTTATCCTAAGAGGGGAACTAGCCGCCGTACGGACACCGCCCACACCACCCTTTCGCGCGACTCTACTTTGAAGTCCCACGGTAGCCCACGCTGAGTTGTTTCTCCCTTACCTCAGGTCTGGTATAGTCGGGAAGCAGCATCGGCGCCACCCTATCGGTGACAATCCCGGCCTCCTTCAGTTCTTTAAGATAGCGCTGAACATGCTGCAGGGTTAGCTTTCCATCCTTCGCTTTCTCCCTGGCAAATATAGCCGCGTTCTTGCCGGCAATCCTGCCGAATACCACAATATCCATAAGCGAATTCCCCATCAGCCTGTTTTCGCCATGCAACCCTCCAGTTACTTCTCCAGCGACATACAGCCCGGGGACAACGGTTTCGCATTGCGCATTGTTTTTGAGGCCTCCATTCTGATAATGGAGCGTAGGATAGACCAGCATGGGCGCTTTGGATATGTCAATGCCCAGGCGGTCATAGACCTTCCACTTGCCCACAAAAGCGGTACGCACCCTGCCTTCACCGTGGAGGATATCGAGCATAGGAGAATCCAGCCAGACGCCCACCTTGCCAGTGGGAGTGGGAACACCTTTGCCATCCAGGCATTCCTTGATATAGCGGGCTGACTCCACATCTCTGGGCTCACGCTCATTGACAAACTTCTCGCCATGCACGTTTACAATGTCAGCCCCCTCGGAGCGGAACCTCTCGGTAATGAGCCATCCCTCGATTTGTTCCGGGAACACGACTCCTGTGGGGTGATACTGGACGGTATGCATGAAAGCTAGAGGCACGCCCGCTCTGTAGCCAAGGACGATTCCGTCGGCAGTGGCGCCATAATGATTGGTGGTCATAAAACCTTGAACGTGAAGCCGCCCACAACCACCCGTTGCCAGCACCACTGCTCTGGCTTTGGCAACAAGGTACTCTTCGGTTTCCATATTGTAGAGCAAGGCGCCAGCACACTGTCCGTGCTCATTGAGAAGAAGCTCCACCGCCGGCGAAAACTCGAGGACTTTGATATTAACTCGATTGCGGGCTTCGTCTCGCACAGTGCGCATGATTTCTAGACCGCTGAGGTCGGCGCAATAGTGCATCCTTTTGCGGCAGGTGCCTCCGCCATGCATCGCCTCCAGCCTGCCGTCGGGGAACTTGGAGAACATAACGCCCAGACTCTCCAACCACTCTAGTGCGTCAGGCGCTTCCTTGACGAAGGTAGCTACGATGTCAGGATCATTCTTGAAGTGCCCTCCGCCCATAACATCCAGATAATGATAGTAGGGCGAATCCTTCTCCCCCTTTGTGGCAGCCTGAATACCACCTTCCGCCATCATGGTATTGGCGTCGCCATGGCGAAGCTTTGTAGCTATGATCACACGAGCACCGTTCTCCTCGGCGATGATGGCAGCTACGGTGGCAGCTCCTCCACCTCCGATAACCAGAACATCCGTCTCGTAATCAACCCTGGAAAGGTCCACCCTGTCCGGGTTAACCCTGCTCTTAGCCTCGAGCAAATCCACAAACTCGTGAGCTATCCGGTAGCCCTTGCTCGGCCCAACCTTTATCTCCCTTCTGCCTTCCTCTTTGTAATCCGGGTGATACTTCAGGATGTCCTGCCTTTCCTGCAACGACATGAAGGGAAATTCCTCACCCCGCCTCCTCTTTTCCACGCGGGCAGGCCTGGTCTCTTCTACTTTCTTTATGTACGGCTCGAAAAAGTCGGGGTATCCCAAGTAACTCATCTCACCTCCTACAAGTACCTGGTGTCCCTGGGTCTCCAATCCTCGCCCGCTCCAATTGGCTCTATCTCACGCTCTTGATACAGCTTTTTCAGCTCATCCACCGTTGCTCGCTTCAATTCCTCCAGCATCCCGTCATACCTCCCTTCTTTGACCTTTCTGACCATGTCGGCCAGGTGTTGAGCTCTGGGAGCGATCCTGGCTCCGTAGATCCTGCGAGCGAGCTGAAACATATGATACTGAGCTAACTCTCCAAAGCAGCGACTGGCACACAATCCGCACTGAATACAATCGAAACTGAGCCGGGCAACCTCGGCGATATTTCCTTGCTTCAGAGCCGAAACGGCGTCCATGACCTCGATACCTTGAGGACAAGCCTTGGTACAAGCATTACAAGCTACACAACGGAACAGCTCAGGATATAGTCTGAAGATTTCTTCCGGGGCTGCCGTCAGCTCGGCAAACTCGAACTGAGCTCGGTTGGCCGGGAAAAATGGTATTTGAGCCAAATACATGTTGGGCTCGACCGTTTTTTGACAGGCCAGAGCTACCTGTAATTTGTAATCGCCAGGCTTGCGATAGACCGTGCCACAGGCGCCGCAGGTCCCACCACGACATCCACAGCCCCGAATGAACCGGTAGCCAGCGTATTCCATAGCTTTCATAATAGTCAGCCCCTCGGGAACCTCGTAGCGCTTGCCCATGATATATATCGGAATAAGCTTCGCTGAAACCTGGGCTTTCTCTTTGACCGCCGTCTTCTGTCGAGTCTTACTTTCCTTTCTGACGCTCATTTCTTACCCCCGAACAGTCAAAAGTTTCCTGCGTTAAGAAAGCAGGCCCTTTCCCCTCAGAAGTAGCTCCGGGCCGCCATAGTTGAGCTCAAAGTGACACACCTTGGGATCGAGCCCCAGAGCAAGAGCCAGAAGTTGAGTGAAATAAAACAAGGGCATCCCCATGAAGTCGCTTTGCTTCTTTATCAATTCCTTCTGCCCCCGTCCCAGGTTATAGTCACAGAGGGGACAGGTCAGAACCAAGGCTTCCGCCCCTTTGACGGACGCCGAATTCAAGACAACTCGCGCATACTCGGCAACGTCATCCGGGTTGCTTATGACCTGATAAGACCCACAGCACCGCGTAGATTCAGGAAAATCGATAGGACTGGCTGCCAATGCCTTGAGAAAATCCTGCAAGATGCTGGGGTTTTCCACATCGTCTATCGCTACCTCCCGAGGGCGGAGCAAAGTGCATCCGTAGTAAGGGGCCGCTTTCAATCCTCGCAGAGGAAGCTTGACCTGACGAGACAGAGCTTCCCAACCAACTCCATCCCTCAACAATTCCAAAAGATGAATTACCTTGACATCTCCAGCATAATCTATGCCTTCCTCTATGAAGCTATTGATGGTACCCCTTTTTTCAGCGTTTTGCTTAATCAGGAGATTGGCTCGCTTCAGGGTGTTAAGACAGAAGGCGCACAACGTAGCCAGCGTGTCTTGCCCCTGCTTCTTCACCCTGACGAGGTTGCGAATCGGCGCCACTTGATGGATCAGGTCATCCTCAGCCAGAGAATAAACTGCACCGCAGCAGTTCCACTTCGACAATTCGTCCAACTTTATGCCCAAAGCCTCGAGTGAGGCTCGGGCAGGCTCGTCCAGATTCCTGGCTCTGGCCTTTAGGGTACATCCAGGGTAGTAGGCTAAGCCCATTGTCTCCTTTAGCCAGTGAATTTCCTCAAGCCGCTGACCATAGCGATTTGAGGCAGCTCACGCCGCTGCTCCGGTGAAATGTTCTCAGGGCGTACGCGGTCAATATTCTTCCTCAGGGTCAGAAGCCTTATGGCTTCCATCAACGTAGACAGGTCGAATCCCCTGGGACAGTTGACAGTGCAGGCAAGACAGGAGGCACAGGTCCAAACCGTGCTGGAATTAGCGATTTCGTCTTCCAATCCCAGTCGCGCCAGCTCGATAATCTGCCGCGGGGATAGATCCATCTTGGAAGCAGCGGGGCAACTTCCCACACACATGCCGCACTGGTAGCACAACTGGAGGTTCTGGCCGCTGATCTCCTTGACTTTCTTTGCAAAGCCGCTACGTAACCTTCTTGACGAAATGGTTACAGGCATTCTGTTCCCACTCTTTCAAACTGGCCCATGACGATCTCTTAGTTTCACTGGCGACCGCTCAACCTGCAATCAACTCTAGCAATTATTCGCAAGCGACCCCGAGCCGATAAGCTGGATCGACCACTTCATAGAATTGCCTCTCCGCGCCGAGCGCACCAGCACTGCATGTTGACTGCCACAGGCATGCTGGCGATGTGACAAGGGAAGGTCTCCACATGCACCGCCAGAGCGGTGACCGTACCCCCGTAGCCCATAGCACCAATTCCGAGGTTATTAACCCGCCTGAGGATTTCCTTCTCCAGTTCTGCAACCTGCGGATCAGGGCTCGGCTGGCCAACCTTGCGCAACAGCGCCTTCTTAGCTATGAACATGGTCTTGTCGGTTGTCCCGCCCACGCCCACGCCGATTATCACCGGCGGACAGGGATTGCTGCCAACTTCATCAACAAGGTTGACCACAAAGTCTATCACGCCCTGGCGGCCCTGTGCAGGAGACAGAACAGTCAGACGAGAACAATTTTCTGAGCCGCCTCCCTTGGGCAAGACGCTGATTTTCAGCTTATCTCCGGGGACGATGTCCGTGTGAATCATAGCCGGAGTATTGTCCTTGGTGTTTATCCGGGCGAAACAAGGCTGGTCCACTATGGATTTCCGCAGATACCCTTCCTGATATCCCCGCCGCACGCCTTCGTTGATCGCCGTATAAAGGTCGCCTCCCGTTACGTGCACTTCCTGGCCGAGCTCCAGTATGACGACAGCCGCTCCAGTGTCCTGACACAAAGGGATCTGTTCTTTGCCCGCAATGTCGACATTCTCCAGGATTCTGTCCAGGACATCACGACAAACGGGCGACTTCTCCTTTTCTCTGGCTTCCTTCAGAGCAGCTACGACGTCAGGAGGCAGGTAATGACAGGCATGCTCAAACAAACGAGCTATGGTCTTGGTTATGTCGCTAGCTTGAACTTCTCGCATCTTCCTTGTTGGCTTATCCTGGCTTCTTGACGCTGGATAGACTTACTTTGTGTCAGCTCTTCTCAGCAGCCAGCTTCTCTGCGAGCTCAGTTAGCCTGCCGGCTTTTACCAAAGCGATAAGCTCATCCTCCTTCTTGACTTCCTCAAGAGCCTTGGGAGCATACGGCGGCTTCCAATCATCCGGGACGGTCTGGTCTAGCCCATACTTGTGCTTCAGGAACCGAGCTCCGGTAACAGGATACAGCGCGTAGATAAGTACGTCCTGGATGTTTCTGGCAAATTCCTTGGACTCTTCCTTAACTTTCTCAAGTTCCGGTTGAAGCAAGTCGGCCGGACGACAGGTGATTGGCGCCTTGTCCTTCAGAATAAGCCTCTGGACTTCCGGGGAAATCTCGGCTGGAGGCCTGCCGTAGCCTCCGGCTAGGTATTCCCTTGCTTCCTTCGAGACAAGCTTATAGCGGCCTATCAAAACATTCTGCACTGCCTGGGCACCAACAATCTGGCTCGTGGGCGTAACCAGCGGTGGATAGCCAAACTCCGCCCTGACCCTGGCGGTTTCCTGACGTACTTCAGCCAGCCTATCCAGAGCATTCATTTGCCTGAGCTGGGAGACTAGGTTGGTAGTCATACCGCCCGGAATCTGGTGCACAAGAGCCCCGGTATCAATTACCGACATTGCTGATGTGTCCAGGAAATCTCTGTATTTGGGCGCAATCTGCTCCAGCATTTGACCACACTTGAATAGTTGCTCGATATCAAGTCCCGTATCCCTATCTGTCCCATACAGCGCAACTACCAGAGGCTCGATAGCCGGCTGGGAGGAGCGCAGGGCAAAGGGAGATAAAGCGGTATCGACAATGTCAGCTCCAGCCTCGATGGCCTTCAGCACGGACATCGATCCCTGGCCAGTGGTGTAATGGGTGTGAAGATCAACGGGCACCTTCAGGTTTTCCTTGAGAGCCTTGACCAGTTCGTAGGCATCATAAGGGGAGATGAGTCCAGCCTGATCCTTAATGCATATCGAATCAGCACCCATATCCTGGAAAATGAGAGCCTTTTTGACGAAGTATTCGAGATTGTAGATAGGCCCCCCCATCCTGGGCTGCGTGAGTGAGTAACATATGGCTGCCTGGTAATGCTTGTCACACTTCTTGATGGCCCTGGCGGCGCGTTCGTGATTGCGTTCATCATTCACAGCATCAAAGACGCGGAAAATATCAATGCCGACTTCGGCAGCCTGCTCTACGAAGGCATCAACCAAATCATCAGGATGGTTGCGATAAGCCACCAGATTTTGCCCCCGCAACAGCATTTGTAGCGGAGTATCGGGCATAAGCTTTTTCAGCTTGCGCGGTCTATCCCAGGGATCCTCTCCCAGGAACCGATGAGCCACATCAAACGTTGCTCCTCCCCAGACTTCCATAGAGTAGAAGCCGCACTTGTTCATCTCGGGAGCTAGCCACTCCATGTCCTCGGTGCGCATTCTCGTAGCCAGTGTTGACTGATGCCCATCACGAAAGGTCGTATCGCAAATCTTGACCGGATTGCTGGCTCTGGGCCTATTCTTTAGCATTTCGGCAGTCAAATCTTTGGCTGGGATTGGACCTTTTCCTATTCCACTCATGTATTGCTCCTTTCTATCATTACTTCTTCTCTGCTTCCCAAAGTTTCTTCTCGGTGCCAAGCAAAAGCTATCACTAGATCCTATGCCAAATTGCTCTGCAGCCGGACCACTTCAGACAGGAATATTGCCATGCCTCCTGGGAGGCCTTGTCTCCCGTTTGGCAGACAGAAACTCCAGAGCCCTGATTATCTTGGGACGACTGTCCCGAGGCAGTATGATTTCGTCAATATAACCGCGCGAGGCAGCAATATAGGGATTATAGAGTAACTCGCGATACTCCTTGACCTTTTCCCTTTCCATTGCTTCGGGATCCGGCGCGGCTTCTATCTCTTTGCGAAAAATAATCGGTGTAGCTCCTTCAGCACCCATCACCGCAATCTCTGCCGTGGGCCAGGCAAAAACGAAATCTGCGCCCAGATCCTTGCTGCACATAGCCAGATAAGAACCGCCATAATCCTTGCGAATAATCAAGGTAATCTTGGGAACGGTAGCTTCAGAGTAAGCCCACAGAACCTTAGCTCCATGTCTGATTATTCCTAGCCATTCCTGGTCTTTGCCCGGCAAATAGCCGGGAACGTCAGCGATGGTGAGCAGCGGAATATTGAAGGCATCGCAGAACCTGATGAATCTGGTTATCTTGTCCGAAGCATTGACATCCAGGCATCCGGCAAGATGCATTGGCTGATTGGCGATAACACCAATCGGCCTGCCATTGAGGCGAGCAAAGCAAACAATGGCATTACGAGCATAATGAAAATGAGGTTCCAGTATGTCACCGTTGTCCACAATGGACTTGATTACCTTCCTCATATCATAGGCCTTGGCAGAGTCGTCCGGGATTATGCTATCAAGCCCGGGGTCAACACGATTGGGGTCATCGCTGGGCTGGACTGTGGGAGGCAGCTCACTGCAATTTGAGGGGAGATAGCTCAATAGTTTCTTGATGAGTTCAATAGCCTGAGCATCGTTGTCGCAGACGAAATGACAGACGCCGCTCTTAGTGGCGTGAGTCATGGCGCCGCCAAGTTCCTCGGAAGTAATCTCTTCTCCAGTGACCTGTTTGATAACAGCCGGGCCAGTGATGTGCATATAGCTTGTGTCCTTGGTCATGAATACCCAGTCGGTCATGGCTGGTGAATAAACAGCCCCTCCGGCAGTGGGCCCCATGACTGCCGAGATCTGGGGGATGACGCCTGAGGCTATCGAGTTGCGGAAGAATATCTGACCGTAGCCCGACAGAGCATCAACTCCCTCCTGAATCCGGGCGCCCCCGGAGTCGTTGAAACCCACTATGGGCACACCACGCTTCATAGCGAGGTCCATCACCTTGCATATCTTCTTGGCATGCATCTCGCCCAGCGTCCCTCCCATAGAAGTGAAATCCTGAGAGAAAGCACACACAGGACGACCATTCACCGTACCGAAGCCGGTAATGACTCCCTCGGCGGGAACAACAACCTTGTCCATGCCGAACAGGGTTGCGCGATGCTGAACAAACAAATCAAGCTCGTGAAAGCTGCCAGGGTCAAACAGAAGGTCGAGTCTCTCACGAGCGGTTAACTTTCCTGCTTTGTGCTGCTTTTCCACCCGCTCCTGGCCGCCCAGCGCCTTCAGCCTTTCTTCCCTCTCCTTCAGCTCCTTCAAGCGATCGTGAACTGTCCCCATTCTGTCTCCCCGTCAATTGAACAATTAACGAGAAAACTTATTTTAGACGGAACCGCCACCCAAGGCAAATCGTCGGAGATGGTTGTTGCCGCAAATCTCCACTAGGTGGCGGTTGGCATATGAGAAGACAAACACCGCGAACTCCGGATGGCTTAGCTAAATATAGGCTAGTTTCAGAATTAGGGAGATCTCTCAATGCAAAACCTAGAACAACTGCGGAAGAAAATCAAGAAGGAACCGGAGAATTGGCAACGAAGGATCTTACGGCTTGCCTGTGGTTTGACCTGAAAATTGGCTGGGGAGATATTCAAGGAGATGGATGATGCGTTGAAGGAGAAAGACGCTTCGGGAACGAAGGTGGTAGGCTTTGGAAAGGAGTGGGTCATATCCGCATGGTCTAAACTACCTTGTGGACCAACCTGTGGAAAAGTTACGGACAGGTAATGGTAGCGAGTTTGCCTGCAGTTCGAGAGGGTTACTGCCAGGCTAGGTATCCAAAGGTACCTTTCCGGGGTCAGAACCCCAAAGGATAAGGCGGAGATACGCACATTCAACCAGACCTTAGAATATGAGTGGCTTACGATTGCAAGCTGTCGTTAGATCCTGAGGAACTCAATCCCCGGCTGACCGAATGGCTCCCAGAATACAACGTCAACCGTCCGCATCAATCTCTTGGCCATCTCCCTCCACTGCAGTATATTCAAAAAGAACCTGCCAAAATCCGCAATCCAGCCTTACTATGTGATCAGCCACCACAAGAATTTGACAAGTACCTAGGAGGGTTGTAGCATTTCCGTAACCTCGATTTGCCCGAAAACGAGTGACCGGCTGTGTCCACATTGAAATGCGGACTCCCGTCTGAGGCGAAACGAGACCAGAATTAGAATCAAATGGAGGACAAAGAAATGAATGTGCTAATCCTTGGCGGAGCTGGGAAGATGGCTTACGCAACTATACAAGACTTACTAGAGATAGATACTGATGAGGTCTCTAAAGTCGTCATAGCGGACATAAACTACGAAAAGGTCAAAGATGTAGCCGACAAATTTCGAAATCCAAAATTAGCACCGGTGCATGTCGACGTAACTGACCATGCCAAGTTGGTAAAGCTGATCAAAGGGAGCGACGTTGTTATAGATTCAACCTACGTGTCTGGCGTCGCTTCTCTCTCTATTATCAAGGCGGCGCTGGAAGCCGGAGTGCACCTGATCAATCTCGGCCAGCTTGACAAAGAAGAGGAGGAACTGGCTGTCACCATGAGCGATGCGTTTGCCCGAGCGGAATTAAGTTGCATTCTGGGCTTGGGGAGTTCGCCAGGTATATCGAACTTGATGGTGAGAGAGCTAGCAGATAGATTGGACACCGTGGACACCGTGGATATAAGTTTCGCCTATGAAAGCTTAGGAACGTCAACATTACCGATTAAGGAACCTTTTGCATTTGCATTTGAGGAGTTTGTAGAAAGCCCAATTATTTTCCAGGACGGCAAATTCGTGACCCTTCCACCTCAAAGCGGCACTCAGTATATTGAATTCCCAGCTCCAATCGGGATGCGCGCTGCATTTTGTATTCCTCATTCCGAGGTCTGGAG
>Ga0209102_1001749_pt1 | contig 10818 bp, 8 predicted proteins | sample ConPoolayeHmetaG_FD_185483 | JGI IMG/M metagenome (GOLD analysis project Ga0209102, IMG submission 185483) | Hot spring microbial mat communities from California, USA to study Microbial Dark Matter (Phase II) - Cone Pool mat layer H metaG... ... | reverse complement strand
GTTCCAGACCAAGCTGGGTGAGCACGTTATCCAGTTTCCCATAGCCATAAAGCTCCAGCTCCAGCACCTGAGCTCCGGTGGCTACGATAATCACCCCCACCTTAACACTGGCTTCTTGCCCATCTTCATCTATACTTACGTCAAAATTACCGATATATCCGCTGGCAGCTTTGACCACAGCCGGCATATGGAGCTTTATCCTGGGGTGACCCTCCACTGCCTTGACCATGCTTCCGACCAATTCATCGGGTGCCTTATCGATAGTGAAAATTCGGTTCAATTTGAGTAACCGCCCACCCAGTTCTGACTCCTTCTCTACCAGATGCACATCAAAGCCCTGGTTAGCCAGATTAAGGGCAGCACTCATGCCAGCCACACCGCCGCCTATGACCAGGGCAGCGGGGTAAACGTTGGATTCAAATTCCTCCTGTGCCTCTAACCACCGACCTTTAGCTACCCCCATCTTTACCAATTCCTTGGCTTTCTCAGTTGCTTCTCGCCTGTCGTGCATGTGAACCCAGGAACAATGTTCTCGGATGTTGACAAACTCAAACAGGTACGGATTCAGCCCGGCATCGGCACAGGCGTTACGGAATAGCGGCTGGTGAGTCCTAGGAGTACATGAAGCCACTACTACCCGATTCAGGTCATGTTCTTTAATAGCCTTCTTTATAGAAGAGATGCCCTCCTCAGAACAGGTATACAGATTAGCCTCAGCATGGACTACATAGGGCAATCTCTTAGCATAGTCTACTACCTCGGGGACATTCACAATCCCCCCGATATTAGTGCCGCAATGACAGATAAAAACTCCAACACGAGGCGCTGCCATTTAACCCCCCTTGCTCATAAACTCGGCAGCCCGGGCCGCCGCTGCCGATGCTTGAACCACTGAATCGGGAATATCCTGCGGCTCCTGGCAGAAGCCACAAGCAAAGATACCGGGTATCTCCGTATCTACCGGGTGAAACAACCTGTCCGGAATATTTATGAACTGGTAATCATTGAGGCTCAGGTGCAATATATTGCTTATCTCTTTGGTGCTAGCAGACGGAATCAAGGCCTGGCAGAGCACGACCATATCCACCTCCATGCTGGTTCTGGCTCTGGCCGTGGTTTCCTCATACCAGACAATGGGGTTTCCGTTGTCCGGATTTTCTGTAATCTTACTGGGGCGGCTTCTGATATAGGTCACTTTATACTCCTGCTCAGCCCGGGCAATATATTCCCGGAACCTTTTGCCTACCGCCCTCATGTCAGTATAGAAGATATAAGACCTCAATTCCGGATAGTGCTCGTTGGCCAGAATGGCTTCCTTGGTAGCATGCATACAACAAACGCTAGAGCAATACAGTTTATGACGGGTATCCCGCGAACCAACACACTGAATGAAAGCCAGACTCTTCGGCGTGGCTCCATCAGATGGCCGCTTTAAGTGCCCCTCAGTCGGCCCTGAGGCGCTGATCATGCGCTCGTACTGCATAGCCGTGAGCACATTCTTGACCTTGCCATACCCATACTCCTCCAGCCCTGAGGGGTCATAGAGGTCAAAGCCAGAGGCTAAAATAATAGCATCGACATCTACTTCAACTATCTCATCTTGTTGGTCATAGTCTATCGCTCCCGCCTTGCAGAAATTCTCGCAGGTCCGGCACTTGCCCGTCAGAAAATGGATACAGGATTCGCGGTCAATCACCGGCACCTTGGGCACTGCCTGTGGGAAAGGAACGTAGATGGCTGACCTGGGACTCAGACCAGCATTGAATTCAGAGAAAATGGGCCTGGGCTCCTTGTCAGTGATGTCTTCCAGCTTAATGGCGCCAGTAGGACAAACAAAGGCACAGGCACCACAAGCCCGGCATACCTCAGAATGCACATGGAAGGGGGTATCTATCTTCCTTTTTAATCCTCTGCCAGAAAAACTGATGGCGCTTGCCCCCATTCTCTCCTCGCACATGCGGGCACATAAACCGCAAAGAATGCAGTTATCGTCTTCCAGCTTGAACCGCGGCTTTTCAATCCCATAGCTCCTGGCCAACCCTTGAATCAACGGTACGTTTGGACATCTAGCCAGGAGCAGCTCCAATATCATCCGACGCCCCTTTATCACTGCCTCCGAGTTTGTGCTGACTTCCAACCCCTCCTCAACAGGGTAATTACAGGAAGTCACCAGCCTCTTCCTTCCCTTGCTGGTGATTTCTACAGTGCAAAGACGACAGGCCCCGAAGGGTTCCAGCGCCGGATGATAACAAAATGTGGGGATATCAATACCATTGGCCTGGGCCACTTGCAGTATATATGTCCCTTCCTGAGCGGTTACTGCTTTGCCATCAATTGTCAGGTTTACCATGGTCAACCTTTTCCTCTGGCAAGAGTCCTGTCCTTAATCGGAGCTGGCACCGGCTCACCAGAAAGCCGCCGCACTGCATCGAAACGAGGCGGGCAAACTTCAAAGCAGGTGTTACACTTGATGCACTTTGTCTGGTCGATGACATGAATCTGATTCTTGCCACCGCTTATGGCTCCCACAGGACATTGCCTGAGACAAATCATACAGGCTTGGCATTTGTTAGGGTCGATATAGTAAGAGATGAGCGGTTTACAGACATAGGCTGGACAGCGTTTCTGCTCAATATGAGCTACATACTCGTCCCGAAAGTATCGCAGAGTAGATAGTACCGGATTGGGCGCCGTGGTGCCCAGCGCACACAGCGAGAATTCTTTCACCGTCGCGGCGATCTCTTCCAAGAGTTCAATATCCCCCTTTTCCCCTCTTCCCTCAGTAATATCAGTCACTATGTCCAGCATTTGCTTTATCCCCTCACGGCATGGAACGCATTTCCCACAAGATTCGTCAGCCAGAAAAGTAAGGAAGTACTTAGCAGTATCAACCATACAGGTATCTTCATCCATCACAATCATGCCGCCCGAACCCATCATGGAACCTGCCTTAGTGAGCTCATCAAAATCTACCGGGAGGTCAAGATACTTCTCTGGGATAACACCGCCGGAAGGACCGCCGGTCTGCACCGCCTTGAACTTCTTCCCGTCACGAATGCCACCACCAATATTGAAAATAATCTCCCTGAGTGTCATCCCCATCGGCACTTCCACCAACCCGGTGTTGTTAACCTTGCCCACCAAGGAGAATATCTTCGTCCCCTTACTCCCCTCTGTTCCAATGCTCCTGAACCAATCGGTACCATTGTTGATGATGAGCGGCACCGTGGCCCAGGTTTCCACATTATTCAGATTGCTGGGCCTGTCCCATATTCCTTTCACCGCAGTGCGGATATACTTCGGCCTGGGCTCTCCCACCTTGCCCTCTATAGCCGTCATCAGAGCACTGGACTCACCCGAGACGAAGGCGCCAGCACCACGATGAATCTTAACATCGAAGTTGAAACCTGAGCCCAGAATATTATCTCCGAGCAGCCCACATTCCCTGGCCTGCTTTAAGGCGACATTTAGATTCGATACAGCCAGAGGGTATTCCTGCCTTACATAGACAAACCCCTGGCTGGAGCCAATAGCATAGGCGCCAATAATCAGACCCTCCAGGACACTGTGTGGATTGCCTTCCATAAGAGACCTATCCATATATGCCCCGGGGTCTCCTTCATCGCAATTGACGATGACATATTTGGGTTCCCCGGGGGCATTCTTCGTGGTCTCCCATTTTATTCCGGCCGGAAATCCCCCTCCCCCCCGACCTCTTAAATTAGATTTCTTTACCTCTTGCAAAACCTGCTCAGGAGTCATCTGGAACAAAGCTTTAGATAAGGCACTATATCCGCCTAGGGCTATGTAATCATTTATCTCCCTGGGGTCTATGTACTTGTTATTCCCGAATACGATGCGCACTTGATTTTTGTAGAACGGGATGTCAGATTCATGTACTATCTTCTTGCCCGTAGCTGGGTCAACATAAAGCAAACGCTCTACAACTTTCTTGTCCTTTACACCCTGAACAACCTCGGCAGCATCTTCAGGTTGCACATTGACATAGCAGATTTCCTCAGGATAGATAACGACCAGAGTGCCTCTTTCGCAGAAGCCATGACAACCCGTTCTTCTAATATCTAGTTCGGTTTCTAATCCCTGTTTCTTGACCTCTTCTTCAAAAGCTGCGTTAACTCTTTCGCTGCCGTAAGCATGACAGCCGGTTCCAGAGCAGATTGTAATACAAGGTCTGTTGGGGTCCCTTTTTGATAGTATTTCCTGCCTAAATTCCTCTAGCTCACCAGGTGAATTAAACCTCGGCATGTCTCCTCCCTAATCATAGCCTTTCAATATCTCCTCTGCCTTAGCCGGTACCACTTTGCCATAGTATTGACCATCCACTACCACCACCGGCCCCAAGGCACAACAGCCCAAACAATTCACAGTATGCAAAGTGAAGCGCCTGTCAGGGGTGGTTTCCCCGGGTTTTATCTTCAAAATATCGGTGACCCTATCCAGAAGCCGCGGTGAACCGCGTATATGGCAGGCAGTACCCGTACAGACGCTAACCAGATGTTTGCCCCGGGGCGTCAGGCTCATTGCCGTGTAGAAACTGGCGACACGATATATCTGACTCAGCGGAATATTAAGTCTCTGGCTGATTCGCTCTGCCGCCTCTTTAGGAATCCAGTTCAGTTCCTGTTGTATATCCAACAAAAGCTGGATGAGGATGCCCTCTTCCCCCTCGTACTTATCGATAATCTGGTCAATCCGGCTAATTTCCACAGTGGTCATATTTCTATTCAACGCTCTTGGGAGAAATATAGGCCTTGAATCTTACCGGGCAATTATTCCAGCAATCGCCACAACCAGTGCATTTCTCTTCATTTACAGACCTAGCCTTTTTCCTGATTTTGACCCTGAATTTTCCCGGTTGCCCAGCCACTTCTTCTACCTCGGAATAAGTCAGCAGCTTAATGTTGGGATGCCGACTGGCTTCAATCATCTTGGGGGCCAAAATGCACATGGAGCAATCATTGGTTGGGAAAGTCTTATCTAATTGGGACATCCTGCCGCCAATGCTGGGAGTCTTTTCGACAAGGTATACCTGAAACCCCATATTGGCTAGGTCAAGAGAAGACTGGATACCAGCGATACCGCCACCGATTACCAAGACAGACTTCTTCGCCAAATTCAATCCTTCTAGTTAGTTACTTAAATCGCTATAAATCTCCCTCTCTGGCAGGACATAGTTAAAGGGAGAGGAAAGCTCGCAGAGTTCACCCACACCCGACTTCCTCCCGTCAACAGGGAGGGACTCCATACGAATTATGCAGAAGACCATAATCTCAGCCAAGGTGGGCAGCTATGCGAGCTGCCAAGACCATAGCTATTCGTAACGGGGAATTATAGCAAGGTCACAGAAATTTTTCTACCAAGTTGACCAGCGACGAAGGTATGCTTGTCGGAATTGTGGAGAGTTCAGACGCTGCCTATTTCTCTGACCCGGCTTCGAAAGACGGGAAGGAAGACGTTAGCGCTCCGGTAAGCACGTAGGCTGCTTGTAATGCCTCAGTGGGGCAAAGCGGAAAACATTCCTTGCAATTCCAGCATTCCCTGGCGGCTATCTCGGGGATGAAACTTATCTCTCTTCTTGTGCCTCTATCAATAAACCCGATAGCGTTCTTCTTCTTGACCTCGGCGCAGTACCTCACACATAGACCGCAAAGAATGCAAAATGAAGGCTCTTTTTCAAAACGGTCCTTGTCTGCCCCGTACTCGCGAGCTAAGTCTTGCAATTTCGGGGCGTCTGGAGCATGAGCCAGCATCAGTTCCAGAAGCGCTTTGCGAATCTTATCTACCTTCTTAGACCTGGTTCTTACCACCAAATTTTTTTCTACGGGGTAAAGGCAGGCAGCAACGAGGCTCGTCCTCCCGCGAGTTTCCACTTCCACGGTGCAAATTCGGCAAGCCCCGTAGGGTTCTAATTTCTCATGGTGACAGAGCGTAGGAATAGATATGCCCGCACCTTGGGCTGCTTCCAGAATGGTCATCCCCTCCCTGGCTTTAACTTCCTTCCCGTCAATTTGTAAAGTGATTTCACTCATCTCTCTTTACTTCCCCTGACTATAATCCTGGCTTCTTCAGAGATGGGAGGGGGAACAGGCTCGCCCGAGAGCCTTTTCACCGCACCAAAGCGAGCGGGGCAGACTTCAAAACAAGTCCCGCATTTTGTGCATTTCTCCTGGTCAATTACATGAATCTGGTTCTTGCCACCAGCAATCGCCCCTACCGGGCATTGCTTGAGACAAATCATGCAAGCTTGACACTTATTCGGGTCAATATAATATGAGATTAGCTGCTTGCAGGAATAAGCTGGGCATCTTTTCTGCTTGATGTGCGCCTCATACTCGTCTCTAAAGTAATGTATCGTGCTTAAGACCGGGTTAGCGGCAGTCCTCCCTAAAGCACACAGTGAGGCATCTTTAGTCACCTCAGCCAGTTCCTCTAGAAGCTCGATGTCGCCCTCTTTTCCTTTCCCCTCGGTGATATTAGTCAGAATCTTAAGCATCTGCCTGATGCCCTCACGGCAAGGGACGCATTTGCCACACGATTCGTCAGTGAGAAAGTTCAGGAAATATCTGGCAACGTCAACCATACAGGTATCTTCATCCATCACAATCATGCCACCCGAGCCCATCATTGAGCCGGCCTTGGTAAGTTCATCAAAATCCACTGGCATATCTAACTGCTCTTCAGGGATACATCCTCCTGATGGACCCCCGGTCTGCACTGCTTTGAACTTCTTGCCTCTGGGAATGCCACCACCCACCTTATAGATAACGTCCCTCAGAGTTATACCCATGGGTACTTCCACAAGGCCAGTGTTGTTGACCTTGCCTACCAAGGAAAAAATCTTCGTCCCCTTGCTCCCGGCTGTGCCAATTCGAGTAAACCAGTCAGCACCCTTATTGATGATAAGGGGCACATTAGCCCATGTTTCCACATTATTTAAGTTGCTGGGCTTATCCCAGATGCCCTTGACAGCAGTATGAATATACTTGGGTCTGGGCTCACCCACCCTGCCTTCTATTGCTGTCATCAGAGCACTGGATTCGCCAGAGACAAAAGCGCCAGCTCCTCGATGCACCTTAACTTTGAAATCAAAGTCTGAGCCCAGGATATTTTGCCCCAGAAAACCATACTCTTCAGCCTGCTTGATAGCGATGGTCACATTCTCTACAGCTAAGGGGTACTCCTGCCGAACATAAATATAGCCCTCGTGGCTTCCGATGGCATAGGCTCCGATGATTAACCCTTCGAGCACGGAGTGAGGGTTCCCCTCAAGAAGAGCCCTATCCATGAAAGCGCCCGGGTCTCCCTCGTCAGCATTCACGATTACATACCTTACCTCGCCCGGGGCATTACGACATTCTTCCCACTTGCGCCCGGCTGGAAATCCACCGCCTCCTCTCCCCCTCAGGTTGGATTTCTTGACTTCTTCCAGTACCTGCTCGGGGGTCATCTGGGAAAGGACTTTGGCTAAAGCCGAATAGCCGCCCAGTGCCAGATAGTCCTCGATGCTCTTGGGGTCGAGTTTAATATTATTGCCAATGAGGAGACGCATCTGATTTTTGTAGAATGGTATCTCCGATTCATGGACCGCCTTCTCGCCCGTGGCAGGATCAACATAAAGCAATCTATCAATGACCTTCCTGGCAAGTATTGTCTGAGAAACGATTTCTCCAGCATCCTCCGGCTGCACCTGAAGATAACATATCTCTTCAGGATAAATCACAACCACAGTGCCTCTCTCACAGAAGCCCGGACAACCTGTTTCCTTAATATCTACCTTGTGCTCAAGACCGTGCTTCTTAATCTCCTCCTTAAGCGCTGTGACAACTTTCTCGGCACCCAGAGCTAGGCAGCCTGTGCCAGTGCATATGGCGATGCAAGGCTTATTAGGGTCTCTTTTGGATAAAATGCTCTTCCTTAGTTTTTCCAGTTCCGCAGGTGAATTTATCTTGGGCACAGTTCTCCTTTAGTCACAACTCTTCAGCACTTCCTCAGCTTTGGTCGGCGCTATCTTGCCATGATACTTGCCATCAACCACCATCACCGGCCCTAAAGCACAGCAGCCCAGGCAGTTGACGGTCTCCAAGGTAAACTTCATATCCGTGGTTGTCTCCCCGGCTCTAATGCCAAGAACATCCTCTACCCGGTCCAGAATCCTTGGCCCGCCTCGAACATGACAGGCAGTGCCCAAACATATCTGAACTTCATGACGTCCTTTAGGAATTAGACTAAAGGCTTTATAAAAAGTCGCTACATGCTGTATCCGGCTTAGGGGCACCCCTAATTTCTCACTGACTTTTTCTAGCGCCTCTTTGGAAAGCCAGTGATTTTCTCTCTGAATTTCTAATAATACCTGGATGAGCAAACTAGCATCGCCTTGATACTCGTCTATAATTTTGTCAATTCTATCGCCATCCATAGCCCCTGCCTTAACTTGCTTCTTCATTTCACCTGACCTTGTTCCTACTATCCCATTTCAAGCGGGGACAAAACGCTTCTGGCTTTCGTCAAACCTGATTAATCCTTGCCTTGCTGAACTATTAAGGTGTCTGGATACTTCAGACGGGCTTAAGCCCAAAACCTCAGAGATTTCTCCAGTAGAAAGAGGTCTTTCTCGCAAGAGCAACATAATCTGGCCTATTGCCAACTTATCCGCAATTAATTCCCGGAATAATCTATCTACCTCCTCACGGTCGAAAAATTCCTTGTATTCTTCGTCAGTATCAAAATGCACTCTCAGCCTCTCCCTTTCCACCAGCTTAATATAGGGAACCAAAGTTTTAGCCGCCTCAAGTTTGAACTTTAATACCTTTTCATCTATTCCTTCGCTTATTCCCAGAGGTCCTATCTCTTTCAACTTCTTGGTGAAGTCAGTCATAATTTCCGCGAAGCGAATTCCTTGAGAGGCAGATACCCATTCCAGTCTTAGCCTTTCGGGATTTACCCCTATGTGTCTCAGTAATTTCTTACACAGATGCACCATGCTTATGGCATCGTGATTCCCCTCCGTAATGTAATGGCATTCGCCAAGCCAGCAACCGCCGACAAATACGCCGTCCATTCCGTTGGAGAAAGCCCGCAGTATGAATGCCGGGTCAACTCGGCCGGAGCACATCACCCTTATTATCCTGATATTAGTGGGGTATTGATACCGCGAAACCCCAGCTAAGTCCGCCCCGGCATAGCAACACCAGTTACACAGAAATCCTAAAATCTTTGGTTCAAACTCATATCCCATAGCTATCCCTAGCCTATTTCCAAAGAGACCGCGCCATTTTCACCGCCGCGCTTCTGCAAGAGCCGGCACCGCCGCATCAATCGCCGCAAAGATTTGCTCATCTGTAAAGTGCTTCAGGGAAATAGCCCCTGTTGGACACTTCGAATTACACAGACCGTCTCCCTTGCAGAGGACAGGAATAACCCTGGCTTTTTTGCCTTGCGGTGTCTCATAAAACTCTATCGCCCCATACTTACAAACCGAAATGCAGGCTCCGCACGCTATACACTTGCTCTCATCCACCTCGCAAATAGCACCAGAAGCTGTGATGGAATCCTTACAAAGAATGGTAGCCGCTCGCCCGGCAGCTCCATAAGCCTGGCCGACTGATTCTGTTATGGGCTTGGGATAATGTGCTGTCCCGCACAGAAAAACGCCGTCGGCAGCAAAATCAACAGGTCGTAGTTTTACATGGGCTTCCTGGAGGAAACCATCTGGATTTAAAGGCACCTTGAATAACTTACATATTTCAGCATTGGTTGCCGGAGGAATAACCGCCGCTGTTAACGCTAGGACATCAGCATCTAGAGCAATCTTCTTACCCAAAATCGGGTCAGTCACGGTAACCTTTAAAATATGCTCGCCACCTTCCTGAACAGCCTCCACCACGGGTTTATCTTCCGGCTCATAACGGATGAACCTCACCTCCCGGTTCGCCGCCTCCCGGTAATATTCCTCGGCAAACCCATAAGTCCTCATATCCCGATAGATAATGTAGATATCCATCTGAGGGTTTATCTCTTTTAGTTTCAGGGCGCAGGTTATGGCATTATTGCAGCATACCCGACTGCAGTAATTTCTTTGTTCGTTGCGGCAGCCTACGCACTGAATCATCACCAGGCTCCGAGCATTAACCACCTTAGCTTCCTTTTTAGCCATTTGCTCCTCTAATTCCAACAGAGTAAACACCCTGTCATCTTGCCCATAAAGGTATTCGCTGGGTTTATATTCCTCAGCACCGGTAGCGATGATGGTTATTCCATGGCGTATCTCCCGAACCTTTTCTCCCGACTTCACCCTGGTTACAAAATTTCCCACATAACCGGAAGCCTCGGTGATGGTAGTTTCAGTAAGCACATGAATTAAGGGGTGCTGATAGACCTTGCGGATAATATTCTTCAGATAGGCCTGAACATCCATCCCCTCCAGAGTATAGTGAATCCTGCGAGCCATCCCCCCCAGTTCCTTATCCTTTTCCACCAGATAAACCTCAAATCCCTGGTTGGCCAGACTCAGGGCGCTGGTCATTCCCGCTATACCTCCCCCCACTATTAAGCCCCTTTTGTCCACCGGTAGCTGGAATTCCTGTAAAGGCTGTAACAGAGCTGCCCGGGCTACCGACATCCGTACTATGTCCTTAGCCTTTCGAGTAGCAGCCTCCTTTTCTCGAGAATGAACCCAGGAGCAATGCTCCCGGATGTTAGCAAACTCAAAGTAGTATGGATTAATTCCTCCCTCACGAAGCGTATCCCGGAATAGCGGCTCATGTGTCCTGGGGGTGCAGGCAGCCACAACCACTCGAT
>Ga0209102_1001746_pt1 | contig 10823 bp, 11 predicted proteins | sample ConPoolayeHmetaG_FD_185483 | JGI IMG/M metagenome (GOLD analysis project Ga0209102, IMG submission 185483) | Hot spring microbial mat communities from California, USA to study Microbial Dark Matter (Phase II) - Cone Pool mat layer H metaG... ... | reverse complement strand
GAAGCTGCCGCGCCCCCGGCCCCCGCCGCGCCGGCCCCGGCTGCGCACGCGCTGGCCCTGGAGGCGGAGCGGCACTTCCAGGAGGCGCTGAGGCACCAGCGGGAGGGCGACTGGGTGGCCTATGGGCAGGCGCTGGAGCGTCTGCGGGAGACGCTGTCGCGGCTGGTGGCGGCGACCAGGGGATAGCCCGGGTTGGGAAGCCCGTTGCGACGCGTGGTATTGTCCTGCAGGCACAGCGAAGGCCCCGACCAGGGAGGGCGTGAGGCGTCCATGATCGTGCTGGGAGTGGACCCCGGGCTGGCCGCAACCGGCTACGCGGTACTGGAGGCGGGTCAGGGGCGGCCGCGCCTGCGGGACTGCGGTTGCGCGCGCAGCCCGGCCCGCCGGCCCGTGGAGGCGCGGGTGCGCACCGTGTACGACCAGCTTCGGGAGGTGTACTTGCGCTGGCGGCCGCAGGTCACGGTGCTGGAGGGGCTCTACTCGGACTATGGCTTCCCCCGCACCGCGATCATCATGGGCCACGTGCGGGGGGTGATCTGCCTGGCCTCGGAGCAGAGCGGGGCGCGGGTGCTGGAGCTGGCGCCGGCGGAGGTGAAGCGGGCGCTCACCGGCTCGGGCCGGGCCGGCAAGGAGCAGATCCGGCGGGCGGTGACGCGCATGCTGGCGCTGAAGGCGCCGCCGCGCTCCGATCATGTGTGCGACGCCGTGGCGCTGGCCCTGGTGGGCGCGGCGCGGGAGGGCGCCGCTCTCTAGCGGCGCGGGGGTGAGGCCATGATCTCTTACCTCGAGGGCCGCCTGCTCCAGAAGCTCGACGACCGGATCGTCGTGTTGGCCGGCGGGGTTGGCTACGAGGTGATCCTGCCGGCTGCGGCCCGCCCCGCCTTCCGAGCCCGGCGAGCCGGCCCCGAGGGGGAGCCGGTGCGGCTGCATATCTCCTACCACCTCACTGAGCGCCACCCGAAGCCGATCCTGGTGGGCTTCGAGTCGCCCCTTGCCAAGGAGTTCTTCGAGCTCCTGATCACGGTGGAGGACATCGGGCCCATCGCCGCCTGCCGCGCCCTCAGCGCGGAGGTGCCCCGCATCGCCCGCGCCATCGAGGCCAAGGACGCTCGCTTCCTATGCACCCTCGACGGGGTGGGGCCCCGGAAGGCGGACAAGATCATCGCTACGCTCCACGGCCGGGTGGGCAAGTTCGCCCTCATGCCGGAGGGGGAGCCGGCCCCCGTTGCGGCCGCGGAGGAGGACTTCCGGGACGAGGTCATCGCGGTGCTAGTCGAGCAGCTCGGGCACACCCGTACGGAGGCGCAGCGGATGGTGAGCGCGGCCCTGGCGCGCCGCCCCGACATCGCCACCGCCGAGGACCTGTTCGAGGAGGTGTACCGGGGGGAGAAAGGCTAAGGGCGGCCGGCAGGAGCGCGGCCGGCCTGCTCGGAATGGTCTGCTGTGACGATGCCCAAGCGCACGCCGAGCAAGCCCCGCAAGGACCGCGCGCCGGAGGAGGCGCCCGAGGTCCTCGCTCAGCCCACCCCGGAGGAGCGGGAGGACCGCTGGAACCTGCGGCCGCGCACCTTCGCGGAGTGCATCGGCCAGCGGGAGGTGGTCGAGGCCCTCGAGATCGGCATCAGAGCCTGCCGGGCGCGGGGGGAGCCCCTGGACCACGTGCTCTTCTACGGTCCGCCGGGGCTGGGCAAGACCACCTTCGCCCGCATCATCGCCAACGAGCTGGGCGTGCAGTTCAAGGGCACCTCGGGGCCCGCGCTGGAGCGGGGGGGAGACCTGGTCTCGATCCTGACCAACCTGGAGGAGGGCGACGTCCTGTTCATTGACGAGGTCCACCGGCTGCCGCGCGCCGTCGAGGAGTTGCTCTACGGCGCCATGGAGGACTTCACGGTGGACATCATCTTCGACAAGGGCGCCCACGCGCGCATCTACCGCTCGCGCCTGCCGCGCTTCACCCTTGTGGGGGCGACAACTCGCGCGGGCCTGCTGTCGCCGCCGCTGCGGCAGCGCTTCGGGATCATGCGGGAGCTGCACTTCTACTCCGTAGAGGACCTCATGCGCGCGGTGCACCGCTCGGCGAGGCTGCTCGAGATCGAGCTCGATGAGGCGAGCGCCAGGCTGCTTGCCGAGCGCTCCCGGGGCACCATCCGCATCGTCAACCGCCTGCTGCGCCGGGTGCGGGACTACGCGCAGGTGAAGGGCGAGGGGCGGATCACACCCGAGGTCGCCGACGCCGCGCTCGCCCTCGAGGGCATAGATGGCCTCGGCCTCACCGCGCTCGACCGTCGCCTCCTCGAGGTGATCGTCCAGCAGCACCTGGGCGGGCCGGTGGGCATCGAGGCCCTCGCCGCCACCCTCCAGGAGGAGGCGCAGACGCTAGAGGACATGGTCGAGCCCTTCCTGCTCCACCAGGGGCTGCTCGCCCGGACACCCAAGGGGCGGGTCGCCACCGAGGCGGCCTACCAGCACCTCGGCGTCCCGCGCGCCGAGGCGCCGCGCTCGTCGGCCCAGCGGGAGCTGCTCTAGCAGCCGCCCGCCGGCCCGCAGAGAGCGGCCATCATGCGCGCGTACTCACCCAGCTTGTTCAGCCGGGCGGCGAAGGCCTCGTAGAGCCCGTCGGCTGTCTCCTCGACGGTGCGCCGGTTGTTCGTGTAGGGGTCCTCACGCGTCGCCGCGTTGACCTGCTCAATCCACTCCGATGGAATGGCGGAGACGCCCGAGAGCGCGCCCGCCAGGCCCCCCGCGATCGCCGCCAGGCAGTCAGTGTCCCGACCGAAGTTCACCGCGGTGAGGATCGCGGCCTTCGGGTCGCCTCCGCTGATGGCGAACACCGCCAGCCCCTTGGCGACGATCTCGTTGGCCTGGGACATGCCGTAGTTGAAATAGCCCCCGCCCTCGTAGTGCTCGTAGAACTCGTCCCGCATCTTCGTGGGGTCAGTGTGCTTCTTCGCCAGGGCGAGGGCGTGCCCGACCTCCTGCTCGATGGTGTCGTAGCCGGCATAGAGGGCGCCCGCTTCGGCCCGGTAGTGGACGAACTCCCGGGCCGTCGCCAGCACCGAGTCCGCAGTCGCGCCCGGCCGGCAGGCCTCGGCGATCGCGGCGTCGTAGAGAGCCGCCCACCGCAGCCCGAACGAACCCTCCTCCATGTACACCTTGCCGACCTCGAAGGCGTCATCCGCGGCCCCCTGGGGGTCCCCGGCGTTGATGAGGCCCAGGGGGTGGGAGGCGCGGGCCATCGAGACCACGTTCGGGTACGGCCAGAGCCGCCCCAGCCGGGAGGGAGGCACGCCCGCCCTCGCCAGCTGGATGAGCGAGCGGTCGAAGCTCTCCTGCTTGTAGACCATCTTCGCCGGGTCGAGGTCTCGCAGCCACACCCTCACCAGGTCGTGCGCGTGGATCCGGTCCTGCTTCTCGATGATCGCCGTCGCCATCAGCTTCTGGCGCTCGATGCCGTCCTCGGTCGTGCCGGGCGCCCGCTCCCAGTCGGTCTCGTTCACATAGTGGCGATAGGGCAGGAGCCGGTCGAGGTAGCCGTACTTCTCCGCCACCTGCTCCCGCGACCATCCCTCCACCGGCGCGCCCATCGCGGAGCCCACCCAGGAGCCCGCGATACAGCCTCTGAACTTGTCCCTCAGCGTAACCATGATCCTTATCTCCTGCCGCGCCCCTCGCCCCGCCCGCCGCCAACCCGATTCCCCTCGCCCGCGCTCGACCCCTGTTCCTTGGCTCCCCTCGCCGCCGTGTCAGCGCGCCCGGCGCCGGGGCCGAACGGCCTTCCAGATGATCGTCCCCGGCACCATGCGCTGGCGCTCGGGCGCCCAATAGCCGCCCCAGTCCTGCCCGCTGCCCTCGGCGACAGGCTCCGGCTCGATGATGTCGAGCACCTCCATGCCGGCGCCCCTGAGGAGCCGGTAGTACTCGCCCACGGTGCGCTGGCGTTGGCGGACCCGGGGCCGCGAGCGCAGTCCTCTCTGGACCCATCGGTAGGTGTACTCGCGGTCGAAGTAGCTGTTCTCGACGCGCAGCTCGTCCTCGGCAAGGCAGTACCAGAAGGGGTGGTCGAGGCTGAACACGAACAGCCCGCCCGGCCTCAGCACCCGGTGCACCTCCGCGAAGCAGCGCTCCAGCCGCCGGACGTACTGGAGCGCGTAGGCTGAGAAGACGATGTCCTGGCTGGCGTCGGCGATGGGGCGCAGGGACTCGGCGTTTGCGCGGTGGAAGGCGACCTTCACCCCGCAGGCCCCCGCCAGCTTCCGCGCGAAGGCGATCTGCGCGTCCGAGATGTCCAGCCCCGTGGCCAGCGCGCCGCGCCGCGCGAAGGCGATGCTGCACTGCCCGCCCCCGCAGCCGATCTCCAGCACGCGCTTCCCCCGCACATCGCCGAGGAGCCGGAGGCGCTCCTCGCTCGGGCAGTGTGGTCCGTAGTGGACGAGGTCGGCCGGGATGCGGTTCTCCGCCTGATAGTGGGGCGAGATCTCGTTCCAGGCGCGGCGCATGTTGATGCGGTCGCCCATGGCGGCCTCCTGGGGAGGTGTCATCCGCGGCGGCGGGGCGCGGGCCTGCGGAAGCTGAGCGTGCGGTCGAGGAAGCGGAAGCCGAAGTTAGCGTAGAACAGATAGGCGCGGTGGTTGTCGGCGTCGGTGCTGATCATGGCGTGGCGCGCGCCGGCGGCCCGCATCTCGGCCAGGCCGCGGGCGAGCAGGTGCTTGCCCAGGCCCTGCCCCTGGAACGGCTCCTCGATGTGCAGGCTGCTGCAGAAGCACCAGCCCGCGAGCTCCGGCCGCCATCCCTCCCAGCTCAGCCACACCATGTTACACTCGCCCACTCGCTTCGTGTCCTGCACGGCGCGAACGGCCACCCCGGGCCCGAGCCCCTCCATGTCATCGCTTCCCTTCACCACCACTCGGACCTCGAGTGTGAGCGGGGGGATCGCGGGCGGCTCGTAGTCCGGCCAGGCGAGGAACACCTCGCTCTCGAAGAGGACGTAGCCGGCCAGGCCAAGCAGGGGCGGCAGGTGGGCGATGCGCTCCGACAGATGACCGAAGGGCAGATGGTAGAAGGGGTACATGAAGGCGCAGTGGCCGGCCACGAGGGTGCGGCGGCCGCGGTCCCGCAGCCACCGCTCGGCCGCCTCCAGCAGGGCCTGTCCGACCAGGCGCTCTCCCGGCCGATAGGCGAGGAAGCGAATGACGCCCGGCTCCCGCTTCAGGTGCCAGTCGGCGGTGGCCCGGGCGGCGACCGCCGCGTGGACGAACCCCACTGCCTCGCGCCCCTCTCGGGCGACCAGGAGCTCCTCCTCCCGCGCGGGCTGGCGGCGCAGTCGGTCGCGGTCGCTGAACCAATGGCCGCCGATGGGAGCACAGAAGGGCGCGCCGGCGACCGCGTCGTGGTAGCGCGCGGCGACCTCCTCCGCCATGTCCGGCTCGAAGGCGACAATCTCCACCGAAGCACCTCCCTGCAGGCTGGTATCCCGGCGTCTACACCCGCGACGCGCGCCGCGGCAATCAGGATATCGGGCGGCAGGCCCTCGGGGGCCGAGGCCGCGCGTCTCCTGCTTGCTCGCCTGTCATCTCTCGCTCCTCGGCCGACGGGAGCTTTACCCCATCCGCGGCGCGCTGTCAAGCGCCGGCGCGGGCAGACGATGGTCGCGGCAGGGACGCCGCTCGCACGAGGGGCAGACAAGGCGCCTGCCCGGCGGGCCGGGGCAGGAGGCGCGCGGGGGACGCTCGAACAATGCTCTCGCCCGGGAGGCCCCACGCCCCCGGGCGCCGACCGCCGTCACCCGCAGGAGGCCGCCGGATGAACGCGCTGCAGAGGCTGCTGTCGCTGGCCCCCCAGGAGCGGGCCCGCCTCGGCCTGGAGGCGACGCCGGCCGAGATCGCGCAACAGCCCGAGATGTGGCGCGACACGGCCGAGCGCGCCATCGCGGCGCCCCTGCGGGACCTCCTCGCGCCGCTCGGCCTGCCGGGGGGCCAGGCCGAGGTGGTGATGAGCGGAGCCGGCACCTCGGACTTCGTCGGCCGCTGCCTCCAAGGGCCGGTGGGCGCCGCCCTGGGGGCCCGCGCGCTCGCCGTCCCGACCACCGACATCGTCACCCACCCCGAGCACGCCTTCCCCACCGACCAGCCCGCGCTGCTGGTCTCCTTCGCCCGCTCGGGCAACAGCCCCGAGAGCGTGGCGACGGCGGAGACCGTGCTGCGTGAGCGGCCGGCGGTGCGCCACCTCATCATCACCTGCAACGCCGAGGGCGCGCTGGCCCGCCTGGCGCGGGATCATCCCGACCGGGCGCTCACCCTCGTCCTGCACCCCCGCACCAACGACCGCGGCCTCGCCATGACCAGCGCCTTCACCTCCATGGTCGTAGCCGGGCTGGCCCTTGCCTACCTGGACCGCGCTGAGGAGTACCGGTCGCTGGTCGGGCGGGCCGCCCGCGCGGGCGAGCAGGTGCTCAAGGCCGCCCCGGATGTGGCGCAGGCGCTGGCCGAGCGCCGCCCCGGCCGGGGCTGCTTTCTGGGCTCGGGCGCGCTGCATGGCGCGGCCATCGAGTCCCACCTCAAGCTTCAGGAGCTGACCGACGGAGCCATCATCTGCCTCTGTGACACCTTCCTTGGCATCCGCCACGGCCCCCGCGCGGCGATCCGCGACGACACCCTCGTCGTCGGCTTCCTGTCCTCCGACCCGCAGGTGCGCCGCTACGAGCTCGACCTCATCCGCCAGAACCGCGAGCAGCGCCTTGGGCTCGCCCACCTGCTCGTCGCCGACCGCGCGGAGGGCCTCGGCGACCTCGCCGACCACGTCCTCGCGTTCGACCCCGAGGGCGCGCTCCGGCTCCCCGACCACGCCCTCCCGCCTGTGGTCACCATCGTCGGGCAGCTCCTCGGGCTGTTCGCCTCGCTCGCGCTGGGCCTGAAGCCCGACGACCCCAGCGCCGCGGGCACGATCAGCCGCGTCGTCCAGGGTGTCACCATCTACCCACGGGAGTCCCGCCGCCGATGATCCGCGCCGTGCTCTTCGACATGGACGGGCTTATCGTAGACACCGAGCCCATCCACTTCCAGGCCTTCCGCGCCCTCATGTGCGAGTACGGCCACGACCTGCCCGAGTCCGTGATGGCCCAGCTGATCGGCTTCGTCGAGGAGAAGAACATCCGGGACCTGAAGCGCATGTACGGGATCGAGGACCCAGTGGAGGAGATGGTCGCCCGCCGCCACGAGCACTTCATGCGGCTGATCCGCACCGAGCCCATCCCCGTCTTCCCTGGTTTCTGGGAGTTCAGCGACGAGCTGCGCCGCCGCGCGCTCAAGCAGGCGGTCGTGTCCTCCAGCGGCTCCGACCAGGTCGCCCTCATCCTGCGCCGGGTGTTCGAGGCGAGCGGCCGGCCCGAGTCACCCGAGGAGCGCTTCGACGCCATCGTCACTGGCAACGACATCGCCCGCAACAAGCCCGCGCCCGACATCTACCTGCGGGGGGCCGAGCGGGTCGGGGTACCGCCGCCGGAGTGCCTGGCCCTGGAGGACAGCCCGCCGGGCGTCCGGTCCGCCGCTGCGGCCGGCTGCATCGCGGTCGCGGTGCCCAACGACTACAGCCGGGGGCTCGAGTTCCCCGGCGCCCGCGCCGTCATCGGCTCGCTCCACGAGGCGGCCGCGCTGCTGGACATGTGATGGGAGAGCCCGTGGCCCGCATCGCCGTCATCGGAGAACTCAACCTGGACCTGATCGTGACCGGGGCGCCGCGGCTCCCGACGCCGGGCGAGGAGGTGATCGTGGGCGGGATGGAGCTCACCCTGGGCTCCTCCTCCGCCATCCTCGCCGCGCAGCTTGCCCGGCTGGGCGATAGCGTGCTCTTCGTGAGCAAGGTCGGCGGCGACGACTTCGGCCGGCGGGCGCTGGAGTTCTGCCGCGGGTGCGGCGTGGGCGCCGAGGCGATCGCGGTGGACAAGAGCATCGCCACCGGCCTCACCATCTCCATCGCGGTGGAGGGCGAGCGGGCGCAGCTTACGGTCATGGGCTGTATCGAGGAGATGCGCCTGGGGGATGTGGACTTCAGCCTGCTGGAGGGTCAGGACCACCTGCACATCAGCTCCTTCTACCTCCAGCGCAACCTCCGCCCCGACATCGGTCGCATCTTCGCCCGCGCGAAGGGGCTCGGCCTCACCACCTCGCTCGACACCGGCTGGCCGCACGAGGGTGAGACGAACGGCGATCTCACCGCCTGCTGGCCCCACCTGGACGTGTTCCTCCCCAACGAGGCGGAGGCCAGGCACCTCTCCGGCCGGCCGACAGTCGAGGAGGCGCTCGACTGGCTTGCCGAGCGCGTCCCCCTGGCCGTCGTCAAGCTGGGCGCGGATGGCGCCCTCGCTCGCCGGCGCGGCGAGACCGTGCGCCGGCCGGCCTACGCGGTCGAGGTGGTGGATACCACAGGCGCGGGTGACTCGTTCAACGGCGGGTTCCTCCACGCATACCTGGCCGGTCGGGGGCTTGCTGAGTGCCTGGACCTGGGCCTGGCCTGTGGCGCGCTCTCGATCCGCGCCCCCGGGGGGACGACCTCCCAGGCCGACCTCGAGGAGGCCGAGCGCTTCCTGCGAAGCGCCCCCCGTCTGCGGCCGCGGCCGCGCGGTTGAGCGGCCTCGGGGTCGCACCTCGTGGCGCCCATGTGGTAACCATACCGCGGGTGGGCCGGGGGAGAGCGCTATGGAGGGCTTCGCCGATCTGCTCGAGGACTTCCTCACCGAGCTGCGCGACGCACGGGGCGCGGCGCCCGGGACCCTGGCCGGCTATGCCGACGATCTGAACCAGTTCTCGGTCTTCCTGAGCGAGCATGGGATCGCCAGCCGTTGGCAGGAGGTCCGCCCCGCGCACGTCCGCCGCTTCCTCGCCCACCTCCACGCCGGGGGCTATGCCCGCGCCTCCATCGCCCGGAAGCTCTCCGCTGTGCGCTCGCTGTACCGCTTCCTCTTCGCCCGCCGCCTCGTCTCCGCGAACCCCGCCGCCGGCGTCACCGCGCCCCGCCAGCGGCCGCGGCTGCCCCGCTTCCTGTATCAGGAGGACCTCGTCAAGCTCCTGGCCGCGCCCGACCCGGGGACGCCCCTCGGACTGCGCGACCGCGCCCTGCTGGAGGTGCTGTACGCAACGGGGCTGCGGGTCTCGGAGCTGGTCAGCCTCACGGTCCCGCAGGTCGAGGGCGTGGACGAGCTGCGGGTGCTGGGCAAGGGCGGCAAGGAGCGTCTCGCCTTGTTGGGCCGGCCGGCCCGGGAGGCCGTCGCGCGCTACCTGGAGGAGGGCCGGCCGCATCTGCTCGCGCGGCGCCCACCCGCCGAGCGCGCTCGGGAGGAGCGCCTCCTCCTCAACCACCGGGGCGGGCCCCTCACCGACCGCGGGGTGCGGCGGGTGGTGCATCGTCACCTGCTCCGCGCTTGCGCTCAGCACGAGATCGGCCCCCACGCGCTCCGCCACACCTTCGCTACCCATCTGCTCGAGGCCGGGGCAGACCTGCGCGCCGTTCAGGAGTTGCTGGGCCACTCCTCCCTCGCCACCACGCAGATCTACACCCACGTCACCCGCGGCCGGCTCCGCGAGGTCTACGACCGCGCCCATCCCCGGGCGCGATAGCCGCCGGCTCACGAAGCGGGCCAGAGCTCCTCGTACGCAACCGCGACCGCGCAGAGCGACACGGGCACGCTCAGCAGCACGCCAAAGCCGAAGCAGGCGCTCCCCAGGATGTTGATGCCCACCAGCGCCGCGACGAACCCCAGGAAGCCGAGCACGTCCCGCTGAACCGTTCTCCGGCTCGCCTCCATCGCGTCCCAGAACGACAGCCCCCGGTCCACGATCAGCGGGATGGTGAACAAGTAGAGCGCGGCGACGATCACCCCTGGAATCACAAGCACGAACAGGCCCACCGCCACCATCAGCGTCAGCAGCAGCCCCGCGAGCAGGGCCTGCAGGAAGTGATCGCCCGCCGCGCGCACGCGGCTGAAGTCCACCCGGCCCGAGCGGGCGTGTCCCAGCACCACCCCGCACAACCCCGCGAGGCTGGGCCCGATGACCAGCGGCACCAGCACCCCCCGCTCCCCGGCCCCGCCGACCAGCCCAAGAGTGACCATCCACAGGAAGGTCAGCAACACGAGGGCCCACGGCGCGGACATGGTCAGCCGCCAGCCCGCCGCCAGCCAGCGGCCAACGTGGGCGACTCCGCCGGCCGCTGCCGTCGGCTGGGGGCTTGCTGCGCCCGATCCATCGAGAGGCCGCTGCTCGTCGCCGCTCATCTCACCCTCCTTCCGCCCACCACGCCGCCCTGGTCCGAGGCTTCATACGAGTACCGGGACCGGTGCGTTTCGCGCCCAAGCGCGGGGCGGAGACTTCGGGCGCGCGCCGGCGAAACCTGCCTCCGCGAGTGTGCGCAGAGGGCAGAGGGAGTGCGGCCCAGGCAGCGGGAGTCCGGCATCGGCACGGAGGTTGGCGCGATGGGCGGGCGCTCGCTGGATGCGGCGGGTCGGACGGAGGCGCGGACGGCGCCGCGTCTCGGCGCGCTGGCCCACATCGCGGCAGGCCGGGGTCGCGGGGGGAGGTAGCCCGCTCCCGCGGGTGTGAGGTGTGGACCGCGGCCGGAGAGCCGCCCCTACGGGGAGGACGGCTGCTCGGGCTGCGAAGGCTGGCCGGGAGGGCTGGGCTGCCCGGGCGACGCCTGCTCGGCGCCGGGGGCGCGACGCGCGCCCGGGCGCGTGCCGCGGCGCATGCCGATGGGCGCGCCGCGCCGAGCCTCCGTCATGTAGCGCATCTGCTGTTGCATCGCCTCCCGGATCTCCGCCTCTCTCGCCTCGTAGG
>Ga0209102_1001743_pt1 | contig 10836 bp, 9 predicted proteins | sample ConPoolayeHmetaG_FD_185483 | JGI IMG/M metagenome (GOLD analysis project Ga0209102, IMG submission 185483) | Hot spring microbial mat communities from California, USA to study Microbial Dark Matter (Phase II) - Cone Pool mat layer H metaG... ... | reverse complement strand
AGATGAAATATTATATTTAAGGTGAGGAGGGAATAAGTGTTAGAGATAATGATTCTATTTTTAACTCAGGATGAATCTTATAATCTCAATCAAACTTAGAGCGAGGAGGGGGTATGAGAAAGAACTTCTTTTTAATTATTTTGCTGGCAATCGGGCTAAATTATCCTTCAGGCATCTGTTTTTCAGACTGGGGCACTACGAAGAGGCTTACCTGGACTTCAGGCGACTCCCAAGACCCGGCCATAGCCATAGATTCAAATACCAACCTGCATGTCGTTTGGTGTGATTATACGGCCGGTAATTCTGAGATTTATTACAAGAGGAGCACGGATGGAGGCTTGACGTGGAGTGGTAGCAAGAGGCTTACCTGGAATTCTGGCAACTCCGTCTACCCGGCCATAGCCATAGATTCAAATAACAACCTCCATGTGGTGTGGCATGATTCGACACCCGGTAATGATGAGATTTATTACAAGAGGAGCACGGATGGGGGTTTGAGCTGGGGCGCTGCGAAGAGGCTTACCTGGAATTCTGGCAACTCCGGCTACCCGGCCATAGCCATAGATTCAAATAACAACCTCCATGTGGTGTGGGAAGATTCGACACCCGGTAATTCTGAGATATATTACAAGAGGAGCACGGATGGAGGCTCGACCTGGAGTGCTACGAAGAGGATTACCTGGACTTCAAGCGGCTCATATGACCCTGCTATTGCCATAGATTCAAATACCAACCTCCATGTGGTGTGGTATGATTGGACACCTGGTAATTATGAGATATATTACAAGAGGAGCACGGATGGAGGATCGACCTGGGGCGCTACGAAGAGGCTTACCTGGACTTCAAGTGACTCATATGACCCTGCTATTGCCATAGATTCAAATACCAACCTCCATGTGGTGTGGTATGATTGGACACCTGGTAATTATGAGATTTATTACAAGAGGAGCACGGATGGAGGCTCAACCTGGGGCGCTACGAAGAGGCTTACCTGGAATTCAGGAAGCTCCCAAGAGCCGGCCGTAGGCATAGATACAAATAACAACCTGCATATGATGTGGCGGGATTCAACGCCAGGTAATTATGAGATATATTACAAGAGGAGCACGGATGGGGGATCGACCTGGAGTGCTACGAAGAGGGTTACCTGGACTTCAGGCGGCTCATATGGCCCGGCTATAGCCATAGATTCAAATAACAACCTCCATGTGGTGTGGTATGATTATACTCCAGGCAATTATGAGATTTATTACAAGAAGGGGACATGAAGGAGAGAAAGAGGAGTTTGTGAAAAGTTAAGGGTAGCCTGAATAGGGAAAAGAGAAAAAAGGAATTCTCATATAAAAAAGTGTGCTAGGTCAGATACATCAGCGATACTTCGACATCATTCCGTTTTTGATTCATCGTTCAAATAAAATGATCATCCATCAAAGGAGGAATTAAATGATAAAAAAAATGTTCTTGGTAGTGGCACTTTTGTCAATTATTATTTTTATGATGAGCTGCAAGGTAAGTCCCAAAGAAGCACCCATAATATCCAGAGCCATTCTTTTTGGTAACCCTGACAAAGCCTCTCTCCAGCTAAGCCCTGATGGCCGGTATCTAAGCTTCCTTGCTCCTGTGAACAATGTCCTCAATGTTTGGGTTGCGCCCGCCGATGCCCCAGAAAAAGCCCAGCCCGTGACTAAAGACACTTTACGCGGCATCAGGATTTATTTCTGGGCCCACACTAACCAGCATATCATCTATTTACAGGATCTGGCTGGCGATGAAAACTGGCAGGTTCATTCCGTAAATATTGCCACCCAACAGGACAAGAACCTGACTCCCTTTGAAGAAATTCCCGGCCCGGATGGCAAGCCAATTTCTTTACCTAGCGGAAAGCCCCTTCGACCTCAAGCCCAGATTCGGGCTGTCAGTCACAAATTTACTGACGAAATCCTTATTGGTCTCAACAATCGCAACCCGCAATTTCATGATCTCTATCGTTTAAACATCCTAACCAGAGAAATGAGGTTGGTTGTCCAAAACGATCGCTTTCTTGGTTTTCAAATTGACGATGATTACCGTGTCCGCTTCGCGGCTCAAATGACACCTGATGGAGGTATGGAATTATTTGAGCCTGACGAGAAGGGCGGCTGGAAATCCGTAGATAAGATTCCCATGGAAGACATGATGACCACTAGCCCAGTCGCTTTTGATAAAACAGGAACAGTGCTCTACATGATTGATAGCCGGGGCCGAAATACGGCCGCTCTGATCGCTATTGACCTGAAAACAGGCGAAAAGAAACTCCTTTTTGAAGACCCACGAGCTGATGTTAGCCAAATCATCATTCATCCCACCGAAAAGAACGTGCAAGCAGTTGCTGTCGAGTTTCTGCGGACCGAATGGAAGATTTTGGATAAAGGCATAAAAGGAGACATGGAATACCTCCAATCAGTAACTGATGGCGATATCAGTGTGACCTCAAGGACGCTGGACGATAAGTTCTGGACTGTGGCTTTTATGGTTGATGATGGCCCTATCCAGTACTATCTTTATGATCGCCCTTCCAAGAAGGCCCAATTCCTTTTTACCAACCGTAAAGACCTGGAAGGGGTGAAACTTGCAAAAATGCATCCCGTGGTAATCAAATCACGGGACAATCTCAACCTTATCAGCTACCTAACTGTGCCCTATTGGAAAGACAGGGATAATGATGGTCGGCCCGACCAACCCATCCCTCTGATTTTATTTGTTCATGGCGGACCTTGGGCGCGAGATTCCTGGGGATTGAATTCGGTTCACCAATGGTTAGCCAATCGTGGCTATGCTGTCCTCAGCGTCAATTATCGGGGCTCAACCGGATTCGGCAAGGATTTTATCAACGCCTCGAACCTGGAATGGGCCGGAAAGATGCACGACGACCTCATCGATGCCGTTAATTGGGCCATCAAAGAGCGCATTGCTGATAAAAATAAGGTGGCCATTATGGGTGGAAGTTACGGTGGCTATGCCACCCTGGTTGGCATGACCTTTACCCCCGAAGTCTTTGCTTGCGGTGTAGATATTGTTGGCCCCTCGAATCTGAGGACGCTGCTGGAGACCATTCCCCCTTACTGGAAACCAATGATGGACATGTGGGCTACCCGAGTTGGTGACCCCCGCACGGAGGAAGGGAGGAAATTTCTTGATTCCCGTTCGCCCCTTACTTATGTCCATCGGATAAGCAAACCCCTGCTAATTGGTCAGGGAGCTAACGACCCGCGAGTAAAACAAAGTGAATCGGATCAAATCGTCAAAGCGATGCAGGAGAAGAATATCCCGGTGACTTATGTTCTTTATTCTGACGAAGGCCATGGCTTCGCCCGACCGGAGAACCGCCTTTCTTTCTTCGCTGTTTCCGAGCTTTTCCTCGCCCAGCATTTGGGGGGAAAAGCTGAGCCAATTGGCGACGATTTCCAGGGCTCAACCATCGAGGTCCCTCAGGGCGCTGAGCATATTCCTGGCCTGATTAATGCACTGCAGAAATAAACCTCTCTCTAATCCAGGTTGTAAAGTTGATGATAGGCTAAGGCAAAACTTATGCGCAAACAATCATTCAGTTGTCTATTTTCCTTTTCAGATCAGCAAGATTATGGTCGATGAAAAGGAGGATTCTCACGGCGAACGAAAAATTTGATTTCGTCTTTTTAAATCGATAAGCCAGATGATCCAAAAAGAAAGAATAAAGGTTCTGAATCAGAAAAGGGTAAGGAGGGGAGCCTACGTCCTTTACTGGATGCAAGCTTCCCAGCGAACCCTCTACAATCATGCCCTGGAGTATGCCCTTACCCGAGCAAATGAATTGAAGAAACCCCTCGTCGTCTTCTTTGGAATCACCGACCATTTTCCAGAGGCCAATGAGAGACACTATGCTTTTATGCTCGAAGGGCTAAAGGAGGTAAAGCAAGACCTTCGGGAGAGAGGAATCCAGATGGTCATTCTTCACCAATCCCCGGAACTCGGAGCCCTTAAGATGGCAAAAAAAGCCTCCCTCCTCATTGTTGATCGTGGATACCTTCGTATCCAGAGGCAATGGCGGCAGTTTGCGGCAAAACAGATAGACTGCCCGTTGATTCAAGTTGAAAGTGAGGCCATTATTCCTGTAGAAGAGGCCTCGTCTAAAGAAGAATATAGCGCCGCTACCTTCAGGCCAAAGATTCTGAGGAAACTTTCTCGTTTTCTTGCTCCCTTAGAGGAAAGGGAACCTTCGGTTTCCTCCCTTTCCATGGATTTTAATTCCTTTGAGATTGATGACCTTGAAAAGGCTCTTTCAAAACTTCAAATTGATCGAAACGCAGGGAGAGTCAACTATTTTCATGGAGGGACCAAAGAGGCCTTAAATCACCATCTCTGAACAATAAATATGAACTTGATGGGAGGGACCCGAATGGGTTTGCAGGCGTGGCATGGTGTTTTGGGAAACATGATCGGCCCTGGCCTGAGAGACCCATTTTCGGAACGGTGAGATATATGAATGATCAAGGTCTAAAAAGAAAATTTGACGCTGATGAATATGTCAGAAAAATTGGAAAGATTCCAAATTAAGCGGTGATTCAGACAGCAGACTCAATGCCTGTTTGCCAACAGCCCTGAAAAAATTGACTGGTCTTCCTAAGGTCTGAATGGCTTGAAGAAAATAAGAGGGCCGTAAAATTGGCCATCGATGGCCCTACTGGAAAGAGGATTATACAAGAAAGCGGTTAAAACTCGTCTTGGGCCTATTTGGAGAACAATTTCCTGAACTATACAAAGATCTAAGGGCTGAAGCCCTAAGGAAGGATCGCTATCTGGAGGTTAAGTTGTGCCGTTTTATTTTGCCCAAGACAGAAGGAGATGATGTAGAGAGCGACTGTTGTGCTGGCTGAGTTTTAAGATTATATGAACCGATCGGGAAGGCAGCAGCGAAGTGTTTTCGCCAGTGTCGATTCCACGCTGAAATTGGCGATCTCGCATCTGCTCGAGTTTTTTGTAGATTGGAGGCTTGACTGATGCTATATTATAAGAAGGAGATTACATGGCCGAGAAAATCCAGGAAGCTATGGATATAGGAGCAGAATTTGGTGCCCGTCACCTGAATTTCGTAAATCTAAAATACTTGTCCCAAGTCCCCAGTAGACTCCGCAGCGCAAACACCCATCGGTCGCCTCCTTTTCTAGCCCGTGGCAATCTGAACATGACACCCTGCCCATAAGTTTTCCAAATCATCATTCTCTATCTGGCATTTGACTGGTTGGTATTTAAATTGGTATCCGCACAAAATCATGGTAACAAGACAGTACCTATCAGATTTATTGTCTCTTCCCAAGCAGTATTTTGCTATCGATCCCTTCCTGAAAGGCCACAAGTCTTCATTTCCCCTATCACACATTCTGGGCGAGAAATCAAACGAGACATCAAACTGCTCAGGATATAAGTCACTTGAGACGAGGCCTATTTTCCGCATCTTTATATAGATTTTTCTTAAGTCTTGAGGACTATCGACATCAACTCCGAAAAGCTTCAAGAGAAGCGCAAATTCTAGGTATCTCCCGGCAGTTCCAGCCAAGACAATATCTCGTCTCGATCACCAAGAAGGTGGATAAATTCTGCGCTTAGTGTGCCTTCAAGGGATTTCACAAACATCACCTCAAAATGGCTTCCGGGCTTCAAATAATCTCTGAGAGCTGCCCACAATCTTTTATGAAATCGTTCCTGACTCAACCAATTTCGATATCTATTTTCCAGCTGAAGTTCATTATCCTTGCGCCGAAGGTTCTGAAGGAATTTCTGTTCCTGAAAACGAAAACTCAGCATTCCTCTATGAATCTGACTATAGGATATCAAATAAAGCAGGAAAGCCATTCTCCATGTTATCGAATCGCTTTCCCCTGTCGCTCTTAATAAGAAACGCTCATTAGCCGCGATATATGCCGCTATATTCTTCTGGTAGCGCAATAATAGCCCAAGGGTGCACGCTATGGATAATTGATGCATTCCAAATCTCGGTTTATATCTAATATTTTCCCCTTGCAGCTTCTGCCTTCGCGAAAAGTATTGATCTATCTTACCTTTGCCACTTTCTGTAATAGAAGTTAGTAGCTTGAAAACGCTGTCAATAGATTTTACGCTAGATAAACATTCAGCAACGACTTCTGCGAACACAGGGCCACCCCGATTTCAGACTTTCTCATATGGCCTTTATTGATCGGTAATGTAACACAGCCAATGAGTTAGGATTTTCCCCTTTCTTCCAGTGATTCAAAAACGGCGCCGGGTATTATCGAGCCGGATGAGCCGTAAGACCATCTTGCGTCATCTAACCATTTAATGATGGGCCAAATTTTTTGAAGCTTTGTTAGCGTGTCCATTTTTCGTCCAGTAGGTTAGCGTCCAGTGATGTTCGCCTTTTCGCTTAGGAGCTGGGCCATCGCTTTGGTGGCCCTCGGTGTTAACTCATTTTTTCTTTATTTCTTCTAAGACCTTTTTTATTAGATCCCTGTATTGATCCCTAATTGAAAAATTATCTTTCTCCCATTTATGCCGGGGATAATCATAGGTAATTACTTGGCGCAAAAAGTCATTCTTTTTCAAACCCAGTTTTGACGACATGACAGTTAGATAATAACCGACCTTAGATTCATCATAATCTGGATCAAAGTCTACAAACTCCTTTCTTAGCTGCTCGCGGGTAACCAATTGCTTTTTAAGCAATGAAGGCAGGAATATCTCCCGCATTCGCTTATTTGTAACCTTATCGCTTGCTAAACAATCTAAAAGCAACTGTTTTAGACGGGGAACGTCATACGCGCCGGGCTCATCGGACATCTCAATCTCAAACTTCTTTTGTTTTTTTCTTCGTTCTTGCTCTGTTTCTTCCGAGATTATAGAAGTTTTTGCGAGAAGCTCATCGCTGCTTTTTGTCTTAATATAGCTTAGCAAGATAGCATTAATGTTTACACCATAGTTATCAGAAAGCCATTCGATCATTCTCTCTAGTGATTCCTCAATGCCAAATCCTACAAGTACAATCCTCTGTGTGCTGTTTAAATTTATGCCTTCGAGATCTACATCGGGAAATTCTTCATTAAAAACTTCTTCAAGGCTCTTATTGGTGTATTTAAAACATACCTCGCTCAGTCGCTCAACACTTCAATCCGCCACATTAGATGCGTAATCAATCGCCTGAGATAGCGAATCACGAGGCAATTCGTCTCTTTTAATCTCGATTATGACGGTATTGCCTGAATTATCTATCCTGAGGAGGTCGATTGCTCCCGATTTTGTTGACACTTGACATCCGATAATAACGATATCATCAGCGATAATCTCCGGATTCGAAGCAAGCCACGGTTCAAGGTCATAAGGTTCTGTTCGGCCTTCTTTTTTAAGTGCTGTATCGATTGCTATTAATTTCCCTTCTATAATCTGCCAGATCTTAATTTCAGTGCCCGTGTCTTAACTTTCTCCTTTCCAATAAAATCAACAACGATCGGATTTTTCCAACCCTTTTGGCTAAACCTGGTCTTCGGCACCCTAACTTTCTTCGACCACGTCCGAGTACGCAAGTGCCGTCTCTATCACGGCGATAATCTTTCCTGGTATTTCATTTGCGGGATAGAGAGAGATGTATCCCCATTTGGATAAGCCCTTTTTCCAATATTTAAAATCTGTATCATTGTCCTGATTCCGTCCAACCCGAAGCTCAAGAAGAATATTTTTATTCCTAAAGTGAACCTTTGCAAATACTCTTTCCTTTTTAGACTGGAACGACCTTGATGTAGTATGCGCTGTAACTCCCTCTTTCTCTAAATGAGGCCGCAGGCTCGTAAAAAGATCTTTTAGATGAGGATGTCTCCCTAATATGTCCGCCTCGGAGCTTCCTGGGTGGACCGGTCTTTCAATTTCTTGATTGTTAACTTCGAGCTTAGGCACGAACAGAATCTCATCTTTTGATCCCTTTGTTAGTATGGAGGAGTACACGCGTATCCAATTTGTAATCGCATATATAGCATTTCGAATTCTTTCTTCAATATCGCTAACAATAAATATCATGAGAATTTCCGGCTCAAATTCTTCCAGGTCTGACCTCTTTGACAGAATGAACTTTTCTAAAATGGCCATATGCTTTTTGTCACTTACGAACCAACTTAGATAGTCCATCAATTGAATTAAAGCATCCTTTCCGAATTGTCCCCGCCTTTATACTCGATAAAGGCCGGCTGGCTATTTTCAGTATCAAAAGCGAGTGTATCGACCCTTCTCGTGTCCAAAGTGACTTCTGATGCGACTAGCACGAGGCCATGCTCGAGTTGAGATAAATCGGTTTTGACCGCTTTCTGGATATGTTTGTCTTTGAAATCGATGTCTTCAGGTGAAAGAACCTTAATATCCATGTTTGTCCTCCTTTTTTACGACTGTTGCTTTTCGTTTTTGATGCTAATAGACCGATCCGGTCTGATCGGTGCCAGCAATTTAATCAGGCTAACCACCTCCTTGATATTCTTTGAATTCTCTATAATGACTTCTGCGCATGGCCCGTTATAGAAATTTTGGACACCTTCTGATAACTTTTTAATTCTGTGCTTATGGATCTTTCTGCGTATTTCTTTTTCCGGTAACATAATAACTAAGCCAAATGTCTTTTTTCTAAATTTAAAGAACGCAATATTCTTTTTATAGACAATCGAGATATAATACTTCTGAGGATTAAATTTGATATCCTTATTGTACTTTAGCAGTTCCTTTTTTATCCTAAGATAGGTAGCTTTTATTTGTTCATTTAAACTCTCCAAATGAAACTCCTCAGAATATTGAGCCTGGATCTCAATATCTGATATCGGAGCTTCTAAGGCGACCTCGATAGTTTCAAATTCAGGATTAAGGAGATATATGCAATCTCTATTATTTATGAATTTTTTTAGAGTCAGGAGCTTTACCATTTTTCCCCATGTGTCGCTATAAGTCTCCATAATCTCGGGAAGTTCTCTTTTTTCTCCGTCCATAATCAATAGAATATTCTGGCTATCTTCCACCACATCTTTTATAAATTTATATATTTCCTTCTCCCCAAGGAAAGCCTTGAATTCTTGCTTTAAATCGGCGTCCGAATTGATGATCGAAAATATCTTTTCAACGAGTTCAGTTCTGTTCTTATCGCTTTTAAAAAAGGCAAAAAATCTCGTAATTTGAGGGAATACATGCCTATAGAAATCATGGCGGGCGAGTTCGATTTCAACCAAGTAGAAATTCGGACTCTCAAGATCTGTCAAATCAAAAAGAAATGCGTCTGGGACTGATCCTCCGAGACCTCTCGATTCAATTTTTTTCTTTACCTCAATATAAATTATGCTCTTTCCGAAAAATAGGCGGCTATTTAGGACAATTTCTTTTTCAAATTCATCTTCAGATTTATACTCATATTGCTTGTACTTGACATCATTCTTAATTAGAATCATCCCACTCCTCCATAGTCAATGCAAAATATTCTCAAAATTTCTCATACGGAGCAAAAAAAATCCTATTCCTCGTCCCATTCTTTTATTTCCGCGCCGATCTGCTGAAGAGTCTCTTTAACTTTGCTGTCCAGCGTTGTCCTGTCAAACCCCTCGCCCGATTTTGCCTCTATCTCAATGACAATTTTTGGACTTGAACCCTTGTCCTTCAGCGGCTTGATTACCCCGCTTACGATTGCCGCCAGTTTGTCCCAAGGGACTGTGGCCTTGAGACGTATGGTTCGAATGCCTGCCTTTTTTGTTTCTTCTTTAATTTTCTCTGGTTCCTTTTGTTCCTCCTCCCCAGGCGGATATCCTAGTCCTTCCTCTTTTTTCTCTTCCTCCGCCTTCAGCCTTTCTGCAACCTCTCCTCTCAAGACAATCGAATCCATATTCGGCTCGACGAGCTGACGGAAGAACACTTGCTTGTCTTCTCGCAATCCAAGCAGGCCATTCTTAACGCCCTCTCTAATCGTTTCCTTCAAAACTTCCTCATTCTGAGGCACTGCCATGCCGGGTGTCTTCAGATGAAGCTCGAATATATCCCTCAGAGCCTTCTCATTTTCATCCCTGCCAAAAGTCCGTTCTACAATATATTTCGGTGTCAAATGGCTGAGGACCTTCTCCAGGTCTTTCAAAAACTGCAATACCCTTTCCGAAATCGTCTGGTCGCCGCCTATTGTGGGAATGCCCATATCCTTCCACACAATCCCGGCCTCTTCCAAAATCGACAAATGGCGGTACGCCGACAGAATCTTAAAAGGCAGCTCTTTTTCTGACTCCTTCAACCTCTTTTTCAGCTCTTCCTGGCTCTGTGAAGTCAAGCTCTCTAACACGAACTTATCGTTCTGAATATCTCTCAAGGCCAGCAGCCTTCGCATGGCTTTTTCCACTAACATCTGCTGATTCTCGTCCATAGCCAGAATAAAGAGAGTGTTCCGGTAAACTCTAAAACCAATCCCGGCCTTTTCATAAAGCTCCTCTGCCGCGCTCTTTTCCTTATCGGAGCCATGCACATAAGCAGGGGAAAGAAGGACAATCTTAAGATTCTTGTTGTCTGATATGTCCGAAGAGCTCTCAGGCCAAAGATACACCTCCATCGCCCTGCCCGCGCACCTCTGTATGGCATTTTTCATTTCTTCCCGTATTCTCTCGCCCGAAATTGTCTCCTCTCTATCCACAATGACTCTGTTGAGGTTGGGCTGATTGCGGAACGCATATTGCTTTTTTTCTGAATGGAAATACCAGAGCTCATCTTCCAATTTCGAAATCGCATCGCCGACAATTGTCGCCGGGATTCCCTCCCTCAATAGCGCAACTCTTATTCTGGGCAGCGATG
>Ga0209102_1001742_pt1 | contig 10845 bp, 12 predicted proteins | sample ConPoolayeHmetaG_FD_185483 | JGI IMG/M metagenome (GOLD analysis project Ga0209102, IMG submission 185483) | Hot spring microbial mat communities from California, USA to study Microbial Dark Matter (Phase II) - Cone Pool mat layer H metaG... ... | reverse complement strand
TGTTTAAATCGTTCGAGCTATTTGGAGATTCATCTTTCACTCCTTTGAACCAATCGGAGAATTTTTTAAAAACCGTATCCTTCTTTATGAAGTGGTATTGCCTTACAACATTTTTCATATTCCTTTTGATTCTTCATCGCCTATTCCTCCTCCAAAAAGTTTTTGGAAGAAGTTTAGACGATGTTAAATTTGGTTTATGATTTTATGATATAAACCAATAAGGATTTAGAAGGGAGGATTCAATGAAAGGAGTTCAGTTTGTGGTTGATGATTCTGGGAAGAAGAAAGCGGTCCTAATTGACCTTGAAGAATGGGGAGAGCTTTGGGAAGATTTTTACGATGCGTTGGTCTCCGAATCCCGCAAGAATGAGCCCACGGTGCCATGGAGTGAACTGAAGGCGGAAATGGAGCAAGGGGCGCGTAAGGTTGGCTGAGTATAGGGTTGAGTTCGTTAATTCGGCGGCCAAGGAGTTTCGTTCACTGCCAGCCGACGTCAAAAAACGGATTGGATTGACCGTTGATTCTTTGCACAACAACCCGCTCCCTTCTGGCGTTCGTAAACTTTTAGGACACAAACGGCTTTACCGTATCCGAGTAGGCCATTATCGAATCATTTATGAAATTCATGACCAAGAAAAATTGATTCGCGTGACAAGAATACGCCACAGGCGGGAGGCGTACCGATAAAAAGACAGTCAAGAGTTTTCGATATATCGAAATATTATTTATACCCTCTTAATACAAACAGGAACCACTAGGTATAAAATAATTTGGTGTCAGGCCTTGAAAATTGACAAATTCTCTACTTCTTAATATGTCTCTATCCATGGGAAAACCAATAAGAATAGAATATCTTGGCACTTTATACAACATTACCAGCAAAGGAAACGAAAGAAAACATCTTCTTGAACGATGGGGACCGGATAAAATTTCTTTAGATCCTTGAAGATTACTATGACCGCTACAGAATTCTGACCCAAAACTATTTTCTGATGGATAACCATTATTATCTGGTTTTAGAGACGCCAAAAGGGAGCCTTTTCAGAGATGAAATCCCCAAAGCGTGATTCAGTTCAACTCAGGGTGTTGGCCATAATAGAGAACAATGATTTTGACGCTCATCATTAAGTGTGTTGGTGGTGTTTACCTGAAGGAGACGAGTACTCGAGTCATTGAAATTGATGAAGAGGCTTCTCTTTATGACTTACATGATTCAATTCAAGATGCTTTTGATTTTGGACGGGATCACCCATTTGATTTCTTCTTGGCGAGCACCCCGTCTCCCTACGCTGTTAAGAAAAGGCTGACTGAAAAGGAGAAATGGGAAGATAGAGAGCATGACTTTCTTGAGACACCTCTGAAGAACATCTGGCCGACTGGTCAGAAGAAATTATACTATCTTTTCGATTTTGGGGACAAGTGGATTTTTGAGATTCGCAAGGCACGAGGGGTAAAAGAACCGGAGTGTGGAGTTAAGTACCCCAGAGTGATTAAAGCAATTGGCGCCAACCCGGAGCAATATCCAAGATTTGAAGAATGAAAAGGGAAATGGCCAACAATTCACTTTAGTACCTGCCTGCTTCGGGAAAGGATGGCTTATAGCACCGCTGACATTGCTCGTTAAGCATACGTAAAGGAGAGATATGGACAAGGTCAATTTCATTTATACTGAAGTGGGAACTGACATCATTGTTTCTCTCTCATTTGATGAAGGAACTGAATTCGGAATAGATGGGTTTACAATAATAAGAACCCCAAAATACGAATTCTTTTTATCACCCCATGAAAGGGGAGGTTGTATTAATTGGGATGAAGAAACTGATACCCGGGAGATTATTAAAGAGATCAGTTGTGAAGGTAATGAAATAACATTTGTGTCAAACATTCGGTCATACCAATTTGATATTTCAAAAGTGAGTAAAAAGGAAATGGATGACTTTTGGAAAACAATTGAAAAAATGAATTTTGACTGTAGCATAAAAATTAACCAGAAGATAAAATAATGCCTAATAAAACACTCCAGCGCCTGCTTGTCCTCAGGCAGGGATGGCCTACAGCCAATGCTGATTTCTAACGTCAGCCATAATTAAGATAAATGGACCAAGAAACAATTGAAATATTAAAGGAATTCGGCTTGGCTCTTGTAGAGAGGGAGCATCAATTTTTTGAAGATGAGTCAATTGATAATTCGGAATATGTTTCAGCCATTGAGAGAATAGCTGATGCGGCTTATGAATATTTGATAACGAAGGGGGTCGGCACTGAGGTAAGTAGAAAAGTTAGAAATGAGTTGATTAACCACGGTAGAGAATTATTTATTAAAACATGGATGATTCCACTTGATGTAGATGAAGAACCTCCAGATGAGAAGGAGGCTCGAAGGACTTTTAATCAGTTGTTAAAAAGAAGATAGGAGACTGGTTAAACAGTTACTCCAGTGGATGGCTTCAGCCAAAACTGATTTTAGTCTTTGGGAAAAAATAATAGAAAAATATTTTTCCATGCCCTTGAGTAGAAGCTTGAGTTTAAAGGGGGTGAAAGGCGATAAATGAAAAAAATGTATATTTTAATTGTTGTGGTTTTAGGATTGACGCTGATAGCAGGCGTTGTTGTGACTAACTCTCAAGAACTAAAAACCAAAATAGGAACCGTAACGGGTTTTAGTAAGAAATGGCTTACGATAAAAGACGACGAAGGAAAGGATTATAATTTCAGAGTTGGCCGAGCCACCTCATATCAACCTGAGAGGTATCCAAAGGTAGGTGAGCGGTCACTATTTTTAATTCGATGATTTTTCGATGAAGGCATCGCGGAGGAGCTTGCTCTGCCTGAGGAAGGCTTGGCGGGGGTTTTTGGTATCCTTCATGAGAGAAATCTCTTGTGTAATCAATCTTGTAAGATTGAGAAGATGGGTCTCTGATTTTTTTGCCTCCCTTTGATAAAGAGGATGTTCTCGATTGATATAGATCACGGTTCCTTCGGTAAAGGACTCAGGCCCCTCTTCTCCAAAATCATCCAGACACACAGACACCCCCATCTCTCCAAATTTCATTCTCTGGACCACGGCATTAGGGGTGAGCCTTTTCACCTTGGGAGATCTTTTCCTCACTTTCTTCTTAAGGATTTGATCCTCCTCCTTCTTTTCTTCCGAGAGGAGGTTAACTTCTTTAGACTCTTCTCTTTCTGATTTCGTTGAGGTGGAAGCTGCCCCACCTATGCCTCCTCCCTCTCCTCCATAGGGGATAGCCCCAAAGGGGGAAAGATCAGGATTGAGAGCAAGAGCTCGATGGACCCTCTGGAGCGCCTCTTTTAAAGTTTTCGTCGCTTTTCGTTTCTCTTTTTGACCAGCCAGTCTTTTAAGAATCTCCTCCACTTCATGGATGACTTTGTCCATCACTTTTTTGAAGGCCTGGTACTGGGGGCTATCCAGAATAAATCCGGTCCGATCTGTCGTGACAGGTAAAAAGTCCGCATAAACCTCTCCCGAAATCCTCGAGGCCATCTTTCCCCATTGTTCTAAACCAAAAAGTTCCTTTTTAATCGTGACCTGTTTGACCTTTATATCGATTCCTAATTTTTCAGTAGAGGCCGAGGATGAAGGAAGAACGACGATTTCTCCATGAACAGGACCGAACTCTGTTCCTTCGAGAAATGGAATCCGATGCCCCGAGAGACTCCTTGGAGTAATTCTCATCCCGTTGAGCCTGACCACAAAGTTCGGAGCCTTTAGAGGGGTTCCTTCGATGATCTTCCGAATCACTTCTTCAGGATCAAATTTTCTGGTCAGCCTGAGGAGTCGAACAGTCGTCCCATTTCCCCTTTCTCGGTCAGGGGGAAGGATCTCGAGAGGAAGGTTCCATTGGTCTCCTTCTTTTTCCCACTCTTTTTTATCGAAGGTGACTTTGGCGGCAAAATTACCCTTCTGAGTATAGACCTCGAAACATTCACACGCAGAGAGGCTTGCAAACTTCCCAATCCCAAATTGACCAATCAAATCTCGTTGAAAAACGGGGGATTTAGCCTTGATCAGTTTTTCAGGAGAGCCTATATTGAAGTACTGTTTCAACCCTTCACGGTCCATTCCAGAGCCGTTGTCTCTTACCTCGATCCATTCGTCGGTCATTCGAATATCCACCTCTGTAGCATCGGCATCGTAGGCATTATTCACCAACTCCCGAATGAGTTCGATACTCTCCGAATAGAGTTTTTCTCCAATGGTGATGAGGTGACTTTTATCGACTGTAACTGGAAGGTATTCCATCAAAAAAGCCAAAAATGGTCCCAACGGGATTCGAACCCGTGTTTTCGACGTGAGAGGCCGATGTCCTAGGCCACTAGACGATGGGACCTCCACTGTCCAAATTAACCCACAGAACATCAAAAATCAAGAACAAATTGAAATGAAAAAGATTTTCTCTTATAATCGCTGCGGAGAGAATTCCAATGATCCCTCTTCGAGATGCCATTCGATCAAAGACCTTCCCCATTGTCAATACCCTGATTATCCTTTTGAATGTGGTCGTCTTTTTCTGGCAGCTCACCCTGGGTCCCAGACTCAATGAGATCCTATTTCTTTATGGAATTGTACCTCTTCGATACTCCGACCCCCAGATCGCCCTTCAATTCACAAGATTTGAGCAGTTATTCCCGTTTATCTCTTCCATGTTCCTTCACGGTGGCTTATTCCATATCCTTGGAAACATGTGGTTCCTTTATATCTTTGGAGATAATATCGAGGAACGGCTTGGTCATATTCGTTATCTCTTCTTCTATCTCCTTTGTGGAGTGGCTGCAGGGTTGGTCCATTTATTGACTAACTGGGGCTCCAAGATCCCCACCATCGGAGCCAGCGGGGCCATCTCTGGAGTCATGGGGGCCTATCTTCTTCTCTATCCCCATTCGAGAATTCTTACCCTTCTTCCAATCTTCTTCTTTATTCAGTTCGTAGAGATCCCTGCTTTTGTCTTTCTTGGATACTGGTTTCTGATTCAGCTCTTCTCTGCAAGCCTGACTCCTAAAAATGTGGGAGGAATTGCCTTCTGGGCTCACGTGGGAGGGTTTGTGGCGGGTTTTATCTTTGTGAAGCTCTTTGATTGGGCACCAAAAATAGGTCTGGATGACGGCCTTCGCCAATATACAGAAAGGAAGAGGTCTCCCCGTCTTCAACCCATCTATCCCCAAATTCTCGAAGAAGATTTAGATGTCTACGGAACACTATGGCTTACCCCCGCCGAGGCAATCCGGGGGACGCGGAAACTCATTTCTATTCCACAGGGATTGCGGAAAAAAAATATTATTGTCACCGTCCCCCCGGGGGTGGAAGAAGGGACTCGATTACGTTTAAAAGGTTTAGGAAAGATCGATGAGGAAGGGAATCGAGGAAATCTTTTCCTGGAAGTGCGAATCTTAGATTAAAGGCCTTCAAGGGACGCTTTCATCAATGATGATCCCATCTTCTTCAACGTTGAAACATCCTCTTTCTTATTTTTTCGAACCTGAGACAATAGGTGTCATTGGATTGCTAAGGGAAGGGTTTTTTGGGGGTTATGTCGTTATCAAGACACTGCTAAAAAACGGATTTTCAGGGAAAATCTACCCCGTCCATCCTTCTTATAAAGAAGTCTTGGGCTTTAAAGTATATCCCTCGATCAGGGAGGTTCCATCTCCTGTAGATTTAGTCCTGATCATTACAGGGAATCGCTCCGTTCCTCAAATCCTCAGGGAATGTGCTGAGAGAGGGGTTAGGGCAGCCATCGTCGTATCGGATGGATTCGCGGAAAGGGATGAAGAAGGAGCTAAGCTCCAGAAGGAGATTACAGAAATCGGGAAAAAGGGTGGGATTCGAATCCTGGGTCCAAATACGGCCGGAATAGCCAATCCCTCCAAAGGCGTTCTTCCCAATCCCTATGAATTGGGATACGATAGATTGAAATCGGGGGGAGTGGCTCTCTGTGGACAAACTGGAATGATTAATCCTCAGGCTTTTCCTTACGGGGATTTAGGTTACGGAATAAGCAAGATCTGTGATTTTGGGAATAAATGCGATGTCGATGAATGCGATCTAATGGAATATCTCGGGGAGGATCCGGAGACAAAGGTCATCGTCTTTTATCTTGAAGGGATCCGGGATGGCCGCCGATTGATGGAGGTTGGAAGAAGGGTTCGAAAAAAGAAACCTATCCTCGTCCTAAAGTCGGGTCGAACCGAAGAAGGGGCAAAAGCCACCTCCTCTCACACAGGAGCCCTTGCGGTAAACGATCGGATATTTGATGCGGTCTGCAGACAGGCAGGGTTTCTTAGGCTTGAAAGCTTTGGAGAACTCTTTGAATTACCTAAGATCTTTGAGAGCCAAAACCTTCCAAAGGGAAATCGTTTTGGAATGGTAACCTTTACCGGAGGGGTTGGAGTCCTGGCCATGGATGAAGCCATTCGACTGGGCCTGAGACCTTCGATCCCGACGGCTGAAACGATAGATAAATTGAATTCAATCTATCCGAATTTAGGAAAAACCGTGATCGATATCGGACCTCCTATGGCTGCTGTCAATGACTATCTTTCAATCTATCCCAAAATCATGGAGGCCGTCCTTAATGACGAAAATATCGATTGTCTTTTCAACGTGATCTGGACAGGTCCCAGCCGAGGGTCCATAGAGGAGTATATAAGGATTTATCGTCGATTAAAGGAAATCAATGAAAAAACAGTAGCCACCTGGATCTATGGTCCAAGGATCTCTTTGATTCAAGAATTGACTTTCAGCCTCGAAGAAATCGGTTTTCCTGTTTTTAAAGATCTGGATATGGCTATAAAGGCACTGGCCTTAGCCTCTCGCTATAGCCTCATCAAAGGAGCGGATAGGGATGAAGAGGATTTCGATACTTGATCAAATAAAGAAAGAAGGAAGGACCGTTTTAACCGAATTTGAAGCGAAAACTTTTCTCAAACAGGAGGGAATCCCCGTGGTGGAGACTCGTCTTTCGAAGACGCAAAAAGAAGCTGTCTCCATTTCGCAGAGGATGGGATTTCCTGTGGCCCTGAAGATTTCCTCCCCAGAGATTATCCATAAGAGTGATGCAGGAGGGGTAAAGCTCTCCTTAAAGAATGCTCGAGAGGTAAAGGTCGCTTATCATGAGATGATGGAAACGATAAGAAAAAAGTATCCCAAAGCCAAGATTCAGGGGGTCACGGTTCAAAAAATGGCTGCCCCCGCAACAGAGGTTATTGTGGGAACGAGCAAGGACCCTCAGTTCGGACCTTTCATCATGTTTGGACTTGGTGGGATCTTCGTTGAGGTATTAAAAGATGTCTCTTTTCGCATCATTCCCATTACCAGAAGAGATGCTCAAGAGATGATCCAGGAGATCAGAGGGTATCCTCTCCTTTCAGGGTATCGTGGAAGAGAACCTGCCAGTCTTTCTGCTCTGACCGAAATCCTGTTGAAGGTTTCCGGATTGATGGAACGATATCCTGAGATTAAAGAATTGGAACTCAATCCTCTTTTTGCGTATAAAAACAGAGTATTGGGAATCGATGCCCGAATCCTCCTTGAAGGGGAATAAAGATGACTCCAAGGGCTTGTAAGGCTTACTATTATGGAGGTCTTCCGATCAAAGGGACTCGCCGAAAAGGAAAACTCTGGATCGAGGAGAGGACCCTTCGTTTTTCCGTTCCCGAAGGAAAGGGAGGGGAGAAGATCGATTTGAAAATCCCTTTCCCTCGAATGGAGAAGATCTTTCTCACGAGGGATAATTATTATGGAGCCGATACCCTTCTCTTCAATCTTACCTTTCAGGATGAGAAGGAGAAGACGTTTACCCTCCGATTCGCACCCGTTGCATGGATACCAAGACGAAGGATCGCCCTGCAGAAACAGTGGTTTGACTATTTAGCCAACCTCATCAACTCGGAAGGGAGAGCCTCTCCCCTCTCCAATAGGTAATCCTTATATTCCTGGTAATTGGGTTGAACCCACATCGGAGTGCCAAAGATTTCGTGCATCATGATGTTGAAGGCGATTTTGGTGATGTAGAATCGATGATGATGCCTGAGAATGGGATTCCTTGAAAAGAGTTTGATGAGTTCCCTGGGCCTCCAATAGTAACGCCTCATCATATTCTTATAGATAAAATTGAGTTGTTCAAGGTCATCGACTTCACGGGTAGGCATGACCGCATGGAGATAGTCATAGTTTCGGTACTCCCAATCCTTGATCCTTCCCATCTCCTTCATTTTATAGAAGAGGGGAGTTCCAGGAAGAGGGGTAATGATATTGAGCCCAAAGTGATCGACATATTTTCCGAAGAATTTTAGAAAGGCGTCTCGATCCTCCTCCGTTTCTTCCCAATGGCCGATCAGCAAGGTAGCCATCACCATCAATTTATGTTTTTTGAGAAGCTTCATTGCCTTCAGGGCCTGTTCTACGGAGTGGCGTTTATTGATGTCCTTCAGCACCGAATTGGTGTGATATTCCAATCCTAACATGAACTGATAGACTCCGGCTTCCCGGTAACCATCGAGGAGATCTTCGTCGCGAAGAATCAGGTCGGCTCTCGACTGAAGCCAGAATCGTTGGTTCGTCTTTCTTTTTAGCATCTCCTGGATGAATCCGATTCCTTGTTCACGAGTCACGTTGAAAGTATTGTCTCCTACATAGAAGATCTCTCGGCGATAGACCTCCTTGAGAAGTTCTAACTCCTCTCCAATCTTCTGGGGACTCTTTCTTCTCCACTTCCTTTTATAAAAGGCAGATTCAGTGCAAAAGGAGCATTCCCAGACACACCCCCTTGAAAAATTGACCACCAATCCTCGGTGACCTTCGGATGGCAATCCCACATAAGGATGTTCCATTTTTGCCAGGTGATAGGCAGGCAGAGGCAGGGTATCGAGGTCTTCGATGAATGGTCGATCGCCGGTATAAACAAAATTTCCTTTCTCATCAAGATAGGCGAGCCCCAGTACCTTGGAGAGATCCTCCTTCCGCTCGAGAGCCCTGAGAAATTCCGTGAGAGTAACCTCTCCCTCCCCTACACAGATATAGTCAATGGCAGGACAATCCCTCAGGGTCTCCTCAGCCATAAAGGAAGGATGTTCTCCTCCCATAATAATAATGGCTTTGGGATGGATGGCTTTGATGAGATTGGCCGCATTCATCCCATCATAGATGAAGGCGGTGCAATTGACCGAGATTCCAACGACCTCTGGCCTCTCCCTTCGAATCTTCTCTTCAAGATCTCCCCAGGGATTCTCATTCAATGTGCAATCCATGTAGTCGATCTCAAATCCCTCTCTCTCGAGATAGGCAAGAAGTTGAAGACATCCAGGGGAGGGGACCCAAGCCCGAAGAATAGTCCAGATCTTATGAGGGGGATCAACGAGTAAGAACCGAATGGTGATGCCTCCTTTTATCTGTGATTCAGGGATTCTTTACTCTTCCGCCATTCAAGAAGTTTGAGAAGAAGGGTTCTCATCATCGGGAGTCGAAAAAGAGAATGAGAGATCGGGATGTCATAGAGGTCTCCTGAGATCAGTTTTTCTGAGAACTCCTTTACTCTATGGGCAGCCTTCTGGGCCTCCTCTTTCTTGACCTCCGCAACCTTTTCAAAAACCTTTTCACAATACCCGCAGGAGGAACAGGAGGTCTGATTGCAATCATTCTGCTTGAAATGGTCGAGGAATCCATCCAGTTTCTGATTATTCAATTGAATCAAGTCTCTCATCTCCAGATCGAAGACCTTTTCTAACTCAGAGATTTTGAGGATATTGATATGCCGGGGCTGGATAAAATATCTCAGATGGATTGGAGTAAAGGCTCCTTTTCTCGGGAGGGTGAAGAGATCGAGAAGATTCCCCTCATAGCGACGCCTCTCATAGGCCCTTACATGTTCTATGAGAAGAGGAGTTCGTTTAAAACGTTCTGTAATTTTGAAATGATCATAACCCATGGCCTCATAGATGGAGAGGTCCTCAGGCCTAATCCAGGGAGATTTAAGGAGTTCTACAGGATCGGATAGCTTTCGATAAAGACAAAGGTAGCCTGGATATTGAAGATAACAGTACTCCCCTTCCTCTCCTTCCCGGGAGGCATGGCCATCATGGTTGACATGTTCGAAATTGTAAGGGCATTGCCAGAGACAGATGTTGTTGACAATGAGTTCCAGATGACACTTCACCGCTTTTCGAATGGCCTCAAGGGTTTTGAAGTCCCGGTTGATATGTTCATCAATGATAATCTCCTCCACCCCCATATCTTCATATTGGAGGGCTTTTCTGACGGTATTGACACGGGCTGTCGTGGAGATTTTTACTTTTAGATGGGGGAAGTGCTTACGGACCAGATCCACGAGATAAGGAATTCCGACAATGACGGAATCTGCCTCTGCCTGGTCGATCCACTCCAAGAGATCCATCAATTTTCTGAATCCTTTTTTAGAGTACTGGAGGTTCCCAAGACAGGGAGCATTGAGGAGATAACTGAATTCGAATCCTCTCTCATGGCAGGCCTGAATATATCTTTCTACTTCCTTTCGTCCCACTTGAGGAAGAACAAAGCCAGGACGTGCCCCTCCGACAATATCGAATGGAAGTTTTCCGAAAAGGGCATCGACGGAGCTCCCTTTGATTTGATCCAGGAACGTGATATCCCAATTGGCTCCTACACGAAGTTTCATTATTTCCAAATTAACACGTCTATGGACATCGTTTCAAGAGAAACCCTTCTTTAATATCTCTCACTCAGATGGGGAATAAGCCCGAGAGGGGTATTGGAGAAACCCAGAGTGCGGCTACCTTAAATGGTCCATAGAAATCCTTACTTTGGTTGGTTTTAATCAGAAGCCCATTTCAACG
>Ga0209102_1001741_pt1 | contig 10846 bp, 8 predicted proteins | sample ConPoolayeHmetaG_FD_185483 | JGI IMG/M metagenome (GOLD analysis project Ga0209102, IMG submission 185483) | Hot spring microbial mat communities from California, USA to study Microbial Dark Matter (Phase II) - Cone Pool mat layer H metaG... ... | reverse complement strand
TGATTGAGGTTTGCAGTAGGAATTCCTCCATTGGAGCAGAGTATGGCATGACCAATGTCCTTCACATCGTTTACTAAACAGTGAAGAGAATACAAATGCTCCTCTACTTGCCTACATATGTTTTCCATGCTTTCTCCAGCCAATTGCGGTTTTTTAGCGAGTTTGTAAATAGTCTTGTTTCGGTTTGGCTATAACTTTTCCGCACTTCCCAAAGTCTTCAAAAAAGATCAATTGAGGAAAATCCTAACGCAGTCCCTTTTCGGCACGTCCTACTATGTAGTTAATCAGCCTCTTGGCGAACCATCCCGTTACTCCTTTGTATTGCATTGTCACTTGTTTGATTATGGACAGTCTATCGTAGAAAAGTCTAATGTGCTGAATTTTGTCATGGCTGAATTCAAACACGGTAATGGCGAGCATTTCAAACTTCTTGCCTTCAGTCCAGCCTTCGTCGATGTCTTCGGCAACAGCTTTATTCTCTTTTACTATTAATCCAATTCCAGAACGTGTAGATTTCATAGTCGGCATAATCTGAGTATCCCAAGTCAAGACACGCCTTAGCTCTTCCTTGCCTTTGAAAGTGCCCACAGGCGAAACCCAGACCGCATCCTCTGCAAAGAAAGAAAGCATCTTCTCCACATCTCTCTTCACGAACGCTTCACCAAAACCATACACAACACTCCTAATCTTTTCCTCAGACACACTATCACCCCTTTGACTCTCATGTTCTGATTAACGCTTCGTTTCAGCTATAACCTTTCCGCAAGATCAACATAAAAGTGCGGGGGATGGGATTTGAACCCACGCAGCCCTGTGGCATCAGGTCCTAAGCCTGACTCCTTTGACCAGACTCGGACACCCCCGCCTACCAGTCAAACCCAAATTGTGTTCTCTTTTATATTTACTTAACCATTAAAGCCAAAACGGAATCCTTAAAACATAAAAAACTGCTCTGACACTTAAATAATTGTGCCAATTGCCTCGGTGGCCTAGTTGGTTAGGGCATCGCCTTGGTAAGGCGGTGGTCGCGGGTTCAAATCCCGCCCGAGGCTCTTCTCAGAAGTACCTAGCCCCCTTATATATACATTGAACTTTTTCTTCAATTGTAAAGAGAATAAGGTTGTTTTAAACGCAAAGTTAAAAGTGCAACTGCACATACTATAATAGTGTGAAACTGTTTGTGAGTAAGCGTAGACTTTTTGACAGAATCGAATGTCAAAATTGCATTTTCAAGAGAAGCAACTATTGCTGGAGCCAATGTCCATATAACATATGGAAAAGAGAACAATACTAAGCAAAAATTATGCTTGTGTCTGCCATTTTTCCTGCAGAAATTTCGGTATATCTGAAGAGTCTTTGGGTCCCACAAGCACTTGCCAACCGCTTAATTCCTCAATTTCTCCGCTTAAGCGTGCAGATTTGCCAGGAATTATCAGTTTTCTATGCTTAACTTTGCTTTCAATTCCAGAGGTCTTCAATGCATCTGCAATCTTTTCCGCTGTCAATTTTCTTCCAGCAACAGCACTATCCACGGCTATGCCTTCAGTGTCCACAACAAGCAAATACGCGTTAACTTTAGCAGACTCAATATCAGATGCTACCGTGTAATATGTTAACGCAAAGTTTGTCGTAAACATTACAGGCGAATTTTCATCTGGCGTACCAAACACTTTCAAGCCTGGTTCAACAGCTACAGGCTTTCTTGGGTCTGTGTAAATGTTTTGTCTCAATATGACGTTTGGAAGAAGCGACCAGCCGTCAACACTGTGCAATATTATAATGTCAGCGAAGCGAACAATAAGCAAAGAAGCCAAATAGGCTTCTCGCCACTTAGCAATCTCCTCTGGAGCTTCACCCTTTTCCATCCAAACAGCCATAGGCACGCCAATCAAAGGAAAACCGCAAAGCTCGTCGCCTTTTTTGCATGCAGCTCTACGAAGCATCGTGAAATTATTCAGTGCATCGGCCAAACCGTCGCTTGGGAAAGTGCCTGGGTCAAGCATTAAATCTTCAACACCGTATGAGAGTAGGGTCTTTGTTAAAGATTTGAGTAACTTGAGATTATCTGGCGCAAAAACTGTTAGTGGACAATTATATTTTATTGCGAGTTCTGCCATCTTTTGCCAATTATCCTTTGTCGCTGCATACAATAGAGGTCTTGTTTTTGATGCAACCATTAAGCCTGCCTCAAGAACTTTTGGATTCAGTGAGCAAAGAATCAAAGGCAAATTAGTGTTTTCAATAATTTTTTGCACTGTAGCCTTAAACTTTTCTGGATTATTTGAAGTGGAGCGTACGGCAATCATGTCAAGCCTTAAAGTTTGCCCAATATATTCAAAGTTAAACTGTTCTGTTCGTTTTACCCTCTCTAACATTTCCTCTTCAGCCATTTCATCAGTAACATCTATGGCAATTGCAGTTGGATTAAAATAAGTGAATTCATGACGATACATGACCAATTTTCCGCCAACTTTCACAGTTCTATCGCCTGCACCAATGACAATCTCTTTCACAGCGGGTTTGAGCATCTCCTTCAACTGTGCATAAGCTTTTGCAAACTCCTTAGTTAGAAGTGGGGAACATTTTTCAATTGGTACTTCACGGTTGACAACTTTTGTTGCAAAAGCCATGCAGTTCTCCTCGCCGCATTCTTTACAATTTGTTCTAGGCAAAAGCTTGTAAACATCAATGGGACTTAACTCTCTGATACCCGCCTTTCCTTTAGCTTCTCTCTCACTCATACACACAACGCTCCAAGACTTTAAATCTTCATGGAAACCCAGTCTGCAAGCCTATCAGCGTTTCCAGAGCCACTGCCCAACAACTGGCTAGTAACATCTTTGAGAGTTTTCACTGCAGCAGGATGCATCATCATAAAAAGGTCTACACCAGCAAGCAACAAAGTCAAAGCAGTAACCACCTCCCACAAAGGACCACGCAACTCGCGAGGCTCCCATTCTGGAGCCATCTTCAGCCACGCTTCTCTTGCAGCCCAAGCGTTTGTCGTTCCAGAAGACATAGGATGCGCAAGCTCTGGGTCACCCATCAAAGCTGCAAGTCTAGCCCTTTCCATGTTGGTAAAAGCATAATCAAGACCATAGCCTAATGCTGCAGTTGTTAAATCCATTACAATGTCCTCTTTCGGCAGAAAATCATAAAGCCTACGGTTAAGCTCCCGAGCCAAGTTCAAATCCATAGGAGTAAACGACAAGGCAACGTGCCCATTTCTCTTGACAAACTTTGCGCAACGCTCAACATCCATATCCCTTGTTATTGAGCTTATCAGAAAACGTTCTCCAGCAAAAGTTTCAGCGATAGCCTCAAAAACATCCGCATCCTTCACCGGGTCACCGCATCCGCCAATAACTAGGGGTACATCAACCGCTTGCGCAACTTCTTCTACAGTTTTCACAGCCTCTTTAGGCGAAGCGTCCTTAACAAGCGGGTCAATACTAATCAAGTGTATAGTCACCATCTCTGCTCCAAATTTTTCTACTGCAAGCTTAGCCCAAGCCGCTGGATTGCCTAAAACATCTTTTACATGCATTTTCACAGCTTTTGCAAGAGGAACTTCCATATCAAAAACGTCTAGGGTTATTACAGGCGGATACAAGATGGGTTTTTCAAAGGTGTAGAAAGCTGGTGAAGTCTCGCCTCCAATAATAAGGGATTTGCCACGGGTTCCACCCTCTCCTTTAGTAGCACCTAGTTTCACTTCAACTACTTTGCCAGGATAAGTTTCAATAGGTGGAATAAACTCTGTTTCAATAATTGTGCTGGGCTTAGCCTTCACTGGCGGAGCAACTTTTGGCAGAGTAATTGTTGGAGTGGAAACTGCACTTGGTTGAAACCATATCTCTAAATCGCCCACATCCATCTCGAAATCTTCAAGCTCTATCTCTTGAAGCTTTGCCAAAAGCTCAAGTAAGCGTGGGCTAAGCTGCAATCCTAAGAGATTCTCTTGCTTCTCCTTTTTACTCAAGCTTCTTCACCTTTTCTCAGATTTATCGCTTTTCAATGAGCGTATGATGACTTTTTTTGCGTAGATTTTTGCATCTTTCAAAATTACTTTGAAACCGCCTGCAGTTATGGGTATAGTTGAGGCTGTTGCAACAGGTATCATTTGGGTTTCCTCTATTGTTTCAGTAGGTGCAGCTTCCTCAACTGCTATGACTTCCTCTTTCCAGTTTGCCACGACTGGATGGTTCTGTTCCTTCAGAAAAGCCTTCAATTCGTCAATAGTTTTTGCTTCAAATTCCGTGGCAATTTTGTTAGCAAGCTCTGCGGGTATGAAAGCCTTCACTCTTTCCTTTACTTCATTGGGCATCCATACTATTCGGTTCCATCCGCCATCGGCTTGTAGGAACTTTGGAGAACGCATGTATTCTATAGATATTCCGTGAAACCCATCTACTTGACGCCCACCAGCAGTAGAATCCGCTAGAGTTGAGAAGGCTAATCCGTTCACAGTCACATCTTTATATCCCCTATGCACAATACCAAACCCGTCCACTTCAGGAATATAGAAGGATACACCTTCAAAGCAACCGCATGAAGTATGTGGATAACCAAAGGCTGTGTAAAGCCAGACCCTTGTAATTTCTCCCAAAGATTTCTTTTTCACAGCCTCGTTCACGCCTGAATATTCACCTTTAACAGGGTCAAGAAGTTCGCCTCGCTCAATAGTGAAGACGGGTCCTTTCGGGTCTATGCTTGCAGCAGCTCTTCCATCAAACCAGCTTATGGCTCCGCAGTTTGAGTATCGCTGAGGTGTTATGACGCAAACATGTGTTGGAGCGAAGGATTGGCATAAGACGCATCCATAGAATTTGTCAACTTCCTCATCTTTTAATCCTCTTGCTCTGGCATCTCTTGCCTCATATATCTGTAAAGCTTCATCATAGAGTGGTTTCACCTTTTCAGCGTCGGTGATGAAAGTTACTTGCATTTTCTCAATTATTGGAAGTTCGCTTTTGAAAAGTCGGTGTAAAACTTTTCCGATGTAGTTGAAAGAGTTCAAGCCTTTTTGAAATGATTTCTTGCTCAGTCTTAACCAAATGTCATAGCGCTGGTTTAAGTGCATAAAGCCTTCAATAAAGTTGCAGTAAGCATGTATGCGTCTTTCGATGACCCCTTCAAGTTCTGGCTCAAGCTTTGAGCCCGCAACTTCGATAACGATGCCGAAGGGGTAACTTTTTCCTTCCTCCATGTCTTTTATGTCTAATCCTATGATGGAAACTTTGCCATCTTCAACTTCTTCTAGTTTCTTAACTCGGGTCAACTCAAATTTTTCTTTAATGTTTGGTCCGCCAAGCTCAATGTGCATGTCGTTTCTTCTGATTCTTTCGCCTTCGTAGATTACGCCTACATCAACAGGTATGTCCTTAAACATTGACATCTACTTATTTGCCTCCTTCTTCAAAATTGCTAATTATTGCTTTAAGATTTTCCACCAACTCTTTTTCTGACATGTTTGGAAATGACCAGCTTGCATGTGGATGATAAAAATTGTCTAATGTTATTACCTTGAGATTTGAAGCAAAATGTTTAAGCCCAGAAAGAATGGTCCACTCCATATAGTAAGGAAGCCCCACAAACAAGGCTAAGTCATGGTGTCCTTTACCGTTAATTCCAATCCATTCAGAATCCACAAGCCTATTGCCAATGTCCACTGCAGACATGAAACCAGCTGGTTTGTAGCCTCTTTTTGAAAACTCGCTAATAATATGTGCAGTGGCTACTACTGGAATTGATGTTTTCTCTGCCAGCTTAATAATATAATCAATCAATCTTTTGTTTCCCACTTTAGTTTCAGTAACCTTATGACCGACAACTAGAACTGGATTCTTAGCCTTTTTAATCATTGCAGCAACAACTTCAGGCTTTGTTATAACCAAAGCTTTTTTTGGTCCGGGGATTTCTGCAGTTTGCCAAGGCTCACTGGTAGCCATACTCTTTCTCACTCCTTACGTTGCCTAATCATCCGCGGGAGAAGTGTTGGGTCAGGGATTAGTTTTTCTTTCCAGTTTTTTTCCTCAAGAATTTTCACGATTTCATCCTTCATTGTGACAGGTACATCGGCAATTGTGCGCACGAACAAGTGGATATCTTCAGGCATTGTTCCATACAGTCTTTTATGCAAATCAATGTAATGTGTAAGTTTTATAGCTCTCCCTTTCATTGTGTCATTAGGTCTCATGCAAAGTTTAGCTATCATAACCATCGCCTCCTCCTTAGTCTCAGCCGCATAAAACAAATGTTCTGGTGCAGGCCCTACATACACTTTTTCACCAGTACGTGCATCATAAACATACCAGTCTTCCTCACGGTCAGCTCTGCCAAGAAGCATACGCCTATACTTGATTCCATGCGGACCGACGATAACTGGGACGCCGAGCCGCCAGAATCCACTTGCGATGGATGCTGCCTTTTGAGACATAGCCCCCCATGCTATGCCAACAGCGCCAACACGGTTCAAAATGTAATCAGCTATTTCTTCGTAGTTAGCCCTTAAATTTCGCTTGGCAAAAATGCTTGCAATTTTCATTGCAGCACCTGCAATGTGAGAGTTTGAAACACAAGAGCCAACATTTACTATGCCACCAGCCGTAAATTCACCTGTAAAAGCCTCATAGGGCGTTTTTCCTTCTTCATTCTTATGCATGCCAGCAGACATTGCTGCACATCCAGAGGTTACAACTATGTATCGCCTGTTGGCAAATTCTGTGCACATTTCAGCAACTTCTTCTCCGCCTTTAGGATAATTGGCACATCCAACAAGAGCAACTACTCCAGGAATTTCTCCGAGTACAATTGGGCTTCCAACATTCCTTATTTCCACATCTTGTATCGCGCCTCTCCCAGCCCTTATCTTATACACTTCTTCCTTGAGCTTTTTCTCTCCAGCCTTCACAATGAAGCTGTGAATTGGTAAGCCAACAGTGCATGCTTCTTCACATCGCCCACACCCGATACAAGAATCATATAAATCTACAAATTTTGCAAGATTTCCATCAGCCGCGGCTTTCATTGCTTCTGGAATATGCAAATCTTGTGGACATGCTTTTCTACAGTCGTTGCACTGTTTACATTCTTTTGCTCTTTGGATGACATTTTCTACTTCTGGAATTACCTTAAACTTTCTTCGCAAAGGAGCAACCTTCAAGGCAACTTTTACAGCTACCTCTCCAACTTTTTCGGGGTCAAGAATTAAAGCGCCAGCTATTCTTCTGCTGACCAAGTCGTCCACTATTACATCTGCAGGGTCGTTGGTGCGGTTTGGCAATCCCATGCAGTTCTTTTCGGATGCCGTGATTACTGGTGCTTTAACGTTTTGGCTTTCGAGGAGAGCATCTGTTCTTATGCATTGTTCGTCTAATACTACAACATCTGCGACGCCGCTTCTTATGAAACGCAATTGCCATGAAATTGGACCGACAATTTTCGCCCGTTTATAGTATCTTGTTGTATCGTGAGCTGTGCAGCAAAGCCCGCAAACCTCAATTTCACCGTCAAATCCATTTTCTTTTATGTAGTCTATTATTCCCACAGAAGGCACAACATTATGACCGATACAGAGAATTACAGGCTTTTCTATGTTAATGGTTCCGAAGCCTAAATCTACGAGTGGAGCTTCTGGGTCAGCTTTTGGAAAACCGTAAACGGCTATTTGGGCAATATCAGCAACTTCCATGCCAACTTGGTCAATCATACCAGCGTGAAAAACTTTTGACTCAAAGTCAAGATTGCTTCCTTCTTGTCCAGTATGCACTACAGACAAAAGATGAGTAAGTTGAGTTTCAACATAATTTAAGATTTCTTCTAAATCGCCTATTGTTTCAGGTTTGACTCCGCACACAAGCCTCGTGACTGGTGCCTCAACTTTAACATTTAATCCGCCTATGTCAAGAGGATATTTATGACCGAATTTTTCTATTAAGTGTTCAATAAGGTGGCGGGCATGGCCGATGTGTGTTGCTGCGCCTATGCAGCATGCGAGAAGCACAATTCTGGATTGCTGAGCTGCCATGTTAATTCCGCATGCGCCACGTTTGTTTCCAGTTAAGTCGCATTTTCCAAAGGTGCATAGGCAGCATACATCACAGAAGGGCAGATAAAATGGCTTATAACGCTGAATAAGTCGCATGTCCCATTCTCTTAAAGCTGTTAATGATGGAAATGGTGTAGGTCCCATTGATTCTGTCCATTTTTCTTCAATAACTTTGCCGATTGAAAGTTGAAGATTTTTAATAAAGCCTACATCAGTTTTTAGTTCATCGATTTTTACGTTAACACCTTTTCTATTCACGCATAAACACAACCGAGAGGTGTAGAAAATGTATCCTTATCTGCCGAATTATTTTAAGCTTTTCTAGAAAACTTTTCTATCAAACATAATTCAAATGTAACGTACCGCCTCAGAGCTTAACATAACCCAGCCTATCCATAATTCCTTTCACAGAAACATAAGCTGGAGAATCAGGCGGCAAAGCCAACAGAGAGTCTCCAGCAAGAACATACTCTTCAACTTCGTCGTCAAAGGCAATTTTGCCCAAAAACTCCAGTTTCAACGACTCTTTAACCATATTCTCCAAACTTTCGGAAAATCGAAAGCCTCCAACCAGATAAAAGTTTTGGAATTCTATTTTAACTTCTTTCGCAATGCGGTAAGCACGTTCAACATGCTCAAACGATTTTTTAGAAGGGTCAAGAACATCGAAAATGTCATCAACCTTTGAAGTTATCCTCCTGTTCAAGTGCTCAAGACCAGCTGGCGAATCAATAAGCACATACTCATAATTTTTAGTCAAAGATTCCAAAGCACCTTTTAAGGCTGCATTCGGAAGGCAATAACAGCCTTCAACCCACTTTGTCCCTAAGGCAATAAAATCAAAAGATTCACCTTCGAACATGCCATTAGCCCAAATCTTGCCTTCAATCCGTTCGGTGGGAGGAACACCTACTGTTGTTCCACCTTGCTCAAGGAAAGTTTCAACAAGCAACTCAGAAATTGTTTTCTTCCCCTTCTCCTTTAAGTCCACACCAACCATTTCGCCCAGATTTTGGTCTGGGTCTGCATCCACTAACAATAGAGGCTTAACACTATTTTCAATAAGGTACTTAGCCATCAAAGCCACAAAACTTGTCTTGCCTGTTCCACCCCTGCCAATGACAACAATTTTTTTCACGCTCATGCCCCTCCCATGAAAGGTTTTTACAGTTTATTTAACTGTTTGTAGTCATAAGTTCACTACACATTTGCTCAATAGCCTGTATAGCCCTTGACTCCATAAATTTAAGTGGAGTTTCTCCTTGCATCTCAGCCTCAACAACTTTTTGGTCAAAGGGTACGAAATTCAATGTTTTTAAACAGTTCTTCTCTGCATAACTTTCTATAACTTCTTTCTGAGTGACATTTGCAATCTTGTTTCCAACTAGAAAAACTCGTTTTATTTCTCCTTCCTTTGCCAATTCACATATACGTTTGGCGGTTTCAAGAGATTTTAAATTCGCATCAGTAACAACCAGCATAACGTCCACATGTTTCGCTGTTGCTCTGCCAATGTGCTCAACACCTGCTTCCATGTCAAGAATTACAACCTCATTTCGCTCCACTACTAAATGGCGAAGCAATGCACGAACAACAGCATTCGCTGGACAAGCGCAGCCAGAACCCATGGACTGCACAGTGCCCATAACCACTAGGTTTACGCCAAAAGGGGTCGTCACGGAAAAATCACGAATTATATCCTCAACAGAAAAAGAAAGACGAAAAACACCAGAATACCCAGTACCAGTTTTAGATTCAATCAGCTCCTTATTCTGTGATATTGGCATTATCAGCCTTGCCTCATTTGGCGATAAGCCTAAAGTCAAAGCCAAATTCGGCGAAGGATCAGCATCAATAGCTATAGTCTTAAATCCTCTTTTATAAAAAGCGTAGGCAAGACCACCAGCAATTAGAGTTTTTCCAACGCCGCCCTTGCCAGAAACCGCAACCTTCACACTTAACCCTCTTCTGGATAAATTTTGCAACCTTATTTACATTTCCCAAAATTATTACGGGGATTAGTGTCAAGTTTGGATGAACCAAAAATATAATTAAAGAATAGAAAAAAACCTCAACCAAAGAATAGAGCTGCTATAACCATTTGTGATGGGATAGATAAAGAAGGCTAATAGCAGAAAGTTGGTTCCTACAATATACCAAACGTGAATGTGCGTTTTCTCCTCAACTTTATAACTTCAATTGCCTTTGCAATTTAGCAGATTTTCTCTATGACATTTCCTTTCTTGCCATTTCAGCTCCTAAAACCATGTTTTTGAGTTTTGCAAAACTTATTTCCCATGTTCGAGTTCTTAATCCACAATCCGTACTCACATATATTCTGCTCGGGTCTTTTATAACACTTAAAGCGTGAAGTATTCTATCTCTTACAAGCTCTGGGGGTTCAACAAAGTCCGTGTGGACATCCACAACTCCTAACCCATATTTTCCATAAAAGCCACAGTCTTCAAAAAATTTTAACTCTTTATAGCCTATCCGTGTTTCTCCTATTCCCGCTTGTCTGCTGTCTCTGTTGGCGAATTCAAGGGCTAGCTGCCTGCAATTTCGCAATTGACTGGCATATTTCGCCAGTATCCTATAATTGCTGTAGCAGTTGTGGAGACTGAAGGTGCAGTTAAATCCTCTAACAGTTTCGTTAAAAGCTTCCACGAACAATTCCATTTCTTCTGCTGAAGGATTTGTTGTCGCTGCGGGTTCGTCTATCTGAATCCACAGCGCTCCAGCCTCTATTAGGCGGCTTATTTCTGGTCTAACGACTTCCTTTATTAGGTCGAAGAG
>Ga0209102_1001740_pt1 | contig 10847 bp, 9 predicted proteins | sample ConPoolayeHmetaG_FD_185483 | JGI IMG/M metagenome (GOLD analysis project Ga0209102, IMG submission 185483) | Hot spring microbial mat communities from California, USA to study Microbial Dark Matter (Phase II) - Cone Pool mat layer H metaG... ... | reverse complement strand
GAATTGGGGATTCGTGAACTTTTAGCTGAAGGAGAATCGTTTTTTAAAGATTCAATTCCCTTCCGTGTTCACAATATTATTTTAGCCTCTTCTTATTTACATGGGGTGGTTATTCCTTCAGGAGAAGTTTTTTCTTTTGCTAAAAAAATCGGCACCATTTCTGCTGAGGTTGGTTATAAGCCAGCTTATGTAATTAAAAATAAAGCAACGGTTTTGGAAGACGGTGGAGGGGTTTGTCAAGTTTCTACAACTTTGTTTCGGGCAGCCTTAAATGCTGGTTTGCCAATTGTGGAGCGAAAGGCTCATTATTATCGGGTTGGCTTTTATGAGCAAGGAGGTTATCCGCCAGGCTTGGATGCCACTGTTTATCCGCCATCACCAGATTTAAAATTTAAAAACGATACCCCGGGTCATATTTTAATTCAAACAATTGTCAATAAAGAGGCAAAAAGATTAGTTTTTCAACTTTACGGAACCTCTGATGGTCGGCGAGTAGAGGTGAGTAAACCGATGATTCATTCTCAAACTCCACCGCCGGAGCCAGTTTATGTTGATGAGCCGAGTTTACCAGCGGGAGTAATAAAAAGGATAGATTCCGCTCATTGGGGAGCAAAAGTGTCGTTTAACAGGAAAGTTTTCCATGCCGATGGAAGTTTAAAAGAAGAGCAAACTTTTTGGTCAAACTATGTTGCCTGGCCGGCAGTTTATCAAAGGGGAGTGGGGCAATAAGATATTGAGGAATTATCTTCTTTTTGATAGAATAAAAGCATACGGTTTAGCTGATATTTAATTTTCGGTTTTCCCTTGGAAATCAGAGCAGTAAGAGCCCGTAGCTCAGGGGTAGATCCGCCAGCTGGCGGACTTTTAAGCAGTAAGAGCCCGTAGCTCAGGGGTAGAGCAGCTGCCTTTTAAGCAGTTGGTCGGGCGTTCGAATCGCCCCGGGCTCACACCCAAAATGTTTTGTACTTATGTCATTCAGAGTCTAAAAACAGGAAAAATTTATATTGGACAAACTAGAGACATTAATAAAAGAATAAAAAGACACAATCAAGAACTAAAAGTAAAAACAACCGCTTATACTAAAAAGAATCAGGGACCGTGGAGATTGGTTTATAAAAAGAGCTTTAAAACAAGAGAAGAAGCAATCAAAAGAGAAAAGGAGTTAAAATCGTTTCAAGGAAGAAAATTTATAAAGAATAAAATTTTAAAAGTAGCTCAGGGGTAGATCCGCCAGCTGGCGGACTTTTAAGCAGTTGGTCGGGCGTTCGAATCGCCCCGGGCTTACTTAAGGGTGAAGGTTAAAGAGTAGTTTTTATTATGAAAAGGTTTGTTTTAATTGACGGACACGCACTTCTTCATCGAGCCTATCATGCTTTTCCTACCAGCTTGCGAACAAGAAAGGGAGAAATTGTCAATGCTGTTTATGGATTTACGCGAATTTTACTGACGGTTTTAAAAGAACTTCAGCCCGAATATGTGGCGGTTGCTTTTGATTTGCCAGTACCAACCTTTCGCCATAAAGAATATGTTGGCTATCAGGTTCAGCGGCCGGAGATGGATAAAGAATTGAAAAATCAAATTCAACGGGTTTGGGAAGTGGTCAAGGTTTTAAATATTCCTATATTTACAGCCCCAGGTTTTGAAGCAGACGATGTTATTGCTTCCCTTGCGAGACAAGCTCGGAAAAAATTCGAAATTCGAAATTCGAAATTCGAAATTGTTATTGTTACTGGGGATAGAGATATTATGCAGTTGGTTCGCGAGAGAGTGAAAGTTTATGCGCCAGGAAAAGGTTTTTCTGAGGGAGAATTTTTTGATCGTCAGAAGGTTAAAGAAGTTTTGGGAGTTTGGCCGGAGCAAATAGTTGATTATAAAGCTTTGGTTGGCGATGCTTCGGACAATTATCCAGGGGTTCCGGGAATTGGACCAAAAACAGCGATCAAACTTTTAGAGGAATTTGGAAGTTTAGAAAATATTTATAAAGAAATTAAGAAAATAGAAATTAAGAAATTGAGGGAAAAATTAATTACCGGTAAGGAAAGTGCCCAATTGTCAAAAAAATTAGCCACTATTGTCATTAATGCGCCAGTGAAATTAAATTTAAAAGCCTGTCGGTTAAAAGATTATGATCCGGAGAAAGTCCGTCGGTTTTTTGAAGAATTGGAATTTAGAAGTTTGTTAAATAAATTACCATCTCAAGAAGTGGAAAAAGTAAATCCCAAAAACGAACAAATGCCTTTATTGTAGTATTTTATATTTGCTATTTAATATTTAATATTTTTATGAAAATCGCATTAGTTCATGATTATCTTAAAGAATACGGTGGAGCGGAGCGGGTTTTGATGGCTCTCCACGAAATTTGGCCGGAAGCACCGATTTATACTATTTTTTGGAAAAAAAATTCTCCTGCAGGAAAGGCCTTTGCTGGAGCAAAAATTATTCAAAGTTGGTTTGGCTATTTGCCTTTTTGTGATAAATTAATTAGTCCTTTGCGTTTTTTAATTCCTTTAGTTTGGAAAAGTTTTAGCTTTTCAGAATATGATTTAGCGATTTCTTCTGCCAGTTGGGCGATAACTAAGGGGTTTGCTGGCGGTAAGACAAAAGAAATTTGTTATTGCCATACTCCACCACGCTATTTATATGGTTATGAAACCTCAAAAAATTGGCAGAAAAACTTCTTGATTAAATTTTATGCAACAATAGTTAATTTTTTTATGCGCCAATATGATTTTCGTCAGGCGCAAAAAGTAACGATTTTTGTGGCTAATAGCCGGGAGGTACAAAAAAGAATTGCTAAATTTTATCGCCGAGAAAGCGTGGTGATTAGTCCTCCAATTGCCCCGCCCACTCCCGAGGTGGCAGGCTGGAGCGTTAGCGGAAGCCATGACTCCTCGGGAGTGAATAATTACTATTTGACTGGAGGAAGACTGGAGAGAGCGAAAAATTTTGATTTGATAATTAGGGCTTTTAATAAGTTGGGCTGGCCGCTTAAGATTTATGGCCGAGGAAGCCAAGAAAAATATTTGCGCCAGATTGCCGGAAAAAATATTGAATTTTTAGGCTGGATTTCTGAGGAAGAAAAATGGCGACTTTTGGCAGGATGTAAAGCTTTTGTTTGCGCCGCCACCGATGAGGATTTTGGGATTACCCCGGTTGAAGCTCAGGCAGCCGGCCGGCCAGTAATTGCTTTTCGGGGGGGAGGGTATTTGGAAACGGTTTTCAAAGGGAAAACAGGAGAATTCTTTGACGAACTTAGCGAAAAGAGTTTAACGACTGCTTTAATAAATTTTAATGATCGAAAATACAAAAAAGACGACTGCGTCGTCCAGGCAAAAAAATTTTCCAAAGAAGAATTTAAAAAGAAAATGCTAAAATTAACAAGGAGGATAAATGCCGGAGTTGCCCGAAGTAGAAACAATTAAACGAGTTTTAGAAAAAGCAATTGTTGGCAAAACGATAAAAAATATTGAAGTCCGGAAGGCAAAAATTTTTCAAGGAAAGCCGGAAGAGGTAATTGGTAGAAAAATCGAAAAAATTGAGCGTCGGGGAAAAATGTTAATAATTAAACTTTCTGGAGACAAAGCGCTATTAGTTCATTTTAAGTTAACTGGACAGATGGTTTGGGCGGAAGAAAATTCGAAATTCGAAATTCGAAATTCGAAATTTGTTGTTTTAGGGCATCCAGTTCCTTTTGCGGGAACGGAATTACCGGCAAAAACCACTCATGTGATTTTTGAGATTGATGGCGGGAAACTTTTTTATAACGATTTAAGGCAGTTTGGATGGATTAAAGTAATTACGAATTACGAATTACGAATTACGGATTATTTAAAGAATCTTGGACCAGAACCTTTTGATAAGGAATTTACGGTGGAATATTTACAGCGGATTTTTTCTCGGACCTCAAAGCCAATAAAATTGGTTTTGATGGACCAAACAAAAATTGCCGGGGTAGGAAATATTTACGCCAATGAGGCGTTATTTGAGGCAGGAATCTTGCCGCTAAAACCGGCAAAGAAATTAAGAAATGGAGAAATTAAGAAATTAAGGGAAGTAGTAATTAAAGTTTTGAGGGAGGGGATAAAATATGGTGGTTCTTCGGCAAAAGATGAAGCTTATATTAAACCAACCGGAGAACCGGGAAGCTATCAGCAGCATTTTCGAGTTTATCAGCGGGCAGGCGAAAAATGTCGAAAATGTGGAACGATTATTAAAAGAATAAATTTGGGAGGAAGGGGAACTTTTTGGTGCCCGAAGTGCCAAAAGTGAATTGACCTAATTTCTAATTGACCTAATTGATCTAAATAATAGCCAATGACTAATTGACTAAAAATTTTAGACATTAGGCATTCTGTCATTGGTATTTGATTAGAAATTAGTCATTAGGAATTTATGATTTTGAAATCTTTATCTCTTCAAAATTTTCGCAATTATTCTCAGAAAGAATTCATTTTTTCTTCGGGGATAAATTTGGTGGTTGGGTCAAATGCGGTAGGAAAAACAAATTTACTGGAGGCAATTTATCTGCTGGCTACTGGCCGCTCTTTTCGGGCAGAGGTAGAGGCGGAGATGATTAGCTACGATGGGCAAATGTCAAATGTCAAATGTCAAACCCGCCTGGCGGACGGGCAGGTGTTAAATGAAGAGGAGTTGGAAATCATTTTAACCAGAGGGGAAATAAACGGAAAGAGGGTGGCAAAAAAAATTTATAAAGTTAATGGAGTAAATCGGCGAATGATAGATTTTGTTGGTCATTTACGGGTGGTTTATTTTGGGCCTGAAGATTTGGAAATCGTAGTTGACAGCCCGGCGCGAAGAAGAGATTATTTAGATTCAGTTTTGGAACAAGTTGATAGAGAATACCGTCGGGCCTCTTTGTCTTACAGAAAGGGCTTGCGCCAGAGAAATAAGCTTTTAGAGCAAATCAGAGACGAGGGAAAACCGCGGAGTGTTTTGTATTTTTGGGATAGGCTTTTGATAGAAGACGGCGAGGTGATTACCAAAAAAAGGGAGGAGTTTATTAATTTTGTTAACCAGCAACCGTCTTATTTTGAAAAATTGGAGTTGGTTTATGATAAAAGCATTATTTCTCCCCAACGGTTGGCCCAATATGCCGAAGAAGAAGTAGCGGCAGGAGCAACACTAGTTGGACCACATCGGGACGACTTTGTCGTCCAAATCCAAATGCCCGCTTCGCGGGATTCCTTCGGAATGCCAAAATCCAAAATCCAAAAAGAGCTTTCGGCTTTTGGCTCACGTGGGGAGCAACGGACAGCGGTTTTTTGTTTGAAATTGGCAGAAATGGAGTTTATTGCTCAAAAAACAGGCCAGCGCCCGATACTTTTGCTTGACGATATTTTTTCTGAGCTAGACCATCAAAGGCGAAGGCGATTGCTGGAAGTTATTCCCCGGCAACAGACAATTATTACCACCACCGACTTACATTTGGTTGAGCCAGAGGTGAGAAAAAAGATGGAGGTAATTAAGTTAGTTTGATAAAATTAATTAAGATGGAAGAGTTTAATAAAGAGGAAATAAAAAAACTTTTTAAGCCGGCGGCAAATTCGACAAAAGAAGATAATGGAAAAGTAACAATTATTGGGGGCTCAAGCTTATTTCATGGGGCGCCAATTTTGGCTTTAAAAACCGCTTCGCGGGTGGTTGACATGGTGTTTTTTTCTTCACCCGAGCCTTCGGTTGGCAAAGTGGCGGAGAAAATAAAATCCCAGCTTGGCTCTTTTATCTGGGTGCCGTTTGGGGAGGTTGGGGAGTATATTCAAAAATCTGATGCTGTTTTGATTGGGCCGGGGCTTATGCGCTATCACAAAGAAATTCCAAATTCCAAATTCCAAATAAATTCCAAATTTCAAAATCTAAAATTTTAAACAAATTGGACAAAGTCGGTCAGGAAACTAAAAAAATTACAGAAACACTTTTGCGGCAATTTCCCCAAAAGCAGTGGGTGATTGATGCCGGAAGTTTACAGACAATGAATAAAGAATTTATTCCAAAAAATGCGATTTTGACGCCGAATAGGAAAGAATTTGAAATGCTATTTAAGTTTAAATCCAAAATCCAATCCGCCAGCTGGCGGACAAAATCCAAAATTACAATTAAAAATTTAAAATTAATTAAGGCTTTAAAAGAAAACTCTCGAAAATATAATTGTATTATTGTTCTAAAGCTTGCTCAGACAATTGTTTGCTCGCCGGATAAGTGTGTGGTGATAGAAGGAGGAAATGCTGGCTTAACAAAGGGAGGAACGGGTGATGTTTTGGCGGGTTTAACTGTTAGTTTATCGGCAAAAAATGAACCATTTTTGGCGGCTTGCGTTGCCTCTTTTATTTTGAAAAAAGCCGCCGACCAGCTTTATAAAAAAGTTGGTTTTGCTTACAACGCTGATGATTTGGCAGAAAAAGTTCCTGAAGTTTTAGGAAAATACTGGCACTGAGTTTTCTTGCTTTTCTCCGCAGATTGTGCAATTATATATTTAATGTATAAACCTAAGCTTACAATTACCAACGATATTTTAGCCAATATTGGCTTGATTGAGGCAGCAAGAGAGGTAATTAAAAATGCCCCTTTGGTTCCAGTTTATGAGGCAAGGTTTGTCAAAGATGCCATTTTGCGGACGGTTCACCATGGCACTCATCTGGAAGGAAGTGATTTGACTTTAGCGGAGACAAAAAGAATTATTGAGGGAGAAAATACTTTGACAGGATTAAGGGGAGCCCAGGAGGTTATTAACTACCGAAATGTTTTAAATTATATTGATAGTCTAGAAAAAGAGGCAAAAGAGGGTTTTTATTATACTCCAAAAATTTTACAGAAAATTAACGAAATTGTTTGTGAAAGAATTCCTTTGGAGGGGGAAAATAAACCGGGAGAATATAGAATCACTCAGGTAGTTTTGAAAGACGAACGGACAGGAGAAGTGGTTTTTCGGCCGCCGCCGGCAGTGGAGGTTCCTTTTTTGATTGAGGATTTTTTTGACTGGCTAAATTCTCCCGAGGGAAAAAAGCTTCATCCGGTTTTACGGGCGGGAATTGCTCATTATTTTTTAGTGGCGGTTCACCCTTTTGTTGAGGGAAATGGCCGGACGGCTAGGGCTTTTGCCACTTTGATTTTATTTGTTGAAGGCTATGATATTAAAAAGTTTTTTTCTTTGGAAGAATATTTTGATAAAGATGCCCATCGCTATTATCAAGCTCTAACTTTAGCCGATCAAACCGGACTACTAGAGGAAAGGGATTTAACTTCTTGGTTGGAATATTTTACTCAGGCAATGGCGGTGGAATTAACCAGAATTAAAGAGCAAGTAAAACGTCTTTCTTTAGATGCCCGAATTAAAAGTCGGGTGGGAGCGCAAATTCCCCTAAATGCCAGACAAATAAAATTAATGGAATATTTGGAAGAGCACGGTAGTATTACTACCTCCGAGGCAAGAAAAGTTGCCCCCGATTATTCTGATGATACTTTAGTAAGAGATTTGAATTATTTTGTTTCTCAAGGAGTAGCTAAGAAGCAAGGAAAAACAAAGGCGGCGCGTTATGTGTTAAAATAGGAGACAGCGACCAGCGATCGGTGATCGGTGGCCGAAAAAAATGAAAGCAACCGATCCGCAATTTTTGTATATGGTTTTGGTTTTGCCAACTTTGTTTGGTTTGACTTTAATCGGTGAGGGGTTAAATAAAATTTTAAAAGACGAAAAACAGGGTTGGATTTCCGTGGTTTTTGGGATTATTTTTATTTGGGTAGTTATTTTTGCCTTTATTTTCTTCTCTAATTGGCTGAAATGAAATTTCAAAAATTAGCAGGATACTTTGCTAAACTTGAAGCAACTACTTCTCGTTTAGAAATCACCGCTATTTTAGCAGATTTGCTTAGAGAAGCTTCCGCAGAAGAAGTGGCTAAAATTTGTTATCTTTCTTTGGGTCGGTTGGCGCCGTTGTATGCCGGAGTGGAGTTTAATTTGGCGGAAAAACTAATGATTAAAGTTTTGGCTAAGGCTTTTGGTGAAAAAGAAAAAAAAGTTCGCCAGGAGTTTAAAAAAACAGGAGATTTGGGAGAAACGGTATATAAAATAAAAATCCAAAATCCAATCCGCCAGCCGGCGGACAAATTTCAAAATAAATTCAAAATTCAAAATTCAAAATTAACAGTCAATGAGATTTATGAGAGGCTTTTGGAGATAGCCAAGGAAGGTGGGGAAGGGTCGGTGGAAAGAAAAATAGACAAAATGGCGGCATTAATAAATGAGTTGGACCCTTTAAGTGCTAAATATGTTGTCCGCATTCCTTTGGGTCGGTTGCGTTTGGGTTTTTCCGAGTTAACAATTTTGGATGCTTTGTCTTGGATGTTAGTTGGTGACAAAAGTAAAAGAGAAGAGATTGAGGCGGCTTACAACGTTAGGGCAGATGTGGGAGAAATAGCAAAACAATTTAAAATTTTAAATTTAAAATTTAAAATTGAGAAAGTTAAACCACAAATAGGAATCCCGATTATGCCGGCGCTTTGTCAACGGCTGCCGAACCCGGAGGAAATGATTGAGAAAATGAGTTTGGTTGCCGCTGAACCAAAATTTGATGGCACTAGGCTTCAGGTTCATTTTCGCCGTCCGGATTTTGTGGCAATCTTTACTCGGAATTTAGAAAATGTGACGGCAATGTTTCCCGATATTATTGAGGGAGTTAAAAAAGAGGTAAAGGCAAAAGAAATTATTTTAGATGGCGAGGCGATTGGATTTGATCCGAAAACAGGGAAATTTTTGCCATTCCAAGAAACGATTAAGCGCAAGCGAAAATACGAGGTTGACAAAAAGGCAAAAGAGATTCCCTTAAAATATTTTGCATTTGATATTTTGTATAAGGATGGAGAAAGTCTGTTGAATTTGCCATTGAAAAAAAGGCGAAAGATTTTAGAAGAAACCCTGTCGAAGATAAATGAAAGAATTGTTTTAACCCCCCAAATTATTACTGATAGCCCTGAGGAGTTGCGACGATTTCACGATGAGCAGGTGGCTAAGGGTTTGGAAGGAGCGGTAGTTAAAAAATGGCAGGCAGGTTATGAACCTGGACGCCGTGGTTATACCTGGGTGAAATTTAAAGCCGAGAAAAAAGGAAAAAGAGGGGGTGGGTTGAAGGACACTTTGGATTGTGTGGTGATGGGATATTATAAAGGAAAAGGAAAAAGAACCGCTTTTGGGATTGGTGCTTTTTTGGTAGGAATAAGGGAGTCGGAAAATTCTGATCGGTTTTTAACGATTTCTAAAATCGGTACTGGATTAACTGATGAGCAATGGCGCGAATTAAAAATTAAAAGCGAAAAGTTAAAAGTTAAAAGTCAACCAAAAGAATATAAAGTTGACAAGAATTTAATTCCCGATGTTTGGTGTCAGCCGCAATTGGTGGTGGAAATTGAGGCGGACAATATTACTATTTCTCCGATTCATACTGCTGGGTTGGCTTTGCGTTTTCCTCGGCTTTTGCGTTTCCGTGAGGATAAATCTCCTACAGAAGCTACTACTCTAACAGAGGCAAAAAAGCTTTACAGAATGCAAAAATAATTGACTTTTAAATGGTTTTTAAAAATTATCGTTTGGAAGGGTTGACAGAAGAGGAAAACTTTGTTATTATCTAATTAGTTTTATGAGTTAATAGTCCTTGACCAGCGCAATTGAAAAAAACTTACTCCCGACGCTGGTCGGGATTTTTAAATTTTTATCATCTGCCGCTTCGGCAAGCACTTTGAAAATATTTAAAATTTCCTTTAGCCCGTTGAATGGGCTAGGAAAGGTTTTCCCCGTTCATGTTGCGGGTAGAGACTAGAGTTTTTCGAAGTTTCTATCATGAATGGGGTTATTTGAGAGTTTGATCCCGGCTCAGGATGAACGTTGGCGGCGTGCCTTAGGCATGCAAGTCGAGCGGTCCCGAAGTGAACTTTGTTCTACTTTGGGATTAGCGGCAGACGGGTGAGTAACGCGTAGGAACCTACCCTTTGGTCGAGGATAGCCCGCCGAAAGGCGGGGTAATCCTGGATAACCCCTGAAGTAGAGTGCGCAAGCGCTCTCACTTCAGGGGAAAGGCCGTAACTGGCCGCCGAAGGATGGGCCTGCGTCCTATCAGCTTGTTGGTAGGGTAATGGCTTACCAAGGCAATGACGGGTAGGGGCGCTGAGAGGCTGGACCCCCACAATAGCACTGAGATACGGGCTATACACCTACGGGTGGCAGCAACCGGGAATCGTGGACAATGGGCGAAAGCCTGATCCCGCGACGCCGCGTGGAGGATGAAGGCCTTCGGGTTGTAAACTCCTTTTGCTCTGACACAACGTCGGGGCGAATAAGAGCCTGCAAACTACGTGCCAGCAGCCGCGGTAATACGTAGGGCTCAAGCGTTATCCGGATTTACTGGGCGTAAAGCGTTTCGTAGGCGGCTGGGTAAGTAGCTGGTGAAATCCTTCGGCTCAACCGAAGAAGTGCTGGTTAAACTACCTGGCTTGGGCTCCTTAGGGGAGGCGGGAACTCCTGGTGGAGGGGTGAAATCCGTAGATATCAGGAGGAACACCAAAGGTGAAGACACGCCTCTGGGAGGATGCTAACGCTGAGGAACGAAAGCTAGGGGAGCGAAGCAGATTAGAGACCTGCGTAGTCCTAGCTGTAAACGTTGCCCGCTACTCCGACGGAACCGTCGGAGGCAAGCTAACGCGTTAAGCGGGCCGCCTGGGGAGTACGGCCGCAAGGCTAAAACTCAAAGGAATTGACGGGGACCCGCACAACCAGGGGAGCATGTGGTTTAATTCGATACGAAGCGATGGACCTTACCTGGGTTTGACATCCTAGCGTTCTA
>Ga0209102_1001735_pt1 | contig 10864 bp, 10 predicted proteins | sample ConPoolayeHmetaG_FD_185483 | JGI IMG/M metagenome (GOLD analysis project Ga0209102, IMG submission 185483) | Hot spring microbial mat communities from California, USA to study Microbial Dark Matter (Phase II) - Cone Pool mat layer H metaG... ... | reverse complement strand
GGGACTAAGACCCTGAAAAGTTAGTATTCGCCTGTGAAGGTTATTTCTGGAAATTCCTGAATCTGCCTTCCCTTGCCCTTCTCAGACAAAATTTCAAGACGCTGAATTTTGCATGTACCAACAATGTCGTCCTTGTTTTCGCTAATTACACTTGCAAGCTTAGTCTTTCCCGCGTAGATTTTAACTCGCTTGATTGGCACGTTCAACGGCTTTCTCTTCTCAGCCTTCTCCCGTCTAATCTCCGTTATGACTGCCATCACCAAATCGCCCTCCTTTTCCCCTTCATCCTCGATTCTTTTCGCGTCCGCTTCTGGCCAAGATGTCAACTGCAGACTCTTTGCGCCTACATCATCGGCGTACATTGTTTGATAGATTTCCTCTGTAACGTGAGGCATTATCGGCGCCAACAACTGAAGAATGCGATATAAGACATTGTAAATTGTATATTGGGCTGCTGTTCGCTTTTCCTGTCCATAAAGGTCTGGCTTATAAAGTCTATCCTTAACCGCCTCCAAGTATTGGTCGCAGAAAACATGCCAAGCAAAGTTGCGAATCTCTTCTATGGCAATGTTGAATTGACACTTATCTAAGGCGTCTGTGACCTTCTGAGTCAGCCTTTCAGTCCTGCTCAGAACCCACCTATCCAAAAGCTGCAACTCACAGTTTTCGCTAATCTTGTAATCTTCAAGCTGACCGCTGACAAATCGCGCCGCGTTCCAAAGCTTTGTTAAGAAACGCCTACCATACTCTACGTCAGGCATACGAAAAGGAATATCCGAGCCAGTTGCACCGCCGCCAGCAGCCCACTGCCTAGCAGCATCAGTGCCATACTTGTCTATCACGTCTGGCGCCGCAACATAATTCTTAAGCGATTTACTCATTTTTCTGCCATCAGAACCCAGCACCATACCATTGATTAGGCAACTCTTGTATGGCTTCTCATCAAAGAGGGCGAGATGCCGAACCATCAGATAATAAGCCCAAGTTCGTATAATGTCAATTCCCGAAGGATGCAAATCCGCAGGAAACAGCCTCCGCCAATCTTCACGGTCTGGCCAGCCAGCATGCACCGCACATGAGATTGAAGAGTCCATCCATGTATCAAAAACGTCTCTTTCGCCGATGAATTGTGTGCTCCCGCATCTTGGGCATTTGCCTATGCGTGGCTTCTCAAGTTTCGGGTCTATTGGAACCCATTCTTCCTTCGCCACTATTATTTCGCCGCAGTCTCTGCAGTACCATATGGGTATGGGCGTTCCGAACACACGCTGGCGACTTATCACCCAGTCCCAATCTAGCGAACGCGCCCAATCAACTAGACGCGTCTTCATGTAATCAGGATACCATGTTATCTGGTTTGCAGTCTCTTCAACTTTGTCCGTTAACTTGCGTGTTTTCATGAACCATTGTTTTCGTTCAAGAATTTCCACAGGCGTCTCGCATCGGTCGCAAACGCCTATTTCCTGCTGAATCCGCTCGCTCTTCTCCAGCAATCCAGCCTCTTTTAGGTCGTTTACAATAGCCGCCTTCGCATCGCTTATCGTTAATCCTGCATATTTTCCGCCGTTCTCGCTTATTCTTCCGTTCTCTGTTAAGAGGGCTATTACTGGGAGCTTGTGCTTTAACACTGTTTTGACGTCTTCTTTATCGCCGTAAGTGCATATCATAACCACGCCTGTTCCGAAGGACGGGTCAACGTTCTCATCGGAGATAATCTCAACAGTGCGGTTCACGATTGGGACGGTGATTTTTTTGCCTATGTGCCTGTTAAATCTATCATCAATAGGGTTTACGGCAACTGCGACACATGCGGGTATGAACTCTGGACGTGTTGTGGCTATCAGCAAATATTCGCTGCTATTCTCTAATAGGAATCTGATATAGTGCAATGCGCCTTCATGTTCCTCGTAGTTAACCTCCGCATCTGCAATGGCTGTTTCGCAGCGTGGACACCAATTCACTGGATGCGTGCCTTGATACATGAAGCCCTTATTATAGAGGATTATGAAACTTTTTTGAGTGCGTCGCCAATAATCAGAATCCATCGTGCGATATTCGGTTGTCCAGTCTACGCTGCAGCCTAAGCGTATGACGCCTTCCTTCATCATCGCAATATATTTTTCAACAAGCTGCTCGCACAGTTTTCTGAACTTGTCAGGCGGCATTTCGCGTTTTCTAATGTTGTTTTCTTTTTCCACCTGCACTTCTATGCTTAATCCGTGACAGTCCCAGCCCTGTGGAAAATACACGTTGTAGCCTCTCATGCGCTTGTAGCGGGCAACCATGTCAAAGTAAGTCCAATTCAGCACGTTGCCCATGTGAAACTCGCCTGAAGGATAAGGCGGCGGAGTATCAATGCTGAACGTCGGACGCTTCCTATCCGTCCAGTCGAAACGGTAAACTCCATCTTCTTCCCATTTCCTTTGCCACTTCTTCTCAATCTCAATGGCATCAAATTCCTTAGGCAGCGGCTTCATAACGGAACATCCTTATTATGCTTCGACCTTAGGAAAGAGTAATAAATGCCCTATTAACTTTTGTGTTATTTTTCTAAATAACCTCTAAAAAAATTTATCTTCCGTTTTCCTTTGTTTTTCAGCGTTATTTTTGCAATTGCTTTGTTCTTCTCAAAAATATATAAAAAGTAAACATAAAAAAAGATGTCAACTCGGTTTAAGCTTGAATCCAGTCTATGTGCCTGTATCTAAGCTATCCTTTAGTGCCCCAGCCCCATTTGTCCATACACCATCTTGGAAACTCTCTTATCTCACTTACGCTTTCCTGTGACAGGTCAACAATTACATCATACCCGTTAAGTGCTGTCTTTTGATAATGCTCTTCGCCGAAGATTCGAATCGACACCATTGCGAATCCTTCCTTGAGAATAAGAGCAATTCCCTTGCCCCTCTCTGGATCTTCGATTTCTTGCACATCAAAGATAGCGCTGGCACCGATGATATATTCATTCACCCCCTGTAGTATCTCTTTAACCTGTGGATCATTAAGCGCTATTTCCACCGCTTTCTCCCTGCGGTCTTCAGACAACAGGGCGGTACTATTTATCACCCTAACCTCGTTCTCTCCAAAGAAGATGACACATAACGCTTTTAGATCATCTGAAGCGCTTACAATGTAAGCCATTCCCACAGACGCAATCAACAGCAATGCCAATAAAGCTATTTTCTTCCTCATTTCTTTACCTCATTTTTCTCTGATTTATTAATGGATGAAACAGCATTAGAACTTTGTGTGAAATGCATTTCATTCTGCTCCTTTTATCATACTGTATTATTAATAAACCGCAAAGCTTCAGTAAATCTATTAAAATAAACCGGTGGCGCTTTGTGAAATACTTTTTCTGTCACATACCCTTTGGAAAAAAAGGACGCTTATACAAAAGAAGTAATGAAAATCAGCATTGAAAGACTTGCACATTTAATCAAAGTCTGCGGTTTATTAATACAGACAAAAGTTTACCTGTTTTGGAAAAAATCATAGGGAATTAATTAAATCTATTAACTTTTGCGGTATTATTTAAGTTCTCACGCCAAAATCGAACTTTAACTTACTCTAACGTTCCGTGCGCATATATCTTCTTATGATGATCTTATTTGTCATCCCGTAGCTTTTCCTGATTATTAGACCCTTCACCTCAAGATAGTTCAGAATTCTGGTGATTTTCGCTTTCGAAAAGCGCGTGCGTGTAGGTAAATCGCTTTGTAAAATTTCTCCTCCAGCCTCAACTATCTCGCTGAAAACCTTCTTTTTGTCACCATCTAAGAGATGAAGGGCAAATTTTACGTCAAGCTCTGAAGCGTCAATCTTCTCAACTGTTGGTAAAGCTCTGCGAGTTTCAATAACATCGGAAAACAACAGGTAAAAACCGCTGATTCCAAGAAGAAGAGCAGAGATCGCCATTATAGTAACATCGATTTGAGTGTAACTGAGAATCTGCCCTACAGGGATAAGTTCTTCCTCTCCTTCGATAACTATTTGAATTGAAGTAGGCATCATCAATTTCCCTGTGAATACGAACGCGGAAGCGGTGAATACCACAGCCATGAACACAGTCTTTCCGCTTACCTTCATTTCAATCCCTTAATCATCTTTTAGTAATATATATAATTCTAAGTTAGTTAGGAAAGATAAATATACGACTAAAAAAGCCTTCTGGACGTGACTTTGTAACAATTTCCTTTTTTTCTTTTTCCAGGCTTGTTCTTTGAAAGCCTATGGTGCGGGGGGCTAAGTTCCCATACACGTTTACAATCCACGTTTTTGAAGTACGAGCTTGATTAAAAAAGGGAAAATCTGTGACGGACAGTGGCATAGCGCAGATAAAAGTGAGTGCAACATTCAGGTCTAGAATAGACGCAAACGCTCACGCTCTTGTTGAACCATATATAGGAACCGCCACGTATGCGCATGCAAGTATTTACCGTTCTTCATTTATTTCGTTGGTTTCACGAACGTCTCGTACCTTTGGGCAGCTGCTGCATCCATTCCCCTAAGTTCCGTTGTTGCCAGCCGTTTGATCTCAGATGTTGCTATTCCTTCTTGCACTTTGCCCTTAACTGTTTCAGCTACCCTTGTTGCGTGTTCCTCTTTGGCTCCAGCTTTTTTCAATGAAGCCTCCAGCTTAGGTCTATCAAATTCCTCTATGTTACCAGAACGTTTCTTCACCTTAACCAAGAAATCACCTCCCAATTGATTCAAATAAGGCAAGATACATTACGCATATATTCAACAATAAAGTTGGGTTTTGTGCGCGTATCCCTAAAATTCTCGGCATCATTTATAAAGGTTGGCTTAAAGATGTAGAGCGCATCATCGTGTGGGTTTTATGTCCTCGTTTCTTGCGTAGCATTAGGTGAAACAGTTTCGCTTTGTGCAAATTTAGTGCGGGGAGATAGGTTTAGACATCGGTTTAAATTCTCGGTTTTTGCAGAGCCTCTCTATCTCTAGAGCGACTTAAGTTCATCCTTATCTTCACAGTTGACGAAGCTTAACAAAGTTCAAATCTCTTCTTGAACAACGACTGTTTTGTGAAGTTCTATTCCACGCAGCAACTGAGTTTGCTTATGTCTTTTCGGAATGACTGGGCAACAAGTTTGATTGCTTCTGACATTGTTGGAAAGACATGCACAGTGTCGATTACGTTATCGATAGTTAATTTGAACTTCACAGCAAAAGTTGCTTCATGAATCATCTCAGCAGCCAGTGGAGAAACTATGTGAACGCCAACTATTTTCAGTGTATTGGGGTCTATTACCATCTTTATGACGCCTCGTGTGTCTTTTATGACTTGAGCCTTTGGGACAAGCGACATTGGGATTGTTCTGCAAGCGCATGCGTGAGTCTTTGCTGAATATTCTTCTTCGGTGTAGCCGACCTTTGCAACTTGCGGATTTGTAAAAATGACGCTGGGAATTTCTCTGTAGTTTATTGTTAAATTTGTGTTTTCAAAGGCATTCCTAACTGCAATGTTGCCCATTTTTGCTGCCAGAGTTTCAAGCATTATTGGTGTAGCACAATCGCCTGCCGCATACACATTAGGATTTGTTGTCCGCAAGTGCTCATTTATTTTGACGAACCCTCTTTCAGTTTCGACCCCCGCTTTGTCCAATCCTATATCTTCAGTGTTGGGTTTTCTTCCGGTGGCTACGAGGATTTGTTCAGCTTCAAATTCCTTCTCTTTTCCTTCAACGTTACATTTAACTATCTTCATTCCGCCTTTCTCAGCAACTTCCTTTGTCTCCACGCCTGTTTGGATTTCAATTCCCTCCTCTGTTAAGCACTTTGTCAGCTCCTCGGAAATTTCAGGCTCATCCTCCGGAAGGATTCGTGGGCTTCTCTGCAAAATAGTGACTTTTGTGCCAAAATGGGTATACATCTGAGCGAACTCCAAGGCGAGAGCTCTGCCTCCTATTATTATCATAGATTCTGGCAATTGTTTGAGACTCAACGCCTCAACATTTGTGAGATAATCAACTTTATCGATGCCTTTCAACCTGATTACATTGGGGGATGACCCGGTAGCTATGAGAAACTTGTCAGTTCTTAAAACTTCATTGCCAATTTTAACCTCATTTTTGGAAGTGAAAACACCTTTCCCCTCCATAAAAACAGCGTTGGGCAAATTCTGAAGAACGTCCATGTATTTGCTTTTCCTTAAGTACTGCACCACTTCGTCTTTCTGCTGAATTACTTTCGCAAAATCTAAAGTTTCGCAAGTTTTTATTCCCCTGAACACGTGATTTTTCGAATAATAGTATACGTCACCAACATGTAACAAGTGTTTCGAGGGAACACAACCTACATTTACACATGTTCCGCCTATCGTTCCGTTCTCGATTATCGCAAATTTTTTTCCAAGCTCTGAGGCTTTTATCGCAGTGGCAAAACCTGCAGAACCTGCGCCTAAAACGACCAAATCATACTTTTTCATTAGAGCCACCTACAATTCGATGTTCAATTCTTGATATTTTAGTCTGTTGCTCTAATGATTTATCAATTATTAAACCGAGAATTTAAACGCTAATCACGACTTTAAGTGCGGGGGGGTTAGCTTTAAAACTCGGTTTAAATCCTCGGAATTTTTGTCAAACAAGAAATGATTTTTAAACCATGAAGTAAAGTGGCTCCGCACGCATTTACAGATAAACTTTCAAAAGCATTAGCACAAGTTAAGAGAAGAGAGTCGTACATTTACGACGGCAAGTTTCCGTTTTATATCAAGAGATGTTTATATGAAATGAACATGTTAAAGATTAGTAGTTTGTGAAAACATGGCTGTTGAAAAGAATTCATCTCAACAGGAACCGCTGATCGGTAGAAGAGTTTACTTAAGACCTTTTAGCAAGAATGATTTGCCATATGTTCAAAAGTGGTCTAATGATCCTGAAATTAGAAAATTGACTGGTGAGGTTGCGCCTATGAGCAGTGCGGAGGCTGCAAAATTCTATAAAGAACTATGCGCTGACAAGGAGCGTGTATGGTTTGTAATTGTCTTGAAAAAAGGGAATCGCGTAATTGGCGAGGCTGGATTGCTGCGGATGTTTAGGCCATGGAAACACACAGACATGACGATTATTATTGGTGAGAAGGATGCATGGGGAAAAGGTTATGGAACAGAGGCAGGTCGCCTCCTTCTTGATTACGCTTTCGAACGATTGGGCTTCCACAGAGTCTCAGTAGGTGTGGTCGCTTTTAATGAAAGGGCACTAAGGTTTTGGGGAGGTCTTGGCTTCAAGAGAGAAGGTGTTCACAGGGATGGGTACTACTGCAACGACAAATATAGCGATTTCGTCATGATGAGCATTCTTGAGGATGAGTACAGAAACTTGCACAAAAGAGAACACACAAGTATGCCGTCAAAAAGGCGATTAAAAAGGAAATTTTAACCGAAGTGCGGGGGGTGGGGTTTGAACCCTTGAATGACCACTGTGCATGCTCCCTGTTACTACGAGGATCAGGGCTCTCAGCGTACTCGTAGTATAGCCAAGTGTTTCAAGAAGTGGAATCTGCGCCGCGCGTGCTACTTATGTGTAGTCGCAGCATAGCTAAGAAGCAGGTGAAAGCGCTAAGCCAAGCCTTAAAAGGTATGAGAAGGAAGGGACTGCTCAATGTCAAAAGCCACGCGTAGAGTCGCATCCGAAGCGCTTTTATAGACTAAATAACAATTACCCTCCCAAGGTTTAGGGGAGCTGGGAATGTGACCCGGCTGAGAGGACAGCTAAAAGTGCCGTCGACCCTTAGAACCTGAACCAGATAATACTGGCGGAGGGAAAAATCATGAATGAAAGTCAATCACAAATTAAGATATTGGCAGAGCTGGCAGTTTTTACGGCATTATCCGCAGTACTATATACCATAAGAATCTACACTTTGCCCAATGGGGGGTCAATAACTGCAGGAGCCATGGTCCCTGTTCTATGGTTTGCTTTGAGAAGAGGAACAATCGTTGGTATCGAGTCAGGAATAATTCTTGGACTAATCGTGATGACGATAGAACCCTACTTATTCTTTCCATTACAAATATTGCTTGATTACCCAATAGCATTTGGAGCTCTCGGACTGGCAGGAATATTTAAGAAAAAGCCATTAGTTGGCGTTGGCGTAGGAATGCTAGGCAGATTTATCGCACACTTCCTTTCTGGAGTAATTTTCGCAGACATTTTCATACCAGTAGGAGAAAACCCATTTGCCTATTCAGCTATTTACAATGGAAGCTACTTGATACCCGAATTTATAATCAGTGCTATAATCATCTTCCTACTCAGCAAAAGAAAGCTAATAGACATTTACGCCTAAGCCTATGCGGGAAATAACATGAAACTGAAAACTGGAATCAAAGGATTTGACGAATTAATAGGCGGCGGAATCGAGGGGGGCTCACGGAACATACTCTATGGGCCGCCAGGCACAGGCAAGACTGTTTTTGCCATGCAATTTCTTTGGCAAGGCTTACGAAAAGGCGAGACTGTCGCCTACGATGTTATGGATAAGCCGTTTCCACGCTTAATAGCCTACTTCAAATCCTTCGGATGGAACATTGAACCCTACATAACAAAAGGCAAGTTCATCGCCATACAAGCATTTCCACACTTTGCGCCCTATCCCAAAGACCCGAGAGTAATATACTTCAGCCTAGACGATTTCGAAGAAATGAAACGCATCGACAAACTAATCTCCGACAAACACGTGACACGATTCGCCGCTGGAGACTTCAGCGAACAATTCTTCGCCCTAGCCGATTTGAAATACATGGAAACAGTGGAAGACTGGACCATCAACTGGTCTCACTTTGACAACATCGTCAACGTAGACATCATGACTGCAGCAACACAGAAGGACATGGCAACGCAGAGAGCCACAGACTTGGACCTGAACAAGGCTCATAACATATTCCTGTTCAGATTCAATGAAGAAAAATGCCGAAGAGAACTGCGCATAATGAAAATGGAAGGAAGCGAACATCCGCTCGAGTGGATTCCATTCAAAATAACCAGCAAAGGAATTGAACTGATAAAAAAGTAAGGACTTTATAAGGATGGGAAAACTTTCCACAGAAGATCTAAAAAAACTGCTAAACTGCATAAAAAAAGACCCGAGAATCGTTGTTCCGCCTTCGCCGGGCTTTGATTCGGGCGTGCACTTAATTGATGACAAGTGTCTTGTGGTTTCAACAGACCCATGCATAGGCGTTCCAGAAAAATGGTTCGGATGGCTACTCATACACTATGCCGCTTCGGACGTGGCGCTTTTCGGCGCCAAACCCGAATACTGCACAATCAACCTTCTAGGAGCACCCTCCACAAAACCAGAGCGATTCCATGAAATCATGAGCCAAGCATGCAAAGCAGCTGACGAACTCAAAATAGCCATTGTAACTGGTCACACAGGAACATATGAAGGCATATCAGCACTCGTAGGAATCTGCACATCATATGGAATGATAAGCAAAGAAAAACTCATAACACCCAGCAACGCAAGAGCCGGAGACCACATTTTATGCACAAAACCCTTGGGCTTAGAAGTGGCTGTTAACTTTGCTCTAACGCATGAGGCTTTGGCTGAAAGACTTTTCGGAGTTCAGCGAACAAAGGAACTCGCAGGTCTTGTCAACTTGCAAAGTTGCGTGAAAGAGGCACTGTTGCTTGCGGGTTTGGATGCTGTGCATGCGATGCATGATGCCACAGAAGGCGGTTTAGTGGCAGCTTTAAACGAGATAGCGGAAGCATCGAAGGTCGGTTTCAAAACAGAATTTGAACGCATAAGAATCCCAAACGAGGCATATACGCTGCAAAAATTCTTCCACTTATCCGATGAGAATGTGCTGGCTATGTCTTCTACGGGCACGATTCTAGCAGCTGTCAGCCCAAAAGCCAAGGAAAAGGTTGAAGAAACCCTGCAGAGAAACAATATTGAGGCAAGTTTCATAGGAGTTTTCACAAAGAATAAGCGACGCATAATGAGTAAGAATGGAAAAGACACGGCTTTTCCGAAGAAGGCGGAAGACCCCTACGAGAGAATCCTCTCTGGAAAACTGTAAATATTCATGCGATTTCCGCGGACAAACCCAATTAACGTCACACCCGCGTCCTTAGCAATCGCAATTCCAGAGTCTATCGCCGCCGCTAAAGAAGCTACTATAGGTATGTCAACTCTTGCCGCTTTAAGAACCATGTCTCCAGTTAACCGTCCGCTCAATGCAAGAAAGCATTCGCCAAAGTCTATTCTTTTTAAGGCGCAGATGCCTATCACCTTGTCAACGGCATTATGCCGCCCAATATCTTCGGCAAAAGCCACAAGACCTCCGTCACCCTTGTATATGGCTGCAATGTGGACTCCGCCAGTTTTTCGAAAAACTTCAGCGATAAAATTAAGGTTCTTAACGCTGTTATGGATTGTTTCAGCTTTTATCTTCAAATCCGACTTAACCCTTCGAAGTCTTCCAGCATGCGGATATGGTGATTGGCTTTCACACGCTGAAAGGATTATACGAGACAAGGGCATAGAAAGTTTTAACCGCTTTTCCAAATCAACGTTAGGTTTCAGCCTAATCTGACACTCTCCTTCGCTTTTGAGTCGGATTTCTTTGATTTCTTCAACAGACCGTATGATACCTTCAGAGAGCACGTGTCCTACAGCCAGCTCTTTTATGTTTGTTGGAGAACAGAAGATAGTAGCGTAGTAGGTTCTGTTTAGAAATACTTGAAGCGGCTTTTCCTCTGCAACATAATCCTTCACCTTCTGAGTCTTCTTGGCTGAAACATCAACCTTTACAATATCAACCTCAAACATGCTCTTCACACCCATCTTATTTTTTCAGTTCTGACAAGACAAACTCCACAATCTCATC
>Ga0209102_1001734_pt1 | contig 10867 bp, 13 predicted proteins | sample ConPoolayeHmetaG_FD_185483 | JGI IMG/M metagenome (GOLD analysis project Ga0209102, IMG submission 185483) | Hot spring microbial mat communities from California, USA to study Microbial Dark Matter (Phase II) - Cone Pool mat layer H metaG... ... | reverse complement strand
TACTTCCGGTGTTTCCAGAGGTTCCTGTTTGTGCTTCCTGATGTCGCTCATCGTGGTCGGCATACTAGGATGCGAACAAGTTGGGAGGCAGGTTCCTGGGGACTACTGCTTTCAGAGACGAGGGCGCCACACGGATGGTGACCGGAGTGCTGGTGAAAGGCTCACCATCCACGTGAACTGGCAGAGCCCGCGCCGCTTCGATGACCATTTCGCGACACTGGTAATACTCTACCTGCGGGTCCTGAAGATGCCTGCGCGCAAGCAGCTTGGCAGCCTGTTGCACAAAAGTGAAAAAGCCACCCCCCTTGAAAATGCACACATCTAACCTGCCATCGTTCACGCAGGCCTTGGCGCCAATCGCCAGCATGCCGCCGTAGAGCTGGATATTGCTTACGACGATCAGAGGCGTGTTGACTTTGACCGTTTTCCCGTCCAGACTTAACGAGACTTCGGTGCCTGCATACTGGGGGAGCGCTTCGATCGCTGGGAGGACATATGCCCAGGAACCTAACAGCCTCTTTTCTGCCAGCGTCACGCTTTGAGCGATGGCAGCATCGAATCCAATCCCTGCCCACATCAAGAAATAGCGACCGTTGAGTTGCCCCACATCTACGAGGACTGTCTTCCCCTCCACGAGCACCCGAGCGGCGTTCAGCAATACCTTCTGGTGATAGCTGAAGGGTAGCGGACGAGCCAGTATTTCCTCCACAGCGGCAACCATCTTAACCGCCTGCGTGCCGGGCAGCATGGGACTTAATGCAGGGATACCCATCTGAAGTGCCCAGGAGTTGGTTGTGCCCACTGGCAGTACTCCCAGCGCAGCATCGCTGCCGATAAGTCCATTTGCTACTTCGTTGATGGTGCCGTCGCCGCCAGCGGCGATAACCACGCGAGCGCCTCCAGCCACGGCGCGTCGGGCCAGTTCAGTCGCTTCTAAGGGCTCGCTGGTTTCCTGCAAAGTAACAACCCATCCCTGTCGGTTCAGAAAGGCGAGCACATTGTTGAGTTCCTGTCTGACCACAACCTGGCCGCCCGAGGGATTGTAAATCAGTTCAGCTTGCATTGGAACCCTTGTTTCCTTGTTGCACTCCTCTTCTAGGTCAATCCTATCCTTCGAATAACAGTGTGTCAATTCCACAGTAGTCGCCCTCTCGTTGTGTGCTTTCCGTCAGGTCTCGGATGGCATATAATATGTGCGTATATCCACTGCAGAGGGGCGAGAAGACCTGTGATAGTAAAGAAGCTTCTGACACCAAAGGGATGGCGGGTGGTAGCCAATTCCCTGCTGGTGGCTGCCGGGGTTGGGCTTCTTTGTTTATTGTGCAAGATGGTTGTAGGTGACATCCAGCAAAAGGATGCCCTGAGCTGGGGTCTCTTGAGCATCGGAATGGCTTTTTCACTTTGGTTGGTGGCACTCGGGAGTATGCTGGTAAAGGCGGAATTGAGGAACTGGAGGTGAGGTAACTTGCACGGGAGTCGGTTCTGTGGGTGATGTAGCTGTTTTGACCGATAGTGTAGCCGACCTGCCGCCTGAGGTGGCTGAAGAATTGGGAATCACAATCGTCCCGCTGGTTGTCCGCTTCGGCACCGAGCTCTATCGGGATGGCATCGACATAGGGCCTGACGAGTTCTACCAGAGATTGAAGACCGCTAAAGTGCTGCCTGCCACGTCTGTGCCGCCGCCGGTGGCTTTCGCTGACGCGTATGATAGGCTTGCTGAGAGGGCAAGCAGCATTGCCGTTATCACTCTGACTTCCAAGCTCAGCGCTACCTATCAGGTCGCGTTGCAGGCCGTGGGGTTGATGAAGAAAAAATGCCGTGTTGAGGTTCTAGATTCGCAGTGGGCGATTATGTGCCAGGGTTTCATAACAATTGCGGCCGCTAAAGCAGCTCGGGGTGGGGCGAGCCTTGATGAAGTGCTGGATGCTGCCCGTCGCACCATGCGGCGGGTGGATATGCGCGCGGCCTTCGATACTCTGGAATACCTTGAGCGCGGCGGACGCATCGGCAAGGCGCAGGCGTTTCTTGGCTCCTTGCTGAAGATAAACCCGATTATTGGGCTTAAAGACGGGGAGGTATTTCCCTGCGCCCGGGAAAGGTCACGGGCTAGGGCGATAGATCACCTCTATAACTTTGCGGCAAACTTTGGCAAGGTTGAAGCCCTGGCTGTCGAGTATGCCAGCGATCAAGAAGAAGCCAATAGGTTGGTGCAGAAGTTTCGCACAAGGTATCCTCAAGTTCCTATCTACGTGTCGCGTACAACGCCTGTTATCGGCACGCACACTGGACCCAGCCTGATTGTTGTCAGCGTCCTGGGCGACAGACACCCTGCAGTCTAGCGTGTGAAGGCATGCCCCTCAGTGTTTTGAGCGTAGTAATCGGGTATCTTCTGGGGTCTATTCCCACAGCCTACATCGTGTCTCGTGCAAGAAAGGGCGTGGATATACGAGACATTGGTTCGCGCAATATGGGCGGCGCCAATGTCATGCGCGAGATCGGCACACATGAAGGCGTTTTTGTTGGTCTTTTTGATATCGCGAAGGGTGCTGGTGCCGTGCTCATCGCGCAATGGTTGAATGTTCCCGAGCTCTGGCTGTTTGGCACCGGCTTTGCGGCCGTGGTAGGACATAATTTTCCGGTGTTTGCAGGCTTCCGGGGTGGCAGAGGCTCGGCTACTGTGATAGGCATCTTTCTTGTGCTGGCGCCCTGGGCGACGCTTGTCACGCTGGCGCTAATAGCGATTCCGTTCTTTACCACTCGTAAGTTTGCCGGAGCTATACTTGTCGGATTCGCGCTATTGCCTTTATTCATTTGGCTGCTTGAAGGCTCCTTGATGCTGGTTCGCTACGCCCTCATTATTGACGCGTTCATGCTGATTCGGAACCTGTCGGGGATCAGACAAGTCCTGTCCAAGGGGCTGGCGAAGGACATCATATATGATAGAGAAGACAGGAATGCAAAGTAAGGTGACCAGGCTGGGGTATTCAGACCTGTGCCTGCTTCAAGACTAACTATGACGTAGCCGTATCTAGCCACTGTATCCGTCCGGTAGTTGAACGGATGGTATTGTGTCTAGCCGGTAGAGAAGGAGACTAAGACGACGCGCGAAGTTTACGACAAGCTCGCTGCGGCGCTCAACGCTCGCAGCATAGCATACCCTTCGGTGCCCTGTGACGAATTCTACAACCTGGCTGAAGAACTGTTTTCGCCTGAGCAAGCCGAGATTGCCTCGAACATGCCCATCGAACCCATATCCGCGGAGGAACTCGCCGCCAGAATGAGGGCTGCTGACGTTGTTTCGTTGAGCAAGCAGCTCGACGCAATGGCAGAACGAGGTCTGGTGAGGGTGGAGCAAGAGGGCGGCCGCCGGCGCTACGAGCTTATGCCGCTGGTACCGGGCATCATCGAATTGCAATTCATGCACGGCCGGATGGACGAACGCAGCAAGCGCCTGGCGCTGCTGCTTAAAAACTATGCCAAAGCGCTCAAGGCTATGCCGCCGACTGCGCCGCCGACCGTCGTTAGTGGCGAGAAGGGCAAGGTCAGAAAGCTCATTGTAAGAGAGGAAATTCACGGCAAGACCACAGTGCTGCCTTACGAACAGGTGATGAAGCTGATTGATGAGGTTGAGGATATTGCCGCCGGAACTTGTGTCTGCCGTCATCAGGGAGACCTGCTTGATAAGCCTTGCGACAAACCGAAAGACAAACTCTGTATGATTTTCGGTGCGTCGGCCCGGTTTGCTCAAAAGTATGGCTTTGTTCATCCGATTTCTAAGGAGGAGGCTCGACAAAGGATTGATGAGGCGGAGAAGGCTGGGCTGGTGCACAACTATGCCGACAGCCAAGACAAATACATCAACTTGCTTTGCAATTGTTGCGGATGTCATTGTTTCATACTCAGGGCGGCTAGACGCTCCCCGCTGCCCAGCCAATTCGTCATTGCCAACTGGGTTATGAGCATAGATGATGACGCCTGCGTGGGCTGTGGTGTCTGTATTGACCGTTGCTGGATGGAAGCTCTCAAGATGGACGGGCAGCGCGTCTTATGCGATTCCAACCGATGCATCGGCTGTGGCATCTGCCGCTATGTTTGCCCGTCGAATGCGATGCAGTTAGTGGCTCGACAGAGTAGCCCTGCTTGAAGTTGACATAAAACAAAGAAAATGTGGCATGAAGTCCAGCTTGCGCCGGCGAGGTTGACGAGAGCCGATGGAAGCCATGGTAAAGATGAGCTGGTTGGTGGTGACGGTTGTGACTGCCGTGGTGGCGATGTAGGGAAGGCTAGACAAGGCGAATCCTCAATGCTATTGTATTTTTATTCAATTCGGTACCAGGAGGTGGAAGAATGACTTACAAGAAGTACGATATTCTTACGGTGCTGGTGTGGGTTATTCTGGGTGCGGCATTGATAGTGCTTGGCGTCTTTCTAAAAAGGCCTGATTTTGGGGAAAGGGTATGGTGGGTGGTGCTGGGCGTGGGAGCAGCGCTGGTAGTGGTAGGAGTGGTGAGCATCGTCTTTAGTACGAAGCAGGGGGAGGAGCTGGCTTGTCCTCACTGTGGTGGCAAGGTAGTGGCGCGGGTCAAATCGAGCACCAGCGAACTGTACCTGACGAAACCAGAGGAGCAAGGGGTAGAAGAGGCGGGAGGAGAAGGACAAGAAGAGGGAGAGGAACAACAGGGAGAGGTTGGGGCGAACAAGGAAGAAGGAAAAAGTTCAGAAGGGTAAGAGGCCGACCCACAGTCCCGATGGCCTCTGAAGTTTGTCGTCAAGATCAGAAGGAAATGAGGTCGCGGGACCAGTCTTGGTGGCTGGCGGCGTTCGTCCCTCGTCTGGGCAACAGCCCATCCGTACTGTATGCTAGGTAGCCTTGGACTTGATGGCGTCTTTCCTGGCATCGTAGAGTTGCATACTCGCCTTTTGGGCAGGCGACGGTCGGATAGCCAGCTCCTTGTAACATTTTGGCAACTCATTCGTTTAAAGAGGTAGAGGAGTGCAGCAAAACGGCTCTACAGGGCAGACCTTAGATGAAACAGTGTTGGTTCAGAGGGCTGTCGGTCGCGACCCAGAAGCCTTCGGAAGGCTATATGACATGTACGTGGACAGGGTATATAGGCACATTTACTATCGGGTAGGCAATGAGCATGACGCCGAGGATCTGACCCAGCAGGTCTTCCTCAAGGCTTGGGAAGCCATCGACAGATACAGAAAAACGACGAGCCCATTTATTGCCTGGCTTATAACCATCAGCCACAACTTGGTGGTAGACTTTCACCGAACTAAGAAAGACGAGGCATATCTCGAAGCGGAGGTTCTAGCCGGTGATACAGCATCAAGCCCAGAGCATACAGCCGAAGCCAGTCTTGAGCAACAGCGGCTACGGAGGGCGCTCTTACAGCTAAGCGGTGATGAGCAGCAGGTGGTCATCTTGCGTCTTATGGAGGGCTTTGAGTTTGCTGAAATCGCCTCTCTGTTGAAAAAGAAGGAAGGAAATGTCAGGGTCATCCTCCACCGAGCACTGGTCAAACTCCGTGATATCCTGGAAGCTGGTGGAAGGTAGCTGCACAATTCCCGAACCTGTCGGGAACAGATTTATTGGACAGCTTTGCTTAGTTCAGGGCAAGGACAACAATTTGGATAAAAGAAGAGGAAGCAAAATTGGAGAAGTTTGAAGACATACTCGCCCGGTGTATTGATGACATCAAGTCAGGCAGGGCCGGCATTGCGGATTGCCTGGACAGGTATCCGTCTCTGCGTGAGCAACTTGAGCCCTTGCTGAGGATTGCTCTTGAAATTGGAGAACCTGCTGATGTCAAGCCGTCTCCAGGCTTCAAAATAAAAGCTCGGGTGCAGCTTATGGACGAGATTCATGGCAGGCAGGCTGTAACAAAATGGCCGTGGTCTCGTTATAAGAAGCAGACAAAGCCAGGAACACTGAGAAGGAGGTACAGCATGGCAAATATTATTCTCGTAATCGTGCTGGCTCTCTGCGCCGCAGGCGGGGGCACTGCTTACGCCGCACAGGATAGTCTGCCTGGTGACGCTCTCTACACGGTAAAACTTGGTACCGAGCAACTGAGGATGATTTTGCCGGGCGACGATGTTACCAAGGCGGAACGGGCCCTGAGCTTCGCTGAACGACGAATAGAAGAGATGGAAGCCTTGGCTGAAAGGGAGTGCTTTGCACAAGGTCTGGCTCTGGCTGTAGGGAAATATGGTGGAGCCATGAATATGACATTGACCAGGATGGAGCGGGCATGCAATAGGGGGCTGGACGCAGGAAATATAACGGCACGGGTGGCCGAGGCTACGGCGCGTCATCTCTTGGTACTCGACGAGCTGTGGGACAAGGTACCGGACGAGGCAAAGGAAGCCATAGAACGCGCGATGGAGGTTTCAGAGAGGGGGCGACAAAATGCTCTGGCGGCTCTAGCAAAGCGGAACACTGTAATGGCTGCTGAGATGAATCTGGCTGCCATGCAAGGGAGGTTGAATCGGGTCAGGGCCAGGGTCCAGAATGGAGAGGCACTGCAAATTGCTCTTGGTCAATTTGAGGACATGGCAAGATTCGGCCAGAAAATTTCCCAGATCGCCCAGGAGACAGGCCTGAACATAACGGAGGTAGCGGCACTGGTAGATGAGGCGACATCCAGGCATCTGGAAGTGCTGCTCCGGCTTTATGATGAGGTGCCCGAGGAGGCGAAAGAGGCTGTTGCGCAGGCGATAGAGGCGTCGTTTAGATGCCATGAAAGGATAGTCGGTATATTAGCGGAAATGGATGTCGAGGTTTCTCAACCTCCGGTCATACCGGAGAAAACACGGGAACGGGTAAAAGAGATACTCGGGTGGCCGGACCCGCCAGGCCCGAACGTCCCCCACGGTGGCGTCGCTCCCGGACCAAGCTGTCCAAGCTGCAGACGTTGACAGGCGGCGGCGCTTCACCCAGCGTGGCTGATAGACCATAGCGGAGCGCTTTTATTTCCCGCCTTACTGCCTGTGTCTAAATTTTGAACAGAATTAAACTGTTACCTGGAATGATGAACTGTTGGCTTCAGTGAGTCGTATTATTACGATGAGTTTTTTCGGTGGGATGAGAGCTAGGGAAATGGTCTGTGCTGGCAGGTCAATAGGCGGAGATGGGTTGTTTGTCGGTGATGATTCTTTGGCAGGCTAGCAAGTGCTCGCGAATGTGCTTGGGGATAGTGAACATTGCCTGGTGAGTAAGGCCATCGTAGGACTTTAGCTTCTTGGATATCCTTTTAGAAATCCTGCTGTCAATCTCTTCGGCGGTCAATTTGGAAGGGTCAAGGGTTTGCGATGCTGCTACAAAGCCCCACAGGCTCAAGAACGATGGTACGTGGGCTTGATATGGGCGCGCTATGGAGAAGACGCTTCTCAAGGTGCTGACGATAGCCACGAAGTTATCCAGATTTCCCCATTCGGCAGGCTCGGCTTGCACCGACATGATGCCGTCAGAGCCCAGTTTTTGTCTGACTATCTGGTAGAATTCCCTCGTGTATAGCAGGCGCGCCGGCCCCTCCTCCAGAGGGTCAACCAGGTCAATAATGACGACATCGAATGTCTGGCTGGTTTCCTCCAGGTATCTTCTGGCGTCTGAGAAATAAAGCTCGGTTCTGGGGTCATCGAAGGCATTCTGATGCCACGAAGGTAGCAGGCGGCGACACAAGTTCACAACCTCTTCATCAATGTCCACCATGACCGCCTTCTTCACCGTCTTATGTGCCAGAACCTCCCTCAAGGTGGCGCCCTCACCTCCCCCGGCAATGAACACCGTCTCCGGGTGGGGGTGTGCAAGCATAGCCGGGTGCACCAGGGCTTCGTGGTAGATGAACTCATCCGCCTCGCTGGACTGGACCTTGCCATCGAGGACGAGACAAACCCCGAAGCTGCCCGTCTTGATGACCTCTACAGACTGGTACTTGGTTCGCCCTGAATATATCCTCTCCCTAACGCTATGCAGCGCAGTGAGGTCAGGACTTATATGGTCGGAGAACCAGCTACGTTTGTCAGGATCGCTATCTTTCATTTTGTGCACCTTACCTGGCTGTCCTCCACGATTCCTCTGCGAAGCTCGATCAAGGAGTGGGTTTGTGCCCCTAGCTTCTCTATGATCAACCTGGCTGCCTTTTCGGGATCTACGTTATTGCCGCATGTAAAAACATCCACCGCGGCATAGCCGTACTCGGGCCAGGTATGAACGGCAATATGGGATTCGGCAATATTGACCACTCCGCTCACTCCGTAGGGGGAGAAATGATAGAAGGACTCGCCCACTACTGTAGCGCCACTTTGAATGGCAGCTTCGTTCAGACACTCTCTCAGAAAGTCTAGGTCATCCAGCACCTCCTTGTTACACATTTTCAGTTCTAGTAACAGATGTCTTCCGAGCGCATGCAAATCACCTTCCCTCCTTTAAGATTTTTGTCACCCGTTCTCGGGCAACGGCGCAAATTTTATATAATGGTAGCCCTTTTAGCAATACTATAAGAGTTTCTGTTAAAATGAACGAAGGCGGCAATTATGGCGTCAGAAAATCAATTGGTCACAGTGCGCACCGCCAACTATATGGAGGCTCAGATAATCAAGGGGCGGCTGGAGAGCGAGGGTGTGCCGGTGCTACTGAGCTATGAGAGCGCCGGTCTGATTTACGGGCTCACAGTTGATGGGCTGGGACAGGTGAAGATAATGGTGCCCGAAGCCATGGCAGAGGAAGCTAAAGCTATTTTGAATTCCACCGTGGAGGGCGGCAAATAAGTCTTCGATTTTGCTTTTTGTTTTGACGGTTCATGACTTCAAGACTAGAGCGTATAACCGAGCAGCGTCTGGATAGCCTCAATAGAATCAAGGCTCGGGGCATAGACCCTTACCCTCATTGCTATCGCCCCACCCATACTGTCCGTGAGGCGAGTGCCGTTTTCGAGCAACAGACCGCAAGCTCTGAGAAGATATCGCTGGCCGGCCGCGTTATGTCCAAGCGTTCCATGGGCAAGCTATCGTTCGTTGATATTCGCGACGGCTCGGGAAGAATACAGCTCTCCCTGCGCTACGATATCCTGGGCAAGGACAAATACGAGCTTTTTCAGGAGGACGTTGATATCGGAGACATCATTGGCGCAGAGGGGAAGTTGTTCCGCACAAAGAGTGGTGAGCTGACCCTGGAGGTATCGGATTTCGCCATGCTCTGTAAGTCCCTTCGCCCGCTGCCGGAGAAATGGCACGGGCTAGCCGATGTGGAGAAACGTTACCGCCAGAGGTATCTTGACCTTATCTCCAATGAAGAAAGCAGAAATGTGTTCGTTTTGCGTAGCAAGATCATTGCTGCCATAAGGACTTTTCTCGAGAAGCAAGGATTTATGGAGGTAGAAACTCCCATCCTTCAGCCCCACGCCGGCGGAGCGCTGGCGCGTCCCTTTGTTACCCATCACCATGCGTTAGACGAAGACCTCTATCTGCGAATTGCTCTGGAGCTTCATCTCAAGAGGCTGGTGGTGGGCGGGTTTGATAGGGTCTATGAGATGGGACGAGCCTTTCGTAATGAAGGCATTTCTGTCAGGCACAACCCTGAGTTCACGTTGCTTGAGTGCTATCAGGCTTATAGCGACTACAATGACATGATGAAGCTGGTTGAGGGGCTGTTCAAATATGTAACGCAGGAGGTGCTAGGCAATACGAAGATTATTCGTGACGGCCATACTATTGACTTTGGTGTTCCCTGGCAGAGGCTCTATCTTCGCGAGGCTATTAAGGACCGCTGTGGCATTGATCTTGAAGAGTATCCTGACGTGGATTCACTAAGAGCGCGGATGAGGCAGTTGGGAATGGAAGTTGACCCCGGCAAAGGACGAGGCAAGCTCATAGAGGAATTGATTTCCACCTTCGTCGAACCGAAGCTTATTCAGCCAACTTTTCTGCTGGACTACCCTGTGGATATGTCACCTCTAGCCAAGAGGAAGCGTGGTGATAACCAGTTGGTGGAAAGATTCGAGGGATTTGTAGCTGGTATGGAGGTTGCCAATGCCTTCACCGAACTCAACGACCCGCTCGAGCAGAGGGAAAGGTTCCGCCAGCAGCTAAAAGAGCGGGTCGGCGATGAGGACGTCGAGATTGCCGACGAAGATTTTCTACTGGCTCTGGAGTATGGGATGCCGCCTACGGGTGGTCTGGGCATGGGCATTGACCGCCTTGTAATGCTGCTTACGGGACAGCATTCCGTTCGAGATGTAATACTGTTCCCACAACTGAAGACGAAAGAGTAAAAGTATGAGACGGCAAGGCAACGTGGGGCGAATCCTAAGCACGAAATTCGAAATCCTGCACAATGTGAAGGCACTAGTGAGCAAAATTCAAAACGGAATGGGTTTTGGTATTTAGATTTAGAATTTGGCATTTGTTTAGAATTTAGAAATTAGGATTTGGAACTTACGTATGATTGACATCAGGCTTATTCGCGAAAACCCTGACTTTGTTCGCCAGGCTCTCGAGAAAAGAGGCGGTGCATTTGGTCTGGATGACATCCTCAAGATCGATGAAGAGTACCGCAGCTTGCTTCGCCAGACAGAGGAGCTGCGAGCCAAACATAACCAGGCCAGCAAGCAACTAGGTCAAAAGAAAGAGAAACCGCCAGAGCTTATGGAGCAGATGCGTCAACTGGGGGAGCAGATATCTACCTTGCAGCAACAGACGAGGGAAGTCAAAGCTAGGCTTGATTCGTTGCTATTAGAGCTGCCCAACATTCCCCACCCCAGCGTCCCCCTGGGCAGAAACGAACAAGACAATGTGGTAGTGCGTACCTGGGGCAAGCCAAGGGAATTCTCCTTCAAGCCACTGCCTCACTGGGAGCTGGGGG
>Ga0209102_1001733_pt1 | contig 10867 bp, 7 predicted proteins | sample ConPoolayeHmetaG_FD_185483 | JGI IMG/M metagenome (GOLD analysis project Ga0209102, IMG submission 185483) | Hot spring microbial mat communities from California, USA to study Microbial Dark Matter (Phase II) - Cone Pool mat layer H metaG... ... | reverse complement strand
TGTTAAAAAAGGTTAGAGGCTTTACGCTGATCGAGCTGCTCATCGTTGTCGCCATCATCGGCATCCTGGCCGCGCTCCTCATCCCCAACGCCATGGCCGCCCTCCAGAAAGCAAAACAGAAAGGCACGATCAAGGACATCAACACTATCGCTACCGGACTTATGGATTACATCACGGACAGGGGGGATGTACCGGATCATACTGGGGATTTGCAAGCGAACGATGCGATTGTCACTGCGTTGCAGGGTTTTTATCTGAAAGTCGTTCCGCTCAATGACCAGTGGAACTATCCGTTCCAGGTATTTACCAGAGACGCCTGCGACGGCCAGTTTGGTGTTGCACTTGCTTCCGGTGACCAATGGGGAGCAGACGACTACGTTGTCGGTTCTTATGGAAGAGATCATGGCCCGGGACCCACATATGAGTATAGTGTCACTGACCCGACCGCAGGGCTCTATGAAGTCAGAGGTATGAAGGATTTCAACGAGGACATTGCTAACTGGAATGGCAACTTAGTGGTTGGTCCACGGACAGGAGTTGGGACGACGTAATTTAAGCTCATAAGTAAAGCCTAAAGAAAAGGGGCGGCCAAAGGGCCGCCTCTTTTTTTTACCCATGAAAAACATCCATCATCGGCTGTGCTGGCGAGCTGTCGCTGTCGTTATCCCGATTGCTTTTCTTTTCTGCGTTGAAAGTTTCGTCGTTAAAGGCTTGATGCTGGTCCACGCTGGCTCTCTCTCGAGTGCGCTCGATATCTTCCGGGCCACGAGAAAAGAGATGTTCTGGGTAGTCATCCTTTCTTTTTTAATCCTTACTTTTGCTTCTTTGAGGCGGAAGTTCTTTAATGGCTGGATATCTTTTTCTTTTGCCATCCTAGTGATTGTTTCTCTTCTCGCTTTAATCGTTCATTATGGCCTATTCTTGACGACGGGCATGGGAATCAACGCTGAATACCTCCGCAATTGGATGCAAAACCCGGGTGAGGTAAACAAGATGATCGCCAGCGAAGTTCGGCCTTGGCACCTTTTCCTGATATGTCTTCAAATTGGGATTATTGTCTTTTTCCTTTTCCTTCCCCGGCTGAGAGTGGCGATAAAATTGAAGGAGGTCTTTACCCCCGAACGCCGAAAGAAGCTGGTTGGCCTCCTGGCAGTCTTCTTCATTTTTCTCGAGGCTGGAGCTCTTTTGCCGCCCCTCAATCATGTCAACGAATCCATCAATCAAGTGCCTGTTTTTGAATTGATCAAGGGGCTTCTGCCCGAGAAAGAAGAAGCTTCCCTCCCTGTCGAGATCAAACCCGGGGATCGGATGGATGGCATCCTCGAGTTTGAACCGGAAATAAGAAATCATCGCCTCAACGTTGTTCTCATCATCTTCGAATCGCTGAGCTGGAAATACTGCGACGTTTATAAACCGGGCCTGGGCGCCACGCCATTTCTGAAAGAGCTGGCCGAGCGGAGCCTTGTCGTCGAGAGGCTCTATGCGGTTGTTCCGCATACGACCAAGGCTCTGATTCCCATCCTGGCGGGGATCTATCCCTATCTTGAACCGGCAGTCATGGAGGGGATACCGGGTATTCTTCCGGAGCGCTCCCTGGCGCACATTCTCAAGAAGTTTGGCTACCGCACAGCGTTTTTTCAGACGGCTAACAATTATGAAGAGAGGCCGAGCGTAGTGGCCAACCTCGGATTCGATAAATTCAGCGGTCTCTTCGACCAACCCCAGGAGGGTTTTGCCGATGTAAATTACTTCGGGAAAGAAGAGATGATGATGCTCAAGCCGAGTTTGGCCTGGGTAGATGAAGAGCCGAAGACACCCTTTTTTTTGACTTACCTGACCCTGAGCACTCACCATAATTATGGGACGCCGCCCGGTTTTCCTCTCAAGGATTTTGGTGTTGACCAGCCGCTCCTTCACCGTTACTTGAACGCCGTTCGGTACACGGACGATTTCATTCGACACGTCGTTGAAGAGTTCAAGAAAAGGGGACTTTTGGAGGAGACTGTTTTCATCATCGTTGGCGATCACGGTGAAGCGTTCAAAGAGCATGGTCTGGATGGACACAACTACGTGCTCTGGGAGGAGGGCCTGAGAGTTCCAGGGATTGTCTTTGCGCCCGGTCTATTTCGAGAGGCTGGCAAGATCGAAGGCATCAGATCCCTTCTCGATATCGTCCCGAGCGTCTGTGACCTTCTCGGCTTGCAATTGAAGGAGGGTCGATTCATTGGCCAGAGTTTTTTTCAGCCTGTGGAGGAGGACAGGGTTCTTTTCTTTTCTGGTTGGTCGAGGCAACGCGTTACCGGCATGCGGCGGGGTGGAACCAAATATATCGTCTGGTCCTCAGGAAAAGATTATGAAGTTTTTAATAATCTCGTGGACCCAGAGGATAAGACGGACCTGTCTAAGACAAAACCCGAATGTAGGATTCAAGCCATTCGGTCCTTTCAGGAAATATCGAGATGGGCAGACGCCATCAACTTTCAGTATAGGGAATGGCGGAGACGATCCGAAAACGATTTGGCTTTGGCAGAGCCTCGCCATTTTGTTAATCAAAGGGACGAAGAATTTGGAGAAATGCTTTTGCTTTATGGATATGAACTCTTTCCTCAAGGCGTTGAGCAAGAGAGGTCGGTCTGGGTAAGATTAGGTTTCCGCTGCCAGGAAAAAATAAAGCGTCCTGTCGATGTTATTCTAATTTTCAAGCATGAAGATGGGAATATCGAAGACAAAAGAGCCAAAATTTTCACGCAGATTCCTCTTGAAAAACTTGAGGCAGGGCAATATACGACAGGAGAACATTTTCTTTTAGTCCCGGAGGATTGGCCTCCTGGCGAGGTTGATGTCTATGTAGGCATTTATGATAAGAAACAGAGAAGGAATCTTCCCTTGAGCCGTGCAGAGAAAAATGCCGTCGGTCCAGAAAACCTTGCTCACCTTTCCCGGATTCAGATTTTTCCTTCCCAGGGAACGCGATAAAAAAGAGGATCTCATACACCTAAATCAGTGCCCTGACGAGGGGGATTCAATACAATAGTTTATGAGGCGGCTTTTCTTCAGAATTAGTACTTTTGTTTTCTCCATAGCCTTGCCAAAAAGGCGATAGAGGTAGGATGGCCACCAAAATGCCGCTTGAACAACGTGGAAGAGACAAGAAAAATTAATGCAACCCCTGAAAAAAAGAGGCTGATAATTGCACCGCATACAAACGACATGGGGAGATATCTGATTTCGACGTCATGGTGGCCGGGGGGTATGGGGATTCCCTTTGAAAACAAATTTGCTTCGATGACCTCGACTGATTTTCCATCGACCCACGCTCTCCAGCCTTTGGCATAATTGCCAGGAATGATGAGAAGCGCTTCCGAAGGGACTTCAAGAGAATACCAGCCTCGCCCCTGAATTTCTTTCTTGATTTGAAGATATACTTTTGTTTCCTCTGGGATATTTTCTTGAAGGTCGACTCGCTTTGAGGTAACAGCGCAGCGCCAGGGATCGAGCATTGGGCTGACAAAAATTTCTAATCTCTGTTTGACCGTGGACGCTGCGGACGACTGAAAAACCAAAAAGGGAGATGGTTTCTCATGAGTGATATGCTGTAACTTGAAGCTAAGCCCATCTATCTCTCTTTCGATGGCGGTTCGTCCAGAGAAAATTTGCCTTTCGCCTATGGCGAGGGAACAACCGATGTACCTTAAAGTTTTGAGCTTCGCCTCGTCCGGAAGCGCTCGAACGTACTTCATGAGCTCGCGATAATCGCGGGGATAGGAGGCGTGAAGGTCGCTGTTAAACACATAGCGCACATTGTCGCCAATACCGCTATAAGGATAGAGAGTCTGGTATAGATAGCGAAGAAACCGTGTGTTATTTTGATTCGCTTCCTTTTGAAGGAATGTAAAGGAATCATCACGGTAGATTGTCTTTGAAGGTCCCAAAGAGTCGATGAGAGCTGGTTTTTCAAAAAAAGTGACGGGCACAGTGGGATTAATGTATCTGTTGTGGAAAACAGGGTCGAGAATTGCCAACAAAAGAAGGATGATAGGAATGGTCCTCCAGAAGAAGATGTTTTTTCCTCTTAGAGAGATAAGAAGGGCATAAAGACTGAAAAGAAAGAGGCCTGTCTCGAAGGATCGGCCTAGCTCGCGAAGAGAAGATTCTTTCTCAATCAGGAGAAGACCATTGAGCAACGTAAGGAATTTTCCTTTAAATATCCAATAAGCCCCCAAGAAACTTACCGCTATTAGCATCAGGAGAAAGCTTCTTCTAGTCCCTTTTCTCTTTTCCTCTTCAATGGCTTGGTATCCGAGAGAAGCCAGGAGAGAGAGGCAGAACACCGAACCCAGGAAAAATTTCACGGGATACCGGATTGACCCAATAATCGGTATAAGGCGATACAAAAAGAAAAAAGGAGAATACCGGCCACAGGATAGAAGAAGGAGAATGACGGCAGTCCAAAAAGCAATTCTATTTTTCCTATCTCCTCTTTTCTTTAAAGCGAAAGCCGCCAGAAGGAGAGTGCCAAAACCCATATAGAGGCTGTAATAAAGGGGATAATTCCGATCAAAAAAGTGACTTCCCCAGAATTCATTGTGTCCTGGTTGTCTATCATTACCCAAAATGTCCGGGAAGGTTATGTTCAATAGCTGGATGAGCTCGAGCGGCCAGATTCTGGATTGTTCCCCGCGGTCAGTCTTCGAGAGCATTTCCAGGGAAGGGAGGAGCTGGATGGCTGTTAGAAAGCAGGCAATAAAGAGCGATAGGCAAGTGGCGAGCATCTGTTTTTTCCATTGGCCATTGTTGAAAAAAGATTGAGCGACGCCAAGAAAAAGGGTGAGAATGGATATTTCCGGCGCACCGGAGACGATGAGGAGCGCCCAGACGATCGAGGCAAAAATAATGTTTTTAGGAATGAGGGGGGGCTTTTTGTTGAGGACAAAAAGAGCCCAGGGCATCCAGGCTAAAGCCGCAATGTGGTTGTAGAATTCAAAAGAGGATAGATAGATACCGCTAAAAATAAACAGAGAGGACCCAAGGAAACATGACCTGCGACCAAGGCTGTAGGATCGAAAGAGGATATAAAGCCCGAGCCAACCTATGACCACATGGATGAAGTAATGGAACTTGAGGGCAGCAAAGAATGGCAAAATAAGATAGATCCATGTGGTGGGATAGAGAACCGCGTTTTTTGGGTTGGCCAGAAAGGGTTGCCCATTTCCGTGGGCATCCGTCCAGAGCGCGAAATTTCCTTCCTGCAGAAGCTTTGGACAAAGCTTCCGGAATGGAATTTCGAGCAAGGTCATGTCGCGCTCATAAAAGACGCGGTCGGAAAAAAAGAATTCCCGGAAAAGAAGGAGAAAAAGGAAAAGAAAGGGAAGCAAAAGCAATAAATCTCTCCTCGTGACAAACGCTTGGCCTCGAGTTTCCTGCATCAGCTTCTCTTAAAGTTTTTACCAAAAATTAAAGGAGTTTTCCAATCCTCGTTCGGTGCCTTGACTTAGAAGAAATTTTATTTTTATAATGCGAAAAAAAGTGGGCAAGAACGGATAGAGCCATTGGGGATCGAGAATGCCAAAGGAAGATTCGGTTTTGCGGCTCTCGTCTTCCTTCTAATAATACTTCCCATCATTCTGACGCCGTTCCCGCCTTCAACGGACCTTCCCCAGCATTTGGCTCAGATCAGGCTATTAGGAAAAGCTCTTGAAAACCCGGGCGGACCCTATGCTATTCAATGGCTCGGGCCAAATAATCTTGTCTATTTTCTTATTTATGTTCTCTGGACCATCTTGCCCGTTGCGTGGACGGGGAGAGGAATTCTCCTTGTCATTTCTCTTTTCTGGCTGGCAGCGACCCATTGGCTCAGCTTCATCAAACACCGACCTTTGCCAGAGACGATTCTTGCCTCCTTGCTATTTTTCAATTCATCTCTCTATTGGGGATTTTTGAATTTTTTGATCGGCTTCCCCGTCTTTGTCGGTTGGTTTTATCTAACCACAAAGATGGATTTTCAGAAAAGATCGCTTTATTGGCTGGCTCTTTCCACGATGTCTTTTCTTCTTTACGAAAGTCATGCCCTCTGGTTTGCCGCGGGGGCACTTTGGCTGTGTTATATCGCTGTGGTCAGGAGATATCGCTTGAAAAATTTTATTTTTCTCTTTTCATCTCTTTTTCCCTGCGGGTTTCTTGCCCTCTCTTGGTATTTGAGGTTCAGCTCTTTGCGGGCGGCATCTGGATATGATGTGCTTCCTAGCTGGCATTCCTTTTACAAGTTCGGCGGTTTTGTTGATTCTGTGTTCGGCGGGATAGAAGGCCCTATTGAGTATATCACTTTCATTTTCTTGTATGGGTGGATGGCCATTGCCGTATGGCAAAATAGGAAGAGATTGCGCGAACGTATGGATGAAAATCTTGTTGCCGCCGCGATTTTTTTCCTCATGCTTTTTCTCGTCTTGCCTCACAAGTTTATGAATACGATCTATTTCAGCGGGCGCTGGATGCCGATAGCAATGATATTTGGGTTGTTATCTCTGCCCTCAATGATTGGCAAAAGAAGGAACCTCCTCCTTATCTCGACGGGAGTCCTCTTGTTTTTCGTGCTCATGACAGCAAGCAGTTGGTTGAAATACAGTGGCGATGAACTATCCGGCTTTCAAGAAGCGATCAACCAAGTTGAACCGGATTCGCGAGTTCTTGGGTTGGACATGCTCCGAAATAGTCATTACATCAAAGGATATCCTTTTCTCCAAATGTTTTCTTATACTCAAGTATTTAGGGGAAGCTCGCTCAATTTTTCTTTTGCCGAACACTATTCTGGTTTGGTCGCCCTGAGAGAAAAAAGAACAGACTACCGGTCTTCTCATCTATTATTTTACCCTGAAGATGTGCAAGCCCATGATTTTCAGAGTGTTGATTTCGTTCTTGTATCAGGTGAAAAAAATGTCCATTATTGGATTTCTCGGTTCTCAGATCGGTTGAAACCTGTGACTTTCGGCGGAAACTGGAGGTTGTACAGGGTTCTGAAAAAATAGTCTATCAACATAAATTTCTTGACATGAAAGAAAAGAAATGAATCCCCAAAGATACTCATGGCTGCTCATTTCGTCCTTTTTAGGATTGCTTGTTCTCGTCATGATTGTTTTCCAATATTTCTTTTTTGTTCCCAAGATAATGATGATCATTTTTGTTCTTTTTATTGTATCCCTTTTGGGAAAAGTGAAAATATTTCTCGAGGATTGGCTTTTTTTTATAGGATTTATCTATCTTTTTGATAGCTTGAGGGGCAGCATTTACATTGCCATCTGCAGGTTCAACTTCCCGGTTTATGCCACATATGTAGTCAAATTAGAAAAACTGCTGTTTGGGGGCATCCCTCCGCTGGAGCTTCAAAAGTGGCTTTTGTTTCCTCATCCGCCAGGCAATTTTTCGTGGTTTGAGAAACTTATCACGGCGGCCCATGGAAGCCATTTCGTAGCCTTTCTTCTAGTGGGTTTCATCATCTGGCTGTACAAATCAGAGCATTTCCGGTTCTTCAAAATATCTTTTTATCTTTGCATTTTTTTGGGGCTCTTGGGCTACTTTGCTATTCCAACGGTCCCCCCGTGGATGGCGGCAAACGTCTTTGGGCTGTTTCCCCGAATTTCTCGTTTCGTGTCCATCGTTTATAACCTGATCATCCCTGATATAAGTGCAGGGTTCGACACTAACCCTGTTGCTGCCATGCCTTCGCTGCACGGGGCTTTTCCTGTCCTATGCTGCTTGATTCTCTGGCGAATCTATCGGTGGAAGGCTTGGGCATTTTACGGCTATGGATTCTTTATGCTTTTTGTTATCGTTTACACGGGTGAACATTATGTCGTTGACGTTCTGGCGGGTGGGATTCTGGCTATGATATGTTATTTTGCAGCTCGGAGGGTAACCTCAATGGAACTTAGGACCAGGAAAAAATTTTCCTTTTATGATAGACGACGCCGGAGCCAAATGGGCAGGAGATACATGGTGATGATTGGCGGGATCGTTATTTTACTCCTGGGGATAGCCGTCGGACTTTATAATAGGAACCAATTTACAAAAAATGCTCAGGCCTATGAGGTTAGCGCGCCTAAATACATTGACTTTTTTAAAAAAGGAGAAGAATTTCGAGATAATTATCAAGTTCAAATGTACTTGGGAAGATACTATCTTCTTAAAAGGGAGTTGGAAAGAGCTTTGACTCATTTTGAAAGATGTTTGAGTTTAGGCCAAACCAATGAAGATAAAGCCCGCGCCCAGGCAGGGCTTGCAAAATGTAAAGAATTGACAGGAGAGAGAGAATAAGAATTATGAAAAGAATCCATATTCTGCTGATTGTTCTATGTCTCGCTTGTGGATTATTCGTTCTTGACAGGCTCGACAAGAAAAATAAAGAGCAAGTGGCCCAGCATAACGCGAAGACCAACTGGCTTGTTGAGAAATATGGGCACAAGCGTTATTCCCAGAACTATGAAGAGCTCATTATTCGGGATTTTTTTGATGATAAAAGGGGCGGTTTTTTTGTTGATATTGGTGCTGGCCATTATAAAATTAATAGCACGACTTACTATTTAGAGAGGCATCTCGGCTGGAGCGGGATCGCCGTCGACGCAATTTGCGATTATCAGAACTTATATCTTCTATATAGAAAAAAAACGAAGTTCCGTTGTTTCTTCGTGGCAGACAGGTCAGATGATGAAATCGACTTCTATATTAATCTTGATAATAAGAGGATCTCAACAGGAAATGAGGACTTGGCCAGCAAGCAGGGGGATTATAAAAAAGTAAAGGTTCCAACGATTACTCTCAACGATCTGCTTGAGCTGTCGGCCATCTCTCACTTTGATTTTCTCTCCATGGATATTGAACTTGGGGAGCCTGCTGCTTTGGCCGGGTTCGATATCCAAAAATATAAACCTTCTCTTGTCTGTATTGAGGCGCATAAAGAAGTTCGTGATCAAATTTTGGAATATTTTTCTAGGAATAACTACCGGCTTATTAAGAAATACAACGAGCTCGATCCATTAAATTTTTACTTTACTCTTTAAGAAGGGAGAATGGAATCAGTGCGTTGACCTTTAAGACAGGGATGTCTCGATTCAGAAAAATTGATTCAAAGGAGACGTCGGAATGGGAAAGAGAAGAATCATGATGTTTGTTTTGGCTCTCCTTTTCATAGCTTTTATTTTAATCCGTTTTAATTTTCTAAAAGAAACTTATATGACAAGAGAACAAATCGTAGAGAAGTTTACCAAATTTATCACAGTTCCAATGTCCATAATAGGACAACTTGGATGGGAATTCCAGCCCAGCAGAGCCCCTGCGATATGTGGGTTATCCAGGAAATTATTCATGAAACAAAGCCTGATTTTATTATTGAGACAGGAACTTATAAAGGCGGCGGAACCTTATTTTTGGCGGACGCTCTTCAAGATTGTAATAAGTCTGGGAAAGTCATCACCATAGATATAAAATCTCAGATAGAACAGGCATCAAAATTAGCTCTATTCCGGGAGCGTGTAGAATTCATCGAGGGAGACAGTGTTTCTGAAAGAGTCATTCAACTCATAGTTGATAAGATCCAGAACGCAAGAGCTATGGTCATGCTCGATTCAGATCACCACAAGAAACACGTGTTGAAAGAACTGAAGCTCTATTCTCAATTCGTGTCGCCAGGATGCTACCTGATAGTCCATGACACTGAGCTACTCCCCAAAAACTGGACAGGGGGTATGAGTGGATTTTGGGCCTGCCATATCTCAGATGGAGGTATGGTATGCTGTCAGGTATGAGAAAGACGTACGATGCGGCGTTCAATGCCAAGGTGGCTTTTGAAGCAGCCAAGGGGGAGAAGACGATCGCCCAGATAGCGAGCGAGTTCGGGGTCCATCCCAACCAGATCCGGCTGTGGCGCAACCATCTCGTAGAGCAGCTCCCCGAGCTTTTTTCCAATCGCCGGCCGCTTAAGGAGAAGGCGCGCGATGGGCTGGAGGCGGAACTGTACGAGCAGATCGGCCGGCTAAAGATGGAGCTGGAGTGGCTTAAAAAAAAATCACAGACGCTCCTATCACGATGAAGCGGGCGGAAGTGGAAAAGGAGTTGGCGACGATGTCGGTTGTCCAGCAATGCGGACTTCTGGAGCTTTCGCGCTCGACGTTCTATTATCAGCCCGTGGGCGAAAATGAGTATAACCTGGCGCTGATGCGGGAAATTGATGAGGAGTTCACCAGGCGGCCGTTCTACGGCGTGGCCCGGATGACGGCGAGGCTTCGGGCGCTGGGTCACGGGGTCAACCCCAAGCGGGTGCGGCGACTGATGCGGGTGATGGGGCTGGAGGGGATTTATCCGAAGCCGCGGCTGTCGGCCAATGGACCTGGTCATAAGGTCTATCCCTATCTGTTGAAAGGAGTTACGGTTGACCGACCGGATCAGGCGTGGGCGGCGGATATCACTTACGTCCGTCTGGCTCAGGGTTTCATTTATCTGGTGGCAATCCTGGACTGGTACAGCCGCTATGTCGTCTCCTGGGAGCTTTCCAAGACGCTGGACACGAGCTTCTGTCTGGAGGCGCTGGGCAAAGCGCTCCGGGTGTCGAAGCCGGAGATTTTCAACTCGGACCAGGGTGTGCAGTTCACGAGCCTGGATTTCACGGGACGTTTGCAAGAGGCCGGGATCAAAGTGAGCATGGACGGGCGAGGCCGGGTGTACGATAATATCTTCGTCGAACGGCTCTGGCGCTCGGTCAAATATGAGGAGGTTTATCTTCACGACTACCTGACGGTGCTGGAGGCGAGGAGGGGACTTACCGATTATTTTGTGTTTTACAACGAGGAACGGCCGCACGAGGCGCTGGGTTACCGGACGC
>Ga0209102_1001729_pt1 | contig 10877 bp, 4 predicted proteins | sample ConPoolayeHmetaG_FD_185483 | JGI IMG/M metagenome (GOLD analysis project Ga0209102, IMG submission 185483) | Hot spring microbial mat communities from California, USA to study Microbial Dark Matter (Phase II) - Cone Pool mat layer H metaG... ... | reverse complement strand
TGCTTTTATTTCTATTCTCAGGCTGTCGGCTATGCAGTCTATTTCGTAGGAGTTTCTATAGTAGTATATGTGACCGAATTTTCGGGCTAAATGTGATTGTATGGCCCATTCGTAGATCGAGCTTTCTAGATATTTTTCTAGTGTCCAGAAGGAGAAGGTGTTTGCTATGAAGGGGTCTAGAAAGAAGAATTTTCTTTCCTTTCTCCACTGGATTTTCTTATCTTCTTTATGGAGTGCGGTGTCTATTAAGAACAACCCTTTAAACAGTTCTGTGTACTCTTGCACTGTTTTGTATGAGATTCCCAGCTCGTTCGCTATCGTTGAATATGATAGTGGGGAGGGGGCTTTCTTTAGAATTGAGGAGATTATTTCCTTTGAAATTTCAATGCTCTTGTTTGCTCTTAGAACTTCGCCTTCAAAACTTGATATAAAAGATCCTTCTGCATTAATGTCTCTGTTCAGTGAGAGTGGAAAACCTCCAAGACGTAGATAGTCCTTAAATAGTCTGTCGATTTCACTCTTGTAGAGGCTTGCTCTTTTCATATCTGATTCCAGACTTCCTGTTAGATTGAATGAAATGTTTTTGATGGAGAGAAATTCTCTAAAGCTTAGTGGGTAGACGATTAAGTCGGAGCCTTTACCTCTCCTTCCAGGAAAAAGCTCAATTTCACCCTTTAGTTTCATGGAGGCGGATCCGCTGACGGTTATCACATCATTTTTGAAAACACCCAAGTCTATGTAACCTTTTATTATTTTCCACCACTCCCTTAAACTTGTAACTTCGTCTAGAAAGATGAAGCTTGAGACGATATTGTTTGCTTTTTTGAAGCTAAGATACCAGTCGATTGTCTTCTTTAAATGCTCTAGGTCAACAACCAGGTCGCATGTGAAATAGAAGATTCTCTCAGGTTTATTCGACTTTTCTTCAACAAGCTTTTTTATCAGAAGTTTTATTCCAGTCGTTTTGCCGACCTGTCTTGGACCCACTATGAAATTTAGTGAGAATGGTTCCAGGCTGATTTTGTTAACCCATTCTGGAAACCATCGCTCCTTCATTCTCTCCCACTCTGCGATTGTGTAGTCTTCTTCGCCTTTCCACCAGGGATTATTCTTCAGTATTAACTCCATGTTAGAAGTTATGACTCTAAGACTTTATAAGCATTTAGATGTGTGAATTCTAGAAGATGTTCGATGTCCATGTTTGCAACATAAGAACATACAACTGGCTCAGACAAAAATTCGATAGGACAATTGGATCTGAGATCTATCTTTGACGCGTACTATGTCGCAATATCCCCTAGATCAAGTTCCGGACTATTCGATACATCAGCCGACTTAAACCAAAGAGAGGCAGAGTAAGGTTGGATCCGAGTTTGAACTATTTGGGCTCTTTCGACTCTTCTTGCTCTTTGGCAGGCTCGGAAACCTGTTCTGCCGATGGCTTCTCTACCTCTGGAGTGGGCTTTTGAGGTTCTGGCTTCGGCTCCGGCTTGAACGCGGACTCAGGCACTGTGATTAACCCCTCTGATTCCTCTTCTACTGGTGGAGGTGCCTTAGAAGCCTTCCATCTTCTGATGAGAAAGAAGGCGACAACTGCTACGATGATTATTAGGACTACGATCCAGACGAGCGCCATCGTGTAGTCTTCTTCATACAGCGCCCTCATGGTCACCCTGAAGTTGTCTCCAGCGAACGTTATTTCTATTGGGTTCTGTTTGGAATCCGTGTAACCTGACCACTGTTTGAAGTTATACTTTCCCCCGAGTAGACCGAGTAGTCCTCCCATGCTGACCGAAGAGGGGGCGGTGAAGACAGCCTTCATGCCTTCCCTGTACTTGAGGCCACTTGGTGATACATCGATGCTCGCGTCGACGTTGGTGGAAACGTCGAGCGTGTATTCGGCCAACCCAACCATTTTCGTGTAGTTTGCTACATAGCCTGAGCCTGGCACGGTCGCGTAGGCCTTGATCAAGTTTTCTCCACGTTGAACGGTCAATGTGTTCATCGATGTGCCATCTGACATCGTATCGCTTGAGGCATACCTTAACCCTGTGCCATTCCATGTGATCGTTACACCCTCAGCTGGTTTCCCATCTAGAGAGACAAGGGCTTTCACGGAGATGTCTGTACCGGCGACCGCAGTCTTATCGACGAAGATCTTGAGGCTTGACTTATAGGATTGGGGTGTGATCTGTATAGTTGCAGAAGTGAACCCCTCTGAAGAGATGGTCACCGAAAACTTGGAGGTGGATAGGGCCTTTCCGAATAGGAGAACCTCACTTGTGTCAGCTCTTATAGTTCTGCTTTCGGGAACGTAGGCTGAAGACACGTTGCTTGATGCTATCTTTATCGTCACGGCTTCATCCAGCACAGCCGGGGGCCCAGCTGAAGAGATGATCTGGGCGACTAGGGGAAATTCGGTTCCAGCAAGCGTCTTAGTGGTTGACACGAAGAACTTTGATGGCCTCACTTCTCGGACGGTTAGAGACGTGCTGACTGAAGGCACACCGCTTCCTGAAGCCGACAACACGAAGCTGCCTAGTGTCTTACCTCTTATCTTAAACAGCGTGTAATATCCCTTCTTCTGTAATACAGTGTCTGAGTCGACTTCTGAGACTTTCGTATTGGATGAGGCGAGTGTGACTTCAGTGTCCTGTTGGACTGGGGCTGGAACTCCAGCAGAGGAGGAAAGCAGAAGGCACCCTAACACTTCACCTCCTGAGGGAATGGGTGAAACGATTACCTGGAGCGAGGATGGTGTCGCTTCGTATACGGAAAAGCTTGCTTGGCTTCCCTCAAAGTTTGTGGCTGCAACTGTGACCTTGACGTCTCCAGGCCTGTTTGGTAAGACCTCACCATACACCATGGATGAATTTCTCTGAATCCTCAAGGTTGACGGTACCTCGATGATTTCGCTGGTTGAAGAGAACAGGTTAACGGTCGTTGAAGCGTTGACATAGCAGGGATAGTTCGATGCGTTAACGCTCTGGACTATTAGGCCTGTGTAGCTTAGCCCATCGGCTGGAAAATATTTTGCAAAAGAGTAAACCTTGAGAGACTTCGGTGCGCCGACGGACCTGACAACCGTGATCTTTGTGCTCGCGGTCGTCATATTTTCTGCAGAAGCGTAGATGGTCGCGAAACCGGTTATGTTCTTTGAGGAGGTGATCTTGGCCAGGGTGTACCAGTTTTCAACCTTGATGGTGACATCATTCTGTACAGAGAGCACGGAGGTGTTGGAGGAGAATAGGCTGACCTTGACCTCGAATGGAAGCTTCGCAGGCCTCATGTCCTTATCTGTGACCATCACTGGAAGATAGCCGGTTTCGTTTAAGGTGATGTAGCTTGGGAACCAGATGTAGAGGCGCTCAGGTTTCGGCCCGTTCACGGAGAGAACAGCCGAATCCGGCTTGAGATCCGAACAGGAGGCTGTTATTGAGGTTGTGCCAACAAATCCGGTGGTCTTGACCTTAAACTTTGTTGAAAAGTCGCCTCGAAAGATCTTCATGGAGCTTGGTATGACGTCTGCGATGCGAAGATTGGAGGAAGCCAAGGCGACATCGAGGTCTGACCTCGCCTTCGCTGGGTTGCCGTAGACGTCTACGATGGTCACGACAACGTCAGCTTCCGCTCCTACGGAAGGAGCTAAAACGTTGGGGAGCAATGTGACCTTCAGGGAGTATGGTGTGCCAGCTGGCGGTTCAACGTTGATCGTAGCCTTCGCTGACTGGAAGCCGGAAGAAGAAGCTGAGACCTCCACAGACTTTTTTTCCAATATCTTGCTTGAGGCCTCCACCACAGCATAATACTTCTTTGCTTCGATCACAACCGAGCCTGGAACCTTCAAGATCCTCTCATCCGAGCTTGAGAGGGTGACGTTGACTGGGCTGTTGAGAATACGAGGCGTCCCAATGTTGTCTGTGACAGAAACAAAAAAGGATGGATGTTGGCTTCCATCCGCTGGCACGGAAGTCAATGCTGGAGTGATTGCAAGATAAAATTCGGTTGGAGCCGCAGCCTCACATAATCCCAATAATGGAGCGAGAACAAGAACCATAATAATAAACATAATCAGGCTTTTATTGTCCAAATTCCACCCACACCCTTTGATTCATTCACATATTTTTAAATCTTTTGGGGAGACCTCTAAAGACAGAGCAAGCTACGGCGCCAGGAGATGGTTAAGTTTAAATTCAAGAAGCCGTTATTCGCTGGTGATGGCTAAGCTAAAGGTTCCATTTTCCTTCGTTGGGCTGTCATATGCCTACTTTGGATGGTTCGGTAGGAGAATGCTTAAGGTCTTCAAGGGCGTCAGCAAGACATTGGAGGCGGCCAACATCCGAATCCATCCTGAAACCTACCTTGCAATGGGCGGGTTCGCTACCTTTATCTCTTTCGTCGCCTTCGCGATCATTTCGGTGGCCCTTTCATTCCTTTTTGGGCCGATCTCATTCACGCTGTTGGTGATACCGCCGCTGATCATGGTCATCTTCATATTTTATCCGAACTTTGCAGCCATAAACAGGGCTTCGAACCTAGATACTGAAGTTCCCTTCGCAGCATCCTATGTTAGCGTGCTGGCGTCAGGAGGAATTTCCCCATTTAAGGCTTTCGAGAAGCTTAAGGACGTCGACTTTCTCCCCCAACTCAGCCAAGCCGCGAAACTCGTGTATATTGATACGAGGGCTAGGGGTATCGATCCTGTGACAGCCCTAGAAGAGAACGCGAAGCATGTGCCAAGCAACGACTATAAAGAGTTCGTCCTCGGATACGCCTCAACATTGAGAGTTGGAGGTGACACAGAACACTATCTCTTGAGGAGGACGGAAGTCATGTTCAACAACAGGAAGACGAAGATCAAGATCATCGGAGAACGCATCGCCCTCCTCATGGAGACCTATATTACGGTGGCTATACTGTTGGCGCTGGCACTATATGTTATGTACATTGTGACCAAGATCATGCCCTCCGGAGGGTTCGAGCTCTTCTCTGCAGGAAGCTTCGTCCTCTTCTCATACATATTTCTTCCAGTGATATCTATCATGTTCCTGTACCTCATAGACATCACGGCACCTAAGTATCCGATCTCAGACTACCGCGCATATAAGTGGTTCGCGGCGACCGTACCCCTTACGCTGGTTCTTGCGGTGCCGATGGTCATGGCATTTTTCGTCGACATCCAGCTGGGCCCATTGCAGCCCCTACACGACTTCATCATAAGCCTAAGACGGCTACTTGGGCTAGACTATGGATTCGAGGCTGGTGTGGGGATAAGTGTCGTCCTAATGGTGACATTCCTGCCTGGGATGATCGCTGACATCTACTATTCAAAACAGAATCAGGCTGCGGGGATTGGGATCACGAACTTTCTAAGAGACCTTGTTGAGATACGTAAGACTGGAATCAGCCCCGAGAAGTGCATATTTTATCTTTCAAAAAGGGAATATGGCAGGTTTTCTAAGATATTGAAGACGATGTCCAACCAGATCAACTGGGGGATCTCGTTCAGAAAGTTGATGAACTATCTTCGAACACAGGTCCATGGCTGGCTGAACCTCATGTCACTCTTCCTTCTCGTGGACTCGATAGACGTGGGAGGAGGAACACCTGAAACACTCGAAAGCCTGGCATCATTCAGTGAGTCGATAATGGCGATAGAGAAGGAGAAGAAGTCAAGCCTCAGACCACTCTTGCTGCTGCCATATCTTGGAGGCGTAATCCTCTTGATCTCGACGATAACGATCCTCTTCTTTGCGAGAAGCGTCTTCAAGATGTATTCTGCATCATTTGCCTTCTCAGACTTCGTCAAACTCTTCATTCCCCCAATCATATTCAACACAGTCTTCATGGGGCTCGTAGCAGGCAAAGTCTCAGGCGAGAGAGTGAGCGCAGGCTTCCTCCACGCATTCATCCTCGCAGTCATCTCGCTCGTAGCCCTATACATAGCTCCCATCGTGATGGGATCCTTCCAGATAGTCGGCCCATGAAGACGGCGATTTGGTGACTCAGCCCAGCCGCATGGTCTAACATGAGACTTTATACGTTGGCCTTGAGGCGCTTCACTGTCTTGGTTGCGGCTACGGCGTTGGCGATATCATCTGTGATCCTGGCGATAGCATATACCGGGGGAATCATAACCAGCCAGCGATCTCAAGCCATAGACTTCAAGCTGCTCCTCGACAACGGTAGAAGAGCGAGCATACGAGATTTCAGAGGAAAGGCTGTGATACTGGTATTCTTTGCCACCGGATGCGACTACTGCAGAGAAGAAGTGCCGGAACTATTCAAGGTGTACAATGCACGAGCGCAAGAAGTATCGATCGTGATGGTCTCCACAGGCTTGGAAGGAGATAGCCTTGATCGATTAAACGCCTTCAGGAGCCAGTTCGATATCCCCTGGCCTGTAGCATTAGACCAAGACGAATACTATAAGAGAATTGGAGTCAATTATGTACCATACACACTCATCTTGGATAGAGAGGGCAGACCAATCTACAGCCACGAGGGGAAGGTTTCAGGAGAGGAACTGCTAAACTTTTTGCCAGATTAAAGCCCAAGTCTGCGAACAGTTTCATAGAAGGCTATAACACTGTCTCAATATTAGAGGACACATTATTTAGCCTTCACATCATGTTATTGCATAAGACTTTGAAGATTCATAGTTTGATTCGGGGTCGTAAACCCATTCCGACTTTACTATGTTGTCTACTGTGAGTGCGTAGGTGTGGCCTGGCTGCACTCCTGCGAGAGTGAAGGCAGCGATCCCATTCGAAGCAGTCGCCACGTTAAGCAGCCAGCTAGAATGATTCGCCAAATCGCTTATGTTAACGTACACCCTCGCAGCCGACACAGGCTCAAGCCTCGCATTAACTATTTTGACATTCGCTCTAAGGTTTATAGAAGTTGCTCCCTGCTGGTAGAGTGTAATATTATCAACGTGCATGAATCGTGGCGAAAGAGTGGGCTTAATGTAGTATTCAACATACACAGCTAGGTATTCGAGGTTCACCTGCTCCATCTCGCCAACGTTCACTTTTGAGATGTTAACGTGGAAGTCGTCGCCGTTCAGATCGCCTGGAGCCCACCTACACCATCCGGTAACATTCACATGGTATGTTCTCTCAGTTGTTGTAAGAGGTTTTATTTCGAACGGCTGGGCTGGCATCCACTCCGATCCTGAATTCTTCGTCAAGGAAATATTGACGTAATCGTTTCCACTCATTGTAAGTCGGAGGTCAGACTGAACATCAACATAGGATATTATCGCTTCCGAGGGAATATTGAAGTTGAAACCATAGTATGTTTCCGTCTTGAAAGCAACAGTATAGTTGACCACGACCCAGAATTCACTGACTTGAACATATTCATTCGGTTCCAGTGCCGTCGCTCTAGAACCTGTCTGTAAAGCGTTGACTTCATCCCATGTCCAATAGTCACCTGTCCACGGATTGGTCGTCAAAGTCCACGAATAATCTGCGAATGACACCCTCGAAACCGTGAAATCAGGGCTTTCATAATCTTCACCATGGGTTCGCAATAGAATACGCGCTTGCTCCACTGGGTTTGATCCTACCGGCCTAAGGGTGCCCGTCCACACTTGGCCATCATCATCTGAACTGCCACCACCTAGGCTCCACGGCCCAGGATCTTCACTACCTGAAGTGGTTTTCATTTTATAGGCTGTTCCTGCACTTGCATCGTATCCAGATGTTGAAGACCCCGATCCGGCTGAAGCATAGCCTGTCGGCGGTGTGATAGATGTATAGTCATTTCTCTTCCCAAAGAGAACAAAAACCATTGCGTTATCAGTGACGGTCGTAACAGAAGGAGGGTCCGGATTTCTCATGCCAGTGAATGTCGCCGGTGAGCCTGAGTCAGCATCCCATGGATTGTTCGGATCAACATTTCGAAAAACAGATGCACCCCAGACAGTAGTAGAGCCACTCACAGACGAGGAGGTCCACGTGAAGGTTGAGTCTCCTGGCTGGAGAAGTCTATATCCCACGTAGAGACGTCCATAGTAGCTTGGAGCAGTCTGATATTTTTGTGTCACACCATTTGGGGGTGTAAATGTCTTAGTGCTAGCATAGGTGTACCACCAGAAGATGGCAAAATCTCCAGCTTGCCATCCAGAGGGCAAAGAGAAATGCCCACTAGTAGGGTTACTTCCTCCTGTACTAGTATAACCGACGAATGTGATCTCGATGGTTTGACCAGAAGACTTTGCTCTCATGTAGGCTGTAACCCAATTTATTGCCCCAGCTTGGGTTATGTTCTCCAAGTTTACAGTCTCTATTGCCGATGTCGAGCCTGCTGGGTTCTGGACCCCTGTAGCATCGCTCTGGTCTGACGTTCTGCTCCAGTGGCTGCCTCCACTACCAAATGTAGACCATTGCTGATACAGGCCATCAGCGTTGGGGCGCAGGATAGTTGTCGTATCATACCTGTATGCGTATGCCGCCGCCGTATCATTTTTCAGCGCGTTCGCTGCTTCGTTCCAAGTGCCGACAAAGCCTGAAGCACCCCTCTTGATCGCCGAAGCCTGCGTCACACTCCTGAGAGGTTCATATCTGAAGTTTGGCTGATATAAGATAACGATGGGGATATAGTCCAAGTAGACAGTGTTTGTCAAGCCCACTGTACGCTTGGTGACCCTGAAGTAGAAGGATGCATTTTCAAGTTGTGTGACATTCCAACCCGACTGTGAGGTGCTGTTCAGCTGGATCCAGAGTGGATAGGTGTCTGAGGGCGTCGGTTCCGAACTACTGTATGGAGGATACCTGTCTCCAGACCACATAAAAGTAGAGCCGTCGTCATAGCTGACTTCAACCCTAATGTAGTCGTCGCCCGAAGTCCATGAGTCAAGCCTGAGCCACACATTCATGATCTTCACATAGGATGGTATGCTAAAGCTATAGCTTCTGTAGCTGACGACTGCATCGGAGGTCGACGTTCGCGTGGGTGTGCTTCCTCCGTCAGCTAGTGCACCTGTTGGATCCAACCACGAACCCGAATATGCCTGTGGACTTGTAATGTCGATCACGGGCACAAATGATACATCGTCTACCTTGAAATCGATTCTACCTTGTGTGGAATCATGAAGAGTTGTACTATTACGTTGAAACAGAGAGGAGGAGACCGCGAACTCCGCGATGCCACTGGCATTGGTTTTGACGATAAGAGGCCGCCTATCGGGAGAAGTTACATTTCCCTCCCAGTGGCCATACACCGTGGCACTTTCAATAGGCTCATTTGAGGTTGAAACCACCTTGACGAATGCCTTTGTTCTATCAGGGTATGTGACAAGTTTGATGTTCTTCACGATGGCTACGTCTGGTGGAATGGCTAAGTCCACCGTCAACCCTACTACTACGCCGCGATCATCATATGCAAACAGTTTGAAGGCGTCTATCATCTTGTCAGTTTCAGCTGTTATGTTGTATAGCCCGTTGTCGAAGTATCTGAGCGTCGTAGTTGACATGTTGAGGTCGTGGTAGGCTTTCTGGGCGCCTATGTAGTGAGTTTTGATATCGAGCAGGCTGCTTGTCAGACCTGCCATCGGGGTGCCATCTTCACCCACAAAGGTCATATTGAATGTGAGCCTGTTAGGTGTGACCACAACAGATTCAGGTGTCCTTTGAACCTGAGCATAGGCTTCAACCGTTCTTGTATCATTCCAGCCTGAGAAGCCTAATGTTGTTAAGGCCAGTTCGACACTTGCGGTAATAGAAGATCTCCCCTCATTTGGCGTCGCCCATTCCAATTCGATAATGGGGTCTGAAATATCCAGCTTCATTCCGAATCCAACATATCTATCCAAGATGTTCTTTCTCCAGTTTGCAAGATAGATTTCGGCATTCGATATTGCCTTGGCCATGTCTTCAGTCGCCTTATAGGTGAGTGACGCATTCGAGAGAGCACCTCCTAGAGCCTTCGGAAAGTCTGTGCTGATCTTCTGAACGATTTCCTTGAAGTTTGTTTCCACATATTCTGTTCTCGAAATCATCGCCGCATTCAGAACTGTTGAAATCAGAATTATGGAAAACACCAAGACCACAGCGGTCAAGATGAGGAACTGCCCCCTCCTAGATCTTCCATGAAGCCTGTCCTTCATGGCTATCCACCCTTTGCTAGCGTGATCTGCAAAATGACCGTTTCGGAGGTGAGTCCTACACCTGTAGTCAATCTCCTAGAAATCTCTTCATAGATGCCCTGTAGATCTCCAGATGTGGGTGCGTAGAAGTAGTTGGCAGGATCGCCCGCGATGTCGGCGAGAAGGTCTGGATCGATTTCAACACCCAAGCCGATCGTGAATATAGTCACATTCATGCTGCGAGCTATCTGGGCCTGTGTTCGTGCGCCATCAGCACCTTCAACCGAATACGTGCGGCCATCTCCAGGATATGTAGGATAGCCGTCTGACAGTAGGACCATCACCCAGCGGCTCTGGTTCTGTGGTCTAGCTGAGCTTGTGAAGACCTGGTTTGCCTTCGTCAGCCCATCTTGCATGTGGGTGCCTTCAGCCAAGGCGTAAAGGTTTGAAATGGTAGTCAGGACAGACGCCTTGTCTCCGGTTAGATATGATCGGATGTAGCCGTTGTTGCCGAAGGCTACGATGCCGACATGGTCGCCGCTTGCACTAACATTACAGTCATTCACGAAGGCTGCGGCCGCAAGCCGAGCATCCTCCTCCTTGCTATTCTGTCCGGGGTATAGTGGGCAGATCCATCTGCCAGCATAGCTGCATCCGGAAGGAGGAGTGCTCGTGATATTCGGCTCCACCCACTTCATGCTGCCGGAGATGTCGTTGACCAGGACAACATCAAACTTTCTTGGGCCTACTACAGACTGAGTGTAGGGGCTAGGCAGAGAAATCG
>Ga0209102_1001726_pt1 | contig 10887 bp, 6 predicted proteins | sample ConPoolayeHmetaG_FD_185483 | JGI IMG/M metagenome (GOLD analysis project Ga0209102, IMG submission 185483) | Hot spring microbial mat communities from California, USA to study Microbial Dark Matter (Phase II) - Cone Pool mat layer H metaG... ... | reverse complement strand
GAACTGAAGAGCTACCGTCTCCTTGAGAGGGGACCTGTCACGCTGCAGAACGGGCTGCCCGCATACCGCCTCATATTTAGCTGGCAACCCACGGACGGCGTCCTCATCTACCAGCACCAACTTTATGTCATGGTGGATGGGACCGGCTACAAGCTGACGGCAACGTTTTCCAAGAAGACCCACAAGACGCTTGGACCCAAGGTCCAGAGAATCCTTCTCAGCTTCCGCCCCGAGTAGCCTTCCGCCAGGCCGCCGGCGCGATTTAGCCAGCGCCTGCCTTGGTTGGCTGCTGCTTTGCGCCGCACTCGCTGCAGAACCCGGCCGTGAACGGAAGGACCGCCCCGCAGTGGCACGTCTTAGTCTCGAGGCCACCGAAGTGGGAAGGAGACGCGCCGCACTTCTGGCACACAGTGTCCTTCACGGACATCCTGCTCCCGCATCCCATGCAGAACCTCGGCTTCTCCTTGAAGACAACCTTCGAACTCCCGGCCTCCAGCCCAGCTGCCTCGGCGGAAACCGAGAGGCTCCCGAACTCGGTCGAGGACACGAGCACCGCAGTCCCCGAGTTCTGACCTCTCGGAATGCGGACCGTCGGGCTCACCAACCTGCCCGAGGTCGCGGACAGCCTTACCTCGAGGTCCGCCTGCGCGCCAGCCGGCCTCCCCTTCTTATCCAACAGCTCGACCGTGATCGTGCACGAAGACTTCCCGTCCGCGACGATCTCGGCGGGCTCGGCCTTGACGTTCAGCTTCACAGGAGCAGGAGGCTTCTTTGGCCGCTTGCTCAGCCAGTATAGGAACAAGCCGACCAAGATCGCGATGATGACGATGATCAGCACGAACTCCTCCAGATAGCCGGGGCCACCCAGAGGACTCGTGTTCACGACGAAGCTCAGGGCATACACCGCAGATCGTCCGGCCTTGTCCAGTGCCTTGACCTCCAAGGTATGTCTGCCATCGCGAAGATCGCCGAGGATGTACGTCGTCGATGAGCCCGTGTCGATCCATGTGCCGCCGTCGACCCGCACCTCATAACGGTCAACGCCGAGCCCGGCATCCTGCCCAGTCCAGTTCACGGTGAACGTTTTTGCCTTGGTCTTCGTTCCGTTAGCGACGGCGAACGAGACCGAGGGCGGCAGAGTATCCAAGATGATCGAATCATACTTGCTATCGGATGCCAGCCCCGCCACGTCCTTGAACTGCACGTACACGTTCCTAGTTCCATCGCTGCCCGTCAGCTCCCAGGACTTCGTCGTCGCGAAAGGCTCCCATGCGCTCCAGGTCCCGTTGTCCGTGTTGAAACGCATCATTGCCACCCCTGAGATGGCGTCGGATGCCGTCAGCGTGAGCGTGACGGTGCGGCTCTTCGTGTGCTGGGCACCGCCCTCGATGACGATCGAGCCTTCAGGCTTAGTCTTGTCGATGTAGACGCTCTTCGCTTTGGTCTCCTCAGAGTTGCCCGCCTTGTCGACCGACCAGTATTTCACCGCCCACTTCCCCTCGTTGTTGAGCGCAAAGGGATTCTTGTACTCCAGCATGATCACCAGACCGTCCGTGCCCTCCCTCACCACGAAGTACTTGGTCTTGTCAACGCCCCAGCCGACGTCCGATGCCGAAAGGGTGACGGTCACGCTCGAGGTGTACCACTCGTTTTCTCCCAAGGTTCCCGCGAGCGAGATGTTGGTGACCGGGGGAGTGAAGTCGAATATGGGAGTGATGTTCACCTCGGGAAGATAGGGCACGAAGGGTTCTGCGCACAGTACGGTCAGCCCAGATATGGCAAGGACGATCCATAACCAGATGCTCGCGAGGACAGCAAGATCGGCATAAGATATTCTAGTTGGCAGCGTCATTATTCAAGCCTCTCTCGGCACGATTTCTATCCGACAACGAAGGATTTGCTCATATAAATTTCACATTCCAAACCGGCGTTTTGCCTCGAAACCCGCCAGGCCACCCTAGGCGACTTGTTGATGCTGCCCAGTTCGTGTACAGCAAGGAGCCTGGCCGTCTTGTCCCAGCCTCACATGAGCCGCACGCCTCCCTCCCCCCTAGGTCCCAGACAGGCAAACCGGAACCCGGAACCACCTGTCGGTTTCCGCGAGCCGGCCCCAAAGAACACTTTCTCGTCCCGCCGCGAGAAAAATAATATAATTGTGCGAGCAGGTGGGCCACACGCGATCATGCGGTATCCAACGAGCCAAACCAGGATCAAATTGGCCAAGCGGACGCCCGGATTCATTCTGCCCAGATTGAGGGAGATGACCTGTGACGCTTTGTTCTCGTCGATTTTCCAGGGGAGAGGCCGGCGCCGCTCTGCTATGGTTGATCTCGATCGTGTTGCTTCTTTCCGTGTCAACGTCCCGGGCCCAGCCTAAGGTTGACCCGGAGACGGGCAGAATCCGGTTGCTGGTCGTGGGAGAGGCGACCAGCGGGGGAAACGTGTACGTGATGAGCATACTCAAGTCCGACCCCCGCATCGCCAACTATGCGACGATCCTATCGGGTCCGAGCGCACCGCCCGATGAATCCAGAAGGCAAGCGCGCATACACTTCCCGCGAACGAAGACGCGCCTTACCTCGACCACGGATGTCATCAATTTCCTCGATTGCCCTCCTTGGGCGTTCAGCGACGAACAACAGCAGTGGATCCATGACGCGATCCGGGATGAAGCAATGGGTTGCTGTTGGTTCAGATGGGTTGGCACTCCTGCTACTACGCCTGGTGGGCGTGCAACAGCCCTGACGTCTGGATGACATCGCCCATATACCAAGCGTTCCCGATGGAGGTGATCATTGGGAAGTGCATCCAAGGCTCACCCTATATGGATATCGTCGAGAGGACGCCCGTGGTCAATCTTCCCGACATAGAAAACCAGCCCTACGGTCGCCCCGCGGGCCTGCCCGCAACGATCGAGGGGACGAACACGGGAGTCGTTGTGGCACGCCCAGGATCCAAAGTGCATACGAGATGGAGGATCGGCAAGGAGGACGCCATCGTATCCTGCGAGTACGGCCGCGGCACAAGCCTCGCACTGCCAATGGGATGGGACCACATTAGTGACAAGTTCATGAGGGAGTACAAGTACTTCGTCGACTTCGTCCTGAACAGCGTGTATTTCAGCGCCGGTGTCCCCGTGCCTGAGGATCCCGAACTCTCGCACAGCCTCCGATCCGCCTTCATCCAGTTCCACGAACAGAAGACGCTGATGCTCGCGCTCATCGACTTCATTGACAAGTTCGGCGCGAACACAGCACCGTTGCACCAGATGCTCGATGACCTGGAAGAAAAGAGAAGCCAAGCCAACAAGCTGCACCTCCTGGGCGACTACCAGGCCTCGTGGCACGCGATCAAGGATGCCCTAGATGGGCTTACAAGGATCTCCCAAGAATCCGCCAAGTTGAGGACGAGGGCGCTCTTCTGGGTCTACGTCACCGAATGGCTTTCGGTCTCCGCCACCTCGATGTTTTGCGGATTCATCCTATGGACCGTCATGGTCAGAAGACGCTACTACAGGGAGGTCAGGACGACCCGCCTTGGGCCAGCACGGCTGGAGTGACCGCCTACAGGATCCTTACGATCGCCTCGGCCGCTTGCGCCAGGCTCCTGCCTCCATAAGTCAGATCAAGGGGCAGGACAAACCTCCCTTCCGGGGCCCCACGGGGCACCTCCCAGGACAGCGCGACGATGCCCTCCCTTCGAGCACCGATCATGGCTTCCCGCGAAGCTGTCCTTGGCGTGTGCCAGCTTCTCGGAAACGTCACCACACATCGGACACGACGCGCGGTGGCGGAGTGGTTCGTTATCAGCACATCCAAGCTTGCTCGCTGGCCGGGTTCCAGCTTCTGCTCGTAGGGATGGCACTGAACCCAACACCCATCCATCCCATAGTTTGGATCGTCCCAGGCCATGAGCTTCCCGTACTCCTTGAACCGCCGCGCTAGGTTCCGACGCATGAACCCCAGCTGGGCCGGGGTGAAGTCGAAACCCTTCTCGATGTGGCTATTGAAAACGAGATCCGGCTTCAGCCGCCCGATGAGGTCCAAGCAGAGGTCAAAGCCGACGCCCTTCCCGAGGAAGTTGCGATTCCAGGCGCAGTAGTCGTCCATCCCCCCGGGGGTGAAGGAATCCCCTGAGAAAAACAGCCGCAGCCCTCGCCCCTCAACGACGAGGCCACCGTGGTACAGGGTCTGGCCCGGGAGGTGATAGGCCGTCATCGTGAACTCATGCCATCGCCAGCTCTCGCCGTCGGCCGTCTTCCTGTCGACCGGAACCTCGGTTGGCGAGGCGCATGCAAGCCGCCATGCAAGAGGGTTCTCAATGATCTCCGCCACGCGCGCGTCCGCCACCACAGGACATCCGAACTCCCGCTTGAACTGGGCAGCTGCATCCACGTGGTCATCGTGATAGTGGCTAATCCAGAGGGCCTCCACGCGCCTGACGATTCCCATTGAGATCAGGTCCCGGATCCATTCCACAACCGCAGGCGAGCCGCAGTCCATGACGAATGCTCCCCTGTCGTTTGACAGAAGCATCCAAGTCGTGCCGAAGTGCGATAGGAATTCGGGCACGGCCCTGCAGTCCCTGATGGGCATCACGTTTGGACCGCTCAGATGATGGGGAAACAGGCTCGGAAAGTAGAACCGCAATGCGGATGAAGACGCGTACAGGTCAAAACACCGCTCAAGCCGCCTTACCGCAAGATCGATCGCGCGGTCCGGCTTCCCTGCAATCCACCCGTGGGATGGCACCAAGAGTGACGGCCTTGCATTCTTTATCTTCTCCAGGCTCGCCACCAGTTCATGCCTGGCACCCATGAACCCATGGTAGTCGGTCGTGGTCGTCCCCTTCTGAAGGCTGTATATCTCCCATACCTTGCCCGGGCTGTGGATAAGGTCCCCGCAGAAGACCACTTTTCCCCCGTCGATTTCCACGACGTAGCTGACGCTCCCGTTGGTGTGGCCCGGGGTATTCAGAACCGAGATGCTCGCCGGGCCCCAATCGAGCCTATCCCCCTCGCGCAGCGCCCGGTCAACGTGCAACGACTGCACGGGCACTAGGTGATAAGGATGGTAGTTATACACGTGCCACCGGTTCTCCGGCCTTTCCCAGTAGCTCGCCGCATCCTCAAAGAGGGTCCTCTCATTCTCGGGGACTAGCAACTTGCAGCCTCTTTCAACGAGGTGAGCACCGCACGCCTGATCTCGATGATGATGGGTGAACAGGATCATCTGCAGATCCTCGATCCCGAGCCTCAAGCAATCGTCCATCACCTCACCCGGCCCGAAATCGATGAGGAGGGCTGAGGGACCATCTTGGATTATGCCAACGTTGATCGGGCCCCTGTGCACCGATAGGTGCTGCGATAATCGGGTCAACGACCCGGCGGCTTGAGTCCTCATCGAAGCCCCGCAGGCAAGCCTCCTATAAAATGTCAAGCGCCGCGCAAGGTCCTCGCCTTTCGCAAGGCCTGCTTTTCTTCTTGCGCGGCAACTTCAATTGCCCCGCTTGATGCCGCATGCTAAGCGATGCAGGCGCGTCACAAAGGCTATTACGACCTTGGAGCATCGCGACACGAAGCCACCGGCCGAGCCTGAGGGCGATTGAGGACTCCGTTAGCCGGGTAGGTGAGGACTTGCTCAAAGCCGGGTCCGCGCTGATCCGGTTTGTCGATGACCCATCCAAGCAAGCGCTTCCTTACATGGCCAAGCGGGCCGTAATCAGCTGCTGGGCCCGTTCCTTGCGCACGGTCAACCCGTCGCCGGAGGCGGCGTCATGAGCCATGCAAGGTTGAACGAATAGTGCTGGCGGCTGCTGATGAGATGGATGATGTTCCCACTCCCCTGACACACCGCAAGATAGCCCCTCGGCTCCGCCGTGCTGGCGCTCATGGTGAAGTGCACCCCGTCCGTTGTCTCGACCTCCTTGCCCGGCCCATCGTCGCTGATCAGCCTCCTATAGGGCCAGGTCCTCCCCTCATCTAGGGAGAGGGCGCCGAAAAGCCCTGACACGGGCCGCTCCCGGCCTGACGCGTCCACGATCATCATTTCCTGGGCAAAGGACGCAAAGAAGATGGGGCCTTCCTTGAGGCGACGGAGCACCAGCCTCTGGCCCCCGCCGATCGGTTGGAACGGGCTTGGCCTGTACTCCCAGGTCCTGCCCATATCGGAGGAAAAGCTCATCGGCATCATGCCGTCGATCTCGTCGCCTCGCCCCATCGCCATCAGTCGGCCATCCCTCAGTTGGACTATGCCGGCGTGTATTCCAGCCGCCCTCCCCCCGGCATCAAACCACGTCTTGCCGCCGTCCTTGCTGATGAGGATCGCCGTGCCCCCCTCATCTCCGGTGACCGCATCGCACGGCAGCACGATGTAGCCCTCTTGCGTCCGGAACACCGACTCAACGGGCATGTGCCCAGGGCCGTGCTCCGGCTCTATCAGCCTCGCCCTCGACCAGGTGGCGCCGCTGTCCTTGGAAGTCCTCACCACCAAAGCCATGTTGCCCCAAGTTGCCGCGGCCGAGAGCCCCACGAAATGGTAGATCGTTTTCCTGCCGTCAAACCAAAGTGCCGGCGCATGGTCGTTGCGGTCCGGCGCATCCCAGAACGGCGATGCCGGATCCCACTCCTCATGTCCGTAACGCAGACGGCTCGCCAAGAGGCAGAGCTCCCTGCCCGATTCCTCGACGCACGAGTACCAGACTGCCAGCAGGTCGCCGTTTGGACAAGCAACTATCGCCGGGTCGTGATTGTGGTGGGAGAACATCGGGCCATTTGAGCCCGGCGGGATCTTGACGTACCTCCGCGGGCCCTGGAAGCACGGCTTCGCCGGGTCATAACCCTGCGGCGGCCCTACGCGCTTGCGCTGCCTCACCCGGCGCTGATGCAGCTCCGGTTTCGGGCGTGGAAGAGGTCTGGTCATGGGAACTCTGCCCATCACCACTCTGAACCCGATGAGCCAGCTCTTGTCTTCGGGCAAGGTTCCCATCCTGTTTTCGGACCTGAGGTAGTACAGCTCGACGGAGTGGCTGCCGCCGCGGGTGACCTTGAAATCCCCGTCCGCGCGCCCGACGGGGTCCCTTTGGCTAGCTGCAACGTAGGGGCCGTACCAGTCCTGACACCACTCCTCGACGTTTCCGTGCATATCGAACAGCCCCCACGGGTTGGGCGGCGTCCGTCCCACCGTCAGGTCGACCGGCTCATCGCGACCCCTCCGCGGATCCGGAAACCAGCTGACCCTCGCATTCTTGTGGAACTGTCTTGGCAGGACATCGCCCGTGTGATAGTGGCTCGTGGTGCCCGCGCGGCATGCGTACTCCCACTCGGCCTCGGTGGGAAGCCGGTAAGGCAGGCCTTCGCGCCTGGAGAGCCAACGGCAGTATGCCACCGCGTCATTCCAGTCGACGAAGACGACCGCTTCGTCATCGTTACTTGAGAACCCTAGCTTGCCCCGCAGCCTGCGGTGGGAAGGGTCGAATGCCTCATACTCCGCGTTGGTGACTTCGAAGGCCCCCATGTAGAATGAGCGGGTTATCGTCACCCTGTGGGCAGGATGTTCATCGAAATCCCCCATGGCGCGGTGCGGCAGACGGGCGACCTCGGCCGGGATGGGAGGACCTGAGAACCCCATGAGGAACGATCCCGGCTCAATCCTCACAAGCTTCATTCCGAGCGAGTTGACGTATTCCTCTTCCTCTGGCAATTTGCCTTTCATCGCGATCGCCATGGAGATCCGATAGAGAGCTCTTGCCCCATGCATCAGCTCTCTAGAATCCTGCCCGCTTCATCCGCGTAGGCATCCATGACATAAGGTATGCCGGATACCTCCTCGGCCTCCCTAGTGAGCGCCATGAGGTCCTTCCTCGACACGGTTGAGAGCCTGAAGTTCCGGGTCCCGGCCATCAGCTGCTGGAGGCCCACCTTGAACTTCTGACAGTAGGTGTATATGCCAATTGCCCCCAGCGGTATCTTGTCCGCGTCCTTGCCGTACTTCTCCCTTATCTCCTCGTAGCAGACGAATATCTCCTCGGCCCGCGTGCCGTACTTGGCGACGGTCTTCGGAAGCTTTCCCTCCTTGAGCCAGATGCTTATGTTCCTTCCCACCATGCCCGGGATCATGAGCGCCCTTCCCATGCAGACGCACTTGAAGTATGGGCTGCCCATGGCCAAGGCCTTGAACACCCCGTCCTCGGTCGAGAAACCCCCGGCGATGGCAAGGTCCGGCACCCTCATGCCCCTTTCCCTCAGCCTTTCGCAAAACCGGTATGCGAGGGATTGCAGGTAGAATGTCGGTATGCCCCACTCGTTCATCATCGGCCAAGGGCTCATCCCTGTGCCTCCGGGCGCGCCGTCGATCGTGATCAAATCCAACTTCGCCTCTGCACCGTACCGAAGAGCCATCGCCAGCTCAACCGGCGAGTAGGCTCCGGTCTTTAGCGTGATTCTCTTGAACCCCAAACCGCGAAGCCGATCCACTTCGGCCAGAAAAGCCTCCTTTTCCACGAAGCCCACTCTGGAATGGCGCTCGAACTCGCGGACTGCCCCTCTGCTGAATGCCTGACGGGTCGATTCCAGGGTGGGATCGGGCTCCATTATGTAGCCGCGCTTCTTCAGCTCAAGGGCCTTCTCCAGGCTATTGACCCTAATTTCCCCGCCTATGCACTTTGCGCCCTGTCCCCATTTCAGTTCTATCGTGCTCAGGTTGTGTTTGGAGGACACATACTCTGCAACCCCGAACCTCGTGTCCTCAACGTTCATCTGAACCAAGATCTCTCCGTAATCCCCGTGGAACCTTTCATAGGTCTCTATGCGCCGATCCATCTCCGGCGACTTCTTGACCTTTCCATGGCTGTCAAGTTGTAGCTGCGGATCCACCCCGCACACGTTCTCCCCGCACACCAGGGTTATGCCGGATATCGCTGCTCCGATCGCAAAGTGTTCCCAGTTGATGAAGGCGATGTCGGTTGAGCCCAGGGCCCCGGTGAATATGGGGAGCGTCATTTTGACCTTGCTGTGCCAGCCGTACTCGGTCTCCGTATTCACCTTCGAAAACAGCGCAGTGTCGGGGCCGGGCTGGACGCCGTCGGGCAATCCCTTGGCGCCTGTCGCGTATCCCTGTATGTTCAGGTGCGAGTAGTCCACGGGGTAGTTCTTGTCGGCGCCGACCGTCACTTGGCCGAAGGGCCCCGCATAGAGAACTTCACGTCCTCTGAATGAGGCTAGCCAGGTCTCGCAGCCTCCGGGGCACCCGTCCACGCACCTGGTGCAGAGCCCAGACATGGGTACGACGTTCCTTGACCGGTTGAAGGTCCCGGTCGCCTCGTTCGCGTTTGGTTGCCTAAGATTCAAGATGACCCACCTTCCATCGTTTTCGGCTGGTTTCCAGGCCATGGCCGCTTGGAGCCGACGCTCAGCAGACCCGAGCCGGGGCAGAACAGTTGAGCCGGCCAGAAGATAAGAAGTGATCATACGGGGAAGCCGTAGCGATACGAAGAGTACGTACCCAAGCACCGCGGCCATTTTTCTTCGCCTGCTGCGCCGGGATGTCGGGCGAGGCTGGTTGAAAGCCGTTCAGCTCTTGGCGCCTAGGCGCATGGACATCGTGAACGTCCCCGAGCCCACAAGGGCCCGCGGGCAGATCCTCGTCCGGATGGAACACGTCTCGGTGTGCGGCAGCGACCTTCACAGGTATAGGGGAAGGCCGCCCTGCGATCCCTTCCCCATGGCGCCAGGAAAACCGGCGCACGAGTGCCTCGGCAGGGTGGTGAGATCTGACGGAGCGGGAGGATTTCGCGAGGGCGAGATCGTGCTCGTGCGGCCGCCGCTCGCCGACGGACTCAAGGAACTCGTCGCCGTGGGCCCCACCGACCTTCACCCCACGGAAGGCTTCAGGCTAAGCCCTGAGGAAGCCCTGATGGGCCAGTTGCTTGCCCCGGTGGTTCACTGCTGCAAGAGGCTTGGGCCGGTCCGGGGAAAAAGCGTGTTCATCATCGGCCAGGGCCCAGCCGGGCTCATGCTCACCAACATGATGAAGCTAGGTGGGGCAAAGCTCATCGTCACCTCGGATCCCGTGGCCGACAGGCTGAGGGAATCCCTCAGGCGGGGTGCTAGCCACGTCATGGAACCTTCGCCGGGGATCCTGGCTCAAGCCGCGGAGCTGACGGGCTCAAGGATGTTCGACATCGTCATCGAAGCCGTGGGCGAAGATGAGACGATCTCCCTGGCGCCACGCCTGGCCAAGGATCGCGGATTGGTCATGTTCTTCGGGCTTCCCGGGCTAACGGCCCAGCTCGCGCTCCGCGAGTTCTTCTCGAAGCAACTTCGGATCACGACCACGGAGTTTCCCGACAGGAGCGATTTCAATCGGGCCCTCGCGATGATATCGAACCGCGAGATCGAGGTAGCCAGCATGATCACGCACCGATTCCCGTTTCACAGGGCGCCGGAGGCTTTCCGCCTTGCAGACGAGCGCAGTGACGGGATCCTGAGGGCGGTCCTGACCTTCGAACCCTCAGAAAAGTAACCTACGGGTGGCGGCGCCGAGGGCGGAGCAGCGCTTCCTGATAATACCGCAAGGCCTCCTTGAAGGTCGTCAACGGCCTTCCCTGCGCATCGCCGACCGACGCGATCCTGTCGCGTCTGGAATCCAAGACCGGACGCACCCATGCCTCCGAGTATCGGGTCGCCCTGTAGATGTGTCTGCCCTGATTCACGGGGCCCTGTCCAAGGAAGGGTGACCAGTAGTCCCAGACGATCCTACCCCTACGCGTCACCTCGAAGATCCGCCCTGCGTCGGACTCGCAGATCAGGGTGTTCCCGTTGGGTAGCCTCTGAACGCCCGACCTGAACGGGGAGTAGAAGTTGGCCCCGTCCTCGTAGATCCAGACGAC
>Ga0209102_1001725_pt1 | contig 10888 bp, 14 predicted proteins | sample ConPoolayeHmetaG_FD_185483 | JGI IMG/M metagenome (GOLD analysis project Ga0209102, IMG submission 185483) | Hot spring microbial mat communities from California, USA to study Microbial Dark Matter (Phase II) - Cone Pool mat layer H metaG... ... | reverse complement strand
GGTCTTCAGGGGGAAATCCAAATTCAAACCCTTAAGGGTCTCGCTAAGAATGGAATGGATGGGTTGAGGTTTCTTCATACTCAAGAGATCTTCTTAGGATCAATCCTTGGAAATAGAGGGGTTGGTTTTTCTATTTTCTTCCCAGGCTTTAATCTTCCCCAGAGTCCATCCCTTTCAAAGTTCTGTTCCCAGAGATGGCCCTCGAGGCCGAGTTCCATCCACATCTTCTCTGAAGTCGAAGGCATAAAGGGAGCAAGAAAGAGGGCAATCATTCGAAGGGCCTCCATCGCCTGATAGAGAACGGTCGAGAGACGAGGTGTATTTCCTTCCCTGGCCAGGTTCCAGGGGGCTGTTTCGTCTACATATTTATTGGTCGCACCAATGAGTTCCCAGATGGTGGAGAGGGCCTTATGAAAGGCAAAATCATTCATGAGGGAGGGAAGTTGGGAAAGGACATCTTCCGAGACCTTTTGGAGTCGGCCATCGATCCCTTCGATAGAAGAAGGGGATGGAATGATCCCATTGAAATATCGGACGACCATGCTCAGGGTTCGGCTAAAGAGATTCCCAAGATCGTTGGCCAAATCGCTATTAATTCGGTGGACCATTGCGGAGTGAGAGAAGTCTCCGTCCATTCCGAAAGGAACCTCCCGGACGAGAAAGTATCGAACCGCATCCACTCCATAGGTATCGATTAAACGATTTGGCTCGACTACATTTTGAAGGGATTTGGACATCTTTTTCCCCTCGATCGTCCACCATCCATGGGCAAAGACCGTTTTAGGAGGTGGAAGTCCTATCCCTTTAAGCATCGTCGGCCAATAGACGGTATGGGTCGTAAGAATATCTTTCCCGATGAGGTGGATGGCTTCAGGCCAGAATCGAGAAAAGGTCTCTCCTTGCTCTCCATATCCAATTCCGCTCACATAGTTGATTAAGGCATCGAACCAGACATAGGTCACATAGTCAGGGTCGAACGGAAGTTCAATTCCCCACTTTAGACGTTTCTTTGGCCTTGAGATACAGAGATCTTCCAGAGGATTTTTTAGAAATCCTAAGATCTCATTCCTCCTTGAGGGGGGTAGGATAGAGCGTTCGTTGTTTTCGATATGCTCGATCAGCCAGGATTGATATCGACTCATTCTAAAGAAGTAATTCTTTTCGGAGATTTCGGAGACCTCTCGATGGCAATCGGGGCATTTCCCATCGACGAGGTCTTTCTCCGTCCAGAATCGTTCACAGGGGACACAATACCATCCCTCGTAGTTGTCCTGATAGATCTCTCCCCGTTCGTAGAGATCCTGAAGAATTCTTTGGACCACTCTCTTGTGGCGAGGTTCAGTGGTTCGAATGAAGTCATCATTAGAGATATGGAGTCTCTTCCAGAGGGATTGAAATCGGGTGACCATCTCGTCACAATGAGCCTTTGGTTCTACCCCTCTCTCTTGAGCCGCCTTTTCTACCTTTTGACCATGCTCATCCGTCCCTGTAAGGAAGAAGACCTGGTAGCCCTCGAGACGTTTAAATCGAGCAAGGATATCGGCAGCAATGGTCGTATAGGCATGACCAATATGGGGGACATCGTTGACATAGTAGATAGGAGTAGTAATGTAGAAGGGTCCTTTAGATTTCTGAGGCATGGATGGTAACCTCTCCTCCTTCTTCGAGCTCTATGGTAAGGGTTTGATTCAAGACATTCTGCCTGATGACCTTTCCTTTCCCAAAACGGGTGCGGATCGATTTTCCAACCTTGGGCAGTCCTTTTTTTAATTCGACATAGGTCGGGTACTCGTAAGCAAGACAACACATGAGTCGACCGCAGAGGCCCGAGAGTTTATTTGGATTCAGGGCAAGGTTCTGCTCTTTGACCATCTTTACAGAGACCAGTTCGAATTGATTCATGAATTTGGAACAGCAGAGTTCTAACCCGCAGCTTCCGATTCCACAGATCATCTTGGCTTCATCCCTCACCCCGATCTGTCGCATCTCAATCCTCATCCGGAATCTGGAGGCAAGTTCCTTGACCAATTCTCTAAAGTCGACCCGTTTTTCTGCCGTGAAATAAAAGAGGATCCGGGATCGATCCAGAAGGACCTCCGTTCTTACCAACTTCATCGAGAGGTTCTTTTCGTGGATCTTTTGAAGGCAGAATTGAAAGGCCTCTTTTTCCAGTTCTTTGTTCCTTTCGGATTGCTCAAGGTCTTCCGTTGTCGCCTTTCGGATGATCTTTCTATCCGATGGGACGGAAGAGCTTTCTTCTTTTTCCTGAGGAGAGGATAGAACCTTCCCCAGGGATAATCCTTTTTCAGATTCTACGACCACCGAGTCCCCTGGGTCCAAATGGAGACCCCCCGCATCCAATCCTTCTACTTTTCCATTCGCCATCTTCACATAGACCATTCGACTCATCTTTTATCCTTCCGCCCAGGCGAGCATCATCGTCTCAAGGGCCAATCGAGTATTGGCATTCTTTTGAAGGGCCGTCGTCGTCTTCTGGAGAATCTCCCATCGGTAAAAAAGAGAGGAGACGTTCCACTGCGAGGCTATGATCTTATAGGTTTCCGAGAGATCGTAATGGATCAATTCTGAAGAATCCTTTGAAATCTTTGTAACAATAAGGTCTCTCACGATGGTCTTAGAAATCTCCAGGATCAGGAGAAGATTCGGTCTCTGGGAGGGGAGGGAATCGATGAGGCTATCTATTTCTTCAAGGGTCAATGATTTTACCCCCACCCATTCCTTCAGGAGACTTTCCCTTGGAATCTCGTCGATCTCCTCCTTTATTTCTAAGGCCTTTCCCAGGCTCCCCTCAGAAAGAAGGGCCAGAAGGGAAGCCTCTTTTTGATCTACTCCCTTCTTTTCCACAAGCCAGCGGGAGACCAGAGAGGTAGGTAAGGGGTTGAATGGAATGGATTGGCATCGAGAGAGGATGGTTGGAAGCATTCCTCGTGTGTGATTTGCAATCAAGATGAGGATGGTATGAAGTGGTGGCTCTTCAAGGGTTTTAAGAAGGGTGTTTGACATCTGGGGAGCCATTCGATCAGCCGCGGATAGAATGACGACTCGACGGCGTCCTTCATAAGGACGATAGGCTAAATCTTTATGCATCTCCCTCACCTGATCCACCTTTAAGGTCTGTCCCTCTGGCTCGATCAGTAAGACATCAGGATGGATCTGTTGGTCGATCTTTTTACAGGAGAGACAGCGATCACAGGCATCTCCCTTTTCCCATCCGTTGTCCAGACAGTTGAGGGCTTTTGCAAATTGAAGGGCGACATACTTCTTTCCGATCCCTTCGTTTCCCCAGAAGAGATAACTATGGACAACCCTCTTCTGAAGGATAGCCTGTTTGAGCCAATGGATCGATTTTTCATGTCCTAAGACCGTTCTAAAAGACATCGATTCAAAACAGGTTATGGTCTGTTCCAAGAACAGACCTTTGATTTATTTCTTCAATCCTATCCGTTGATCCACAATGGTTCGAATCTTCTCAAAAACCTTTTCCTCCCCTTGACGCGTATCAATAATCTTCACTCTCTGGGGCTCCTTTTTCGCTAAGGCTAAATATCCTCTTCTCACTCGACGGTGAAACTCGATCTGTTCCCTCTCAAACCGATCCTCTTTTTTATTTTTTCGCCTTTGGTTTCTTTGAAGGGCCCTCTTTAGGCCCATGTCGGAGGGACAATCTAAGAGAAATGTAATATCGGGTTTAATTCCATAGGAGGCGAGTCGATTTAGTCTTTCTACCCATTTCAAATCCACCTTTCGTCCATAGCCCTGATAGGCTATACTTGCATCCATAAATCGGTCTGAAATAACGACCCCTCCTTCTTTAAGAAGGGGAAGGATCACTTCATGGACATGTTGAGCCCTTGAGGCTTCATAAAGGAAGAGTTCCGCGAGGGGAACCATCTCTTGAAACTTTGGATTCAGCAGGACCTTTCTTATCTTTTCTCCAATGGGAGTTCCACCCGGCTCCCTTGTTATTCGACATGGAATCCCCTTTTGCGTAAGATACTTCTTTAGACGATGGATCTGAGTGGTCTTACCACTTCCTTCCACCCCTTCGAAAGTGATAAAAAAAGACAATCCTTTTCACTCCGTCGTAAATAACTATTTGAAATCTAATCAAAAATATAAGCCAATCTTAAAAGTATTGTCAAGGAATCGGAAGGAGTCGATTTTCCATAAAGCTGAAATGGCCATCCTTTCCAACGACAATATGGTCAAGGACTCTGAGATCGAGCGTTTTAGCCGCTCCAATGATGCTTCTGGTCAGAGTTTTGTCGTCCTCGGAGGGAGAATGATGGCCACTTGGGTGGTTATGAACGAGGATAAGTCCGGATGCATGTTGAGCGAGTGCACCCTCTATAATTCTTCTGGGGAAGACCACGGCTTGGTCAATCGTTCCCTCCTGAATAATCTCGTAATGGAGGACTTCATTTTTGGTATTAAGATAGATGACCATGAAGGCTTCGTAGGGGAGCCCGGAAAGTCGCATTCGAACAAAATTCACGACTGCCTGAGGAGATGAGAGAACATCTCGCCCCCTCATCTTCTCTTCAAGATAGACCCAACAAAGTTCCTTCACTAATCGGATGAGAATGGAAGAGATGGATCCCATTCCGGCCACTTCGAGAAGTTCCTTCTCGCTGGCATCCAGCACCCCTGAAAAACTTCCAAATCGCTTGATTAAGGCTTTGGCAATGGGTTTGACATCCCTTCTTGGAATCCCATAGGTAAGAAGAAGCTCCAGAAGCTCATAATCATGAAATCCCTCCGAGCCACTCTTTCTAAATCGCTCCCTTAGCCTTTCCCGATGCCCTAAATAATGTGGTTTTTCAGCCATCATGTGAGATCAATCTTTCAATATTCATTTTTAATTTTGATGGGTCTTTGCACATCATAAAATCCCAGTGGCCAAACTCACCATGATGGTTAATGGCTTTTACCCATCTTCTTGCAGCCACTTCTTTCTGTTTATCCCGCTCACTTTCATACCCTTTTATCTCAAGGATCAATTTCATCTCATGACCGTCTCTCTTTCTTAATCGGATTAGATAATCAGGATGATATTCATGTCGTATCCCCATCCATTCATAGGGGATAGTAAAATCGAGGTGGTCATTTCGAGCATAGGAAATAACTTCGGGCATCCTTTCCAATTGAAAAGCCGCGCTATGTTCCCATTTTGGAGCATCTAATACCACATGACTGATATGGCTTTTGGTTGTCCCAACAGTAAGTCGAACTGTTCTAAAAAGGACCCCCGAGGTAGAACCAATAGGTCTAAAACGTTCTATCAATGGCAATAGAGGTGACTCTCCAGCCTCAACATCTGGTTCAATAGCCTCTGTTAAACGTTCAACGATCCGCTGTTGATATTTGAGCAAAGCAATCTCTTCAATAGGGATTTGTTCGGTTGCGATAATCTTTTTTTCGACATATTCCCATACAATATTGATGACTTGAGGAAAAAGGAGATGGCGACTATTCCAATCCTCCCTTTTATTTTTAAGGCGATTTGTAATCTCTGCGGCTATTTCAAAGACAGTTGCCTGAAGCCTCTTTTCTTTATGAAACGGATTTCTATCGTGGAGAACCTCCTCCCCTGGTCCAAGTCTATCAGGTCGTCCAATTCGATATCCGGAGACAGGCTTAACCTGTACCTCTGTGGGAGCACTTGTAGGATCAAGGATAAGGTAGGGAATAGCCTCCAGGTTTATTCGGATTTTCTGACGAACGTCAAATATATAACCCTCGACTCTCGGGAAGGTAATCTCAAGGTGTTTCCGCTCAGGAAGGGCACGGACAAGGGTAGAAACTCTTTGGATTTCTGTTCTACCAACAGGTTTTTTCTTGACCGGAATAACTTCAAAAGGAACACCATAAATATCCACATATTCTGGTTCACTAAAATCATCATAGTTTAGACGTCTTAGACCTCGGCCTACGACCTGTTCGCAAAGGAGCTGAGATGTAAATGCCCTTAGCCCTAAAATCTGCGTAACATTTTGAGCATCCCACCCCTCATTGAGCATTCCAACAGATACTACGCATCGGACATCCTTACCTGGTGGATCTCCTTCTCCTTCCCATTCCGTCTTGCCAATCGTGTCCACTTTTTTTCGGAGCCGCTCAGCCATCTCCTGTTTTGTTTCGCCTTCCACTGCACTTTCAGCCTCTTTCAAAAGTCGTGTATCAATTCTGAAAGTAGATTCATAATCACCCCTATTCTCAAGTTCAGAGATGACTTTTCCCTGCGCAATATGATCGTAGACCAGCTTAGACAAATCGGTATTATCACAAACAACAATGAGGACAGGTGGTACAGGGGAATTGGCTTCTTTAAATGCTTCAAATGTCTTTTTCCATTCAGAAGCAAGGGTTGCCAGTGCATATTCCGCTTCTCGAAGGACTGATTCGGGTTTAGCTCGTCTTCGGGTGGTTTGACGTTCCGAAGCAGGCAATTTCTGATTAATCCATTCCCCCAGGCGAAAATAAGCAGGAATAAGATCACCTGTATTATCATCAACTGGCATCCGCGGAATTTTGACTATGCCTGATTCAATGGCATCGACTAGTCCGAAATCTGAAACAATCCAAGGAAAGGGTGCACCCTCCTCGTATCCACTTCCTTTGATATAAAATGGGGTTGCTGAAAAATCAGCACAAAAATTGATTCCCCTTACGCAATGGATCTTTTCAAGACCAGAAACCCAGATGGTTGCTTCTTCACGTTGGGAAATCTCTTCTGGAGAAAGTTTTTCTTTTATCTCGTCAGCCAATGGGGCTGGACGATAAGCATGATGGGCTTCATCATTGATGACCAGGATATTCTGTTTGTTGCCTAAATCTTTAAGGACTCGATTGCAAAAAGCCCGGTCGCTTTCTGGTCCTCTCTGAACCACAGTTTTTCGTTTTAAATCATCTTCTGGTTGAAAGAGATGCCAGTTCGTGATGAAATATTTCCCTTGATGAAGTCTTTCTAAGAGAGGCCTTGGGACTAATCCAAACTGGTCGTAATAATTTCTTTTGTTCCAGGGTAAAAGAACCTGAAGCCTTTCCCGAATAGTCAGGTTAGGACAGACCAAAAGCACAGCATCCGAGTAACGGCGGTCCTGAGGGTTAGCAATTTTATTGAGCACTTGCCAGGCAATGACCATCCCCATGACCACTGTCTTACCGCTTCCAGTGGCCATCTTGCAGGCATAACGGATAAGGGCTCCCTTTATCGAATTATTGAATTCGTCTTTTGGGATGATAATACCCTGTTTTTCCACAGGAGAGGCTTCCACAAGCCAGATTAGAGTTTCCGCAGCCTCGCGCTGGCAGAAAAAGAGTTTTCTTTCCCTCTCTGGATAATTCCAATGATTTAAAAGTTGACGAGTAATTGGAGTGACCCCCGGATAATTCCTCTCTCGCCAAATTCTTACTTTTTCTCTAATGGAATTAACCAGCCCAAGAGGTACAAACTCCTCTTCAAACATAGAAAGCTGGGGGCCACGATTGCGCGCTTTAAGATAGTACCCCGCTGGCCGTCTTCCTGGCATAAGTAAGGGTTGACCTTCCTTATATTCCCAGTACCGAGAAGGCTCTTCAAATGGAGAGTTGATGATAGGATTGTCAACCGCAAGAGTCATTAACTACCTCTAATCTCAGAAGGTAATTTTCGACCTATGTCCGTTCGATTAAAATCTTCATCAAAACTTACTAAAGTCAACCCATATTTCTTAGCTATCGTATACTGATAGGCATCATCAAAATCTATTCGGAACTTTTGTGAGGCTTCGATCACTTGTTTCATATCTTCGATATCTAAGGAAGCCATCAATAACCCTGAACGAACTATCATATCTTCAATAAATTGCCAAAAAACTTCATGTAAGTTTTTGCGAAATAGGAGTAATCCAATTGAATGAAGGGAATAGTCAGACAGAAAAAAATCATGTTCAATATTTTTGGCCAAAAGATCTTTTGCTTCTGAAATTTTTTCTTGCTCTAAAATTATTTCTAAAAAGATGTTTGTGTCTATAAGAATCTTCATTTTTCGCCAATCTTCCATTCCGAAATCTTATGCTGAAGTTCAACAGAAGTATAATGATTTCGAAGACCTTTAAGGACCCCAGCCCAATTAAACATTGGCCTTTCACGGATCCTTTTTAGTCTTTTTTCTAATAGAAATTTTATAAAATCTTTGACTTCTTCTTGATATTCGGGAGGTAGTTTTTTCAACATTTCTTCTATAGACTCACTATATTCTGTCATTCTTTTCTCCTTCCGTAGTATATTTTTTCTAATTGAATGACTCTCATCACTTCGTTACCCCGAAAATCAATCACCTTGACGGCGATCTGTTTGTGGTCGCCTGATTTGAAGGGGAATGAAGTCGTCCCACGCATCTTTTCAAAAACCTCAGGATCTATCTGAGCTTTTAAAGCACGTTGAAGCTTATCTCAGGCATCAGGGTCGCCAGGGAAAAATGATTGGCAGATGTGAAAGGTCATTCCATCGTAGTCGGAATCGAGAAACCAGGCAGCCACCTCAAAACCGCTTGAGTGATGAGTCTCACCAGTAATTGGGTCATAGATATCTACCCCTCTAAGCTCTACGATGTATGTACCGTCTTTTTGCTTTTCAACCCGAACATCAGGTTGACCGAAAACGGTGAAAATCTGACTGGCACGAGTGGTTTTGAGAAGATCGCCCACCAGAACATCTGGAGCGATATTGGCAAAATGGATGGTCAACCCCTTAACAAGTTCTTTTGCCTTCTGCACAAATGCCTGAGCTTCGGCGTCGAAGCTGAAGCCGGCAAGAACGAGGGAATCATAAGCATTCAGTTTGGCTGTTTGAATAGCCTCATTAGCCTGCATAGCCGTTACAGGTCCATATTGAGGGCCAAAACTAATGGCTACCCGAGCTTTCTTACCATTTTGTGTTGTTTCACCCTCAGCATGAAGGAACCCAATATTTAATGAACGGAGGTTCTGAAGTTCCATCTTCTTTCCACCTGGGAAGAGAATTCCTCCTTGTTGTTTAAGAAGGTTGAGCATGCCGACAATCCCCTCCATCTCTATGATTTACTACTTTTCTTCTTCTCGGCATCTTCTTCTCCCTTATATTTGTCCTGGGAAAATTATTTTTTATTATACACCTGTTAATTTTAAAAATAAATAGATTTCATTAATTTGTTCCATAAATTAGCCACACCTGCAATAGAATTTGGAATTTTGCTTGATTATTTTGAAATGTTTTTATATAAAAATTCATGATATCCTCTAAGGAGGTCATTCATTATGGAACAAAGAAGGATTGTAGATGGTTTCAGGTTTCTTCCACCAGGGCTCAGGGCCTGGGTTAAAACTTTTATTCCTGACCGTGACTTTCAAGGATATATACCATGGAAACCATTAGAAAAACCTCTCAATCAAATCACGCTGGCCCTTGTCACCAGTGCTGGAATCAGCCTGAAAACAGATCCCCCCTTTGATATGGAAAGAGAAAAGAAGGAACCCCTTTGGGGCGATCGTTCTTTTCGGGAGATCCCAAGAGGAACGACAGAAAAGGATATTGATGTGAATCATCTTCATATCAATACCAACTGGATTAAAAAGGATATTAACGTGATTCTCCCTCTTCAAAGAATGGAAGAATTTGAAAAAGAGGGGGTGATTGGACGATTGGCTCAAACGGCCTATTCTTTTTATGGATTTCAATGGCAAAATACAGATTTTCTGAAAGAGGCGATCGAACCCATCTCAATAGGGATGAAAGAAGAAGGAGTCGAAGCCGTTCTGCTTACCCCTGCCTGACCCTTCTGCTGTCAGTCCGTGGGACTGGCTGCAAGATTTCTGGAGGAGAAGGGGTTCTCCACTTTAGTTCTAAGTCCTACCTGGGAATTCCATCGGGCAGTGGGTATTCCTCGAACAGCCGCTATCGAATATCCTTACGGGAGACCCGTAGGACAGGTGGGAGATAGAGAAGGTCAAAGAAAGGTGTTAAGAGAAGCCCTTTCTGTGTTTGAGAAGGCAGACAAACCCGGCGAGGTGTACCATCTTCCATTCACATGGCCTGAAGAACCAAAGAAGACAGACTGGCAGCCGCCAGAGATGTCTCCTCTCATTAAATATTACTTGGAGGACATTAAGAAGGCCCGTCAACAAGCCTCTTGAATTTAGTCCATAGAAAAACAAGGAGGAGGAATGATCAGATTTTTATTGGGGGTGATCATTGGGATTCTCATCTTCTTTCTCTTCATTTACTTTGGCGGAGGAAAGACCGTAAAGAAGATGGGAGAAGGATTGACGGAAACGGGGAAAAGAATGGAAGTCATCGAAGAGTTGGTGAAGAAAGAGAAAGGGGAGATAGGAAAAGAGATTCAGAAAAAAATCTTGAAGGAAGAGAAAGAAGCTCCAAAGAAGACTCAATAAGTGATGGAGAAGTCCTGAAACTCTCCTCTATATTCTTCCCAATTTACCCGAACCCCAGAAACTCTTGCTTCCGGAGGCCCATGATAACACCACTGGATCATTTGATTGACCAGATCTTTTTCCCCTTCGAAGACCGCCTCCACACGACCGTCCCTCCGATTTTTAACCCATCCTTTGATGCCTAATCGGTAAGCCATCTCCTGGGTGTGATAGCGGAAAAAGACTCCCTGAACCCTTCCTTCAATAATGACCCTCGCTCTTACCTTTTCCATAACGATTTAATTCATATCATAAGATTCATTTTAAATCAAAACAAAATTAAAAGTAATCGTAATCCCTCACTGAAGGGTGGAAATAAATTTAAGCCCGACAGGAGTATTTCCGAAACCCATAGAATGCGGATCAATTTATATATTTAACTAATACGAATCGATCCATCGTAGAGATAGGTTTCT
>Ga0209102_1001724_pt1 | contig 10889 bp, 9 predicted proteins | sample ConPoolayeHmetaG_FD_185483 | JGI IMG/M metagenome (GOLD analysis project Ga0209102, IMG submission 185483) | Hot spring microbial mat communities from California, USA to study Microbial Dark Matter (Phase II) - Cone Pool mat layer H metaG... ... | reverse complement strand
CGAGGCATCTTTTGCCGGAATGAGCTGGTTACTCCTTGCTAGAAAAGGACATATATACCGAGGTAGTGACGTTATAAGCTTGGAAAATTGTGTTATGGAGTGTGATTGTGAAGCATGTTTTGGTAAATCGGCGAACGAGGTTTCGAGGAGTGTTGAGGACTTAGCCGAACATAATTTAGTTCAATTTCAGAATTTCATAAGAGGGAAAGATGAAAACGAGATTCGACTCTATGATGCAGTATTGGGGAGAGGAACTATGGCGGTAGTAGGTGACCTTCACATTGGAACAAACCAATCGCTCTGGCAATTGTGCCTTAAAAAGATTGAGGAGATACGACCTTCTTACCTAATCTTGCTTGGAGATACCTTTGACTACGTCCATGGAGACCCTTCATTATGGGAGGTAACGGAATTCATGAATACACTAAGGAAATTGAAGGTGGAAATAATACCAGTATTCGGCTGTTCCGATTCAGATTGGAGAGAGCTCTTTGAAACTATGCAAAGGCTTTCGTTTAAGAGAGGGCCGCTTAGACCTCAACTATTAGAGCCAAATACTATAGTATCGGAAGCCGTGAGAAATTTGCTAATGCTTTATACCATTTCTAAGGAGAAGGTAAAGGTTAAGCTGGCCAATGAAAAAATGATTATGTTTAGTCATGGAAATGAATTGGGGCTTAAGAAAAAGGATGATCCAAAAGAAATAGCAGAAGCACTATTATATAACAAAGAGCCCGGGATTACCTATGTAATAGGACATTATCATAAATCCTTTTTTAAACCTGAGGAAGGGATCGTTTTACTTGGAGCTTGGCAGACTCAGACTCGTGAAGAGGAGGAGATCGACTTTAATCCTGACATTATGGAGGTTTTGTTGATAAAAGAAGATGGAAAAATTGAGTTAATACGTGGAGAGTAGTGCATGGGACAGTACAGCCATCAAAGTAATGAGGAGCGAGCATATGGAAGGCTTAGAGAGGAGCTTAGTGAGAAGCTTATAGAGCGTGAAGAGGCCGAGGAACTGGAAAAATCATGCAAAGGACTCGAGGAAGGTTCTGAAATTTCTGAGGTTATAAAGTCTCGAAAAGGGGAAGTTGAGACAAGCGGTGAAGAAAAATCAGAGATGCTTAAGGCTAAAGTCTGTGTAGATTGGTATGATTTAAATTATTACGAAATAATACATCTTAAGCATGGAGTATTACAGAAACTTATAGAAGGAGGTATAGAAAAAGCAGGAACTAAGACTAAGCTAATACACGAAACAGGTTTATCTCAGGCTAATTTGCATGAGATATTAAATAAAGAAAGAGAAACCATAACTGTTTGCCACCTTAAAGACTTGTTAGATTTCCTAGAGATATCATATAAGGATATAGATCAGTATATAATCGGAATTGGTAGCCGTTCTAATCCAGATTCAATAAAAGATCCGCATTTGCCATTCAACTTTAGTACTCCTCAGGGTGCTATGTTGATTGCAGCTGCCCTAAAAGATGGTTGTATTTCAAAAACAAGCCATTATTTAAGATATGCGAATAAAGATAAAGAAAACATAGAAAGAGTAGAAGAAGCTATTAAGAAGGTATTTGGGCACATAGAACCATATAGAACGATAGAAGGATCTCTAATAACAATAACGTATCATTCTTATGTAATAGAAAGGGCTTTGGAAGAGGCTGGCGTCCCATCCGGTAGGAAAACCGAACAGGAATATCATGTGCCCCAATTTATTAGAGAGGGCGATGAGGAGGTACAAAAAGCATATTTATACCAAACCTTAATGGATGAGGGAACTTGGGAAACATCCAAATATGATGAGGTATATGATATAAAGTACAACCAAGCAATAAGTATCGATAAAAAACTTGCTGAAGATGATAGAAGATTCCTTGAGGATTTAGACATGAAAGAACGTGTGTTGCCTCACCGTGGAAAAGAAGAGGGATACCACATTCGCTATATTTACATTGATGATGAGCTAGAGATGGAAATGAGGAGAGAATCTCATGATTTATGGAGGATAATAGTGGAGTCCAAACCACCCAATATGGAAGAGGAAAAGGAAATGTTTGAAAAGTTATTCGAAGTAGATGTTGAACTTGAGCCTTCTCAGATCTACTATACAGAAGATGGTGGCTATCGAGTAATCTGGGAACTGAAAATCTATGGTAAGGATCAATGCCGTAGAGTTATGGAAGGCCTTGATCTTCCCTTACACAAACATAGAGATAAAAAATAGCTTTTCCGTATTTGATGGAATGAAAGTAAAGTTTTTAAAAATGGTTTAACGTACCTACGAGGCTTAGATGATTAAAGCAGTAGTACTTGATTTCGATGGGACAATCGTCAACACGGTCGGCTTGCTCTCTGAAGCATGGGCTAGGGCGGCTGGCCTTATGGGGATACGGATTGACCCTAAGGATGTTGAGGAGTATGTGGGGCTCGCCGGGCCGGAGATCTCTCTTAAAATAACTGGAGGGGATGAGGCTAAGGCTGCGGAGCTAAGGAGGCTTAAAGACGAGATATATGACTCTGAATACACGGGTAGAATAAGGCTTTTCGAAGACGTTGAACCGTCTTTAAGAATACTTAGGGAGAAAGGTGTTAAAACAGCGGTTGCAAGCTCCCAGACTACGAGGAGGCTTAAGAAATGCCTTTCTCTCCTAGGAGTTTTAAAAATGTTCGACGCGCTCGTAGGCTCAGACACCGTAGCCAGGAGAAAACCGGCGCCAGACGTTTTCCTGAAGGCGGCTGAACTCTTGGAGGTTAAGCCTGAAGAGTGTTTCGCGGTTGGAGACACTTGTTTCGACTGCGAGTCGGCTAAGAGCGCGGGGATGCGTTTCATACTTGTTTCAAGGAGGGGCACCTGCTGTGAGGACGCGGATTTCACGGTGAAGAGCCTGGGGGAAGCGACTTCGATAATATTAGGCTCATGAGGCTCGGGTTGAATTCACCATGATTCAACTATGAGGCCTGAAACCCTTTCAAAGTGGCCTTATCAGCTGTTACTACGGGCTCGTTATGAGTTAGGGCTAGGCTCGCTATGATGGCGTCCAGATCGCCGATCGGCGTTCCTGCAGATTCAAGATCATTCACAAGCTTACCATACCTTTCGCAGGAATCTATAGAGAAATCTAATATGTCTAGGCGTTTCAGTATCTCCCTGACTTTCCTAACCTCGGCATCTCTCTTCTTCGACCTATAGGCCCCTTTAAACAATTCACACGCTGTTATAGGCGTCGTCGAAAGCCTTGCTCCACTCCTAACACACTCCTCCAGCTTCCTCTCAGCTTTTTGGTCACGTCTTATAAGGGCAATTATGAAACTCGTATCTAAGCAAACCATTTGAGTACACCTACACTCTGGGCGTTCTTAATCTGATTCTCCTTCTCTCCCTTACCACGTCTTCCATTATCTCTGCAAACTCCTCATCCTGCTCAAGCGACCTTACGTAGTCTAAAAGGGTGCCCTCCACTCTCCCCCTGGCCAGTTTCAGTATCACGTCTGTGAACGATTCCTTGCCACGTTTAAGACGGGATAATGCTTTGTACGCTTCGTCTGAGATAGTGATGGTCTTGTGACCCATGAAATGTGCATACACATACGTGCATTTAAATTTTACCACTAAATGCCTCTCAACGCAACCTGTTTAAAATAGCTATCAAGCCACTGCCATCATGTGAAAATCCTTTAGATCCTTTTTATTGGATGCATCCCAAGAAACCCCGTGTTTTTAGGATTTAGAAGCCCAGTTGGAAAAGTAGTCGTAATGCTAGGCACATGCTCTTAGTCTTGCTAAACACTCCTAGCACACGCTACCTACTTCCCGAATAAAAGGGCTTGGTATGGCGCGCGCTTTTCAGATTTCGGCGTAAAGCTGATTCCTATTTCACCCGATGGCTTCACGCTAACAATTGAGAACACCAGCGATTTCTCAAAGATGGCTAAAACGTTGGATGTGAGATATGCGTTGATCGATGTTAACCCTGGCTTCCTTTGCGAGAGGATACTCCGGGAGGATGAGGTGAAGAAGCTGTTTGGCATAGGTGAGGATGAGAGGCTCGAGTCAAGCAAGATGCCTTCCAACTACGAGGTTAAGCTGCTAAAGGAGGAGGTGTTGAACCAGAGCGAGCTCGTAACCGTTAACGATGAATTCTACGAGCGGTTGAAGTACAATGGATGGGAAGATTATGATTACAAGTATGAAGATACCGGAGAAACCAAATGGGATTTAGATAAAGCAGCAACAAGGGTTTCGCATGGAAAGGAGATAGAGCTCATCTATCATCCTTTAGCACATGGTGGGGGCGATTTAGTCCAAGGAGTGCTGATCAGAAACTATGCCGCATGCAACGTAGAATATGATCTTGATGTCCTCGCTAGGCCTATAGGGGCTCCGCCGGAGGAGCATGCCATTAACGTTTCTGCATTCGGCTCAATCCCATTACACTTAGTCCAACTTGAGGAAGATATAGGGTATCCAGTCTTCGTTAATCTGAAACATGGGAATAGAGTCGTTGCAACTCTTCAAGTGAGCTTTAGGAAAGGCGAGCTACCTGGATTCTGGAGGGGCTTCTGGGACGGCTTCATCTCCAGGGATGGGGAATAATAGTAACATCTGGGATAATGGTCATAATCGGCTTAGTTCTTCCACCTAAGTGGGCTGCGGCGGCATCACTGATAGTCCTCGCCACTGGCATAGCGATGAACCTGATGGATATCTGGATCGATATTCATAATGCGTTGGCTACGATGGATTCATTGAATGGGCTTGCTGATGTCTGCGAGGGTAGGGCGAAGGAGTTCAACGGAATCGGCATGGCCCAGCATGCCAATGAATTATCCGAGCTCGCTCAGGTATTCAGGCTAGAAGCTAAGGATATTAACGATAACCTCCTTTCCAACGTGCTCTCAGACTTAGCCTTGGATGTTTCATGGGATGAGATGAGGATAGCATTTGGATTAAGGGAACCTCCTTCGACGAGGGATAGGGGTTACAGAATCGGATATGCCACCGGAAAAGTCGTTGGGGCGATAGTTGGTTGCGCAGCTTATGTTACTACCTTCTACGCAGTAGTCAATAGGATAAAGGCCGAAAGAGTAGGTGGCAAGCCGCTGAGCGTCAAGGACGTGCTCAGAATCGTAGGCAGAGGAATCTACAACTGGATAACCCCAGCTATATGGGATGCTGTAATGCTGAAGCTAAAACCATCATTCCATAAGGTTGTTGACCTTTTACTCGGAAACAAGTACAGCAGGAAATTCGGAGACGTTGTTGGAAGCCTGATAGAGAGGATAAGCGGTCCTCCAAGGATTGAGGATGCGCTCAAAATCGCCTCAGAGCTCTCGAAACAAGTCTTAGAAAACGTTCCAAACAAAGAGAGCTCAGGCAGGATATTGAATGCGATCAGCACGATCGTAGAGCATTACTCCTTAGAAGAGCTTGAGGAGAAGGGGGGAACGATTGCTAGAAGCATGGTTTCGATCTGGATCAAGGACGGTGATGAAGCGATAGAATTGCTGAGCAGCTGGCTCAGCGAGAATGCGGGAAACTTAGGTAAGATGAGCACTCTCGAAAAAGCTCTCCTAGCGATAGGCGGGGATGCTGTATAAGGAGTTGGATTAAAGATAAGAAGCATCGTAGATGGCTATCTCGACGTTAAGGCCAAGCACGGCGAGGATATTGCTAATGCTTTCCTCGATGTGGCTTTGAAGAATCCAGACCAGCTTGAAGAAGTGAGGGAAGTTTTCGATAAGGTATGCGAGATCTTTAGCAAGTCTGAGGAGGCTGGGAGGAGGATAGTAAACTGGCTTAAGCTCGGAGAAGGGGAGGCGTTGAGGAAGGCGGTGGATGAAATACTACCTAAGCTAGTTGGGCTTGAGAAGAGCGAGCTGGACGGCATTGGGAAAGCCTTGGCGGCGATAGGCGACGATTTCGATAACGGGCTCAGGCTGATAAACGCATTCCTTTTAGCTAGGGGACGCTACGATGAGAAAATTGTTGAACTGTTCCTGGACAACGTGGCGAAGCATCCTGAAAACCTGGATATGTGGGCCAACGCATTCTCAAGGAATTCAAAGATAGTTTGCCTAAAGCCGTATTCTCATGACAACCTGGTCATAGAGAGCAAGGGGATAGACCCAGGGGTTTACCGTGTAATAGTATTTGACCAAGAATCGAAGGAGATCATCGCGGAGGGCATAAGGGATACTGCTGAGAAGAAGACGATATCGTTCACGGAGGCTGAGTCCGATCCGAGTAAAGAGTACCCGACGATCTTCACGAGATATACTATGGAGGACTTCTTCAAAGATCTTAAGACCCAGCCGAGGTTCGTTAAGCTCAGCGGAGAGGATAGAGCTGCATGAGGCCAAAGGCGTTCTATTGAAGATTTATCACCTGTGCAAAGAAGCAGACTTTAAAATGGCCATTTCGAGGGGTCTAAATTCTTAAATCACCATCCGGGCTACCAATCTGAGTACCATGCTTCCATTAAACGTTAAGAGCCTGCTCGAGAAGCAACAATACAGGATAGTTGGCAGGCACTCCGCTGTTAAAGTTTGCCACTGGACTAGGCAGAGATTAACTCGGGGGCGGAGTTGCTATAAGGAGCTTTGGTACGGGAATGTTCAGAGTTATCGGTGCATGCAGATGACTCCCTTCCTAGGTTGTAACTATAGGTGCACCTACTGTTGGAGGATCCATTCCGGCGATAGGCCTGGATACGTGTGGCAGGAGTACCCTGCTCGGCTCTCTGAGCTGGACGACCCGGCTTACATCATTGAGGAGGCTGTTAGGATGAGGAGGAGCCTCCTCATAGGCTATAAGGCGAACCCGATGGTCGATCCCAAGGTTTTCGAAGAGGCTCTAAAACCATCCATGGTGACCTTCAGCCTTACCGGTGAGCCAACCCTGTACCCTAGGCTGGGGGAGCTGATAGGCGAGGCTCGCAGGAGAAGCATGGTGACTTACCTCGTAACCAATGGCAGCATGCCCGAGGTTTTAGAAAGCCTCAACCCTCTTCCGGACCAGCTTTACATCAGTATTCAAGCCCCTAACGAGACGGTTTTCAAAATGGTTGCGAGACCATTGCTTAAGGATGCTTGGCAGAAGCTGTTAAGGTCACTGGAATTGTTGCCCAGCCTAAAGGGTGTTAGGCATGTGCTCAGGATAACAATAGTTAAGGGTGTTAACGATGCTGATGTGGAGGGCTACGCTAAGCTGATAAGCCTTGCGAACCCGGATTTCGTTGAAGTCAAGGCTTACGAGTGGGTTGGGGAAAGCCAGTCGAGGCTTCCAAAGGACGCGATGCCGTGGATGAGTGACATAGTTTCCTTCTCTGAGAGAATAGCCGAATCATCTGGGTACTTGAAGAAGGGGGAGTTTGAGCCAAGTGGAGTTGTGCTTCTCTCTAAAACGTGATTTTCACTTTTCAATAATCATGCCTGTTTTTTCAGGGCGAGCCTTTGTTTTTCCCGCCTGACTTATGCGAGATTATGTTGAGCTGCTGCATTCCCAGCAGAGTTCTCTATCCTCGTTAGTCCAGAAGCTTTTACCGCATTTCTTGCAAACCACTTTCTTCAAACCCTTTGACCAGGATCCTTCAGTTTTTAAGCCCTGCTGCCTCGGGAACTCTATTGCCTTCTTGGGGCAAAGCGGCATGCAGGCTATGCAGCCCTCGACGCAGCTCTGCGGGTTTGCAACCATCGCTTTACCGTCTACTAGTGCGAAAACATCGTGGGGGCAGAACTCTATGCATTTAGGCCTATCTAGTTCTCGACAACCGTCGCAACGATCTGGGAAAACAGTGGGATACCAGGTTATGGTCATCAGTAATTAGACGAGGCTTTCGCTTAAAAATTTTATACTCTTCTCCCCTTCCTGCTGGATGTCCACTCCTCTGAAACAGTGATCTTCAAAAGTTCGTCGCGCAGCTCGTAAAGCATCGATTTCATCAATGCCTTATGCTCCACATAGGCGTACGAACTCCTCTCAACATTCTTAACAATCAACTCGACATTGTAGAATTCTCCGTCAGGAACATATTTAATCTCAACATCGTAATCCGCTATTCTTTCAGAAAGCCCAGAAACCGCCTTATAGCTCAAGTTCAATTTCACCCCGTCCTCCTCTTTTTCATACGAGTGTACGATAATGCCGTAAAGAGAATAGGAATGGTATTGCGCCATATTTATGACGAGGGAGGAGAATTGATCTAAATCCTTCTTCTTTAGTCGAATAGGTGTTGAGGCTCTTTTAGAGCCGTCCTTCTCTGTTTTAACGGCTATTTCTCCCCTGACCAGCATTATTTTGCTCGGGACTATTTTAAGGATGGCTTCCTTCGCGGGGAAAGCTGAGCCGATGCCTGTAACCAGAATGGCGATTGTGAAAACCAGGAGCAGTGGTGTCAGGCTGTAGAGCTCCGTAAATATTTCAGGACTGCTAGCGCCTATTGAATATGCCCAAGCATAGCCTAGAACATATCCTAAGCAGCCTCCCATCACCCCTATTATCAAGCCCTCTGTCAAAAACAAGTAGGTTATGAAGCTTGGAGATGCGCCCAGGCTAGACATTATTACTGACTCCTTCCTTCGCTCGTATATCGAGTTTAACATCGCGTTTAGAATGATGAGAGAGCCTATCAGTATCATCATGAGAACGGATTCCCAGCTGCCTAAAGCCATTAGGAGCGGTGCTCCAAGCTGAATGGTCTCAAGCTGCAAGCCTTTATTTATTGTTGCCGAGTAAGAGGAGACAACGTCGATAGAGACGCCTGATCCTCCGGTTGTTATGGCTCGGCTGAGCCAGATCTTGTGAGATGAGACTAGTGTCTTTAGGTGGTTCTCCATTTCAGCCAGGCTGGCAATAGTATAGGTTCCAATTACTGCCACGACTCTCTTGGAAGCGGGAAGTTTTCTCAAAGCCTCGATATCTACCAATCCGATCACTGGGCTCGATATGATGATCATCCTATTGCCCTCTGTCAAAAGATTATTGCTTGTTAATCTGGATGAGGTTTGTACAGCGTCCCAGTTTATTGTCCCTATGAAGATTGATCTGCTTCTAAGATAACTCTCTAGCCCTTCTCCGCTAGGCGTTTGCAGAGTGGATTTGTCGAATACTCCCGTGACATTCAATTTTAAACCCATTACGTTTAACTGGCTTGGGAAATACTGTTTTTGGAGAAATTCCTTATCGATTAGAATACCGTTTTTAAAATCTCCCGAAAAATTTAGTCCTAAATGATTTTTCATGAAGGTGAGGTTTGCAAATATTATCAGGCCCCCCGACTCTTGATTGTCTAAAGCTATTGTGATGTTTCCTCTAGGCGAGGTGAGGTTTAACTGGCTTGGGGCGGATTCTTTCTGCAAAAACTCTAATTCATGGAACGCTATACAAATCGGTGTGTATTCCTTCATCCCAAGTTTCCCCGCGTAGAAAGCAGCTTCTTCAAGACTCATTAAAAAGAGTCCGTTATACTTTTCTTCAAATGTGCCTGCAGGAGTTGATACTACTACTCTTGCCAGCCAAGTTTTTGCGAAAAAAATCGTTCCTTCCCCCTCCCGGGCTTCTTGAAGCAAGGTTACGAGTGGCACGACTGTTTTCAGAGTTATGGCTGGGACGGTTGCCATCGCTATTGTTGTAACGGTAAGTATTACTAGGGCGCCTCTAAGCCTCCTGCTTTTAAGCATTCTAACCGCGGTTGACGCAGCTAGGCTGTAGATCGTGGCTGTTCCCGAGTATCTGAACATTAGTCGCGCCGTCAAAAGTAAAAGTATAATGCTTATGATGACTGAGGCGAGTGGAAGCAGTAGGAATGGTATTCCATACGTGAGGTTTGAGATGGACCAGAGGTCTATCAACGCTTTCGGCTTCGTTGAGAAGAGTATTAGTCTTAAACCAGGGTGGAGTTCGAAGGCTGTTAGCGAGAAGAGTATGAAGAGTAAGATAGTCAATTTCCTGCTTCCGTTGAATATTAGGTGCGAGACAACTGCCCCCGCTATTAGAATTATAGTCAGCACGATCGGGACGATTAGCATTCCTGATGATAAGACTAGCATACCGATACTGCTGCTGGCTTCGCAAACCAGATTAATAGCCCCCTCAAGCGGAAAAATATTCATATCCCCAAGTTCCTCTAAGTTTACTGGTCTAACATCGTTTAAGTATGATCTTGCCTGTTGAAGCTTTGCAGATATGTCTGGAGCGTAAATCCTCGTTTCACTCAGAAACTCGTCTGAAGCTCTAATCAGGCTGTCGGTCGAGTTGAAGAGTGCTCTGAAAATTACTGGCCCAATTTTAAGGGTTTCCCTGTTTGGGTTCAAATTCATTTCAAACGGGAATGTGAGCCGCGTCGGGCTGGATTCAAGCGTGTGAAGCTCAAGCAAGTATCTGCCTGAAAGCTTTAAGCTGTTCACATTGCTGCGTGCTATTAGGAAGCGGCTCCCATTCTCAAAAAAACCTATGTGAGTCCCCGTAGGCTCGTCGAACAGGAGTCTAGCGCCAAGCCTTTGAAAAGGCGTTAAGTCAAGCGTGTAAAGCTTGGCTAAGCTTGCCCTCAGCGCCAAGCGGATGTTGATTGTTCTACCCGTGTTGTTAACACGGTACTCTAGTATAGAATCTACACTGGATTCAAATCGGTACGTGCTGCTCCACCTAAGCTGGCCAATATAGTAAGTATAGTTCCTGCCAAGGAGCCTTACGCTCCAGCTCTGAACCGTGCCATAGTAATCAGTTATAACCGCCAGCCTGTTTAGCTGAAGACATGAATCAGTATGCAACGAGATGCTGTAGGGAAGAAGTAGACGCTGATTCTGTGCTATGCGTGCATCCAAACTTATTTCCCGCTGCTGAGTTAAGCTGCCTGTTTGATTCATGCTCCATGAAA
>Ga0209102_1001723_pt1 | contig 10898 bp, 11 predicted proteins | sample ConPoolayeHmetaG_FD_185483 | JGI IMG/M metagenome (GOLD analysis project Ga0209102, IMG submission 185483) | Hot spring microbial mat communities from California, USA to study Microbial Dark Matter (Phase II) - Cone Pool mat layer H metaG... ... | reverse complement strand
GTATTATAGTTCATAATATCAAAAAAAAATTTAAATTTCAAGGACTTTTAATAAAAATATCAGTAAAAAAATAAGTGAAAAATATGTGGATAATTTTATCCACAAGACATACCATAATTTTATCCACAAATCATTAACAGGATTTTAGATTATTATTGACACTATTTTTGGAGGTCGCCTTTTAGAGTATCAATAATATTTTTTATTTCAGCATCTTGTTGAATTTTTTTTTCAATTTGGCGACAGGCATGGATGACGGTTGAGTGATCTTTACCCCCAAATTTATTGCCAATTTCGGGAAAAGAAGCCTTGGTTAAATTTCGGCAAAGGTACATAGCAATCTGCCGCGGCAGCGTATAAACCTTTAATTTCTTATTAGATTTTAAATCAGAAATTTTCAAATTATAAAAATTCGCCACACATTTTTGGATATTTTCAATACTTATAATCTTTTGGCGATCCTGAAGGAGATCTTTTAATATTTCATTGGCCATAAAAATATTTATTTCCTGGCCGGTAAGGGAAGAATAAGCGCGCAAGCGCGTCAAAGCCCCCTCTAATTCTCTTATGTTTGATCCCAAATTTGAGGCTAAGAATAGGCCTACTTCATTGGGAAGAGATATATTAAAATATTCTGCTTTTTTACTTAAAATGGCGACTTTTGTTTCTATATCTGGCGGTTGAATGTCGGCAATAAGGCCCCAGCTTATGCGGGAACGTAATCGCTCTTCTAATCCTGGTATATCTTTTGGTAATTTATCACTGGTTATGACTATCTGTTTGTGGGAATCATACAAGGAATTAAATGTATGGAAAAATTCTTCTTGGGTTCTTTCTTTGCCGCCTAAAAATTGAATATCGTCAAGTAAAAGGACATCTTTATTCCTGTATTTGTTCCTAAAGTCGGTCATTTTTTCATATTTTAAGCAATTTATCAGCTCATTAGTAAATTTTTCTGAGGAAATATAACATACTTTGAGCAAAGGATCATTTTGCACAATCCTATTGCCAATGGCATTAAGCAGATGAGTTTTACCTAAGCCCACGCCCCCGTAAATAAAAAGGGGATTATAATTTTTCGCGGGAACATTAGCTACCGCCAAGGCGGCCGCGTGGGCGAATTGATTACAGGAGCCGACCACAAAGGACTCAAATGTGTAATTTGGATTTAAGCCATCGTCTCTTAAGGGAGGCGCTATAGGCTTGGGGGAGGGAAAAGTTTCAACTTGGTCGTAATCTGTTTTAATTTCCTGGTTTTCTTTTATTGAAATGTTTAAAGAATAAGTTCTATTAGTTACCTGCTGCAACGCCTCTCTTATAAGAACCAAATAGTTGTCTGTTACCCAATCCTTAAAGAATTTATTGGGTACCTCTATTTCCACGGTATTTTGACCCATCTGCTTGAGGTGCAAAGGTTTGAGCCATATATCAAAAGATTTTTCGCTAATTTTTTCGCTCACTAAAGCTAAAACTTTATTCCAGACTTCTTTCATAATTTTTTAAAGGGTAAAAGAAATTAACAAAGTTATCAACAGCTGTGAATAACTATTTTTAGAAAAAAATCAAAAAGTTATAGGTATTCCTAATTTTCTTTTAATGGAGAAAGATTTTCGAAACAAGTATATTTATCTATAAAAGCCAACTCGAATTTGTCCGTTGGTCCGTTCCTTTGTTTACCAATTATAATTTCAGCCTTCCCTTTATTAGGATTATCCTCTGAGCGATTATATACTTCATCTCGATAAAGGAAAATAATCACATCAGCGTCCTGCTCTATGGCTCCCGACTCTCTTAGGTCAGCTAACTGCGGCCGTTTATCGCCGCGATCTTCTACCCGCCTATTTAATTGAGATAAAGCGACTACGGGGATATTTAACTCTTTGGCTAGGGCTTTTAGCGATCGGGATATATCGGAAATCTCCTGTTCTCTCGTCTCTGAATCTGTTCGGCCGCGCATGAGCTGCAAGTAATCTACGACAATTAAGCCTAAATTATGCTCGGACTTTAAGCGGCGCGCCTTAGCGCGCATCTCTAATACAGAAATAGCGGGTGTATCATCAATGAAAATAGGGGCCTCCGAAAGTTTTCCAGCCGCTCTCGTTAGTTTGGGCCAATCATTTTCGCTTAAAAAGCCCCCCCGCAAGCGGTGGGCATCTATTTTGGCTTCCGAACAGAGCATGCGCAGAGCTAACTGTTCTTTGGCCATTTCTAAAGAGAAGATGGCGCAGGTAATACCTGCCTCAATAGCAGCGTGCTGAGCAATATTAAGAGCAAAAGTAGTTTTCCCCATAGAGGGCCGGCCAGCTACAATGATCAGATCAGAGGGCTGCAGACCAGAGGTTAATTCATCCAGCTTGGTAAATCCAGTGGGTACGCCAGTAATAATTTGTTTTTTCTCATATAATTTTTCAATGGTTTTGAAACTAGATTTTAGGATTTCTTTTAAAGAGTAGAATGAGGGACGCACCCGATCTTCTGATATTTCAAAGATGAGACGTTCGGCCCGGTCTAAAAATTCATTTATATCTCCAGAATTCCCATATCCTTCGTTGATAATTTCTGTAGCCCGCTGGATGAGCTTTCTAAGGAGAGCTTTTTCTTTTATTATATTAGCATAATAGGCAATATTAGCGGCCGTAGGTACACTATTCACCAGTTGATTCAAATATTCCAGGCCCCCCACGGCCTCTAATTCATCTTTTTTCTTTAAGACTTCGGAGAGGGTAATCAAATCAACAGGTTCATTACGCTCATAAAGCTGGATCATGGCTGAGAAAATCTTGCGGTGCGCTTCGCGGTAAAAATCACCGGTTTGTAAAATCTCCAGCACTTGATTTAGGGCTTCGTTTTCTAAAAGAATACCGCCTAATACGGAAACTTCCGCCTCTAAATTTTGAGGCGGGAGCCGCTGCATTAAGACATTCATCTCTACCTCATTAGATTTTTAAAGAGCCGCTTTTCTAAGCCTTATTTTCGGACTCCTGAGCTTTATCGGATACTATTTGGATATTCATCTGGGCTGTAACTTCCGGATGAAGCTTTATAGGGATTGAATAAGATCCCAGCTTTTTTAAGGGATGCGGCAAAAGAATTTTTTTGCGGTCAACAACGATACCCTTTTCTTGTAGCGCCTTTTGCAAATCAAGGGAGGTAACGGAACCGAAAAGTTTTTCACTTTCCCCGGCCGTGCGGCGGATAGTAAAGGAAATGCTCTCTATTCTTTGGGCTTCTTCACGAGCACGTTCCAATTCTTTGCTTTTTTTATGCCGGAAAACCTCTCGTTGCTGTTCCCAAATCCTAATATTCTGCGGTGTCGCCTCCATTGCTAATTTCTTGGGAACGAGAAAGTTTCTCCCATACCCTACCGCTACCTGGACAATATCGCCAGCTTTTCCTAATGAGGGAACATTCTCTAATAAAATTACTTCCATTTTATCCTCCTCTTTAAACTGTAAAGGAGAAAATATCCTTTAATGTACTTTCAGGCCTATTGAATCCTCTCAGACCCCGCATCCTATCTTTCTTCTCCATTGGGGGGAAGGTGGGATAGGATTTTAGCACTTTATTTTAGGGACGTAGCCCCAGTTTCTTTCTGCTCACCCGGACTATGCGCCAGATTATCAAAAACACGGAGAGCGCATAGTCAAGACGCATTAAAAATGTAATTTTGAAAGAAACTGGCTGTGTCGCCCCAAGCGAGCTTTTCGGAAAAAATTAGGAACTTACCACGGTAAAGGGCATAAGCGCTATATTACGCGCCCGCTTTATGGCGGTGGTTAGCTCCCTCTGGTGTTTAGCACAATTCCCCGATATTCTTCGGGGAAGAATCTTGCCTCGTTCGGTAACAAAATGGGAAAGAGTTTTTACATCTTTATAGTCTATCTTCATGTTGCTATCCGCGCAGAAGACACAGACTTTCCGGCGTTGAAAGGGCCGCTTTTTCTTTACTGGGGCTTTCATGTTAGGTCTCCTTCAGTAGTCTGTTCCGGATTTTTAGCCTCCATTCCTTTTGGTGGTGGAGGAGTTTCTTTGGGGGCTGATGGGGAGGCTGTTTTAGTTGGCCGCTGAGCTTTAACCGTAAGATATTTCAGGACGCGATCATTCAGCCGGAAATTCCTTTCAATTTCCCGCACCAGGTCAGCAGTTGCCCGATAATCTAAGAAATAATAGCGCCCGTTTTTATTTTTCCTAATTTCATAGCCTAATTTTTTTATGCCCCAATCCTCTAAATTAATGATCTCCCCTTTATGAGCGGAGATTAAGGACCGTATTTTTTCTTGCAAGGCAGCTTGGTCTTCTTCGGAAAGATCGGGTAGGGTAATAAAAATAGTTTCGTAGCGTCTCAATTATTTTTCCTCCTTTTGGGTTCGATAGCTCTTCTTCTCAGAGAAGAGCAAGGAGCTTTAAATATCTTTATAACTTAAGTGGGCAAATAGATCAACAAATTTTTCCTTATTTTTTAGCTTAGATAGTTTGGGGCGGTATCCGAAAAGAAAGTTTGATCCAGGAGCATCACTTTTACTTTTTGGCCCGTCCGAGCTTTGGTTAGCTCGGCCGGAAGGACGATCAAACCTTGAGCCTTTACCATAGAAGAGAGTATACCTGACCCTTGTTCGCCAGTAGTGGTGGCTATTATTTTATCATTTTCTCGTAATAAGCGACAGCGGAGAAAATGCGTAAGGCCGGCTTTCTTTTCTAAATCCTCGCCTAATTCAGCTAAGATAGTTGGTCGAAAAATTTTAGTATGGCCCGCCATTTTTAATATTGCTGGGCGCACAAATTGCTCAAAAGAAACCATGGATGAGACAGGATTTCCGGGGAGACCGAAAAGGGGTTTGCCGGAGACTAAACCGAAGGCCAATGGCTGGCCCGGACGCATGGCTACTTTCCAGAAATTAATTTGCCCCAATTTTCGCAACATATCCTTTACTAAATCATAGTCGCCAACAGATACGCCTCCGGAAGTAATTAAGATATCGGCCAGAAGACCCTGCTGAATTTTATTTAGGAGATCTTCCAGGCGGTCTTGGGCAATTCCTAATATGATAGGTTCCGCGGCGCACATTTTAACTTGGCTAGCAATAGAATAGGCGTTACTGTTTACTATCTTCCCCTCCGTCCAGGGTTCATCAATTTCTATTAATTCATCTCCCGTGGATAAAATAGCTACGCGGGGTTTCTGATAGACATAAACAAAAGCTCTTTGGCAAGAAGCTAACATGCCAATATGAGCCGGCTGGAGAATAGTTCCCGAGGATAAAATTTCCTCTCCCTGTTTAACATCCTCCCCGGCCAGACGGATGTTTTTCCCGGGAGGAGTTTCCTTTAGAATTTTTACCGCCTCGCCGGCTTTTTCCGTATCTTCCACAGGCACGACCGTATCTGCTCCTTCCGGGATTGGTGCCCCCGTCATAATGCGCACAGCTTCTTTTTCCCCAACGCGCCCCTTAAATATCTGGCCGGCAGGAAGGTCAGCTATAACTCTTAAAATAATGGGCCTATCTGGGCAAGCCCCCTTAATATCTGCCCAGTTGACTGCATAGCCGTCCATGGCTGAGTTGTTCCAAGGGGGGATATGGCGAGGGGCAGCTATATCTTCGGCTAATATTCTTCCCAAAGCAGAAAGAATGCTAATGCGTTCTTTCCCCAAAATAGGAATCTGTTCCAAAATTTGTTTTAATGCGGAATTGATCTCGATCATGGCTGATTATGGTAATTCGTTGGGTCTCTATGGCGGAAGCAAAAGTTCTAAGCCGGGTTTTATCTTATCCTTGGGGTTTAGGCCGTTAAGTTCGCAAAGCTGATTTATATTTATTCTATATTTGCGAGCAATACCCGCTAAATTTTCTCCATAACGGACGCGGTGCTTTTGGTTGCCCAAAGCAACCAACTTCTGGCGAACAGCAATGTTTCTTTCAAAAACTTCCTTTTTCCCCAGGGGAAGCTTAATTTCAAAATCCCCTTGGGGAGGAGTTTTATCTAATTTTAGAGAAGGATTAAGAGCTTTTAATTCCGCCAAATCTGTTTCCGAAATCTTGGCAATCCAAGCCAAGCTGGTAGAGGGCGGCACTATAATCTTTTCATAATTTAAGGGAGGATGATAGGGAACATTGGAAAATCCATATTTTTCTGGCTCTTTAGCAATAAGCATGGCGGCTAAGAACATGGGTACATATTTTTTGGTCTCCGCTTTTAAATATCTGTGTTGGGCGATCTGCCAGAAGTCTTGGCTTTGCGTTTTTTTCATAGCCTTCAAGATTTTTCCTTCGCCGGCATTATAACTGGCCGCGGCTAATTCCCAGCAGTTAAACATTTCGTATAGTTGCTTTAAGTATTCCGCGGCTGCATAAGTTGATTTTTCTGGATCACGACGTTCATCAACCCATTTATCAACTCTCAATCCGAACCTCTTGGCTGTTCTGGAGACAAACTGCCATATGCCGGTGGCTTGGGCGCGGGAGACGGCAAAAGGATTAAAACCAGATTCAATTAAGGCCAAGTAAAATAATTCCTCGGGTAGATTCTTTTCCCGGAAGATTCTCTTCATCATTTCTTCATAGGCCTGCGAGCGGGCCAGGGCTTTGCTAAAAAAGGAATCCGCTTTATTTTGAAAATAATTTATGAAATCTTTAACTTTTCCATGAAGAACAGAAGGAAAAAGGGTAGCTATAGATGTGGATTGTTCAGTAGATGACTTTCCTCTTTCTTCTTTATTTGGGTCTGGCGGCAGACTTTCTAAAGCAAAATTTTCTGAAGGATAAAAATCTCCCACAGGATCAAGAGCCGGCTTAGGCTCTTGAAGAAGATTATTAAAAGAGAAGTAATATGGCTTTATTTCCTCTATATCTTCGGCGGCCAATGAGATCTCCTCGCGGAGATTATGTTTTCTCTCTTTTTTCTTAGTTCCTGATGGAAGTGATGCCTTAGGAGGAAAAACTTCTCGAATTTCCGAAAAATAAAGTTCTTCTGGGGTAAGTAATGGATCTACGAAGGAAAAGAGCTCATATTCTGAAGGAAGAAGGTTACTTTCCTCTATAGGGAAGTCTTTTAATGCCAGCTCAAAGGATAGGTCTAAAATTTGCTCAATTTCTGCCTGGGATGATGGGTTTGTCTTTACCATCTCGGTCCAATGGCCAGTTTTTTTCTCTTCTTGGTAAATTTCAAAGTTATTTTTAGGAGGCGAAGATAGAGAAAGAGGGGGAGTGTTCTTTTCCATAATAAAAGAGAAACCACTGCATCCGCTCAGGAGCGATATAGTTAATCCAAGAAGGATAAGAATCTGCCGAATTTTAATAACCTCCTTCTCTTTTCTTTAAGAGGGTTTTATAATAACTAAAGGGAAAAAAGCTGTCAACCCTAAAATTTATTGGACAGGTTTCCTCCAAAAAAATAATAGGGCTATTAATAAATATGAGCAATTTTAATAAGTTAAAATAAATAACATGCTTAGGGGGTTCCCTCATGATTTTCTTTTTTCTTATTTTGGCTTATTTATTAGGATCCATTCCTACGGGAGTAATCGTAGCTAAAGCATTCGGTAGTATTGACCCACGTACCCAGGGAAGTGGAAACATTGGGGCTACAAATGTATTTCGGACAGGGGGGAAGAAGTTAGGGATTATTACTTTAACTGGTGATGTATTGAAAGGATTAATCCCTGTCGCTTTGGCCAAAGGATATGTTGCTTCTTCTTTCTGGATCGGCGCCATTGCTTTAGCCGCTTTCCTCGGTCACCTCTACCCAATTTTCCTCAAGTTAAAAGGGGGAAAGGGAATTGCCACCGGACTCGGGGTTTTTCTGGCCCTTTCTCCCTTTCCAGCCTTGCTTTCTTTAGGCGTTTTTGCCGCCGTAGTTTATAAATGGCGGTTCGTTTCCCTTGGTTCCTTGACTGCTACGGCCGCCTTTCCTCTTTTCTTATTTTTAGCGAATGCCCATCCTAACTTTATTCTCTTTGCCGTCATCATTGGTGTTCTTATATTTTATCGACATCGAGATAATATCGCTCGTTTGCGCGCCGGAAATGAATCAAAAATCGGCCAACCCAAAATAAAACCAACATGACGAATATAAAAAGAATTCTGATAGGGCATGCGGGAGGCATTGGCGATCTCTTATTGGCGCTCCCCGCTATGCGCCTCTTTTGTCAAAACTTTTCCCCTTACGAATTGGCCTTATTAGGTTATCCTGAACGCTTGGCCTTAATCTCCTGGGATTTAAAAGCCCAGGCCATTCACTCCATTGATTCCGCGGAAATGGCCTACTTGTTTTCGCCAGTAGATAAAATTTCCAGCAATTTAAAAGCCTTTTTTTCTTCATTAGAAATAGCCCTAATATTCGGCCAATCTTTGGGCCAGGGATTGAAAAAAGGTCTGGAAAAATATGGGATAAGGGAGATATTCGTTATTAATAATATTCCTAAAGAAAAAGGAAGAATCCATATCCGTGACCATTTAATGGCTGACCTCAAGTCTTTCGGAATCAAAGGCGTCATAGAAAAATCGCCCCTCCAGCTTCCCGAAGAAGCAGAGAAATTTGCTCATCAATTTTGGCCAGAGAAAAATATTTATCCGCCTCAAAGAGTGCTGGCCATTCACCCTGGAAGCGGGAATCCAGCTAAAAATTGGCCAGCCAAGTATTTTGCTCAGGTGGCTGACTATTTTGCCGATCTGGGCAAAATTCTTCTTATTTCGGGACCTGCCCCGGACGGAATACCAGAAGTTATGAGCAAGCTTAAAAAAGCTAAACCAATTATGGTTCATAATTTACCTTTATTAAAATTGGCCGGCTTGTTGAAAAGCTGCGTGGCCTTCCTTGGCAATGATTCCGGTATTACCCACTTAGCCGCCTCCTTGGGCGTACCAACTTTGAGCATATTCGGCCCCACGGATCCTCAGGTTTGGGGGCCGCAAGGAGAAAATGTGCAAATCCTTTATGCCCATAGCCTCTGCTCTCCGTGTTGGCCAAATATTCCGAATAATTGCCGGCGCTCATGCCTCTCCGATTTGACAGCAGAAATGGTCATGGAGAGATTAGCTACTTGGGTAAAATTTGCCAAATAGCCGCAGCAGGGCACCTGGGCCATTTCGTTACTTGGTCGGCGAGGGAAAGAGCAAGGACAGGAATAGCAAAAAAGGTAACAATTAAGAAAAAGATAAGCCAATAACTTAATTTTGCTTTCATGCCCATATAAATCCTCCCGTAAGCAGAAGGAGTTGCATTTAGCATGCCAGAAAAGGATCAAGCAGAAAGCCTCAATAAAGATTTAAATTAATTAAAATCGAGCAAATTATAAGAGAAACTGGAGGGATAACCCTGACGGCCAAAGGGAAATATTCCTGTCTTCAGTCCCATTTTGAGCACAAGTGAAAATTTAACGGTATTTATTTGATCATGGCTTTTAATTTCTCGATCTGTATCCGAATATTATCTGCCCTGGGCCCAGAAGGTTCTAATTTAAGGTAATCTTGCCAAGCAGCAAGAGCTCCCTTTAAATCACCTTTGTCGTGCAAGAGAACAATGCCTAAATTATACCGGCTATTAACATGTCGGGGATTATCTTGCGCCGCCTGTTGGAATTCAGCGATGGCTCGATCCGGGTCGCCCTGGCGGCGATACATAATGCCCAGGTCTGTGCGCACATCGGCATTCTTAGGATCTATCTTTAAAGCTTGGGTATAGACTTCAATAGCTTTGGAAAACTGGTTAGTATCAAAATAAGCATTTCCTAGGGCAATGAGCGCTTGCAGATCTTGGGGATTATTTTTTAAAATAGCTTGGAGCTGCTCAATTTGATTATAAATTTTAGAATCTGGGGTTGTGGGGGAAAACTGCGTAGGGCCAAAATATTTTTCTTCATAGTATACGGTAACTACGACCCCTAAAATAATACCCGTTATAAATGCCAGGCCTATAAAAAGGAAAGCAAATTCTTTTTTCATTAAAACAATATTAACATTCCGTATAACACTTGGTCAATCAAACTTAATCCTGGCCGAGTAAGTTTAGTGACCGAATGGCGATTCAACCCAAGCTTCCTAGGGTCGCTCGCCATGGCCAAAAGCTTTATGCGCTACAGTCTCAAACAGGGGATTAAACGATTCTATTAATTTGGAGGGCAAGCCTTTAGGGCTTGTCCTATGCCTAAGGCCCCAATTATTTTCTTGCCTCGGCAGTTTAGGCTGCATATGATAAATATTAAAAAGGTTGATTATGGGCATTTATCTTCTAAAAAGAATATTTTTGCTGATACCTCTTTTCATCGGCATAACAATCATCTCCTTTGCCGTCATTCATCTCGCTCCAGGTTCCCCCATTGATTTGGCGACTGACTTGAATCCCAAAGCTACAGCGGAGGTAAAAGCTAGAATGCGCGCCCTTTACGGCCTGGACAAGCCGCTCCCTATCCAATATTGGCATTGGCTCAGCCGCCTGGTAGTCTTGGATTTTGGGCGATCATTCTCGCAAGATGGGCGGCTGGTGATAGATAAAATTAAGGAACGTCTGCCCGTGACCATCTTTATAAACCTCACCTCTCTTTTGCTTATTTTAGCCATAGCTATTCCATTGGGAGTGCTCTCGGCGACGTATCGGCATTCTTTTTTTGATAAAGCTACCACAGTTTTTGTCTTCATAGGATTCGCCATGCCTACTTTCTGGTTAGCTCTCTTATTGATGATTCTTTTCGGTGTCCATTTAGGCTGGCTACCCATCTCGGGATTAAAGTCTTTAAATTATGAATACCTTCCTCCGGCTGCCCAATTTTGGGACCGGATTAGCCATCTAATTTTGCCCATATTTATCTCAGCCTTTGGGGGATTAGCCGGCATGTCGCGTTATATGCGCTCTAACATGTTGGAAGTAATCCGCCAGGATTATATAGTTACGGCGCGGGCCAAAGG
>Ga0209102_1001722_pt1 | contig 10902 bp, 10 predicted proteins | sample ConPoolayeHmetaG_FD_185483 | JGI IMG/M metagenome (GOLD analysis project Ga0209102, IMG submission 185483) | Hot spring microbial mat communities from California, USA to study Microbial Dark Matter (Phase II) - Cone Pool mat layer H metaG... ... | reverse complement strand
CGGGAGGAAGATCCATTCCTCCCCAATTCTGATCTCCCAGCATCCAACCTCCAGAATCTAAATCCGTTCCTAAAATATCAAAATACCACTTTGGTCCTTCATTCCATTCATAATGAGGAATAACATTCTTTTTAATATAAAGCGAGCCCTTGGGTGTTAGTATACTTATTGGACAAGTCAAATCGTTGGTTTTATTGCGAGCTTGAATAACGGTAAAATCAACTATTCCGTTTCCTCCGCCATGACTTTCGTCGGTAGTTTGACCAGATATTATATCTTGTGAACAACTAACATGAATTTTACCAACTAAGACATCATTTTTATAGAAATAAAGGTCATTTTTAGAAAAAGTTCCATCTGCTTTGTCGCCATTAACCGTAAAATTCGAGCCCTGACTAACTGGTTGATTAAAAATTATTGGATCACTGGAACCATTACCCACTTTAACCTTCACCTGTCCGGAGTCTGTTTCTAATCTTAAAACAAGCCAATCAGGTTTACCGCCATTTAGACAAATATTACAGTTTCCATCAGCTAAAGTAACAAAAACCGAATCGGAACAATCGTTGTTATTATTTTGAGATTCTGGAACTTTATTGTCGGGATCAACTTGACATTTATCTCCTCCGTGACCACCACGAGGGTTTTTTAAGAACTTTGAAACAGAGGGGGTAACATTAATTGAAACTTCAAAATAACCTCCAACCTCAATATAGACATAATTCCCGCCAGCATTTCCGGTTTTACAAGTTAAATCTTTTGCCGCTGAAATGGAACAATTTATTCCTCCAACTTGAGATATGTTTGTTACATTTTCCACAACAGGAGAACCATAAGTTACTCCGCTATCAGGAAGATTATCAATCAAAATAGTTTCATTTTTCCCAAAATCAGCTCGAGCAGTCCCCTGATTTGCAACTCTCAATGTCCATTTAAATGCCTGGCCAACCTTTGCAAATCCTCCTACATCGTTTGTTTTAGTAACTACCAAATCTGCTCTGGGTTGATTTACAGTGAATTTTTTTTCACTCTCTTTGACTTTCCCGCTACTACAATTGCTATCATTAAATATATACAATCTTACTTTCCATTCACCGGTAGCTGCTGAGGGAGATAAAGTATAGCTTTCAGTTATTGTAGTAGTACTTCCACTTTGACAACTCCCGATAGCAAATTCTCCTCCCCCACCTCCGCCCCCTGGGGGGTCAAGATAAAATCGGTAGTACTTTGAGGAAGTTAACCCATTCGCCATAAGATAAACTGTTTCTCCCTGAAGATAAGAAACCGGCTCTACTTTAATTGTTACATAGTCACTCTCTACAAAATAAATCGTAAAATGGTCGATTCCTTCAACTTTAACTTTATCTCCCTCTTGATTTACTTTTTCTTCCTCAATTTGCTTAACCTCTCCATTTGGCTCTTCCATATAAGAAACTTTGACGCTTTGACCCTCTGGTTTTGGCAAGGTAATGTCATATTCAAAAGTACCGTCTTCCATTCCGGTGGTAATGTCATAGGCGTATTCGCCATAGGGTTTAACCTCTTCGGGAAGATTTAAGTCACTGACTTTAACTTGCTGGATTTTTAAGGAAGTCCTTAGACTCTCATCTTTGGGCAGACATTTAAAAGTAACAGAAACTTTATTTTCTTGAGGGAAAAGATATCTAACCCCTAATTTTACTTTTTCTTTGGTCTCCGAAACTCCTTTTTCCAAATCAATATTCCAATCATCGTTGGTTGTTTCTTTAATTTCTTGGCCCTCGGCTAAGCATTCTTTTTCCGAAGGCGTAGGTGTTGGGGTAGAAGCAATTTGTCCGCTGGTTGGAACCTCAACGGGTTTTTCTAAATCTACAGGGGGATTATCTATAACAACTGGCACGATTTGATTTTCTTTAGGGGAAACTTCCTGCGTTGGAGTAAGTGATGGTTCAGAAGTAGACTCGACTGTTGGTTCTGAGGAAACTTCTGGATTTTGGCTTGCTTCAGTAGGTTCTTCGGATGAAACTTGGTCTTGAGGTTGGTCTTCTTGAGGTTGGTCTTGAAGATTTTCCGCTGGTTGCTCGGCAACAGGCGTTGATTCTTCTCCCTCTTCAGCCAAAACAGGTTGATAATAGAAAATTCCACTACATATTTGAAATAAAAGAGAAAAAGTTACTAAGCAAGAAAAAAACTTATGAAGTTTTTTCTGCCTTTTGGGTGTTAAATTAAAAAATTTTATCATTAAAAAATCCCCACTTTTCAGGCAGGTGCCTTGATTATATAACCCTATAACATATCTTGTCAAGTCCCTGTTAAAAAGTCAACTGGAACTTTAATAATCAAAAATAATCAATCTATTCCTCTGCCAGCAATTACTATTAAGCGCTTCAAAGTTGTTCCCGGCGGATAACAAGTTTGTAAAATTAAAACTTCTCCATTTTGTGGTTTTAAATAAGTCTCCGAAATTTCTGGAGAAACAACAAATTTTTCCAAAACAAAATATTTAAAAAGTTTTTTTTGGTAATAAATATCAACCTCGTCATCTTTTTCTAATTTTCCAATTAAATAAAAAATCGCATTGTATTGATGAAAATTAAAAAAATTATCGGTTGAATGAGCAAAAAGAAAAATACTTTTTCCTTCTCCGGGAAAACCAGTTCCTTTAGCATGACCTACCCCTTTTTTCAAAACCGGGAGATATTCTTTTTCATTATAAAAATCAATATTAGGAAAAATTTTGGCATTAACATTAATTTTTGGAATTATTATTCCAAATTCGGTATCAAGAGGAATTATCTGTCTTACTTTATTATCAGAAAGAGGAGTATCAACTGTCAAAGAATACTCAATCCCGGCAAATTTTTCCGACCGATAAGTAATCTCCTGTTTTAAAACCGGAAAAAAAACTATTAAAAGAATTACCAACCCGGAAAAGATTAAAAAATTAGCCAAAAATCTCATTTATTTAGGAGTAAAATTTACTTGGGCCAAAAATAGGTTTGGTTTGTTGGATAAGAAACTCCATCACTACAAACAACACTGGAAATTGGGTTTCTTAAAGAAACTAAAACTACATCCCAAATTTCATTATCATCTGTACTAAGATACTTCCCTGATAATCTTACTCCTCTTTTTGTTTGATAACTCTTATATCCGTAAATCCCTTGCGCACATTTACAGAATTTTTGGGCTTGGTTGTTATTTTGATAAAGGTATTGATTAGTGCCACTCCAACAAATAATCTTCTCTTCGGGCGTTGGTGTTGGCGTCGTGGTTGGGGTAGGTGAGGCGGTTGGTTGAGGAGTTACGGTAGGCGTAGGTGTAAAAGTCGGAGTGCGCGTTGCTGTTGGAATTGGAGTAAGAGTAGGAGTCGGTGTCACTCCCAAAGCAGCAGCGGCATTAACTAATCCCCACCCGTAAATATTATCTCTTCCTGGGCTACCTAAATCATCAGCGGTGGTCTGAAGAAGATTGCGCACTTCATCGGGACCAGTTGCCCTACCGCTGGCGAGCAACAAGGCGGAAACTCCAGCTACATGAGGCGAAGCCATTGAAGTCCCCTGAAAGAAATAATAACCAAAACTGCAAAGTTGCGAAGAGTCGGCAAATGTCTGTTGAAGTACTCCATCGCCATAACCATCCTTATTTTGGTCAACCTTAATGTTTCCTCCTGGAGCAACTAAATCCAAAGATGCCCCATAATTAGAATAAGGAGCCTTGCTTTCATCATATTGGGTTGCCCCAACAGCAATTACATAATCATCATAGGCAGCCGGATAAAGACAGGAACTAACATTTTCATTACCACAAGCGGCAATTACCGTTACCCCTTTTTCATAAGCATATTTAACTGCTTCCTTTAAAGTATCTGAGGATGAACCACCACCTAAACTCAAATTAATTACCTTAGCCCCATGGTCAGCTGCATAGCGAATGCCATTGGCAACATTGGCATAACTACCAGAACCTTTTTTGTCCAAAACCTTAACTGGCATTAGGCAAGTTTTGAAAGCAATCCCGGCAACCCCTAAATTATTATTTGTACTTTGAGCTACAGTTCCCGCCACATGGGTTCCGTGATTGTTATCATCATTCGGATGGCTGTCATTATTAACAAAATCATAACCTTGAACAAAACAGGTATTAGCTAAATCTGGAGCCTGACAATATTTACCATAATTCTCGTAAGCGATTCCCGTGTCAACTATCGCTACTACTACCGAAGAACTTCCGGTAGAAATATCCCAAGCTTTCTCCATTTGAATCCCTCCGTAAACCGGATTATCTAAATGCCATTGATATTTGTAATGAGGATCGTTTGGAGTCATCAGGGCATAAGCAATGTAGTTTGGTTCGGCGTATTCCACATCAGCTCTTTTCCGGTATTCTTTTATTTTTTCGCCAACTTTACCTTGAGGAATCTTAACCACCCGGAAAGGTTTTGTATCCCCCTTAAACTTAACAATGATTTCATCGGGAATATAATGAGGTTCTTTTGCGGATGCCAAAGAAAAGCCAAGGTTATTTTTGGGAATCAAAATCAGAAAAACTAAAAGAAAAAATAAGAATTTTTTCATATTTTTTTATAACATTAATTGTTCCTCTTTGTCAACCCAACACCTACTATTGTCCCACCAAAATCAACAAGCAAATCTTTTAATTGAAAACTTCGGGTAGGAACAAATGCTTGATGAATTTCGTCAAAAACCCCATAAGTAAAAGTAAAAAGCAGGGGGAGTAAAAAATTCTTTTTGACTTTGCCAGAATTTATTGCTCGGAAAAACAAAAAATAACCCAGCCCATAAAAAATAAAATGAGCACCACTGCGCAAAATTTCATCCCAAAAATTACTTTCCGCTACTCGCAAATTGGGAATTGAAGAAAGATAAAAAAGTGTTCCCATCCAAATCCCCACCGGCGACCATAAGGAAAAAACTTTTTTCATCGCAATTTAGTGTACCACAAAGAGAAAGCAGCGCCAAAAAGAGCCAAAAAACCTAAACCAAGAAAAATTTTCCCCAATAAAGCTTTTTTTCCCGAAGGTCCTGCTTCTTTTTCTTCCTCCGCCTCGGCAGTTGCTTCCAGTGAATAAAATCCGGCCGGCGAGGCTTCCTCTCCTAAAATCTCCCCGCTTTCGGTTGCTACTTTTTCCGTCGGTGTTGGCGTTAGTGCCACTTTTTTTGTCGGTGTCGGGGTAGGCGGTTTTGAAGTTGGGGTAGGAGTTGAAGTGGGATTCGCGGGCGGAGAAGTTGGGGTTGGAGTATTAGTCGGTTCAGGGGTTGAAGTTGGAGAAGGAAGTGAAACTTCTTCAAAAACTAAATCATCAAATATTGCGGGATTTGGGGGATTTTTTTGATTAAGATAAACATAACCTTGTACCTCTACAAATTGCGCATTTTGCGGAGAAAGAGTTGGTTCTGTTTGTAAAAATTGAAAAGAGGAATTTTTCTCTCTTAACTCTATTTCGACGGGCGTAGGAGAAATCTTTGCCTCCGATGCATCCAGCCAATAGAATCTTAATTTTACGTTTGTGATTGCGTTATCATTTAATAAAACCCATCCAGAAAACTGATAATACCTATCGGCCTCTATAGCTACTCTTTGGCTAAAATAAGCCCAACTTGAGGCATTCTCCTTAGTTATTATCGCCCCATAATCCCCACCATGTCTAAATGATGGTGTTGCACTAAATGTAGCAGTTGAGGGGGTAAAACTCCAATTGTTTATTCCATCTTCGAATCCTGGATTCTGTAAAAGATTTTGAGCTAGGGCTACTTTTGAAGAATACAAAAAAATTGCCGAGGTGATAAAAAAGGTAATTAAAAATTTTCTCTGGGCAGGCATTTGTTTAATTTATTAAACTGGCTACTTTAATTTATTAAACAATTATGATGATATGTATTTCTCCTTTAATAATTTACATGCAAATAATAGGTATCGATGTTTCCTTCGTCGTGTTTAACTCGAACATAACGAAGGATTCCTCCACCGCAACTAATTGAACCGCGATATAAAGTTCCTGGTTTTACTGCCTTAACAACTCTATCTTCTGAAGAGATATCAATTCCTGTGTGAAAGTTATACCAAACAGTCCGGGAACGAATCGCGGCTGTGCCACTTCCATATCCTTGGTTAAATTTAATCGGTTCGTTTAGGGGCCATTCCCAACTTCCGGCAGCATTATAAGAATCACCGCCAGAATCATCAATTAAATTAATATTTTTAAGATAATTAAAAGGATTGCGAGCTTCTCCTCCTTCCCTGATTTCAAAATGAAGGTGAGTTCCGGTTGAACAAGCAGAAACACCGGTAATAATTGAGGCAATTATTGCTCCTTGATTAACTTTCCCAACCTCAACCTCCGTACCTTTACCGGCAATAATTCCTTGGATTGCCTCAATTTCTGCCCGGGTAGCGGCTAAAAGCTGCTGATAACGAACTTCGTTATTTTGGGTGATTTTTAAAAGATTTTCTTTATCTGCCTTTTGCTGGGACAATAAAGCTTTTTGGCTTTCCAATTTCTTTTTCGCTGTTTCCAATTCTGTTTGCTTTTCTTCTTTTAGGTTTTTTTGCTCTTCATAATTTGTCCGGACACTTTCCAACTGGAGCATCAGTTTCCGATCATGAGCCTGCATTACACGCAAATATTTCCAACGGGCAACAAATTCGGAAAAATCTTTTGAAGAAAAAAGAAAAGTTAAAGGTTCAATTTTCCCTTTTTTGTAAGTCTCGGCTACTCTTTTGATTAAAATCTGAGAAACTTGGTCTAAAGAAACATCCAGGCGACTAATTTTCCCATTTAAATCAGCAATCTCTTTCTCCAATTCCTCTATTTGCTTTGAAGTTGTATAAATTCGAGTAGTCGTAAGGTTAATGGCAGCATTAAACTTAGCAATTTCTCCCTGAAGCGTCCGACGCTGCTCGCCAGTTTTTAAATAAAGTTCATTTAATATCTTCTCGCATTCTTTCGCCTCATCTAAATTAAGTTCTTTCTTACCAATTTTTCTCTCACATTCTTCTTGAGTAATAGCCAACGAATTAACAGAAAAAATAAACAAGAAGGCAATTAGGCAAAAAAGGAGTTTTTTAAAAAAATCACGCATTTCATTTAAGATATCTTTTCACCGCAAACAAGCTCCCCAAGCTTCCTATAAAAATCCCCACCACAATTTCTCCCCCTAAAATAGCAAACATAAAAAGCAAAGAAACAGGAAGAAGAGGAATTCCAGCTAAAAATTCAACTAGGAAAGGGGTAGAATACATTAACAGCAAAAAAGCTAATCCCCAACCAAAAATTGCCCCCATTACTCCATAAAAAATCCCCTCAAAAATAAACGGAGCCCTAATATACCAATTTGTCGCTCCTATTAGCTGTAAAATTTCAATCTCCTCTTTTCTTAAAGCAACTTTCATACCAATAATAATCAAAACTATTAAAAATGAAATCAAGCCTAAAAAGCTAATCAAAACCGCTCCAATTTTTCTTAAAGTATCTGTCCAGGTTTTCAAAGTTTTTACCACCTCTTCTTGAAAAATTACTTCTTCAACCCCGGGCTGCTGACGAAGAATCTGGGCAATTTCCCCAAGATAAGCAATATCGGTCGTCGAAACCTCCAAAGAAGCAGGCAAGATATTGGCGGTTACCATTTCTAAAAGTAGGGGATCGGATTTATTTTGCTCTTTATAAATTTCCAGAGCTTCTTCTTTGGAAACATATTTAAGTTCTTTCACTTTTCCGGTTTGATTTAATCTTTCTTTTAAATCCTCTACTTGGTCCATTTTTACTTCATCTTTGAAAAAGGCGGTCACCTGGGGTCTGGTTTCAAAAAAACGAAGAAGGGTTTGGGAGCCAGCAGCGACTAAAACCACCACCGAAGAAAGAAAAAAGGTCAAGGTCATTATTCCCACCGCCGCCAAAGCTTGGTAAGGAGAGCGGCGAATATGGGTCCAGGCAGTTTTAAGATGATCTTTCATTTAGATTATACCTTCCTTTCTTTTTATCAGAAATTATTTTCCCTTTGTCAAGTTGAATTACTCTTTCTTGAAAAGTATTGACGATTTCAAAATTATGAGTAGCCATAATGATTGTTTTTCCCATCTCGTTAATTTTTTTAAGTAATTTTACAATTTGCCGAGCGGTGCCTATATCCAAATTTCCGGTCGGCTCATCAGCAATAATTATTTCTGGTTTCCCTATTACTGCCCGGGCAATACAAACTCGCTGCAACTCTCCACCCGCCAGTTGGGCAGGAAAAAAATCTGCTCTCTCAGTTAATCCTACTAGTTTTAAAACATTAGCTACTTCCTCGCTGATTTTTTCTTCCTTTTCTCCTAAAACTTTTAATGTCATGGCGACGTTTTCAAAAACTGTTCGGTCAGCTAAAAGCTTTAAATCTTGAAAAACGGTGCCAATCATTCTTCTTAATTGGGGAATTTTTTTTCGGGGAATTTTAGCCAAATCCATCCCCACAATCTCAATAGTTCCTTCAGAGGGTAGGTATTCTCTTATAATAAGCTTAGCGATCGTTGTTTTTCCTGCGCCAGACGGACCGATAAGAAAAACAAACTCCCCTGGTTCAATTTTAAAACTCACATCTTGAAGGGCAACAACTTCGCCAAATTTCTTGCTGACTTTGTCAAATTTAATCATTTCCACTTCGCTCCGCTTCGCGGAACAGACTTTCTAAATTCCCTCGGGACACTTATCCAAAATCTTAACTCTGCCAACATCCATCAACCAACCAGCTTTTTGGGCAGTAAACGTCTCTCCCCAAACCTCAACACACTTTCCCAAAAATTGATTTAAATCCACCACCGAACTAGTCAAGTAAGCTGTTTGGCTGGGACCTCCTGGACGAATAAGTTTGTGGCTTCCTTCGGGGATATCTTCATTATCGTTTATTTCTAGTCTTCCCATAGCATAATCCCGAAAAGTTTTCTCGTCCTTAATTCCCACCTCTTTTGGCCCCTCAATCACCTGTGCTTTGCCGGTTAATTTTTTCATTTGGGCGACACCTCCGCTTCCTTTATTAGCTAAAAACCAACCAGTTGCTCCTCCAGCCAAAATAATCGCCAAAATTATCCCTGCCGGAAGGAAGATTTCTTTAACAACTGATTTTTTAGGTTCATTAAGAGTTTTAACTAGATTCTCTTCTGCCATTTTCACCTCCTTTTAAAAAGGATACCACAAAATATTAACCTAAGACAATTGGCGTATTTCCGCCTCTACAAATCCCTCAAGCTCCCCATTCAATACTGTTTCGGGATTAGTTGTTTCAAAACCAGTCCGCAAATCTTTAACCATTTTATAAGGATGTAAAACATACGAACGAATTTGCGTTCCCCAAGCTGCCTTGGTCCGTCCCTCCTTAAGTTTTTGTTCTTCCTCTTTAACTTGAGCTTGTCGAAGACCCCAAAGTTTTGCCCGCAAGAGTTCTAAAGCTGACTTCCGGTTTTGCTCCTGATAACGTTGGCTCTGAGAAGTAACCACAATTCCTGTTGGTTTGTGTTTCAAGCGAACGGCACTGGAAACTTTTTGAACATTTTGCCCCCCCTGGGAAGAAGCCCGGAAAAATTCCCACTCCAATTCATCTTCCTTAATTCCCACCTCAGGAGCTTCTTTAATTTGGGGTAAAACCTCAACTAAAGCAAATGAGGTTTGCCGCAAACGATCGGCATTGAATGGCGATTGCCTCACTAGCCGGTGAGTTCCGGCTTCATATTTCAAATAACCATAAGCATAAGGCGCATTGACCTTAAGGACGGTGCTTTTGATTCCCGCTTCTTCGCCCGGTGTCTCATCAATTTGTTCATATTCCCAACCCTTTTTTTCAAAGTAGCGAGTGTACATTCTCTTTAACATCGCCGCCCAATCCATCGCTTCGGTTCCTCCTTGACCAGCGTGAATAGAAAAAATTGCCGGCAAGGAATCATACTCTCCTCCCAAAAAAGTAGTTAGCTCCATTTCATTTAATTTTTTCTCCAGCTCGGCTCCTTTCCCTTGAGCAAGTAGTTTTTCTAATTCCTCAATTTTTTCTATCTGTTTTTGTAAACCAGTCAGTCTTTTCATTTCCTCTGTTGCTTTTTGCTGGTCTTGCCAAAACTCAGGCTGGCCAGAAAGAATTTCTATCTGCCTTGCTTGCTGGCGAATTTTTTCCAGATTTAATTTTTGTTTAATTTTTTCGATTCTTTCTCTTAATTCTTCCATTTTATTCTCCCATTACTTCCTGGCAAAAATCTTTAAAAATTTGCTTTTTTATTTGTTTAAGTTGTTCCTCTGGCAGTTGTTTTAAAATTTCAATAATTTCTTTTGTTTGAGTCTCTAAAATTTTCGTTGTTTCGATCGTTTGAGCTTCCGCTTCGACTGTCTGGTTTTCAACAACTTTCTCTTTTTGTTTAATTTTTTCGCTTCCAGGCAAAATTTCTACCGCCTTTCCTAAAACCTTTTCCCCCAGATCCTCAATTTTTTCCGTCACCGTCTTGGTAGGAAGTTTAATTGATTCTCCGGCAACTTTTTTTGTTTCTCGCCATTTAGTAAAACCATTAACTCCCCAAAAGGTCAAGCCCGCAGCGGTAATAATAATGGCGATTCTCTTTAACCTTTCTTTCCCCATCGGGTATAATCATTATAGCAGATGGAGATTCTTGACCTCAAAAAACAAAGTAGCCAAAAAGTGATTGCTAAAACGATTAAAGTTTTGAAAAACGGTGGTTTGATTATTTATCCCACCGAAACTTGTTATGGTTTAGGAGCTGATGCTACTAATCCCCAAGCAGTAGAAAAAGTCCTCCAATTTAAGGGCGAAAGAAAGGGAAAACCAATTTTGATTGCCGTTGTTGACAAAAAAATGGCCCAAGAATATGTAGAAATAAATGAGGTCGCAGAAAGTCTTTATAAAAACTTCTTACCGGGGCCGGTAGCAG
>Ga0209102_1001721_pt1 | contig 10902 bp, 10 predicted proteins | sample ConPoolayeHmetaG_FD_185483 | JGI IMG/M metagenome (GOLD analysis project Ga0209102, IMG submission 185483) | Hot spring microbial mat communities from California, USA to study Microbial Dark Matter (Phase II) - Cone Pool mat layer H metaG... ... | reverse complement strand
ACCTCCCCGAGAAGCTGGGCAGCGTCAAGGGATTGGTCCATCCAGATGGTCCCCGACGCTCGAACCATGGCTTTACGAATCAAGGCTTCGTCTGTCGTGAACGATTGAAGGATGTGGAGGCCTCTTCTCTCGCTCAACTGGATGACCATGACTTCGTTACCCATCCTGGCCAGGGAAACGAGCTCATCGACGATCCTTCTCGCGCCCTCCTTGAGGCTTCTCGTCCAGGAGCTGATGCCGTCAAAGACGACGACCAGCTGTTTCCTCGGGACACCAGGCGGGGAGGGGACGATTTTTTCTTCTGTCGGGACGGCTCTCCTTTCTCCGAAGCTGACAAGCTCGAAGGAGTTGATGGGCACTTTCTTCCCATCCTCATAGATTTCGACTTCCTCTGCGGTCAGGTCGGTGACAAATTTTCCATCCTTAGTGACGATGGCGTCGACGAGGACGAGCCGGACTTTGACTTCATGCTGTTCTGGCTGACCGGGCTTTTGCCGGGACACGCCGCCCGCGATAAAAGTAAAGCAGAAAACGAATGAAAGGAGGAAAAATAACGGAATTGGCCTCCCTCTCATTTTTCCCCTCCTTAGGTTGCGTAATTCCATCTTCGTTTATTTATTATAGCATAACGCAACCCTCGAAAAGGGACGCCTTTTGCCATCACTTTCGCTTGACGGGGACGCTCTCCGCAGGCTGCCGCGAAGTTCTTGCCGATTTATCTCGCCCGAAGATGCGCTCCAGGCGCAGGCCCCTCTAAGCCCTCCAGGATCGCAGTTCCGAAAGAGTGCGCCTATGGGAGGCGCCTACTTGCTGCGGACACTCTGGGAACGCCTGGGCCTTCACACCGGGCTGAGAAAAGCGCTCAGCGGGAAGAATTTTCTTCAAAAGATGGACATATCCTCCAGGGGACAGAAATGACGGCAGACCGGGCTAACATACTGAAATAATGAAAGATAGAATCGTCGCCCAAGGTTTATCATGTGAGTTTGGCGGCCTAAGGAATGAGGGTAAAGTGGACAAAATAGCAGAAAAGATGCTTCTTCTTCGGTTTTCTACTGACCTCTCTTTTTCCCTTTATCTTCAAAAAGCTCCCACAACATCTCTACAAAAAATCTCCATACTTTTCACGGAAGAGACTTTGATTGTTTGAGGAGGTGGATACTTTAGAATCGTTAATTACTTGTTTCTTGCCGGCACAAAGTGAACTGTCCATTTCAGCCCGGGATTATCTCCCCAGTGCTCATAGTCTTCCTGAGTTCCGACAAACTCTTTGATGAACTCCTCGCCCTTCATCACTCGGCGCCACGAGACAGGAAGGATGACGCGAGGAAGCCATGGCTCCGGACCTCCAAACACAGCACAATCGCCCAGATGTCCATCGCCGGCGCGAATGATGACCCTCTTCTCCGGAGGAGCTCCCGTAGGATAATCAATAGAATACTCCAGGTAGAGATCCGGACCTTCATCCAATGGGTCAGTCGCCGGCGGTATCATAACCATCCACTGTTTTTCCCACTCTTCCTTCCACTCCCGCTGCGAGCCTCGCGCGGAGTAATCATATTCATAAATGCTCAAATGGGCTTCAAAAGGGTTGGGACCTGCGGTCACATGGCATTCGTACTTCTCGTCCCCCTCCCAGGTCCAGCAGAAAGCATAGTCCGCGAGCTCGGTGATGCTGGAGTCCTGGCCCGAGGCAATTTCGCTTTCAAAGGGCGTCTTGCCAGACCAGCCAGCCGGGGGAGCGGTAAAGCGCACATTGGAGAACATCGAGGCCCAGGCCAGTCGCTTGAACCCGCCCGGGTTTTCATATCCACAAGATTTGGTGCCCATGTTGAAGCCGATATAGATGTCGTAGGCCGGCGAGACGGCCGGGCTTGTTGACTTTTTCTTTGATTGAATGATGGGGAAAGGCGCAGAAGCAAAAGAAGCGCTTGTCGCCAGCGATAACAGAAGCAAGCCCCCCAGCACGGCTACGGTCATCGGCGCAAAGGTCGCAATCCTGAAGAAAAGAAAAGACCTTAAACGCATTTTTTTCCTCCTTTGGACTGGGATTGGCTGGCTCTCAGGGGCCGCGGCCAAACAGCGGAAAAATCACCATTATCATAAACAATAAAAAAAATGAAGAAAAATGCAGAGGTCTGAATGATTTCAGGCGCTCTTGAGCGTCCCGGCGCCTTTCTGGCCTTCGATGAGCAACTCGCGACTGAGCAAAAGTCAGCTGCTGGTCCTTTGACCGGCGAATACGGACAGGACAAACAAAGATATGTCCACCCAGAGGATGTTGCGGTCGGCGCAAGCGGTGGATCCGTAAAAAGCGAGAGGATATTAGGCGGCATGACAAAAATTCCGGTCGTCTTGGCCAGCCAGAAATTCTTCGTCCGTCTACGAAAAAAGGCCGCTCGATGAAGGCATAGACAAGGGCCCGCCATCTCCGAAGCCAAGATTTTTTTCCTGCTCAAAACTTGATTCTCACCCCTTGAAAATATGTCTTTTCCTGAGGCGCCCCACGAATCGGCCTGGAGACATTGGCTCTCCTCGTCATTGAGGATAAAAATTCACCGTCGGAAATGTCAAACGGGGAGAAAAAAGCTATAATACTGTGTTAGGCCCTTTCATCAGGCCTTGGCTATTGTTCTGAACGAGCCCAACGACGGAGAATAACAACATGAAAAAACTCGCCCTTTCCGGAGTTGCGATTTTGCTCCTTGTCTTCTGTCTGTGCGGGCGCTCGTCCGGCCAGTGGTTTCTGGACTTTGAAAACGGCCTGGCCGTTCCCGGGTACAATGATGTCAGGATCCCGGGAGACACGGGAACCCTTTTCTCCCTGTCCGAAGAATTGAACCTGGATTCCTCCTATTTTTTCCGGCTTCGACTGGGATACCGGTGGAAGGGCAGGCACAATCTCTCCGTTCTCGCGGCTCCACTGCGCCTCAACACCGCGGGGAGGGTGAACAAAGAGATTGTGTTCTTCAAGGAGACCTTTCCCGCGAATGTTCCCCTGACCGGAGTCTACAAGTTCAATTCTTACCGACTGACCTACCGGTACGACTTTCTGAAAAGGGAGAAGTGGCAGGCCGGAATCGGCTTCACCGCTAAAATCAGGGATGCCTTCATTAAAATCGAGGGCGAGGGCCGGAGCTCCATCAAAAAGAACCTCGGCCTTGTGCCCCTGATCAATTTCCGAGTCTTGTGGCAATTTCACAAGGACTGGGGGCTGCTCCTTGAAGGAGACGCGGCGGCCGCCCCCCAGGGGAGGGCCGAAGATATTTTGCTGGCGATTCAATACCGTCTGAACGACAGGCTGAATCTCAGGGCCGGGTACCGCATTCTGGAAGGGGGCGCGGACGTCAAGGAAGTCTACACCTTCGCCCTCGTCCATTATCTGGGCGCCGGGCTGACCTATTCTTTTTAGCTTCCGACCTGAGGCGCCATGAAAGTTCTTTTAACCGGAGCCACGGGCTACATCGGGAGAAGGCTCCGGGAAAAACTGCTCGCTGACGGGTCCGGACGCAAACCCAACCCATCGGCGTCTCGGATGTCCTGGAATATCTCTTCGAAGCCAAAGATGTCCAGTTCGAGGGAAGTGTGATTGTTGAAAAGGGCGCCGATTATTTATCTCTCATCAGCGATTAACCTTTTGAGAGGGGATTGGTCCGTTTTTTGATTTATGGGTTCTGCTGTGCCAGGAATCTATCGCCCTCGCCATCCCGAGCGCACGGTGCTCTACCGGGTGATGTTCCATTGCTTTGACCAGTTTCTTCAAGAATATGAGTCCCGCTTTGAGAACGAGTACGGTTTCTTCTGGCCGGTCATTAAAGAAGTCCTCGAGCGTTATCTCGACTGCGCCAACCCCAAGTGTGGGTTTACCCACCTCCCCTGTTCCGACGGCGGGGAAAACCGCTTATAAATGTTCTCCTGCCACTCTCGTGGATTTTGCCCATCGTGCGACGTCAAGCGCCTTGAGGAGTGGGGCGAATGGATGAGGGAGACCCCCCTCCTCAATATCCCCCACCGTCAGGTCGTCTTCACCATGCCTATGATGCTCCGCATCCTCCTCCGCTACAACCACTGTGGTCTCCCGGCCAAGGGCTGGGTCGAAATGATCCGAAAAGTGTATGAGGTTGACCCGGTCCTCTGCCCCAGTGCGGCAGCCAGATGGGTATCATCCCTTTTCTTACCGACTATGCCGTGGTGTGCAGAATCATCAACCACCTCAAGCTGACATTCGTCGCCGACAAACCCCCTCCGCCTCGGACTCGTTATCAAGAGTTTCTCGTGGCCCTCTACACCTCGGCTGACTCTCGGCTGACTATTTTTCCTCATTTTCCTCCTCTCCAAAAGGAGAGGTCCGCCTATTCTTGGCCGCTCCTCAGCTTGTGGTAGCTTACCAGACCTTTGCCGCTGGCTTAAACTCGATTTGACAAGCTCGCATCCATCGATTTATCATCCCGGCCGAAGCGCCGGGGCAAAATTGATGCCTTCAGCTCTCATTCCGCGAGCGCAATAGAAAAGGAATTTCTTCTCAAATCAAAGGGATGTCAGGAAGAAAGGCCGATAAGATATAAACGGCATAAAAAAACCAGAGTGACACGTTATTCTGTCTCATCCAGAAACCCGAAGCTTGTTGACATAGAATCCAGAATTGCTATAAATTTATAGCAAAAATGGAAGCTATCTCCAAAGTCGAAGTCATCAAAATATTCCATCAAAGAAAAGTCACTTTTTTTGATGTCGTGGATGCGGGGAAGCTCTTGCGAATTAAAAAAACGAAGACACTCTATGTCCTCTTGCAAAGGTTAGAGAAAGAAGGTGTGATCGATAGAATAGCGAAAGGAAAATACCATTTTGCCCTGAAAGGATACAATGAATTTGAACTGGCCAACTTCCTGGTAAACCCTTCCTACGTTTCTTTAGAAAGCGCCCTGTCGTTTTACGGGATTTTGCCTCAGTTTCCCTACACAGTTACCTCGGTTACTCCGTTGAAATCCAGAAAGTTCGATTATCGAGAAAAAGAATACGAGTATTCTCATCTTGGGGCAGGATATTTCTGGGGGTTTATCAGAAAGGATAGGTTTTTGATCGCGGCCCCGGAAAAAGCTCTTCTGGATGAGCTTTATTATATGGCGAAAAAATTAAGACAAATCCATATTCAGGACCTTAATCTCGATGGGATTGATAAGGAAAAGCTCCGCGCCTTGTCCAAAAGATATAAGTTTATTCCGCTGCAAAAATTGTTGGATAAGCTGAAAATATGTTAGATAAAGAAACCGCCCGGGACTTAAGCCGGAAACTCAGCATCGATCTGTTCACTATTTATCGCGAATATCTTCAAATTCTTTTCCTGAAATACTTCTACAGGCAAAGAGAAAGCAGTAAGATTTATTTTAAAGGTGGAACTGCCCTAAGGTTGCTGTATGGGTCTTTCCGCTTTTCAGAAGACCTGGATTTCACCAGCCTGGTTCAAGAAAATCAATTGCAGCAATTGATCCTTAAGAGTCTTAAGGCTTTAAGCAAGGAGGAAGCAGCCATCAGCTTTAAGAAAGCGGAATCAATTGGCGACTCATTTTCTGGCCGGATTTTTCAGGAACTGCCTGACATCAAATTTCCCCTGACGATCAGAATAGATTTTTCTTTAAGAGAAGAACCTGTCCTGACAGGGGATTCCTCCTATCTTGAGACTGTCTTCCCGGTCATTCCCTATCCTTACGTCTCTCACCTAAAAGTAGAAGAGATGCTGGCCGAAAAAATAAGGAAATAAAAAAATTGACCATCGAGAAACTGAAAAGTCTTTAAGAATACAATCTCCATCCTCACCTCCACCTCCTGGTGACCGAGGGCGGTAAAGATAAAATCATCAATCACCCCAATCTCACCTTTGTCGCCGAGGGACCTCCCACCGCATATCGTTTATCAGGAAGTTCTAATGGCCGCCAGACCTCAGCTGAATATTTTTCGTGATTTTCAGTTTAACCAAAAGGAGAGGTCCGGCTTATTTTGGGCTCTTCCGAACTCCTCGGCAGCTTTTTTGACCCACCAAGAGCAACCCCCGAGTTCATTTGACATCTCATGAGCCACGATTTATGCTATCCGAAGACGACCAGAGGGGAAAATTGTCACAGCGAGGCTCGCCCGGCCGGCTTAGCCAAAAATGAAATTATTATCCTTCGAGTATCTCCAGGGGTTGTGCCGCCATCATCTCAGCAGCCGTCTTAAAATCGCTCCGGAGCACATCTCCCCGCGGGCCCTGTGGCTGATGAACAAAGGTCGGCAGCCGCTCGATGAGTTTCGGAGGCTCTTCAAAACGCTCTGCCGGGGGCGGCGGCAGGAATTAAAAACCTATTTCCTGGTCGCCCACCCGGGGACTACGGACAAAGAGGCCCGGGAGCTGGCCCGCCACCTCCAGAAGCTGAGGAGAGAAGGGGAGAATCCCATCGAGGGAGTCCAGGCCTTCACTCCGACGCCGATGACGCGATCCACCTGCATGTATTATACAGGGAAGGATCCGGCGAGCGGCGGAGCCGTCTTCGTTCCCCGGACCTTCGCCGAGAAAAAAGCGCTGAAACGCCTGTTGCTTGAGACGGTGGAAAGAGAAATACTTTGCCGAAAGGAGATAAGGGAATGAAAAAAGGCAGCTCCGTCATTTGGATTGCGGTGATCTCCATGATCTTCACTTTTCTTTCGACTTGCCGGAGGGGGCAGATGGAGTGGCAGCTCAAAGCCGGGTTTGCGGCCGCTCAGATCACGCCGCCTCCGGGCACGGCTCTCACCGGATTTGGGGAGAGAGATTTTGATCCGGCCGGTGCAAGGGGCGTCCACGACGACCTCTACGTCCGGGCCCTTTACCTGACACAGGGAAATGAGGAAGCCCTGATCATGGGATTCGACCTCCTTTTTTTCAGCCGGGAGGAATCCGACCGGTTTAAGGCGGCAATCGGAAACAAGCTTGACCTTTCTCCCAAAGAGATCCTTCTCAATACTTCGCATACCCACACCGGTCCCAAGGTCGGGAATTGGTACTACACGGCACGAGATCCTCTTTATCTCCAGAATCTGGAGGACAAGATCGTCGCCGTAGCGCTCGAGGCAAAGCAATCGGCTCGCAAGACCACTCTTTGGGCCGGAGAAACGCGCACCGAGGTGCCTCTCAGCCGGCGCAAGCCTCTGGCCGACGGGACCATTGCCTTTGCGCCGAATCCTGACGGCACCGTTGATAATTTCTTGCCCTTCGTTTTTTTCAAGGATCAAGACGGAGGGATTGTCTGCCTGCTTTTTTCCGTCGCCTGTCATCCCTCGACGATCAAAGGAGATGAGCTCGCCAGCCTCATTTCGGCCGATTTCCCCGGAGCGGCTGCGGCGGAAATTGACAAATTCCTGGGCAGACGGGGGGCGCTTTTTCTCCAGGGCGCAGGCGGTGATTCGAAAGCCGCCATCATCGGTCGCGGTTTGGACGAATGGCGTGCCGGGACCTGGGAAGACGTCGCCGCTCTTGGAAGGATGATCGCTTCGGACATCGAGAGGGCAAGCTCGCAGGGCATGAAAAGAGTCGATCCAGATCTGAAAACGGCGCTCGTCGAAATGCGTTTGCCTCTCGCCGAAGCGCCGACAAGAGAGATGCTGGCCGCGATCGGAGAAAATTTACCATCCCGGGTCGGAGATTCGCCGGGCTATCTTCGGGCACGCAGAATGTGGGTGGAGGAGCAGATCGCGCTACTCGACCGCGGCTACGGCCTGAGGAAGGAAGTGCCGGTTCTCGTCCAGGGAATCCGGCTCGGCGAGGGCCTCCGGATGATCGGCATCGAGGGGGAGCTTGTGGCCGAACTCGGATTGCTCATCCGTGATTATTACGGCCGTGGCATCACCTTTCCCCTTGGATACTCCAACGGAACCCAGATGTATCTTCCCACGAGCAGAATGATCAAGGAAGGCGGCTATGAGGTCGAAAGCTACTGGGAATACCGGCAGCCCGCTCCGCTTGCTCCGGGCCTGGAAACTCTGTTTCTGGAAGCCCTGGAGAAGATCAAGAAGGCCGGCATCACGTGAGCTGAGCTTGCTCGCTCAGAGCGGAGCATGGGCATGACAATTAGGTTCGATCTCGGATATCCGGTTTGACATCCGGCGATGCCCCTATTTATCATTACCTCCGATGGGGTGAGGCAAAATTGGTGCTTGAACAATCATTCAACCAGCGCAGCAGAAAATTAAAATCTTACAAACCCACAATGAAGCAGGACGCTACGAATTCTGGGTACCCGCCGGTGGTAGCCTGCAAGACGAGGAGAGCATCTTCGATTGTGCCCGGCCAGATTACCACTTCTGCAAGTTCTTCATCCTGTGTGCGTCTTACCGCGGGGAGATCACTCTGGCTAACAGGGACGAGAGCTTTTTAGTGGACGCTCGCTTCTTCTCCCGCCAGGAGTTACCGGGGTTAATAGTTTATCCCCAAGTCCTGCATGGGCAGTTTTGGGATTATCTGCCCGCTGGGTTTCCCCTAACGCGGTGTCTATGGCTGGAAAGGGATGGGTTTAAGTAAATTGGCTACTCACGAGGAACAGAGGTGTCAAAAGATAAATCGAGGCATATTGCAGCCATAAGGGCGGAGTGGGAAGAACGAGCCCAGAGATACGATGCCTATTACCAGAAGTTTAGCGGTGCTGTAGAACACTATGTGGACTGGGAGTTGCTAAAAAGGCATCTCCCCAAAAGCAGAAGGGTCAGGATACTGGATGCCGCTGGCGGTACGGGGAGGATCACCCTGCCTTTGGCCAAGCTGGGATACCCCGTTACTCTATGCGACATCTCTCCCGGGATGCTGGCGGTGGCCAAACAGAAATTGCTCCGCGAAGGACTCCTGGAGCGGGTGGAGATTTCGGAATGTGATATTTGTGAGCTTCATTTTGCTGACGAGAGTTTTGATTTCACTCTTTGTTGGAATGGAATGCTGGAAGCGGCAAGAGAGATTATCCGGGTAACTAAGAAAGGAGGGACAATCTCGCTATTACTGGTCAACCGCTGTCGGGGAGCCCTTGACCTATTCCCGAAAGACCCCGCAGCTGCTCTGGCGCTGGTCAAATCACGCCTGAATTACGTCTATGACGGGGCGGAAAGGTACAGGGCTGTCAGCCCAGAAGAGGCCAGGGAGTTGTTTGCCGCCCAGGGTATCAGTGTTCTCGCTATATACGCTGTTTGTGGTTGGATGGACCTGCTGCGTGTCCCGCCAGACATTCGTGAGTCCAGCAGGTGGGATGAAGCATTCTTCCGTCAGGTGACTACCATGGTGCTGCGCTTGAGCCAGGAGTCTTCGGTTCAAGGAATGTCCAGGCACCTGGTTCTCTATGGAAAGAAAATCTGATTATATCCCCGCTTTCCCACGGGCGAGCCCTTGGACTTCATCATCCCAGGCGACAAAGAGAAGAGATTGATTATGATACGATCAGAAGGCTCAAAGGAGCGACCTTTTCCAGGAACCTAGCCCAGAGAATGATTGCCGATTTTGGCCATCTGCAATCACCAATCGCAACGGAGGCATCAATAAATTAAAGGATGTCAACAGTGGATAAGGACAAGGTCAGAAAATGGGCTGTCGTTCTCGGCGTGGTCGCCACGATAGTCTTGAACGCCCTGGCCAACATCATCCCGTTCAACGGCAGAGGCCCCGATTTATGACTTCTAACGTTGGGGGCGGGCGTAATTAGTCTTTAAGCGATCATTCCAGCAGCGCAGCAAAAAACTAAACATTAAAAACTAAGAAGAATCTTAGGGATGATAAAGACGACCCAGCGAATGAACTTTATTCTTTTTTTTATCGTATATTTTTTTGGAAAGGCTTTTTTGGGGTGAAAAATGAGCCAGAAGGTCAGTTTTTTTAACTTTATGGTCATATTGTGTGCGGCTGTCCTGGCCTCCGCATTTTTTTGGAGTTTGGTTTTGCTCGATAAGGCCATGGAGAGGATGATTTCTGAGAGTCAGAGGATAGCCATGAGCCATTTTTTCCTTGCCCTCATAATTCTTCTCATTTTAGCTTTTCTGCCTGGAGGAGGGCTGGCCAATTGGGGGTTGAATTTCAAGAATTGGTCGAAAAACCTTGTGTCTGGGCTTATCCTGGGAATTAGCGTGGGAATTCTGTTTTCGCTATTTTCTTATGGCGGGAGCATCAGCGGCTGGCATTTTAGCCAGCTGGCGGCCCAGCTTAATAAAAAGGAAACACTGATCATGCTTTTTTCTCAGTTGGTTCTGGTAGGAACAAGCGAAGAATTGTTTTTTCGGGGATTACTCACTACCTGGCTTATGAAGCGCTATCCTTCTCGACTGGTGGGATTATCGGTGGGAGTTGTTATAGTGGCCATTTTGTTTGCTCTGGTCCAGCTCTACAAATTGCTCTTTGGTTTCCCTCTGGGGAAAGTACTTGTTTTTATGCTTGGCGCGTTATTTTATGGGCTTCTCCTGGGAGGGATATATCAAAAAACTAAAAGCCTTCTGGCGCCTATTATTATTCACAACGTCGGGAATTCAGTGATTTTCTTGGTTGGCTTAGGGTTTTAAAAGGATGGGAAAATACCCTAAACACTTTTTTCAGAAAATCTGCCTCGGCGCCATGGCCGGGATTTTCTCCTACTTAGTTCTGCTGATTATTATGAGTCCGGTGGAAGAAATTATTGCCGCTTTCTTTATTGGCTTGGTTCCAGGAATTATTGACCGCAAAGGCTTTTTGACTTTCCTCTATGCCTTAGCCTGCGCGGCTGGCTGGATGGCGGGACTTATATTTTTTGGAATTTTCTTTGAACTGGGCTTGGGCGCGTGGATAATGGCCGGCGCCTCTCTTGGATTCATCTACGGCTTTGCCTATGGTTCTTTTTTAAGAGGAACAGCTGGGTTTTTGTTGGGCGTACTGGCCGGCCTCCTGGC
>Ga0209102_1001720_pt1 | contig 10904 bp, 11 predicted proteins | sample ConPoolayeHmetaG_FD_185483 | JGI IMG/M metagenome (GOLD analysis project Ga0209102, IMG submission 185483) | Hot spring microbial mat communities from California, USA to study Microbial Dark Matter (Phase II) - Cone Pool mat layer H metaG... ... | reverse complement strand
GTGGGGGTTGAGCCAGAAGAAAGTTTTAGAAGATTATAATTAGCACTGTCATTTGCAACACTGCCAAAAAGAAGAGTATTGGCTTCTTTTCCTCCGGAAGAGCCTAAATTTGCATCGGTAGCATTGATAACATTGCCGGTTCCGGCGGATAGAGTGAGATTTAGCACTCCAGACCCATCAGGTGCTAGGGTTATATTACCATTAGTTCCTGTATCGGTAACAATTGACAAAGCCTGCCCCCGAATTTGGAAAGTTCCCGAAGTTGACCAAATTTTAGGGGAGGAAGCAGCAATTACCAAGTTTCCGGCTGGGTTTATCGCCGGAACAGTTCTGGCGGTTGCTCCCATCGTTGCCTCAGGATTGGCATTAGTCTCGGAAGCCAAGGGAAAGCCTTGAAGAGTTTCCGCATTTAAAGCATAAGCCACAGTGGCAATTTGAATTCTTGGACTTAAAGTTTCTGAACCGACTTTAATTTGAAGCCAAACCTCGGGATTTTCCGAAAAAACCGAGGAGGCAATTTCTGAAGCCGAAGGACAGCTGAAACTATCTTCGGTTCCTCCTCCTGAGGTTTTCCCAAGAATGATGTTAAAGATTCCATCTTGATCAGGATCAACTGAACAGTCGCCTGAGTCCCATAAAAGATTGCCGCCAGTTGGGGGAGTGCCCGAACCGGCCGAGTCATAAAGGTAAAAACGAACCGTGACGGCATCAGTTATTGGTGTGTTTGAGGAGTCGGTTAGTCTGCCTTGAAAAGAAAGATAACGTTTTGGTCTGGTTTCCGCTGCAGGAAAGGCAAGTTTTTCCGGTGCTTTTTGAATAAATTGCTGATAAATTCCAAATCCCAAAGCCGCCCCAAAAATTAAAAGGATTAAAAAGTTTAAATAGGTAAAGTAGGGGAGAGCGCGGTAAGCACGTAGGGGAGGTCTACGGAGAGAATTGAAAAATCGGCCAAGAGGAGAAAGAAGGGTAGAGATTAAAATGGCAGGAAAGAAAATGATTTTTTTTATGTTTTGATATTCGGCTATTTTCTCTTTGAAGCTTTGATATTTTGATATTTTCAGGGGATTTTTTTCAAGGTATTCTTTTTTTTCTGCCCAGTCAAAAAAGCGGCGAAGAGAAGACTCTTTTCTTTTTATGCTTTTTTGAGAGGAACCACTGGTTGCCAAATATTGAAAAAAAGCATCTATTGATTTGCGGTTTATCTTTTTGAAAATTTCCATTTTTTTGACTTTTTGGTTTATAATTAAAGAGGCGAGCCACCGGCCCGTTAAAAACGGGCAAAGTAGCAAATTTTGGTCCCCTCCAAAATTTTGCGACCCTTTACGGAGGCTCGCTTTTTAAACTACCATTTTTAAAAATCGCAAGAATTCTTTTATATCAGATATATAGTTTTTGATAGTGTTTGTTGTATTTTTTTGGGATCTAAGAAATTCTTTAAATTCCTCAATTATCCCTTCTTCTTTATCTTTCCCCGAAATTGTTCCTTTTTTGGTTTTTAGATTGCCAATTTCTCTTGCCGGATTTTCTTTTATTAAATTTTGCGCCAGGCAGAAATCTCCAAATGTTCTTAGGGTTGAAAGTCTTCGGTTAATGGTTGAAAGAGGAAGGGAATTTAGAAGAAGAAAATTTTTATATTCAGAGATAAATTTACGGTTGAAGTAGAAATTGATTATTTCTTTTTCTTCTTTTGGGAAAGGGAGATTTAAGCCGCGGATTTTAAGTTCTAGCCAACCAAGAAAATGGTTTAAATCAGAAAGGTAATTTCTGCAAGTAGTGGGAGAAAAATTGTTGATTTTAAGATAAATTTTAAAAGATTTGGGCAGAGACATATTTTTTTATACAAAAAACCAAAGAAAACAGCCGACAATAACTAAAGTTAGAGCACCGATTTCTTCGATTAATTTATAGACTTCCCGATTTTTGCGGAAATTTTCTAAAAATTCTTGTTTAGGTTCAAAATTATACAGATTATACATATCCTTTACTACTATAAAAGAATTTTAAGGGTTTTGTCAAGAGGTATTTTGATCTGTTTGGAATTATTGATTTTTTAAGGAAAATTTTCGACAGAAATATCTTTTTGGTGATTTTTCATATTTTTTCACTATTTTTATGGTGTCTGTTTAAATATATCTTAATATCTCAAAATATTTATTTTTACTTTAAAAGGGAGATGATATCTTTTGATATTTTTAATAAAAAAAATTATATTAGCGTCAGTCCCAATTTTAGTTTCTTTAATAAAATTGCTGCCGATTTTTTCAAGAAGGGGGATTAATTTTTAAAATTTTTTAAAAAGAGGGTAAAAATTTTTGAGAAGAAAAAAAAGACAATTTCTTTTCTCTTTTGATTTTATCTTATTTTTTATCATTCATTATTTTTAACTGCTAATGTTTTTTTTATAAATTTTTGTCTCTATTTATTGGGGTAAATTAATATTTTAGACTTGTAATTTTAAGATTTTGACGAGAAGAAAATTTGTTGCTATTATAGATTATGATAACATTAAATAAAAAAATGGTCAAGAAGATTTTATTTTTTTTCTTAATTCTAATTTTAATTTTAAGTTTGGCGATTTTGGTTTATTTGGTTTCCCAAAGAACGGGATTTTTTGGGAGGGCAACCTCTCCCGGGATTCTTTCTTTGGAGAATTCTTATCTTTTTGCCTCGCCCTTGGTGGCTCGCGCTGGGGGAGAAGAGAAAATTACTATTTCTGCTTTTGTTTTGTCGGATCAGGGTTTGGGAATCCCCGGAGAAAGGGTAGTTTTATATTCGTCGCCAAGACTTGAGGCAATGGTGATAAGAGACGAAACTGACAGCCGCGGCTTGGCTGTTTTTGAAATTTCCTCAAAGACTCCTGGCCAATTTAATCTTTGGGCTGAGGTTTTGGGGAAGGGAAGGATAAATCAGCAAGTGAATGTGAGATTTACCCCGTAAAATTTATCGTTTTTTAGCGGCGATTTCGTTTTTTTGTCTTCCTTTTTTAAGTTTATTCTGGGCTTCGGCCAAATTAAAAGGTTGCTTGGCGAATTTATTATAAATTAAATTATCAAAAAGATCGGTTTTGATTTTTTAAATATCTTTTGTTTGTTTTAGGCCCCAATTGTTTCCATTGATTTGATTTTCCAGTCTCTAATATTTTTGCGGTCTTTGATCCCTTATGGCTTTTAAGGATAAACAGCAGGACTATAATTATTCCTATTTCCGAAAGAATTATTCCTTCCGGAGTAGCCAGAAGTTTTACTAGAAACCAAAAGAGATTAGCTAAAAAAGCAATTATTTTTTCCAAGATCATCCTCCACCAGGAAAAGACATTAAAAACTAAAGTAGTGCTTTTTGGAGAGGGGTTATCTAAAAAAAATGAGCCGACAAAGATTCTATTTTTTCCTATATCATAAGTTGGTAGATTGAACTGGTAAAATCCATTTTGATCGCTTTTAATAATGGCCTTTGGAACTTCGGCAGCATAAGCAGGAATTAGTAATTGGTAATTAGTGATTAGAGGGAGGCGAAAGCGTGATTTTTCTGCAAACAAATAGGGGGTAACCTCTGAATTTGGAGTGGTATAGCCTTGGGCAGCAATGGTTTCTCCCTGGATTACTTTTCCTTTTTCGATTTTTAAAGTTGGAGGCATTATTACTTCTTTTATTAAAATATTGACTTCTTGGGGAGGTGGGGGAAGACAAAGGGGGTGGGAGGAAATGTTTGAAACATCGGTTGAAATTAGGCAAATTGGGGCAAGAGTTCTTGGAAGAGCAATTCTAAAGGTAAATTGGCCTTGATCGTTGGCGGTGGTTATTCTTTTTACGAATTGTTCCATGGAAAGTTCGACTTGGGCATAAGGTGAGGTCCAGCCAGTTAGTTCAAGCCACCAGAAGTAGGGGACGCTGGCAGTGACTTTAACTGGTTCTGCTGCCAAAACCGGTAAATAAAGAATTGGAAAAGTTAAAAAACAAAAAATAAAAAAAAGAAAAAGAGAAAAAAGAGACTTTTTCATCGCCGTTGACAGGGTGCAACCCTCAATAGGGTGCAACCCTTATCGTCCCTTATCGTCATTACTCAATAACTAACCTTCCTAGTATTTCTTTAGGATCTTCTTGATAGTCTTCAACAAAACTTTGATAGGAGAGAATATCTTTAAGAGAAGTTCGTTGGGCAGTTTTGAAAAAAGAAAGAATTTCTTCTGGTTTAACCCATGGAGTGGTTATCTTGCCTAGGTAGTTTTGGTAACTGGAGAATGGGTAATCAATTGGCGTTTCGGGGGGATTCATTCCTCGACAGGGTGCAACCCTGTCAAGTACGGGGTTGAGGTGAATATAACGGGAGAGATGAAGAAGATATTCGTCGGTTTCGACAGAGACGGCTTTATAAATACCTTGAAAGAGAGTTCCAACTCTTTTATATTTTTTGTTAAAAAACATAACATAATTGGTGCAGACTCGACGGAGGAGTTTAGTCATGCCGTCAATGGTTATTTGTTTAAGCAAAAAATGAAAGTGATTTGGCATAAGACAATAAGCGAGAAGATGAACTTGATCGTGGATTGTTTGGGGAGGGTGTTCTCCATCAGGGTGCAACCCTGCCAGGAGTAAATCTTTAGGCGAAGGGGGAGAAAGATATTGCTTTAGGAAGTGAAGAAAAACTTTATAATCCTGCTCATCAAGGAAAATTTCTCTTTTTTCAACGCCGCGATTATAAACATGGTAGTATCCATTTTCTAAATATTTCTTAAGAGAATTTTTTTGCGGCATGGTCAGTTTTAGTTTAACTGAAAGGGTGCAACCCTGTCAAGGGTGCAACCCTATTTTGAGGATTTTTCGCTTGGGGAGGTTTCTTTTGACTCTTCTTCAATTTCCAGTTCTTCTTTTTCTTTCTGGCGGCGGCGAATAAAAAGGATAATAAGAATTATAATGACAATTGCTAAGATAACCGCTAGAGCGATTTTAACTGGGAAGACAATAAAATATAAAGTAGCCACTAAGGCTTTGCCCTGGCTTCCGTAGGCAGCAGCAAGATCAGCCCGATAGCGACCAATAAGATATTTGGAATTCCAAGTATTTTGGTAAACAAAAGAGGCTCCGGGGAAAATGTTTCTTTCTTCCAAAGGCATAACAGTTTCTACCTTTCCTAACATATTTTTGATGGTGATTTGTCCTCTTGGAGTAATGTGAAGGTCGGATTGATTTAAAATTTCTGTGGTGAAGGAAACCGGCCCAAATTCTAAGAATGAAGGGGCTTCAAATCTTTTAACCAGCGCTTTTTCTGTAACCGGTCCTTCAACTGTTAAATAAACTAATGTTCCGACAATTTGCTGGATTCCTGAGCCTGCTCCCACGCCAGCACCAATTTTTGGGGGAGTCCCAGAGCCTTGGTAAAGAACACCGGCATAATGACCGCCAGCTAAAGCATCTTGGGGAACGTTAATTGAAAGAACAATATCTGCAGTTTGTTTTGGGGCAACCGCTAAACTTTCGGGTAAGACCTTAATCCAGGAGGAAGCCGCCCAACGACCGGAAACAAGCGCATCAACAAATCTTGGAGTTCCCGAGGTATCTTCAACAATAAAATCTTTGGTGGTGACAAAAAGATAGGCGATCGTGTCTCCTTCGTTTCTAAATTGGATAGTTTTCTGGATAAATTCTCCGGGTTTGGCGGAAATTTCAAGTCTTGGGGGAATAGCAGTAAAGGTTTGGGTTTGGGCGTTTATCTTGCGGGCTAAATTCAAAATGCAAAATGTAAATATCAAAATGACAATTAAAAATGTAAAAATTTTGAATTCTGAGATGCAATTTTGATTTTTGATTTTTAGTTTTTGCATTGTTTAATATATTAAGCCTTCAGTTTGCGAACTGCTTCCGCTAGAACGTTGCCGTCGCAATATAAATTATATAATTTTCGTAATCTCCCGCTGCCTGGGTTCCGGAAACGACAATTCGGTAGCAGACATAAGCCTGGTTTGAATCAACTGGGCTTGAATAAGACATAATTGTTCGTCCAACGGTATCGAAAGGACGGGCATTAAATGTTCGCCCCGAATAATTCCATTCTAAAGTATCATCAACACAACTTCCGTTGACATCCTGAAGCGAATAGCCAAAGCCTTTATTTGTTGCCGTATTCCATTCATAAGGAGTAGTGCTGGTACAGCTTCCAGAGTCGCAAGTAGTATTGGGGATGGTGGGAGTACCGGAAATATTGTAGGCAGTCAAAAGTCCTGATTGCGAGGCAGTGACTACGTAGCCACCGGCAGCGTTGGTTGAAACTGTAAGCATTTGGGCAATATCCGTAAATGAAGAAGTAGAAACCGTCCCAAAAGGAGCGCTATTATAAGTGGTGGTGGCTGCAGCAGTTTTCCCACAATTAGTTGTTCCCGAAGCCCGGCCGGAGATTTGAAAAGTTAGAGTTGGGGCAACGGTTGCTGTTACTCGAACCGCCTCAACCACACCGATTGTTCCTATTGATTCGTCAAGAGTAGCATAAGATTGGTTCGTGCCATAGGTATGTCTAACCCGGAAGGTATAAGTGTCTGCCTGACCGGGAAAGCGGGTCGTTGAGGCAGGAGAGGGATTAATTAGTTTATTTCCTGAGGGGGTACCAATAGTCATTACTATCGCTGTCCCTGTTCCTCCATTACCACGATAACGGCATTCAAAAGAGTGGTAGGTAGTACCCGAAATGGAGATTGCCGAAGCAGTGGCAGTTCCTGTTTCAAAAGTATAACCTGCTCCACCTCCGGAACAGGAAACAGAATTAACACTGTTGAAATCAAATCCATCTTTATCCGGTAAGCCGTCATTTGCTCCGGTTGTTCCCGCCGGAATTAAAACTCGGAAAGCACCATTTGGAACAGCAGAAACTGGGGTAAAGGTGACAGTATGAACCGCTGAAACAGTGGCAATAACCGGATCACCACTTGCTGCCTGGGTAGTTAAACCCGAGACAAGAACCACTCTCGTGTTGGTATCAATAGTTTTGATGGCAATTGGAGCATTTTGGCCAACCTTAAGATATTCATTAACCATTAAAGCGGCTGAACCGGTTGAAGTGTTTTGTGAGGCTAATCCTGAGGTTTTAAGAACAATTACTCCTGAACCCGCAGGAACAGTCCCGTCAAGTTCTCCCCGGAAAGACAAGCGATTGTTAGAGAGAGTATCAGAAATATTGGTAAGATTTGCAGAATCAGTTTTTTTGGGGAAAAGTAAAGATAATCCAGAGAATTGAAAAATTAAGAAAAAAATAAGAATTAATTTTGTTAATGTTTTCCTAGATCGTCTCACTTTTTTATATCAGTTTATGTCAAGTTTCAGTTTATGTCAAGTTTCAGTTTATGTCAAGTTTCAGTTTATGTCAAGTTTCAGTTTATGTCAAGTTCATCACACCCCACGGGTGTGATGGCTTCACACCCATAGAATTTTAGCTTTTTTTACTCACAAACCAAGTGTTTAATTTTCTCTAATCTTCTTTGGTAATCTTTTTGATCAAGAGTAAATGATCTTAAGCTTTCAGAAGAAGGATAGAAACCATTAAGGAAATCTTTATCAAGAAATTCAAAGCGAGTTTTTCCTAAATAATCCCCAAAAGATGACCATGGGTAGTTTTCAAGTTGAGAAATAGTGCGCACCAAAAAAGAGGAGTAGGGATTAAGATGAATATAGCGGGCAACATGCAGAAATTGTTCTTCAGTTTCGATTAAAACCGCCTTAAACATTTCCTGAAAAAGCGACCCCTGCCTTTTTCTTTTGGTATTGAAATATTTAGCATAACTGTTTTGGAGATTAGAAACAAATCTTTTAATTCCTTCATCGACTAATTCTTTGGCAAGGAAATGAAAATGATTTGGCATTAAGCAGAAAGCATAAATTGAGACTAGTTTTTGTCCCCGCTTCTTTAGATTTTTGAGAAAATTATCTCTTTCGATAATCGGGAGACGATCAAAAAAAGAAAATCTTAAGGGCGGAGAAGAGAAGCGATAAAAATCAATTGTCTTTAGGAATCGGGAATAATCTTTAGCATTTAAGAAAATTGGTTCGCCGGCGATACTCTTATTAAAAATATGGTATATTTGTCCGGGGACAATAGGTTGACGGCGATAGGTCATAATTTTAGTTTATATTTTTTTGGGGGAGGTGTCAAGCCATATCACCCCACGGGTGTGAATTTGGGTTTTTATCTATTTTTGATTATTTTTAGGATAGTTAAAAGAATTAAAATACTAATTAAAATTCCTAAGATAAATTTAATCGGTAGAGCCAAAAATGAAAGAGAAGAAGAGAGAGTCTCTCCGCTTTGGTCTTCTTCAAGATTAAATTCTACCTTTGCTTTATAGGGTCCAATTAAAAAATTTGGCTTTCCGCTTTCGGTAGCGGTTCGGATTTGGCGAATTGAATCCATCAAAACATTTTCCGGCAGAAGTTCTTCTTCCCATCTTTGTCCAAGAAGCCCTTTGACTTCTATTTTCCCAAATGGTTTCCAAAAAGTTCGGCCAGTGTTTTTAACCCGAAGCAAAAATTCAGGTTTATCAAAAGATTCAAAAAGACAGAAGTAGGGGAGCAATTTAGCAATGTAGCAATTTCGCAATTTAAATTCAACAATTTCTCCCTTTTTAACTGGTTTTCCGCTTCTTGAGACTGTCAGGAGAATGTTTGCTCCAATTGCTCCTTTTTGGATCGTTTTTGAACCGCCAATTTTTTCTTGGGGTTGGCTTTGGAAAAGAAGAGTAAAATAATAATCATCTTCGCGGCTATTTTCCGGGATTTTTATCCTGAGGATAATTTGCTTGCTTTCGCCTGATTTTAGGACGAAGGGCTTGCCCAAAGAAATATCAGCGTTTTCAAAATTAAACCATTCCTTTGGAGGTGTGACCTCCCGGGAGGTCACACCTCTTAGGGAGATATTTCCCTGTTCATCTTTTGGTTCAAAAGGCAAGATTTGAGTGTTTAAAATCGTCTCATCTCCGTAATTGTTAAGTTGGTATACCTGGGTGATTGATTTCCCAGGCATAATCATGACTTCTAGTAAAGGAGGATAGAGGCCGAGGGAGAAAGTTTGGGCGCGCGCGGAGCGGGCTAAATTCAAAATGCAAAATGTAAATATCAAAATGACAATTAAAAATGTAAAAATTTTGACCTTTAACCTAAAATTTTGATTTTTGATTTTTGATTTTTGCATTTAAATTTAATAAGTTGGTGTCGCTACAAAAATAATATAATTTTCGTAATCTCCAGCCGCTTGGCTTCCAGAGATATTTACTTTATAAGTGACGGTGGCTACTCTATTGCGACCAACTTTTGAATTTGTCATAACTACTGCTGGATCTTCTGAGGCGGCCAAAGAGGGAAAAGGCCGAAAATAAGTGGAATTAACAAAAGTTTCCGGAATATCATCTCCTTGCATATTGTAACCAAAACCATATTTTGAATTATCTGTCCAAGGGGCGGCATTTTCTTCATCACAGGTTTGGCCATTACCATTGCAGGTGGTATCGGGAATCGTCGCCGTTCCTCCTGAAGAGGTTAGAGCGTCATTTTCTTGGGCGGTTACCTGATAGCCGCCGGCGCCACCTGCGGAAACGCTTAATTTATTAGTTTGCGTACTTGGTGTTCCTGGGGTTAAGGTGCCAAAATCAATTGAAAGATCAGAGATAGTAAAGGAAAAAGGAATAATTGTTTTTATATACCAAAATCCGGCGCGGACAACATAACCGGTTGAAGAATAATACCCAGGAGCGTTTTGACCACCAGTTAATCCCATTTTGTAGGTATCTGAGGTAGGGATCCCCGACCCCATGTTGATATTGCCCATTTGAATTCGGTAGGAATCGGAGGAGAGGTTTTCGGCTTCTGCCATTGTGGATTCTAAAACTAATAGTCCAAAACTCAAAAATAAAATTAAAAAAATTTGCCATCTGATTTTTGCCATTTAAAACTTTTTATCCTTCGATTTTTTCTTTCAATTTTTCTCCAAAACTCAAAAGATTTTTGGCGCTTTTGTGAATTTTTTGCAAGTTTTCTTTTTGGAACAAAGTAAGTCTGCCAATATCCGAAAGAAGGGTGGCTGAAGAATCAAGAATTTTTACTACTTCTTCCTTAAAAGAAAGAGAAAGAAAAAGAAGAGTATCTTCTTCTTGTTGGCTTACCTCGCGGGCCAACTTTCCGCTTTCTTTGCGAAGAATTTTGATTTTCTTTTCATCCTCAAGCACTTTTAAGTATTGTTTGCCAAAAAGTAAAGCCAGGGGAGTAATAAGCAGAAACCCAATGGCCTGAAGAAGATTGTTTAAGTTTGCTACTTCTTTGAAGAAAAGAAGGCATAAAAAAAGGGCAAAAGCCAAGATTACCAAAGGATCAAAAAGCAAAGATAAACCAAAAAGCAAAATATAAATTAAGAAAAAAAGCGGGGAGGAAAGTCCGCCGGTTTGGCTTAACAAAAGCAAGGTTGTCAAAGAAAGAATTAAGCCGTCAATGGCCAGGGTTAAGCGAGGTTTTTTTCCTTTAAAAAAATGATTTAGAAAATAAAAGATGACTAAAGCGGCGATTAACTGAAGGGTATAAGGAGAAAGAGTGGGATTTTTTGTCCAAAAAAAGGTAAAAAGAACTGCCGAAAGCAAAAAACCTAAATGGAGAAAAAATTGGGCAGACATAGGCTTGATTGGAAAATTATTCCTTTTCTTTTTTCTTCCTGCTAAGAATTAACGCCGTTACAAAGCCGGTAAAAATTGCGGTTAAAAGAATGATGGTGGTAATTTGCCAAAAGTCAAGGTTGGTTTTTTCTTCTTTAGCAGGGAAAGGAGAGGGAGTAATAATGACTTCGGTTTGTGTTTGAATTGGGGTTTGGAGTTCTTGAGATTGAGTGGGAGAAGGGGTGGCGGTAGGGGGTTGGACAACAGAAGGGGTAGAGCTGGGAGTGGG